>Ga0182021_10000875_pt1 | contig 34004 bp, 30 predicted proteins | sample 612E3MmetaG_FD_120493 | JGI IMG/M metagenome (GOLD analysis project Ga0182021, IMG submission 120493) | Permafrost microbial communities from Stordalen Mire, Sweden - 612E3M metaG (Illumina Assembly) | ecosystem: Environmental > Terrestrial > Soil > Wetlands > Permafrost | place: Sweden... | reverse complement strand
GGGGGTCGGGGGCCAGGGGCCGGGGGCCGGGGGCCGGGGGCCGGGGGCCGGGGGCCGGGGGCCGGGGGCCGGGGGCCGGGGGCCAGGGGCCAGGGGCCGGGGGCCAGGGGCCAGGGGCCGGGGGCCAGGGGCCAGGGGCCGGGGGCCGGGGGCCAGGGGCCAGGGGCCGGGGGCCAGGGGCCAGGGGCCGGGGGCCAGGGGCCAGGGGCCGGGGGCCGGGGGTCGGGGGAACCCCTGGCCCTGGGGCCCCCTATGGGGACGGCCCCTCGGACGACCCCCTGGTCGACCTGCCCGAACGCAGAAGAGCCGGACCAGGGGGTCCGAAGCGGATGGGGCGTCCGCCCCACATTTGGCTGCGGCCATGCTGCCTGGTGGGGCAGGCGGTACCGCCTGCCCCACCGGGCAATTGCGAATCGGGGTGCCTAGACCACCAGATGTTCGGCCAGCCAGACGATATAGCGGGAGTAGTCGGGGCATTCGGGCGGAAGGCGAAGCTCGGGGGAGAGGGTGTAGTGCACGCGGCCGACGGTGGCGCGCGCGATGGCCTCCAGCTCTTCCGGCGCGTGGCCCGCGCCGGAGCGGATGCTGAGAGTGCACTGGTAGTGGCGGGCGATCACCGCAAAATCCTTGAGCCGCTCGGCCACGCCGCCGCCGCCCAGGTTGGGCGCGGCCAGTTGCGCTGCGTGGCCGCGCACTTTGAGCCAATGCAGCCAAAATACGAGTTCCTGGGGCGTGGTGGCGGTAGTGGCCCCCTCGAGCGACGGCTCGAAATCGAAGGACCGGCCGGTCTTCATCCCGGCACGCGCCTGGCGGATGCTCTCGTGAAGCTGCTCGTTGATCTTTAGAGCCGGGCCGAACTTCGAGGCCAGGCGCAGCGCGTCCTCCGGAGTGAACTCGTAGACCGCATCGCCGATCTCAAACCGCCGGACGAACTGGTCGAGGACCCACGCGCGGTCTTCCAGCGAGCCGCCGTCTCCGGTTTCGCGGAACAGGCCGGATGTGTCGGTTGAGAACCGCGTGAAGCCGGCGGCGTCGCCAATGGCCTTCCTGGCAGCCTCGGGGTTGTCGCTGGTAACCACCAGCCGGATGCCCGCGCTGTAGCCTTCCCGCCATCCCGCGCGTATGGCGGCGCACAATCCCGCGTAGTGGAAGTCGCGGGCCGGGGCTTCCGGATTCGCGGCCGTGGCGGCAAGGTTCCTGCCGCTGCGCTTCAGGATGGCGCGAAAGGCGTCAAACGCGGCGGCGAGGTCGCTCGAAACCGCGATGGCGGGGCGCGTGCCCTGCGGGCGCGGCAGGAAAGCGGCGCCGATCCCGGAGACGAACTTCTCGATGTTCTCGCAGTCGGAAGGGCCGAAGGGCACGGCGTTGACAACGATTTCCGGACCATTGGGCCGGCGCATGCGGCCAATCAGAAGCGGCTTGTAGAATATGCTGCTGCTGGGCGCCGCGGCGGGCGCGAGGTGCAGCAGCAGCGGTCCGCCCCGGCCGGCATCGACGGCCAGATAGTAGCTGGAGGGATGAACGGGATCGCGCTCGAGCGAGCCGAAGTGCGGCGTGACGGTTTCCAGCCGCAGCACGGCGGCCCGCGCCGCCAGGCGATGGCGAACCTCGTCGTTGAGCGGCTTGCGCTCGGCCTGCTCGAAGACCAGGATGGCCAGCTCGGCCGCCTCGGAGGGCCGCAGCGGCAGGTCGAGCGGGACGGGTGTCACGGCAGCACGGAGGCGATATAGGACGTCATCTTGGCGTCCATCCAATCGGCCGGCTCGGCCAGTTTGAGCAGGACCTTACCCTGGGCATCGATAATGTAAGTTTCGGGATACATGTACGTGCCGTAGTCCTCGTGGATCTTCAAATCGCGCGCGGTCAGAAATGCCGGATTGTACTTCCGCAAGAAGGCGCCGTAGGCCTTCTCGTCCCGATCCACGCTGATGCCCAGCACCACCACGCCCTTGCCGGCGAATTCCCTCGCGAACCGGCTGAGCGACGGGGTTTCCGTCACACACGGCGGGCACCAACTGGCCCAGAAGTTCAAGACCAGCAGCTTGCCCCCAAAATTGGGCACGGAGACCGGCCGGCCGTTGTCGGTGGCGATGGTGAACCCGGGTGCCGCATCTCCCGCCACCACCACGCGCTCGTGAATGGAAGCGTAGATGACATAGACCAGGACCACCAGAAGCAGCCCGATGGCGATTCGCAGGTATCGATCGATTTTGACGCTATGCATGCGGAAAAACTATAATTAATTGTATCTCCATTAGGGCTCCCGGCGTCGAACAATAGACTTATGGTGATCACCCGCAAAGTGGAGTTTTCGGCTTCCCACGTCTGCCGGAATCCGCAACTTTCCGAGCCGGAGAACCGGAGACTGTTTGGCCTGGCGGCCAATCCGCACGGCCATGGGCATAACTACGTGGTGGAAGTCAGCCTGGCCGGCGACCCCGATCCGGTGACGGGGATGGTTCTGGACCTGAAGGACCTGAAGGAGGTTCTCAACCGCGAAGTGGTGGAGCCGTACGACCACCGCTTTCTGAATTACGAAGTGCCGCCGTTCGACCGCGTGATTCCAACCACCGAGAACATCGCGCGCGACATCTGGCGGCGGCTGGAGCCGCATCTGAATCGCGGCGGCCCCAAACTGCATTCGGTTCGGGTGTACGAGACCCCCGACCTGTACGTGGATTATTTCGGAGACGAAACGTGTTCCGGGTGACGCGGCGGTACGAATTCTCGGCCTCGCACCGCCTGCATGCGGCCGGGTTGAGCGAGGAAGAGAACCGGCGGCTGTATGGGAAGTGCAATCATCCCTACGGGCACGGCCACAATTACGTGGTGGAAGTGAGCGCGCGCGGGCCGGTGGATGGCGCGACGGGGCGCGCGGTTGACACCGTTTTGCTCGATGAGATGGTGGCACGGCAGGTGCTCGACCGGTTCGAGCACCGCAATCTGAACGCGCAAGTGGCGCCGTTCGAGCGGGTGGTTCCGACCTCGGAGAACCTGGGAGTCGAGATCTGCCGGAGTTTGAAAGCGCATTGGAAAGAAACGTTTCCGGGCGAGTGGCCGAAGCTGGAGAAGATTCGCATCGCCGAAACGCCGCGGAACATCTTTGAAATCAGGACCGATGAAATCGAATAAAGCAGTTGTCAAGGTAATGCAGCCGAAGCCGGACGAGCAGAGCATCGCTCCGCTCATTAGGGAAGTCCTGGGGCGGTTGGACGAAGATCCCGGGCGCGATGGGTTGCTGCAAACCCCGGACCGCGTGAACAAGGCGCTCCGATTCCTGACCAGCGGTTACCGGATGGATCCCCACAAGATCGTCAACGGCGCCCTGTTCGAAGTGAAGTACGACGAGATGGTGGTGGTGAAGGACATCGAGTTCTTCAGCTTGTGCGAGCACCACCTTCTGCCGTTCTTCGGGAAGATCCACGTGGCCTATCTGCCGCGGAAAAAGGTGATTGGCCTGAGCAAGATCCCGCGGATTGTGGACGCCTTCGCGAGGCGGCTGCAAATTCAGGAACGGCTGACGCAGGAAGTGGCGCAGACCCTTCAGGAGACCATCGACCCGCTGGGGGTCGGGGTCATCTGCGAGGCCCGCCATTTCTGTATGATGATGCGCGGGGTCGAGAAGCAGCACTCGGGCGCCATGACCAGCGCCATGCTGGGCGCATTCCGCGCGCGCAAAGAGACCCGCGACGAATTCCTGGCGCTGGTGAATCACAGGGGCAACCAGTTCTGACTGCTGGCGGCGCCCTTGATCCGCATGCATGTTTGATGCATACTCATGCATATGAGGACTACGCTGATCATCGACGTGGGCCTGCTCGAGCGCGCCAGGGAACTGACCGGCATTCATGAGAAGACCGCCCTGGTGCGGGCAGGTTTGGAGGCGCTGATTGCGCGTGAAGCCGGCAAACGCCTGGCGGCACTTGGCGGCACGCACCCCGAAATGGCGAACATTCCGCGGCGGCGATCCGCCTGATGGTGCTCGCCGATACTTCCGTCTGGATTCGTCACTTCCGGCAAGGAGAGCCGGCGTTGGCGGATCGTCTATCCGAAGGGCTTGTGCTGATGCATCCCTTCGTGTCGGGTGAACTGGCGTGCGGCAACCTGAAGAGCCGGGCAGCAGTCCTCTCGGACCTGCACGCTTTGCCATCGGCCAAACTGGCATCCAACTCGGAGGTCCTCCGGCTGATCGAAGACCGGCGGCTTTGGGGACGAGGGCTGGGCTGGGTGGACGCGCATCTGCTGGCCTCGGCACTGCTGTCGCATTGCGGGTTCTGGACACTCGACAAGAAGTTGGGCGCGGCGGCGACGGAGCTTGGACTGAACTCGTGACCCGCGCAAGGGGGTTCTGGCAATGGAAAACCTGGAGTGCCACGCTGAGTTCATTGCCGGGCTCTTAGGGCCTGTCACGAAACAGCTGTGCCAACCGCTCTCTAACGTTCGCGGCTCCGATGCGCTTTCAGAGCCGCTAACGTTAGAGAGCGGTTGCCGGCCACACGCTACGGGCGAGTGGGGGCCACCTACTACGTCCGGGGGCAGAATCTCAAGTGGACCATGCGATACCAGCTTGAAGTGTTTCATGGGAATTCAGCAGTCTAACCCGAAGCACGGGTGGCGCCGCCGGCGCCGCCCGCTACAATGGAACGTAACGCGGCAGGACCGATGCCCAAGCGAATCGCCATAGTGGAGGACGAGGCCGAACTGGCCGCGCTGATCGACTACAACCTTAGCCGCCACGGCTACGAAGCGCAGGTTTTGGGCGGCGCCAAGGGAACTCTGCAGGCCCTGGAGAACTCCAAGCCGGATCTGATTCTGCTGGACGTAATGCTGCCCGAAGTGGACGGCTTCGAGTTGTGCCGCCAGATACGCCAGTCGCCGGTGCTCTCGCGGACGCCGGTGCTCTTCCTCACCGCCAGGTCGGACGAGGTGGACCGCGTGCTGGGGCTCGAGATCGGCGGCGACGACTACATGACCAAGCCCTTCAGCCCGCGCGAGCTGGTTGCGCGCGTGAAGGCGCATCTGCGGCGGGAAGAAATGGATGCCGAGCCGGAGGCGGTGGAGGTCGGCCCGTTCCGCCTGGACCGTACGGCGCACCGCGTCTTCCTCGAGGGCCGGGAGCTTTCCCTCACCTCCACCGAGTTCAACCTGCTGGAGTACTTCCTGACGCGCCCCGGCCGGGCCTTCAGCCGCAGCCAGCTTCTGGAAGCGGTATGGGGCGAGCAGCGCTACGTCACCCCGCGGACGGTGGACGTTCACGTGCGCCGGTTGCGCGAACAGATTGAAGAGCAGCCCGACAGCCCGCGCTTCCTCACCACGGTGCGCGGCTTCGGCTACCGTTTCGAGGAGCCCTCTTGACCGGCAAGATTTTTCTCAAGTTGATCCTGGGCGTCTTTTGCCTGCTGCTGCTGGCGCTGGTAGCGGTGGATTACCTGGCCACGCAGGTGGCCAAGGACACCTACATCCAGAACCTCACCCAACAACTGGCGGACAAGGGGCGTATGCTGGCACTCTCCCTGCCCAGTGCGGGCCCGCTGGACGACGAACACGCGCGCGCCATGGCGCAGGCGGCCGGAGGCCGGATTACCGTAGTGCGGGCGGATGGCAAGGTGCTGGTGGACTCCGAAGCCAACGCCGCGGAGATGGAAAATCACCGGACGCGCCCCGAGCTGATCCAGGCGTTCCGGGGCGAAGCCGGTTCGAGCATCCGCCACAGCGCCACCATCGGCGTTTCCTTCCTTTATGTGGCCGTGCCGGCAAAATCGCTGGACGGCGCCATCCGCATTGCCGTGCCGCTCTCGGAGATCAACCAGCAGGTCAACCGGATTCGTGGGAAGATGCTGGTCAGCACGGCGCTCTCGTTTCTTCCGGCGATTGTCATCGCGGCCGTGCTGGCACGGGCGATTTCGCGGCGGCTCGGCGCCATCATGGCACACGCCGGCGAGCTGGCGCGAGGCAATTTTCGCGCGCGCCTGGCGACCGCCGATTCGAGCGAATTCGGCCAGCTCGCCAGGACCTTGAACGACACCGCCGAGCACCTTCAGCAGACCGTGGCGCAGCTCGAGCGCGAGCATACCGAGCTGGAAAAGGTGGAGCGCGTACGCAAGGATTTCGTGATCAACGTGTCTCACGAGCTGCGCACGCCGCTGGCCTCCATTCAGGGATATACCGAAACTCTCATGGACGGCGCGCTGCACGATGCCGATCACAATATGCGGTTTCTGGGAATCATCCGCCACAACGCCGAGCGCCTGGCGCGGCTCACCGAAGACCTGCTGACGCTTTCCCGCATCGAGCAGAAGCGCCAGAAGTTCGAATTCGAGAGCCACCTGGTGGACGGATTGCTCAAGGACGCTATAGACCAGGTTCGCCCCATCGCGGAGAAGAACGATATCCATTTGGAGGAAGATTCCCCGCCCGAAGACGCCGAGGCGTGGTGCGACAGCGAAGCCGTTTCGCAGATTCTCGGCAACCTGCTGGACAATGCCATCAAGTTCACGCCCGCCGGGGGCCGCATCACAGTGGGCGCGCGTCCGGCCGGCCGGCATGTCGAGCTATACGTCCGCGACACCGGGATCGGGATTCCCGCCGAAGACCTGCCCCGCCTGTTCGAGCGCTTCTACCGCGTGGACAAGGCCCGTTCGCGCGAGTTGGGTGGCACCGGTCTGGGTCTCTCCATTGTCAAACACCTGGTGGCGGCGCTCGATGGAACCATCCGCGTGGAGAGCGCCGTCAACCAGGGGTCTACTTTCTTCTTCACACTGCCGGCGGAGGAAGTGGCTGGGAGAGAACAGCTTAATCCCGAATTCACTGCCTCTTAACCATTCCGTAACACGGGTGCTGTTAGGGTGAGGCTTGCGGCCCCCGGGCCGGACATGTCCGGCCCCTACCGGGCGTTCGTTGGCGTTCGTTGTAGGGGCGAGGCATGCCTCGCCCGGACCGGGCATGGAGTATCGAACACCATGAAGAAAATCCTGCTGATCGAAGACGACACCGACCTCTTCTCGCTGTTGAAGTACAACCTCGAGAAGGAGGGCTTTTCCCTGACCGGATTGCAGACCGGAAAAGGAGCGCTGGAGCTATGCCGGCAGGTGCGGCCCGACTTGATCCTGCTGGACATCATGCTGCCCGATTCCGACGGTCTGGACATCTGCAAAGGCATCCGCAAGGATCTGGAACTGGCTTCCACGCCGGTCATCTTCCTGACCGCGCGCGCCTCCGAGACGGACCGCATCGTCGGCTTGGAGCTGGGCGCCAACGACTACGTGGTGAAGCCCTTCTTCGTGCGCGAGCTGATTGCGCGCATCAAGCTGCAGCTCCGGGGAGCCTATGGGACGCAGGCCACGCCGGCGCGGGTGCTGGAAGCCGGCGGGGTGGAGCTGGACCCCTCCAGCCGGCAGGTTCGCTTGCACGGCGCGCCGCTTTCGCTCACCGCGACGGAATTCCGGTTGCTGGAATTCCTGATGAACCGTCCAGGCGTGGTCTTCAGCCGCGAGCAATTGCTCAACGCCGCGTGGGGCCAGGACCGCGCCATCACCGACCGTGCCGTGGACGTGTACGTTCTGCGCCTACGGCAAAAGGTGGAGCGGGACCCGGCTAACCCGCTCCTGATCCACTCGGTCCGCGGATTCGGATATACCTTCGAGCCCAGAAGGGCGATGGCGACGGCGTAGCGTTCACAGCCGGCACGACCACGCGGGCGGAGCGGCGCGCGGCCGCGCTTCCTTCGACAACAGGAAGAAGTGATTTCCGCCGGCTTCCACCAGTTGGTGGGTCTGCCGGGCCGCCGGCTCCACCGCCGCGCGGTACTGCTGGGGAAGCAGGAAATCGCTGGCGGGATGCGCGCCAACAGTCCGCGCCAATTCTTCCGGCGACCCGGCCAGGATGAGCGTCCCGATAGGCTCGCCGGAATCGAGTCCCCACGCCCGTAGACGCTGGCGGAACAACGGTTCCCATTGGTCGAGGCCGTCGAACTGCGCGGCTGTGAGGATGATCCCCATGCCGGCGAAGTCCATGCCATACTGTCCGCCGGCTAGCCTTGCGCCCACCAGGCAGTAACGTAGTTTCGCCAGGGGCAGCGTAGAAGCGTAGAGATCGTCGTCCATTCCCACCAGAATCAGCTCGTTGCCGCGCGCGCGCTGGCAGTAGCCCGAGAGCGGCGGCGCATCGGTTTGCACCGTGCCGCTTTGGAATGAGAGTCCCCACGGCGCGGAAGGGAGGGCGGCCTTGGCCACAAACGCGGCGCCAATGAGAGCCAGCATCCAGGGCGCCCATCGCTTCGAAAAGAGCGGCCCATACGCCGCGGCCAGAATCGCCAGTGCCGGGACCATGGGCAGCAGGTACGCGATGTTGCGATACTGCCAGCCGAAAACGGCCGCCGACAGCGACACCAGCCAGCACAGCAGCAGCACCGGCGCCGCGGACCACTTTCGCACCGCCGCGACGAACCGGGGCAGGGCGGTCAGAGCCACCGCGGCGAGCACCGGATCGACCAGCGCCATGCGCATGGCATAGAACAGCGCCTGGTTCTCTTGCGACGTCTGGGGCGGCGCGCCGGCGCCGAATCCCAGGATCTCGACTCCAATGTGTTCCGCCCAGAACCATCGTCCATGGGCCCACATCTGGTACGCGAACCAGGGCGCCGCCAGCGCCAGGGCCAGGGCCGCCACCAGGCAGGCGCGGGAAAAACTCGGCCGCTGGCGGCGGGGGGCAACCAGCCAGTAGAGCGCCAGCACGCCGAGCGGCAGCACCCCGGCCACACTCTTGGTCAGGATAGCGGCGGCCACCGCCCCGGAGAAGCCCCAGAGCGCGGACCTCGATTCCAGCCAGGGATCGGAGAAGAGACAGAACATGGCCGCGGTGTAGAAAGCCACCAGCAACCCGTCGGTCATCGCCATCCCGGCCAGTACGTGCCACAAATGGTTGGAAACCAGCAGCGCCGCGGCGCACGCGCCGGCCTGCCAGCAGCGCAGTTCCGCCACCCATAGAAACACCAGACCCACCGAGAGGCTGGCCAGCAGTGCGACCGGCAGCCGCAGGGCCAGCCTTGAAACCCCCAGGATGCGCACCGAAAGTCCGGACACCCACATCAGCAGCGGCGGCTTGTACAGCCCGTAGCGGCCCATGAAGATGGGGGTGAGCCATCCACCCTGGCGCGCCGCGCGAATGGCGCTGTGCGCGTACAAGGCTTCATCCTGCGCCGTGACCTTGGAGATCGGATCGACATAATCGCCGGCCAGGCCCACGCGAGCCGAGCGGACCAGGAGGCAAGCCAGCGCAAGCAGGGCAACGGCGCACAAGGCCCGTCGCATATACCTCACGACGATAACACGGAGTTGGTGGTGCCCTCGGAGCAGCGGCCGCTCCGCTTGATCTCGGCGAGCATCAGACCATACAAGACCAGACCGGCCACCGGCGCGGTGGAGATCCAAAAGTAGTTGGCCATCGGCGTGTTCGGCCAGACGCCGCCATTGGTCTCAAACATCCGGCTCAAGACCGTCGCCGGCACGGGATAGAGGAACGCGGCCGACAGCAGCACCCACCCCAGCTTCTTCCAAGCGCCGCGCAAGGCAAGGCCGCCGGCAAACAGCGCCACGCCGGGGAACTGCAGCACCTGGTAGTGGGTCCAGGAAACCGGCGCGGCCACTAGAGTCAGGGTGGTGAGGGAGGCCATGGTGAGTGGAAGCTGAGTGGGTCTCACACAGCCCAGGGTCACAGCCAGCAGCGCGCCAATGCCAGCCGCGAACGTGACGGCGGTGACGCCGAATCCGACCCTGCGCGCGGCCGGGGGCAGGTTGAGCGCCTGTAACTTGAATGCGTTGGGCCAAGGCAATCCATGGTCGGGCGCGGGCGGTTCCATGATGCGCAGCGCCACCGACGGCAGCGACCAGCTCAGGACCGCCGGCGTTCCCGCGAGAAAGTCCGGATGAGGGGCCCGCGGACCGGGCAGCGCGAACGCCGCGAAGACCCACGATAGCGCCCCGAGCAAACTACACAGGATGGCCACGCACAGGGTCCGCCAGCGGCGCGCCAGAGCCAAGCCGATGGCGCACGGCCCCGGCAGAAACTTCAAAGCAATGCCCAGCCCGAGGCTGGCGCCCTGGCTCCAGCCCGCCGTGGTATATGAGATGGCCAGCAAGAGAGCCAGTTGGGGCCCCAATTGTCCAAGCCCCAACGCTTCACCCGCCACGCGGCCCCCGGCCCACACCAGTGCCACCGAACAGGCCGCCAACAGACCGCGTCCCAGGTATCGGTAGACCAGCCAGGCCGCCAACAGCAGGCATCCGTGCGAGAACACAAACCACACCCAGCGCGCCGTGTAGTAGCCGAATGCGCCTAACGGCGCCATCGACAAGGCCAACAACGGCGGGTAAAGGTAGGCCTGCTCCAGAAACGGAGACTCGCCGTGCAGGACGTGCCGCGCCGCGGAGTAGTAGCCCCGGAAGTCGCTGTTGGCATCTTTGGGAAGCTGCGTCAGGATGGTGTCGTAGGCATACCAGGCAGCGCAGAGAATCAGAAAATACCGGGCCAGCCGCATCCGCATCTCACGGCAATCCTAGCATGAAGAGCGTAGCTGCGTTCGGGCGGCGTTACTGGTGCTGGATGTGCACGATATCGGAACTAAAGGGGGTCGGCAATTGCACCCGCACGCCGTTTTGCATCAACTGCGAGCCGGTCTGCCAATAGACGGTCGGATCGTTGGCAAACCACACGATGTACTGCCGATCGGCATCGAGGCCCATGGGATGGAACAGGAAACTGGAGCCGTCGGCCTGGGCGCGGCTGATGACGGCGAGGGCATTGTCGGTGGCCGGGTTATAGCTCTGAATGGCATCGGTCCCGTTGGCCGCCGGAGGGAGGATGTGGTAGACCTTGCCCGCCGCGATGTCGGCGCGATGGGCCTTATAGACGCCGATCTGCTGGCTCAGGAACCCCAACTGGTCCGGCGCGAGGTCCGCCAGACGGTCCATGAGCACCCAATTGCCGCCGAACATGTAGCTGCCGGTGGTGTACGAATCGAGACCGTCCGAGGCGGGCATGTAGCGCTCGGCGAAACGTGGGGAGAAGGGATACGTCGCGCCGTAGACCGCGCGGCGGGATGCCAGCGAACCGGAGGCGTCGTTGGTGATGGAGGTGACGTAGCTCTTCACCATGTTGAACGTCATCATGTTGCCGCCGTTTTCGCAGTTCTCCCAGTAGACGTTGGGCCGCGCCGCCTGGATGGCCGACACCACCGCGTTCAACCCATCCACGGCGTTGGCGTAATTACTGTCGTTGGGATCGTGCGTATGGGTGGTCTTGGTGCACTGCTTGACCATGTTCTGGCCGTCTTGCAGAATCCAATCCACGTGGTACCAATCGATGATGCGGATGCCTTCCTGGATGAGCCAGTCGCGCGTGGGCTGATTGGAGAGACACAAAGAGCTGGCGCCGAAATAGTCGTCGCTTTCACTGGAGGTCCAATCCGGGTTGGCTTGGAGCACGGGGCTCGAGGGGTCCGCTTCGGTCAAAGCGAAATGTAAACCGAACTTCATGCCCAGAGAATGCACATAATCCGAAACGGCGGAGAGGCCGTTAGGGAACTTGGCCGGATCGGCATGCCAGTCGCCGATGGCGCGCGCCCAGCCCAGATCCACCACAAACAACTCCACCCCAGCCGCGGCGGCCACGTCCGCGTTGCTCATCAAAGTCCGTTCGTCGATCTGGTCTTGATACGCCCAGGAATCCCAGGAGACGTAAGGGAAGGCCCTGGCGTCGGGCACGGGCTTGGCCAGCACCGCCTCCGAGAAGCGCTGGGTACGGTAGCCGGCTTCGTCCCAGTCGCCGTGAAAGAGACCCAGGAAAGCATAGGGCGTCTGGAAATCGCCGAATTGCGGCACCGGATGGTTCAAATCGAGCACCGTGGAGGAAAACTGGACATAGCCTGGAGAAGCCGACTGGCGGACGGTGGTCTTGACGCGACCGTCGAATTCCCATCCGGCGAACAAGCCTCGCATGTTGGGGTCCCGGAGCGCGAGCCACCCGCACTGTTGCCCGCCGGCGCCCGAGTAAACCTCCACCGAGGCCCCGCCCGGGTCCAAGACCGTTTGCAGGGGATCGAAGTCTTCCGCGGCGCCATCCACCGACCACTGGTTCACGCGAAACGCCGTGTAGAGTTGGCCGGCGTCGTCAAAGGTCCAGGGCAGCATGTTGATCCAACCGACGTAGGCCGGGGACGCCGTCAGATTTCGGTAGAGCAGGCTGTAGCGCAATACCGGCTGGTTGTCGTAGACCTCGAGAATTACGGTGATCCGGGCGGCGCCGCTCAGATCCTGAAGCACGATATACTGGCGCACGCCCGAAGGCTTAACCTGTTGGGTGTACTGGTCCAACAGGAGGAACGGCCGCTGGGCATCGAATACGTCCGTGCCGGTCTGCAGCCGCACCGGCGACGTAGGCCGGTTGGGCGAGGGCGTCCACTGGTCGCCGCTTTGCAGATCGGAGATCTGCCGAGTGAGGAAGTACCCGTCGGGAGTAAGCTGGAAGACCGCGCGTATCCAGCCGTTGCCGAGGGTCCACGTGTTCTGCGAGGGATCGAAGATCGACTGCGCCCCAAACCCGAGGGGCGCCGCGACTGCCATCCATAACAAGATGACCGCATTTCGCATGGCGTCTGCTCACTTGGTCTTATCGACCTATAACACTTAGATACGCGAAAGGTTGAATAGTATTACACTAATTTTCCGTAAATTTTTGTAACAGGGGGATTACCCGATCGGCGGCCGGAACTATTCGGTTACGGTCTCAATTGACGACATCTCGATGACTTGCTTTGGCCTTGAATCCGGCCTGCACGAGATGGTTGCGGATTCGCTCCGCCATCATGACTGAGCGGTGTTGGCCCCCAGTGCACCCAAATGCAATTGTAAGATAACTTTTTCCCTCTTGGATATAGTGCGGCAGCAAATAGACCAACAATTCGGAAATGCGCTGGATAAATTCGACAGTCTGTGGAAAAGACTGGATGTAACGGGCCACACTGGGATGCTGGCCGCTCAGGTTCTTGAACCTCGGAATGTAATTGGGATTCGGCAGAAATCGAACGTCGAACACCAGGTCGCTATCGGGCGGCACTCCGTTGCGATAGCCGAAGCTGGTGACGTTGATCGTGATCTTGGACTTGTCCCGCTGGCTGCCAAACCGCTCCCCGATGAACTCCCGAAGTTGGTGCACGGTGAACTTCGAGGTGTTGATGGTGAAATCCGCCATGGCGCGGATGGGGGCAAGTTGGGCCCGCTCGGAAAGGATGCTCCTGGTGATGGACTTGTTAGTGCCGAGAGGGTGAGGGCGGCGGGTCTCGCTGAACCGGCGGACGATGGCGTCGTTGTCGGCCTCCAGAAAGATCAACTTGGCGTTCACCGACTCGCGAATGCTGGAGAACACTTTAGGAAACCGCTTGAGTCCCTCACCCTCGCGGACATCCACCACCAGGGCGGCCGCCCGGATGCTGGGGTTGTCGTGCGTCAGCTCCGCGAACTTGGGAATCAGCTCGACGGGCAGATTGTCGACGGAGTAGAACCCCAGATCCTCAAGGGCCCTGAGCACCGATCCCTTACCCGATCCACTTAGGCCCGTAATCACGACCAGGTCCGGCTTGCGAGACGCTGGTTTGGAGCGCACCGGCGTGGAAGAGGTTTTACGGGGCATCTCCGGCTGCTATGCCTCGACCAGGTCGAAGTGCCCGTCGGGCCGGCGGACCAGCACCGAGACGCGGTCGGTTTCGGCATCCCGGTATACCACGTAGTCGCCTTTCTTTTCCATCGCCATCACGGCCTCGTCCAACGTCATCGGTTTGCGCTTCTGGTGGTGGTTGACGTGGTAAATGAGGCGTTCGGGCTCGGTTTCGGCGTCCGCTTCGACTGGAGGCTCGGCCTCCACCTCCGGGGCTGCCTTATGCGGGGTGCGCTTGATGTCGCGCCACTTGGTGCGGGCCTTGACGGCCTGCTTTTCCAGCTTCTCGACGGCGGAATGCACGGCCGTGAACAGATCTTCGCTCGACCCCAACCCCACGAGCTGGTGGCCGAAGTAGTTGATGGTGGCTTCGGCGGAGTGCACGTGGCGCTTCAGCGATAGAATCACGTGGGCTTCGCACTCGCGCCGGCCATCCAGGATCTTGCCGATCCGGATGAAGTGCGCCGCGAGCTTCTTGGCCTGAGCCGGCGCCAACTCGACTTGTCTGCCCGTATATGTGACCTTCATGGCTTTCTCCTCAGTTCCGGACGCGGCGCTGGTGGGTGGACGGGATCTTCATATCTTCGCGGTACTTGGCCACCGTGCGCCGTGTGACGTTGATCCCCTGAGCCTGCAACATGGCCGTAATCTGCTCGTCCGTGAGAGGCTTGGCGCGGTCTTCTTCCGCAATCATCTTCTTCACCATCCGCTTCAACAGAAGCAGCGGGGTGGAACCGCCCAACGGGCCCTGCACGGCTTCCGAAAAGAAATAGCGCAGCTCGAAGACTCCCTGCGGCGTATGGACGTACTTGCCGGCGACGGCGCGGCTGACGGTGGAGGGATGCACCCCCACCTCCTCCGCCACCTCTTTGATCATCATGGGCTTGAGCTGGTCCAGACCGGAAGACAGGAACTCCGTCTGGCGGCGGACGATGGCCTGGCAAACCCTCAGGATGGTCTGTTTGCGCTGCTCGATATTCTTCATGAGCTGAATGGCGGAGGTATAGCGCTCGCGCACGTAGTCGCGGACCTCCTTGGTGGCGCCATTCTCGCGATCCAGCATTCGGCGGTACTGCGGATTGAGCCGGAGCTGCGGCACATCCTCGTCGTTCATCTGGATGATGTAATCGTCGCCATCCTTGATGAAGGAGACGTCCGGCTCCACCACCCGCGCTCCCGAGCCGGAATAGCGCAAGCCCGGCCGCGGATTCAGGTGATGGATCATGTGGACGGCGACTTCGACATGCTCCATGGGCCGCCCCAGCAACCGTGCGATCTCCTTGTACTGCCGCATTTCGAGCAGCCGCATCTGGCCGGGCACGATCTGCCAGGCGACGCCGCCCCGGCCATTGAGGCTCTCGATCTGCAACAGCAGGCATTCCTGCAGGCTGCGCGCGCCCACGCCGGCGGGATCGAGCGCCTGCACCACCTTCAGAGCCGCCTCCACATCCTCCTGACGGTGCTCGCCGACCGATGCGATCTCCTCCAGAGCGGCGAACAGGTAGCCGTCCTCATCCAGGTTGCCGATGATGGACTCGGCGGCGCCGCGGACCTGGTCGGAAATCAAGCTGACGCTCAACTGCGAGCGCAAGTGGTCGCCCAGCGTGACGGGCGCGGAAAGAAAGGTCTCGAACGAAGGCTTTTCCACCGATTCCGAGGCGGGGCTCTTGTAGCCGGGATCGAGGTAGTCGTCGAAAAACGAGCCGAAATCGATTTCGTCGAACGGGTCGGTGGCGGCAGGCGCTTCCGGTTCGGTGGCGGTGGCCCCCGGCTCCGGTTCCGCGACGGCCCCGGCGGTCTCCTCGGCATCCGGGAAGAGGTTGCCGTTGATGGCGACATCGCCCACCGAGCCGTCCAGAGAATTGGCGTCGTTCAATACGGCGGCTTCCAGGATCTGCTTGTCGGCTGGGTCGGTGACGGTCTCGGCTTCGGCTTCGAGCAGAGGCAGCAGTTCCTCCGGGGTGACCTCTTCTCCGGCTTCTTCGGTGGCTTCCTCCAAAACCGGATTCTTGACGATCTCCTGGGTGATCATCTCCTTCAGCTCCAGCCGGTTGAGCTGAAGAACGGTGACCATCTGCACCAGGCCCGGGGTAAGAATCTGCTTCTGCGCGACCTTAAGCTGCAATCTTGGCGACAGTAAGCTCATCTGTACCCCATGATATCACTCCAAAAACGCATGCCCGGCAGGTGGGGCAGACCATCGCCTTTCGTGGTCTGCCAACCCTCGCTAGCGCACGGCCCGGCGACAGACGACACAAGGCGATCGTCTGTCCCACCTCACACGTACACCCGCTTCACGCGCGCGCTGATGCTGCAAAGAATGTTGTAAGAGATGGTGCCCGCCACTTTGGCGATCTGCTGCGCGTCCAGGCGGGTGTCGCCTTCCACTCCCAGCAGGGTCGCTTCATCGCCCGCAGCAAGGGCCGTGGTGTGGCTGAGGTCGATGGTGGTCAGGTCCATCGAAATGGTGCCGAGGATGGAGGTCAGCCGGCCGTCGGCGATGACCTTGCCGCGATTCGAAAGCCGGTGAAACACGCCGTCGGCATAGCCGGCGCCCAGAATACCGATGCGCATGGGGCCGGGCGCGCGGTAGGTTCCGCCGTAGCCGATCAGCGCCCCTTCGGCCACATCCTTGACGGCCAGCAGCTTGGCTTTCCAGGTGAGCGCGGGCTTCACATCGAGGAGTTGACGGGGCGCGTCGCCGCGCGCCGGAGACACGTAGCCGTACAGCGCGTGGCCGGCGCGCACCAGGTTATGCCAACCTTCCACGCGCCCATAGCCGATGGCGTTGGTGCTGGACGTGTGCAGGTAAGCCGTATTCACGCCAGCCTCGCGCAAGCGGGCGCAAATGCCATGAAAATAGGCGAGCTGGCCGCCGGTCTGGCTGGTGGTGTAATCGGCGGCCGACGCGAAGTGGGTCATCAGGCCCTCTAGCCGCGCGTATCGGTTTTCTTGAAGAGCGGCTAGGATTTCGACCGCCGCGGCGCGTGTGCCCAGCCGGTTCATTCCGGAATCGATCTTCAAATGAAAGGGAACCGGCTTCCCGGAAGCGCGCCCAAGCTGTTCCAGCAGACCCAACTGGTCGAGCGAATGAACCACCGGCGTGAGATCGTGCTCCACCAGCGCCCCGCCCTCAAAGGGCAGGAAGCCGCCCATCGCCAGGATGCGGGCTTCCTGGATGCCCCCGCGGCGCAGGTTGACGCCTTCCTCGACGGAACTCACCGCTAGCCATTTTGCGCCTTCGGCCAGCAGCACGCGCGCGACTTCGACCGCGCCGTGGCCATAGGCGTCCGCTTTGACTACCCCGGCGACCTCGACGGCGGGGCCCACCACCGAGCGGACGTTGCGGTAGTTCAGCGCGATCTGCTCGCGCGAGACGACGACGTAGGAGCGGTAAGGAGCGGTCACTGCTTCTATTCTAAAGCCCCCGCAGCAGCTTCTCGTAAGCGTCCGTCACCGCTTCCCAGGAATACCGCTCGCGCACGCGCTCCATGGCACGCTGCCCCAGCGCCGCGCGGTCCGCTTCGCTCATCTCCAGCACCAGGCGCAGTTTCGCCTCCAAGTCCTCGGGCTCGAACGATATCCCCGCGCCGCCCGCGACTTCGGCGTTTTCCGGCGTGTTGCGGTAGAGCACCACTGCACCGCGTCCCATGGCTTCGATCAGCGCCGGGTGGGTGCCGCCCACCTCGGTCGCATGAATGTAGGCGAACGAGTGCGATCCCAGTTGGTGGTAGCCCGGGCCATAGATGGCGCCGGGCATGACGATGCGTGGATCCCGGGTATCGCGCACGCGGCGGATGTAGTCGTGCGCGTAGGGAGCGTCGCCGACCAGCGCCAGCTTCAGCGAGGTGCCGACCCGCTCGAAGGCCTGGCGCACTTCGAGCGGATGGTTCTCGGGTTCCATGCGGCTCACGTAGAGGAAGTACCGGCCGGGCTCGAGTCCCAGCTCCGCCAGCGTCTCGCAACCCTCCACCGGACCCACTTCCGCGCCGTACGGAATGAAGACGGTCGGTTTGCCGTAGCGCTGGCGATAGTACTCCTGTATGGCCAGTGCATCGGTGACCACCACCGTGGGGCAGAAGGTGGCCAGCCATTCGGAAACCAGGTACCAGGCTTTGGCGAGGCGGTTCCACTTCTTGCGTTTGCGCTCGATGCCGTCCACATTCAGCGCCACGGGCACGCCGAAGATTCGGGGCAACGCGGTGAAGATGGCGTTGGCGCCGTTGCAGTAGAGCGCCACGTCCGAACGATGCCCCAGCAGGTGGAGTGTCGATAGGAGGGCGTGGACCAGGGTATCGAGGTACTTGTGGCGGATGGTGGGGAGATACTGGAGCCGCACGCCGCGATAGTACGGTTGGGGGAACGGCGTTCGGCAGTAGACGGTCACCTGGTGGCCGCGCGCCACGAGGCGGGCCGACAATTCTTCGGCAAAAGTCTCGAATCCGCCGTAGTTGGCTGGTATGCCGCGCGTACCGAGGAGAGCGATGCGCATAGGAGTGGGGCGGACCCCCTGGTCCGCGGCCGACGCCCCCGTCGGCTTGTCGCGGTTGCAGGCGAAGAGCGGGTCCAGGGGGACCCGCGCAGACCAGGGGGTCTGCCCCACAAATTCCGCGGCATTCACGATATTGGGAAAAGGTCGCGGCATCGGGCCGGGCACACCCGGCCCCTACGTCTTCGCGGTGGCGGAGCGCGACAGCACGCGAACCATCTTCTTGGGCGCCTTCTTGGTCACCGGGGCGTACTGGAACCAGCTCGCCATGTACTCGTCGTCCACCCGCCGGCGGACCTGGATCTGGCGGCGCTTGGCAAGCACCCGTTTCAGGTTCTTCGCCAAATACCAGAATGCTCTGAGCGAGGTGTGTTCCCACAACATGCAGCACATCACCACCATCAGGTCGCGCGCCGTAATGGAGAACAGGTTGCGCCGGTAGAGGTTCCCGGAGATGTTCTTGATGCGCATCAGGAAGCGGTTCTTCACCGAGTGCATGTTGATCTCGGGCGGCAGTGCGCGCCGGTTGCCCGGCAGGACCTTGCGCACATGGTAGCCGCGGGCGTGCGGAGCATACAGGCATTTCCAGCCCATCAACTGAGCGCGCCAGGCGACATCGGCGTCTTCGCGGTAGACGAAGAAATCGCAATCGAAGAATTCTCCGTCGATCGAAATCTCCTCGATCATGGTGCGGCGGTACAGCGCCGCCGCCGCCGTGGCGCCGAAGACGTACTCGTGTTGCAGGTAGTGGCCGTTATCGACTTCCTGGCTGCCGCGGTCCAGGTGCCGCAGCATGGGATTGAAGTAGATGCCCGTGGAATCCACTACCGGCCTCTCGGGAATCTCGAAATGCGAGGTCATGGTCAGCAGTTTCCCGCAAACCGACCCGATGCGGGAATCGGACTGGCCGGCATCCACCAACGCCTGAATGAAGTTGGGCAGCAACAGGACGTCGGGGTTCAGCGTGAGCACCCAGTCGCCGCTCGAAAGCTTGATGGCCTGGTTCTGCGCCGCCGCAAAACCGATGTTTTCCTCGTTGTAGTACACCTGGCAGCGGCCCTCGAACTGTTCGAGGATATCGATGGTGCCGTCGGTGGAGGCGTTATCGACGACGATTACCTCTTTGAGCGGATGCCTTTGGGATAACACCGACTCAAGGCAGCGCTTGATGAATCGGCCGCTGTCGTACGTAACTATCGTGACGGAGACGAAGTCGTTTTGCGCCATGAACCAGAACCAGAGAGGCCGATCTTTTCTTTCACCCTTGCACCTTAGAGACTGTGGCGGGACCGAACAACAAGCAGCGGCCGGCGCCCCGCGCGACTTTCCAGTACGCTGCCAACGGCTCCAGGCTCCGATCCAGAATCGACTCCGCAATGCTCCGCGGGAAGCAGCCCGTCACCACAGCCAAGCACACCGCCCGAAAGGTTCCCGGACGGAAATGCTTGGCCGAATATCTCAGTAATCCACGATACCAGTAAACGCGCCGCATCTCCACTGTCAGCCGCCGGATGGAATGCGCCCCGGTGTGTTTCGCCACCGCTTCGGGGACATAATACAGATGGTACCCCCGATCCGCCGCCCGGCGGCAAAAATCCACGTCCTCGAACCACAGCGGAAAGAAACCTTCGTCGAATCCACCCAGTTCCCGCCATACCGCCCGGCGGACCATCAGGAACGCCCCCGCCGGTTGCTCCACCGCCAAACGCGTGGAGTAGTCCAGTGCCAAACCGCGGTACCGCCGGTTCACCGGATTATCCGGCCAGATCCGATTCAGCAATATGGCTTCCAAAATCAAGGTGGCCGGGGTGGGCAGTTGGCGCACCATGAAACCGACCTGCGACCGTCCGCCGGCATCCAATAGCCGTCCGCCGGCGCCCGCGGAGCCGGGAAGGTCGCAGGCCTCCCGAAGCGCTTCCAGGCCGCTCTGGAGCACGGCATCCGGGTTCAGCAGCAGGACATATGGGGAGTCGAGCGCTGCAAACCCTTGATTTACCGCCGCCGCGAAGCCCTGGTTGGACGGGTTGGCGATCAGCCGGACGCCACGGCGGGCCACCTCCGCAATGGTCCGGTCCTGGGAACCGTTGTCCACCACCACCACGTCGGCGCCGGAGAGCAGCGCGGCGTCCAGCGCGGCGCCGATTTCGGCCTCCGAGTTATACGTGACGATGACGATGCCGATTTCAGCCATGTGTCACTTTGCCCCGCCATGGGTCAGAAGAAAGTACACCTTCCAGTAAATGTCGAAACCCGTGGACGCCTGTATGCCGCGGATCAGCCGCTCATTTGCGGCCAGTACGCTATCCAGTACTTTTGCATCGAGAGTCTGGCCGCGAGCGGCGAAGAAACCACGAAGCCCCTGCCATTTCCCGCGCAGCCACGCGCAACCGGCACCGTGCCGAAAGGCCACGGCGCCCCACAGGAACTGCGCCACCAGGATCGGCCAGCACCAGCGAACCAGGAGCCTCCGGGGATAGTGGCGGGCCAGCAGGAAGATCTGATTGCGGGCGGTGCGCCGCACGGTATCGGGATGCCATCGCCCCAGCGTGGCGCTTCCGCGATGCCAGGCGACAGCCTCGGGGACGTACTGGCCGGCGAGTCCCCGCCCGGCGCATCGCAGGCCGAAGTCCACATCTTCCAGGTACGATTCGAAGCTCTCTTCCAGCAGCCCCACCCGTTGGAACAGCTCCGCGCGAAACAGGGCCGCGGTCCACGGCGCCGAGCACGTGGGACGGGCGAAGGAGAATTCGGAGCCGTCGGCGCGGCCGTGGCCTACGCGCCACGCGGTGCCGCCGCGGCAGAGGGCGTCGAAAGTGGCGTCGATGCGGCCGGTCGATCCCTCGGCCAGAATTTTGCCGGTGGCGAACCAGATGCCGGCGCTGCCGGCGGCCAGGAGTCTGGCGAAATAGTCCGGTGCCAGTTCGACGTCGCTGTTCAGCACCGCGATCCATTCGCCGCGGCTCTCGCGAATGCCGCGGTTCACGGCCGCGGCGAAACCGGCGTTGCGGCCCATCGGAATCACGCGCGCTCCGCGTGCGCGGGCCAGCTCGGGCGCGCCGTCGGTGGAACCGTTGTCCACCACCAGCAGCTCCGCGGCGGGCTCGGTCTGGGCCTCCAGGCTGGCGAGCAACCGGTCCAGAAGCTCGCGGCCGTTCCACACCGGCACAATGGCGGTGATGCTCATCGGAAGAAGCGTTTCTTCAGCAGAAAGACGAGGTTGTGAATACCATCGCGCCAGGGGTTCAGTTTGGTCTCACCCAGGCGGGAGGAATACTGGATCGAGATCTCCCCAAAACGGATTCGCGGGTGGCGCACGGCTTCCATCTTGATCTCCTCGGAGAAGGCCATGCCATCGGATTCCAGCTTCATGTCCGCCAGGATGGCGCGGCGAAACACCCACATTCCGGATTGCGAATCGCGCACCCAGCGGAAGAACAGCATCGACATGACGAGCGACTGCACCAGGTTCCCGAACTTGTGCTTGAAGCTCATGGCGCGCGGGTCGCGCACGGGGAAGCGCGAGGCGTTCAGGAAATCGACCTCCAGGTGCAGAAACGCCTCCAGCAGGTAGGAGAGCGCATCCACGGGATAGCTCTGGTCGCCGTCGAGCGTCACGATGAGGTCGCTCGAGGCGCCGGCGAACCCGCGCTTGTAGCTGCGGCCGTAGCCGCGCACGTCCTCGCGAATCACCTTGGCGCCCAGAGAAGCGGCCACCTCGGAGGTGCGGTCGGTGGAGTTATTGTCCACCACGATGACTTCGTCGACGAAGTCCGGCATGGCGCGGAGGACCTTCTCAACGCCCTGCTCTTCGTTGAGGCAGGGAATGACGACGGCGATGGATTGGCCTTTATACATGAGAATGGGACCCTCTGTGGCGCACGCACTCCTGCGTGCCGCGTCGAGACTCTTCTCGACGCTTGGCACGTGCCCAGCGTGCCGGCACGAATGCCGGCGCGGCACGCAAGAGCGCGTGCGCCACGGCGGACAACTTCACCTGGAGCGCCCTCCGTCTTTTTGGATTTCCCGAGCGTCTGGATATCATGGAAGTAATGAAGCGGCTCCTGCTCCTCTTATCTTGTTCCGCCGCGTTGCTCGGCGGCGCGGAACTTTCGGGCGTGCACATGGTGTACGTGCTGTCCATGTCCAAAGGGCTCGACCAGCACCTGGTGAACCGGCTCACCACCGGCCATGTCTTCCAGGTGGTGACCGACCCCAAGCTGGCCGACACCTTCCTCACGGACAGCGTCGGAGAAAGTCTCCAGGCGAAACTGGAGGAGATTTTCCCCCCGCCGGCACCGGAGAAGGACGAGAAGGCGGCGAAAGCGGACAAGGACAAAGACAAGGACTCGTCCAGCAATCCAATGCTCGCCGACACGGTGAACAAGTTGGCCGCCGTCAATTCCTCGTTCGGCCGCGGCAAGGGCACGGTGTTCCTGGTGGACGCCAAGTCGCGCCAGGTGATCTGGTCGGTATACCAGCTCCCCAATGGTTCGAGCTCCAAAGAATTGGATCGCACAGCCTCCGACATTGTAAGCCGCCTCAAGAAAGATTTGAAAGGGAAGTAGACCGTTTTCCCCTCACCATCTCCCCATAACTAGCCACCAACTGGCGGGTGATGGCCGCCATGTCCCAGTTGGCCTCCACCTCGGCGCGCGCGCGGGCCGCCATGCCGGCGGCAGCTTCGGGATCTTCGAACAGCGCCAGCACCCGCTCCGCGAAAGCCGCCGGCCGGTCCGCCAGCGCGCAGACCTGGCCGTCCACGCGCGCCAATCCTTCGGCCCCCACCGTGGTGGAAACCACCGGGATACCCGCCGCGAACGCCTCCAGCAGTTTCACCCGCACGCCGGAGCCGCTCAGGATGGGGCAGACGAATACGGCGTACCGCGCCAACGGCTCGCGCACATCCTCCACGTATCCCCGCATTTCGAGCGACGCCGCGTAATCGGCGTAGGTATGGGCCGGCGGGGGGTCGGATCCGGCCACCACCAGTCTGGCCGCTGGCTGGCCCGCCAGAACGAGCGGCAGGACGCGCTGGACGAACCAGTCGAGCGCCACCCGGTTGGGTTCGTGCCGGAAGCCTCCCAGAAACAGCATGGTCAAGGGTTCGCGGCCGCCGGAAGGGAGCTGGTAACGCGAAACGTCGATGCCGGCCCGCAGACCGCACCGCAATTTGGGCGCGAGCTTGGGAAGAAAGGAAAGCAGGTAGTCCCGGTTGGCCGGCGTGCAGACTTGCACCTGGTCGCACGAGGGCAGCGCGCGCAGCTCGAAGCGCAGCGCGCGGAGGTACTCGATGCGCGCCTTCGCCTCACCCAACAGGCTGGCCATGTGGCCCAGGGCGCGGGCGATGGATTGAAAATGCACATCGTGCTCGAACAGCGCGCAGGCAATGCGGCGATACGCGCCGCGGTACTGCGCCATGGGCGTGTATTCGAGCTGCAGGACATCGATGCGCCGGCGATAGAGCTGGCGGTGGATGAGCCAGTCCAGATCTCCGTTGGCAAACTCGCGGACGGCGTGCGGCTCGAGCGATCCCACGCCCTTGGGCCTTCCGCCGCGGTGAACAATCCACTCGGCGGAGGCGCACAACTGGCCGAGTTCCTGGTTGGCCTGCTCCTGCCAGGCATAGTCCAGCAGTTCGACCACGTGTACTTCCGCGAGCTGGGCGAGTTCGCGCAGGGTCTGGTACATGAAGACACCGCCGCCGTGAACCGGGGGGCAGATGGGGTACGGAGAAACAAAGAGCACGCGCAGTCTCTCCGGAGCGGGCGGCATAGGATCGAAACGGTCGCGGAAATAGCCGCCCAGCGGGCGCAGGAAGGCTTCGCTGTCGCTCACCCGGGCCAGGGCGCGGGCGCGCCATCGCGAGCGCACGGCTTGCGGAAGCTGCAGAAATGCGCGCCCCAGGGCGTAAAAGTTCGGCCGGCCGGGGGCGTCTCCGAAGATTACGCTGAGAAGCGCGCCCGTCCAGGAGTAGAAGAAGTGCGATACCAGCCGCGGCCACTCGTGAATGTTCTTCCAGCAGAACAGCACGTAGTTTTTCTTCAGCACGGCCTGTATCCGTTCCTCGCCGAAGACTCTGCCTATCGTGCCCCGGTGCTCGTGATACACCGCGCTGCGAGGCTGGTACAACACCTTCCAGCCGCGTTTCCAGGCAAGATAGCCGAGGTCCGTGTCTTCCAGATAGAACGGACGGAGCAGCGGATCGAAGCCGCCCAATTCGAGAAACTTCTCGCGGTCGAAGGCGCAGGAGCCGCCGCCGCCGTAGAAACAGGGGAAGAGATCGTCGATGGCGGGGTCGATGCGATGCCGCACGCGCAGGCCGCCATCCTGCCACCAGCCTTGGGTGAGCCCGGTCTCCTCGCGAACTTTGTTCGGATCCGCGAAGAAAATCTGGCAGGCCACCGAGAAGACCAGCGGGTCGCGGAAGCCTTCGAGCAGCGGAGCGAGAAAATCGGGGGCCACGCGCATGTCGCTGTTGAGCAGCACTACGACGGCGTTGCGGGCGGCGCGCATGCCCGCGTTGGAACCACCGCCGAAGCCCAGATTGCGCGGCAGCGCGAGGAGCGTGACCTGCGGGAAGGCGGCGCGAACGAAATCGGCGCTGCCGTCGGTGGAGCCATTGTCGACCACCACGATTTCGTTGTCGGGATTGCCGGCCAGGGCTTCGACCACCGAGGGCAGGTATTTTCGCAGCAGGTCCTTTCCGTTCCAGTTGGGGATCACGACGGAGGCAAAGCAGGGGCCGGGGGCCGGGGGCCAGGGGTCGGGGATAGGAGCGGCCCTTCGGGCCGCGGCTTGTTCAAAATCTCCGCGCCACAGGCGCGCACCTTCCCCCGGCCCCCGGCCCCTGGCCCCTGGCCCCCGCTCTTCCCCCGGCCCCTGGCCCCTTCCGAAGACGTCAGTCAGTAGCAGCGCCACCAGGCTGGCCACCATCAGCACGGGCGATAGCAGCAGCAGCGGCAGGGCGCGGAACAGACGTTTCAGCAGGGGCATGTCAAACGGGGCCTAAACCCACCGTGCGGCCCAGCTTCACCCAACGGGAAGCGCGGAACAGGGCGACCTGCTCTTCCAGCCGGCGCGCCTCGTCCTGTAGACGGAGCGCCCATGCGGTGCGCTCGTCGAGTTCCTTTTCGGTGTGGTGCAGCGCCTCCACCGCCGTGCTCAGATCGGCCACCGCCACGGAGAGCCGCTCCGCCTGGTCGCGTATCACGGCGGTCAGGTTGGTCTCGGTATCGATGGCCCACTTGGTCTTGTCTTGGAGGTCACGTTCCAGATCGGCCACTTTGGCGGCGTAGCCTTCCGCCATCTGCCGCGCGTTCTGCTGCTCACGCGCGAATTCCTCCTGCAGCTCGACGATGCGCGCGCGCCGCTCCTCGATCTCGCGGTTGAGCGTCTCGGCCCATTGGTTGCTGCGCTCGCGTTCCTCCTCCTGCTCGCGAAACCGGGCGGCGTAGCCTTCGGCCACCTGGCGCGCGCTTTCCTGCTCGCGCGCGAACTCCTCCTGCAGCTCGACGATGCGCGCGCCGCGCTCCTCCAGCTCCTGGTTCAGCGTCCCGGCCCACTGGTTGCTCTGTTCCAGCTCGTCCTTCTGCTGGCGGGACAGGCGGTCGAATTCGGCGAGATCCCGCTGGGCCCGGTCGAGCCATTCGTCCTTGGTGGCCAGTTCCCCCTCGAGCAGCCCGATGTGGCGCTCGCGCTCGCGAAGCACGTTGGCGGCCCGCGGCAGGTAGAGGTAGGTAGGGTTTCCGAGCTGGCGCCGATGGGCACACACGGCCACGAAGAAGTGCGATTCGTCGGGCGCGGGGTCCCCCGCGTCGACCCGAGCTTCCACCGTTTGGCTGGCCTCGTATGGCTGAAATGCGACGCCTTCGACGTGATTTTCCAGGTACATGGAAACGTGCGGGAAGACGGCGTGCAGCTCGCTTTGGAACTCCTCGAAATCGAACTCGTGCACGTGGAACGGGTTGGCCCCGTCGGGTCCTCGCGATTCGGTGTAGTAGAGCTTGTTGGGTGTGGAAACGATAAGCTGTCCGGCGGGCGCCAGCACGCGCCGCGTCTCCAGCAGGAATTCGCGCCAGTTGTCGAGGTGCTCGATGACTTCGAAGGCCACCACCAGGTCGAAGCTGCCGTCGGAGTGTGGCAAGGCCTCGCAGGATGCCTGCTCGAACCGCAGGTTGGGGAGGCCATAATTGGCCCGCGCGAAGTCGATGGCTTCCGGGGCGCGGTCCACGCCCACCACCGAATCGGCCGTCTGGGCCAATTCCGACGAGCCGTAACCGGCCCCGCAACCCGCGTCCAGCACGCGTTTGCCCATGGCCAGGCGCGCCGCGAAGGTGTAGCGCGCCATGTGTTCGTTGAGTAGATCGACGTCCACCTGGCCGGGGATCATCCGTTCGCCCGTAAACTCAGCCAATGCGTTTCTCCTGGAGCGGTTCGCGCTTCACGCGGGAGTTGACTTCCACGCGGCAGGGGAGATGAATGTAACCGTAAATCTGGGCCTCGGAGCGGCCCATCTGCAGCACCACGGCGTTGTCGATCCAGTCGCACATCTGGTAGCCCAGCAGGGTGCCGTCGGCCACCGCCGGCGAAAAGGAAAACGACGCCGGATACAGCTCCGGCAGGTCCAGATAGAAATCCACCGTGTAGATATCGCCGGGTTGCATGGGCGCCAGCTCGTGGCCTTCGCGCGCCGTGTTGGTGCCCGAGAAATCCATGCCCAACTGGTTGCGCAGCATGAACCCGACCAACGGCATGGGCACTTCCTGCTTGGCGCGCACGCTGATGCGCACCAGGATGCTGGAGGAGGGGTCGAGCATGTGGAGCGGCCGGCCCTGCTGGTCGAGGACCGCGATGCCCAACACCTCGGCGCGGCCATCGCCGTAGCGGTGGTCGACGTTGGGAATGGTCTCCACCACCTCTGGCGCGTGCACCGGTCCGGCGCCCTCACGCTTCACCTCGCTTCCAGCCTTGACATGCAGGTAGGAGGAGTCCTTCTCGACCATGGCGGCGAGGTACCGGGCCACCACGCGGTCCGGGTCGCCCATCTCAACCACGCGCCCGTGGTCCAGCCACAGAGCCCGGTCGCCGATCGCTTTGACGTCGGCCACCGCATGCGAAACGAACAGGATGGTGATACCGCGCGTGCGCATCTCGTGAACCTTGCGCATGCAGCGCTGGCGGAAATAGATGTCGCCGACGGCGAGGGCCTCGTCCACCAGCATGATTTCAGGGTCCACATTGATGGCCACGGCGAAGGCCAGCCGCACCACCATGCCGCTGGAATAGGTCTTGACCGGCTGGTCGATGAAGTCGCCGATCTCGGCGAAAGCTTCGATGTCTTTGTAGCGCTCGTCGATCTGCCGGGTGGTCAGGCCCAGAATGGAGCCGTTCAGGTAGACGTTGTCGCGCCCGGTGAATTCCGGGTTGAAACCCGCTCCCAATTCGAGCAGCGCCGAGACGCGCCCGTCCACGGCGATGGTTCCCGAGCTGGGCTGGAGTATCCCGGCCACCATCTGGAGCAGGGTGCTCTTGCCCGAACCATTCTCCCCGACGATGCAGAAGGTCTCGCCGCGATGCACTTCGAAGCTGACATCGTGCAGCGCCCAGAAGTCCCGGTGGCGCTTGACGCGGTTTAGGGACACCAATTCCCGGAACCGGTCGCCCGGAGAGTCGTAGATCGCGTAACTCTTGGAAACACCCTGAAACTCGACGGCGTTCACGGTTGCAAAAGGAAAGACCAGTGTAACGGAAAGCCGATGGGGAGGGGAATCTGCGGGAAGCAACAGAAAGGGCGGCCGCCGACACCTCCTGTCATCACCATGCCTGCAAACCACCAGGAAAAGCGGTGCATAAACCGCGGCGCCAAGTCTTTAGTCTTACGGCGCGTCAGGGTTTGCAGCCAGTCAGCCGAGGAAGCCGGAAGCCGCCCTTGTAGTGGACTGGTTCTATGTACTTCCTCCTTATCAGTGGCTCCCCCGTGAAGGGGATCGCGTTCACCCCTCTCAAAAACGAGGGGTCTGGAGAACGGCATCAGACCGTCCCAGCTATACTATGCGCCTGAAGAGAGGAGTTGTCAAGGGCTAGTCCGACGCGTCCAAATGGTGAGATTTGTATCGCGGACGGGAACCGAATCGACGAAGAGCGAAATAGGCATTGCTCCGACTTGGTTCAAGGGCATGCGCACGTCCACCTGCCAGATGCCGGAAATCGATCCGGGCAACGCGACGGCAGACACAACCGTGGCCAGCAAGTCGTTCGTGATTGAGAGGTTCAGCGCGGCGCCCGGATTCGGGTTGATCGAACCAGTGACAGGGGCGGGCACGGTTACTCCGAGGCCCGCGAGCAAGATTCCGACGACGGAGCCAGTGCTGGCTGGATTGGAGCAGGTATTACGAGAACCATCGCTATTGAAGACCAGCGGGAGAGGGCCGCCGCCATAGGTTTGGCCAGTATTCCGATAGCAATCCGCGGAGGCAAGCGAGGTAACAGTATCGAGAAATGCCACGGGATTCCTGGCGGTCACCGGTAGCGTTCGCGAATCGGATTGGTTCACTCGCAAGGACGTGAGATTCAGGCTCACTTGCGCGTCGTTCGAGATTTCATACGGCGCCTGAAGGTTGATCTGTTGCGCAGAGACGTACAGCAACGGACTTGCAATTCCATTCATGGTGACAGTGACGCCGGCAAAAGAGGTCGGGAACGACCACGGTGCCGGCGCCGGGCCGGCTATCCCGTCGACAAAGTGCGCGCCGAAAATGGACAGCAGCTCGCCGGGCGCGATCGAGGTCACGGGACGCAAGTCGGCTGCGTCCACGATGCAGGCTATGGGAGTCGGTGGGGCTGCCGGATCGAAACCGATGAGATCCACGCCAGTCCACGCCAACAGCAAGCCCGTGGCCGGATCATACGCCAGCACGCTGCCGGGTACCGTGCGGGCGCCCGTAACGGCCAAGCCGTCGAGGCTGAGGCGCGTCTCGTAGGTTACTGGCATGCACTGCGAAGGAACTCCGTCCAGCCCCGGAAAATCGGGAGATTCGACCTGGCCCGACAAATAGATTCCACCGGCCGTGAATGCCGCGAATGCGATGCTGTCGGCCTGCGTTCCGCTAAGGAAGGTCGAAAAGACCAAGCCCGTGCCGGTGGCGTTCAATTTCGTCATGTATCCGCTGGCCGGGGGCGGGAAAGAACAGCCCCAACAGACCCAGGGCGATGGGGCGTTGGCGATGTAGAACGGCTGGAATGCGTTGGAAGTCGTGGGATAGTCCGATGAGTAGGTAGTTCCCGCGAGCACGACGTTTCTTTGAGCGTCCACCGAGATTCCAGCCGGCGCCGCGCCCCACGATCCAGTGACATATGTCGAATACACAATCTGGTTGAGGCTCGCGTTCAGCTTGGTGACGTACTGGTAGTAGCAGGGAAAACCCACTTGCCAGGTGCCGCTGCATACAACAAACTGATGCGTCGATTGGAACGCCCCCGGGGTGACCGGAATCATGGGGGATCCCCCATACTGCAAGCCGGCAACGTAGATACTGCCCTGGTCGTCTGTCGCGAGCCGGCCCCCGACGCCCCGCATGGTCGCGAGGATTTTGCCGCCGCCGGCGTCAAGCTTCATTACGAAGTCCGAGTCCGACACAACGGCCTCGCCAGCCGCATCCACCAGAAGCCCGCCGGGGCTGGGATAGATATCCGCGCTGCCACCGATCAGCGTGGCGTAGACCACCTTTCCCTGCGCGTCCACTTTGGCCACAAAGCCCTGGTCGTACTGGGCCAGCATGGTGGTTTGGAGCGCGCCGGCCGTAACCGGAAAGTCGGGCGATTGCGTCTGGCCGAAGACATACGCGGCGCCAGCAGAGTCGATGTCCAGCGCGGCGACGGAGTCCCACTTACTTCCAGCGAACCTGGTCGAATAGAGGATCTTCGAGCCGTCCGGACTCAGTTTGGCGACGAAGGCATCATAGGAGTCGGAAGAGCCAACCGTTCCCTGATAACCTGCGATATAGATATTCCCGGAGGCGTCCACCTTGACGGCGTTGATGCCGGTATTCGGCAGGTGTGCCAGTATTGTCGAAGGCGCCGACGCGGCGTAGCAGACCGAGACCCACAAACATCCAACAAGAAGCCTGAGAGTTGCGGGCATGATCCAATCATATGCCCGCAATCGGTATGTCGGCGCTACTTCGTGATGGTGCCGCAAGCCATGCGGTCGCCTGCGTTACCCGCGGGGTCCGACTTCATGTCGTCGGCCTTGGCGTGGATCATCAGCGCCGTCCCGCCATTGACAAACAGGGAGTGGTCGCCGTCGCCCAGGTTCACCCTCGGGTCCACTAGCGTGACTTTCGCCGTGCCTTTGGCCGAAACTGTGAAGTTGGGCATGTCGCCGGCATGCGGCCCCTCCGGGTTCTCCAGGCCATGGTGCTTCTGGTCGGGATTGAAGTGCCCGCCCGCCGACGTGAAGGCGGGGCCTTCGCACTTGGCCGCCGTGTGGAAATGCACGGCATGCTGGCCGGGCGGCAAGCCCTTGAGATTCAGTTTGATGGTCACGCCGGATCCGCCCTTGTTCTCGGTCACGGTGGCGATTCCGACACTTTGTCCTTTCGCATCCTTTAGCTGCACGGTCACTGGCTTGCTCGCGGCGTAGATAGCGGCGGCGCCCATGAGACCGGCCATGGCAACAACGATAGCTCGTTTGCTCATATTTTGTGTCCCCCAAGAGAATCGTCGCACATATTCCGGTGGCGTGGGCGAATTTCGCAAAGCCGGCGATATTCGGGGCCAATCTCCGCTTGGGCGGCGCACTACACTGGAAGGAACAGCGTGAATACCGTCATTCGCAATGGCACCGTGGTTACCGCGCGCGAGACCGTGGCGGCCGATGTCCGGATTGAGGGCGGCCGCATCCGAGAGGTCGGTCCCCGCCTGCCGGCGAGCGCCGCGGACCACGTCATCGACGCCACCGGCATGTACGTGATGCCCGGCGGCATTGACGTCCATACGCACCTCGACATGCCCCTTGGCAGCATCGTCTCCACCGACGATTTCGAAACCGGAACCCGCGCGGCGGCGTTCGGCGGGACCACCACCATCGTCGATTTCGCCATCCAGGAGCGCGGCGCACGCATGCGCGACGCGCTGGATACCTGGTGGAAGAAGGCCGAAGGGCGCGCCACCATCGACTACGGCCTGCACATGATCGTGACCGGCCTGGGCGGTTCGGGCCTCGAAGACCTGGACGAAATGGTCGCCGAAGGCGTGTCCAGTTTCAAGCTGTTCATGGCCTACCCCAACTCACTCATGGTGGACGACGCTACCATCTTCAAAGCCCTCTCGCGGACCGCCCAAAACGGCGCGCTCATTTGCATGCACGCCGAAAACGGCGGCGTGATCGACGTGCTCATCGCGCGCGCGCTGGCCGAGGGGAAAACCGCTCCCATCTACCACGCCCTCACGCGCCCGCCGCGGGCCGAGGCCGAGGCCGTGCACCGCGCCATCGCCCTGGCGGAGATCGCGGGCGCGCCGGTCTACATTGTTCACGTCAGTTCGGAAGACGCTCTCGACCAGGTGCGCGAGGCCCGCGACCGCGGCCTTCCGGTTTTCGCGGAGACCTGCCCGCAGTACCTGCTGCTCTCCATAGACGACCTGGCGCGGCCCGGTTTCGAGGGCGCCAAATACGTGCTCACTCCGCCGCTGCGGCCCAAGCGGCACCAACCGAAACTGTGGGACGGCCTCAAGCACGACCACCTGCAAGTGGTCTCGACCGACCATTGCCCCTTCTGCTTCGCCGACCAGAAGACGCTCGGCAGGGACGATTTCACGAAGATTCCCAATGGCGGGCCGGGCATCGAGAACCGGCTGCAGTTGATCTACCACTACGGCGTCAACTCGGGGAAGCTCTCGCTGAACCGGTTCGTCGAGATCGTTTCCACCGCGCCCGCGCGCATCTTCGGCCTGTATCCGAGAAAGGGAGAGATAGCGCCCGGGAGCGACGCCGATGTAGTGATCTGGGACCCCACGTCTACCCTCACCATCGGCGCCAGGACGCATCACATGCGCGTGGATTACTCTATGTTCGAGGGCTTCGAGGTCCGGGGCAATGCGCGGACCGTGCTCTCGCGCGGCGAGACGATTGTGGATGGCGGCCGGTTTTTGGGGAAGGCCGGGCGCGGTAATTATCTGAAGCGCGCCGCTCGCGGCGGGGCTTGGAAGTAGGAGGGAAGAATGATTTCGGCCGATTCCACCATTGAAATCCTCGGGTTTTATCTGAATGGCAAGTGGGAGAGGCCCCAGGGATGCGTCCTGGGGATTGTGACCAACCCCGCCACAGGCGCCACTATCGCCGAGGTGCCCTACGCCGGGGAGGCCGAGATCGACGGCGCCGTCCGCGCCGCCCACCAGGCGTTTGCGATGTGGCGCGAGGTGCCCGTGGTGGACCGTGTGCAGCCGCTCTATCGCTACAAGGCGCTGCTCGAGAAGCACCAGGCGGAACTGGCCGGCATTCTCACCCGCGAAAACGGCAAGACCGCGGACGATGCCAGGGCCGAGGTGCGGCGCTCCATCCAGATGGTGGAAGTGGCGTGCGGCATGCCCAGCCTGATGCTGGGCGATTCGCTCAACGACGTGGCGCCGGGCATCGACTGCAAGACCATTCGCCAGCCCATCGGCGTCTGCGCCGGCATCGCACCGTTCAATTTCCCCGCCATGGTGCCCATGTGGATGTGGCCATTCGCCATCGCTTGCGGCAACACCTTCGTCCTGAAACCCTCGGAAAAAGTGCCTCTCACGGCCACCCGCGCGGTCGAGTTGCTGCATGACGCCGGCCTGCCGCCGGGAGTCCTCAACCTGGTGCACGGCGGCAAACCGGCCGTCGACGCGCTGCTGCGCCATCCGTTGGTGAAGGCCGTTTCCTTCGTCGGCTCCACTCCGGTCGCCAGGTACATTTACACGACCGCGGCGGCCGAGGGCAAGCGCGTGCAGGCGCTGGGCGGCGCCAAGAACCACCTGGTGGTGATGCCCGACGCCGACATGCCGAAGACGGTGGAAGCCATCATCGGCTCCGCATTCGGCGCCGCCGGCGAGCGCTGCCTGGCCGGTAGTGTGCTGGTGACGGTGGGCGCGGCGGCCGGCCCACTGCTCGATCTTCTCGTCAAACGCACCCAGGCGCTGGTAGTCGGCGACGGTTCCGAGGCGGGAGTGGAGATGGGCCCGTTGGTGAGTTTGGCCCACCGCCAGCGCGTGGCCGACTATGTCGAAAGAGGCGTAACCGAAGGCGCCACCCCGTTGGTAGACGGCCGCGAGATCGCGAAAGGGGCGGCCCCGGGGCCCGGCTTCTTTCTCGGTCCCACGATCTTCGACCACGTCACAGCCGAGATGACCATCGCGCGCGAGGAGATTTTCGGCCCGGTGCTTTCGGTGATGCGGGTCGAGACGCTGGATGACGCCATCCGGTTGGTGAACCGCTCGCCATTCGGCAACGCCACGGCGATTTTCACCGCCAGCGGCAAGGCCGCGCGCGAGTACTCTTCGCGCATCGAAGTGGGGATGGTGGGGATCAACGTGGGAGTAGCCGCGCCCATGGCATTCTTCCCCTTCACCGGCTGGAAGAACTCTTTCTTCGGCGACCTGCACGCCCACGGCAAGGACGCGGTGGCCTTCTACACCGAGCAGAAGGCCATCATGAGCCGGTGGTTCTAGTGTAGTGCGGCATGCAGAATGACGATTATGTCTGAACTTGTGGGGCGGGCTATCCAGCCCGCGGACCCGCTTTCCAGCGGGTCCAGCCGCCTGGAAAGGCGGCTGCAGGCAAGATTGC
>Ga0182021_10000874_pt1 | contig 34017 bp, 26 predicted proteins | sample 612E3MmetaG_FD_120493 | JGI IMG/M metagenome (GOLD analysis project Ga0182021, IMG submission 120493) | Permafrost microbial communities from Stordalen Mire, Sweden - 612E3M metaG (Illumina Assembly) | ecosystem: Environmental > Terrestrial > Soil > Wetlands > Permafrost | place: Sweden... | reverse complement strand
GCCGCGGGTCCATACGGGAGAGGAACTTGGCGTTGATGAGGCGTCGTGGCAGAGAAGAAAAGCCTGCCGCGTAAGCACCTGAAATCAAAGGGTCGCGGAAGGAGTTCCTTAGAAGGCGGCTGCTGGCAGGATTGCCCAATGCCACATACTTTTCCCGAAGCCAGGAGTTTGGCGAGAATTGTGGGGCAGATTGGCAGGGGTACCCTCTGGGTCCGGCGGGTTGGTAACCCGCCAGGCGCCGGTTGAAAACCGGCGCGCAGGATACAATCCTGCCCCACAATCCATGGATGGTGCCTGGCATGCCAAAAAGTATGTGGCATTGGGCAGGATTGCCCGCCCCACAGGGCAGGTAGGAGTTACTCGCGGCGCGGCGCCGGCTTCCGGCTCGCGGACCTTTGAGAATGATGATGCCGGCGATGCCAACATGAGATACCTTTATGTCATGCGCATCGGGCCATTTGAAGTCCCGGCATGGCTCGCGCCGGTGGATCTCGCGGAGCCTGAGCGACGCGCTATCTCCCGAGCGACGCGGGCCATCTTCCTGGCGGCGCTCGCCGCGATTTTCGCAACTATCGCCCACATCGCTACCCCTGTGGCGCGGGAGGCTGTCTGGCTCATGATCGCCGGGCTGGGCGCCGCTCTGGCGATCAACCACCGCGGAGCTCCGGAATGGGCCTTCAGGATCGGGCTCCTGGTGATATTCAGTTACACGGCGATCCTGGCCTGGTCGTCGCGCGATGGCTTCCGCACCATCTATTTCCTGGTTCTTGCCTGCCTGCTGATGACGGCGGCTGTCCTGCTCCGCCCTGGACTGTACTGCGCCTTTTCCATGCTGGTCCTGGTGTTTGTCGCCGCCGCGGGTGTGAAGGAGATACGCTTCGTGTCCCAAGGCGGGCAGATGCTTCGCAGCCCCACCACCAACACCCTGCTATTCGATGTGGAGTGCATCTTCTTCGCCGGCGCCCTGACCAGCGGGCTGCTGGCCGGCACCTTGCGCAACAGCTTCCGCAAGGTCCACGAGACTTCACGGGAGCTGGCCGCCGCCAATATCGCCCTGCAGTCGGCCGTGGAAGCCGAACGGAGGCAGGTCTTAGCTATACGCCAGAGCGAGGAACGCAACCGCATGCTGGCGCACGCGCTGCAAAGCGCGGACGATTGCATCAGTATCACCGACACCGAGAACCGCATCTTGTTCGTCAACCATGCATTTCTTCGGACCTATGGCTATCGGTCGGACGAACTGGTCGGGCAGCATATCCGCATGGTCCGCTCGGCGCGCACTCCCTCGGAAGTGCAAGATGGGATTCTCCCGGCCACTCTGTCGGGCAACTGGCACGGGGAGCTATGGAACCGCGCCAAGGACGGGCGGGAATTTCCCGTTTTCCTGACCACTTCCGTGGTGCACGACACCGAAGGGCGGAATATCGCCCTGGTGGGCATCGCCCACGATATCACCGAGAGCAAGCGGACCGAGGAGGACCAGGCCAAGCTGCAGGCCCAGTTGCACCACGCGCAGAGAATGGAGTCCGTCGGGCGGCTGGCGGGCGGCGTGGCCCACGACTTCAACAACCTGCTGACCGTAATTAACGGCTACAGCCAGATGATGCTTGCCCGTTTGGACCCGCGCGATCCGCTCCGGGCCGCCATGGCGGAGATCCACAAAGCGGGGGACCGCGCCGTGCGGCTGACCCGGCAACTCCTGGCCTTCAGCCGCAAGCAGGTGCTCGAACCGCGCGTGCTCGACCTCAACCGCGTGGTGGAGGAGATGCAGCGGATGCTGGAACGGCTGGTGGGCGAAGACGTGGAGGTGCAAGTCGCGCTCCACGCGGACCGCGCGACGGTACACGCCGACCCGCATCAGTTCGAACAGGTGATTATGAACCTGGCGGTGAACGCCCGGGACGCCATGCCGGGCGGCGGCAAGCTGTCGATCGAGACGGCCGCCGTGGAGCGCGACGAGAGTTATGCCCGGGAGCATCCCGACGCGCGCGCCGGCCGGTATGTCATGGTATCGGTCAGCGACACGGGCGTGGGAATGGACGAGGAGACCGAGCAGCGGATCTTCGAGCCGTTCTTCACCACCAAGGAAGCCGGCAAAGGAACGGGGCTCGGACTGCCCATGGTCCAAGGCATTGTGGCACAGAGCGGAGGCCACATCGAAGTTCATAGCCAACCGGGCCAGGGAACGACTTTCAAGGTTTACCTGCCCGCGCTGGCCGAAGCGGCCGCCGACGATGGGATGCCGGAGATAGTTCCGGCGCTGGGCGGGCAGGAGACCGTGCTGGTAGTGGAGGACCAGGCGGAAGTCCGCGGCTACACGGTCGCGGTGCTGAAGACCTACGGTTATCGCGTGATCGAGGCCGAGGATGCCGACGACGCGCTGCGGTGCTGCGAGTCGGAGCGCGGCCCCATCCACCTGGTCTTGACCGACGTGGTGATGCCGCGCGTCAGCGGCCGGGAGCTGGCCGACCGGCTCAAGAAACTCCAGCCTGGGATTAAGGTGATGTTCATGTCCGGCTATACCGGCGACGTCATCCTGCGGCACGGCGTGTCGGAGGAAGGAGTTTCTTTCATCCAGAAGCCGTTTAGTCCGGAGGAGTTGGCCGGAAGAATTCGCGCGCTGCTGGGGCCGGCGCTTCACGATCCTCCCCGGCTGTCGTGAGCCGCCGCCACGAGTGCCCCAAGTTCTGGAAGTTGGCGCGAGGAGCGGGGCTGGTTCACTCAGCGAGCGCAGCCATCTGGTGTAGCGGCCCCAGCGCCCGGATGGTTTCGGTCATTTCCGTAACTACGGCGGCGAACTTCTCACCTTCGCCCGCGGAAACGTAGTCGAATCGGCACCGGGCTTCCTCGATACCGAATTGCTGGAGCAGACTCAGAATCAGCCGATGGCGCTGCGAGGCGCGGTAGTTGCCTTCCTTGTAATGGCAGTCTCCCGGATGACACGCCAAAATCAGAACACCGTCGGCCCCTTGCCGGTACGCTTCGAGCACGAATTGCGGGTCCACCCGCCCGCTGCACATTACCCGGATCACTCTCACGTTGGGTGGGTAGGCCAGTTGCGCGCCTCCGGCTTTGTCGGCGCCGGCATAGGAGCACCAGTTGCACAAGAACCCGGCGATCTTGGGCTCGAAGTGTCCGTTCGATGGGCTTTCCGCTGCGTTGTTCATACCAGCAATGCTCCTAACTCGGCCAGGATTTGGTCGTTTTCGAAGTGATTCCCCCGCATCGCACCGGCGGGACACGCTGAGACGCACGTACCGCAGCCGTGACAAAGCAGCGCATTCACCGATGCAGCCTCTTGGTCGTCCGGGAAACTGATTGCCTTATAGGGGCAAACCGATCCGCACGTGCGGCACCGCGAGCACCGCTCGTCGTCCACCCAGGCGGTGATCGGGTCTATTTCCAGGTTTCTTCCCTCAGCCAGCCCCGAGAGCACATACCCGGCGGACGCCATGCCCTGGTTCACGGCTTTTTGGATGTCCATGGGCGCCTGGCACGCGCCCGCGATGTAGATGCCCTTCACCTTGCTCTGCGCCGAATCGGTCCTGCCGTGCAGTTCCTCAAAGAAACCGAAGGCGTCGAGAGGCGTTTCCAGTATCCCGGCCAACTGCCCTGAGCCGCCGGAACCGGTCACGGCCGGGCAGAGCACCACCAGATCCGCCGCTACGCTCCGCGGCGTTCCTTCTTCGTCCTGGTAGTCGACCACGGCGTTGCCTTCGCCCTTCCCGACCTTCACGGGCGCTCCATACCGGGCAAAGGACGCGTTAGGATTGTGCCGCGCATGGTTGTACAGCGCGAACTCCTCTTTCCCAGGCATCACGAGTTCCCGATAGAGATGAAGGATCTTCGTCCCCGGCAACTTCTTCTCGATCATGTGATTGAATTTGAAAGCATAGTCGCAGCAGATCCCGGAGCAGTACGGCCGGTGATCCGCGGAGAGGCTGCCGACGCAGTGCACGATCGCGACCGAGCCGGGCGCCTGGCCATCGCGACCCCGCAACTCGCCGCCGGTCGGGCCGTTGGACGCCATGATGCGTTCGAACTCGAGGCTGGTATACACCCCCGGCACCGTCCCGTAGCCCAATTCGGGTAGTTCCCGGCAGTCGTACAAGCTGGCGCCCACCGCCACGATAATCGCCCCGACCGTTCGCTCGATGGTGCGCGAAGCTTCGTCATAGCGCACCGCGCCCTCCACCGGGCAGGCGGCCTGGCACGCCGTGCAGTCTTCGCCGGTCTGTCTGAGGCAGCACTTCTCATCCAGGAACGGAATGTTGGGCAGCACCCCTGGGTAGGGGAATGCCATTGCCTTACGGAGGCTGAGGTTGCAGTCGAATTCGTTGGGTGTGGTCACCGGGCAAGGAGCGACGCATTCGCCGCACCCCACGCACAACTCCGGGTCCACATGACGCGGACTCTGGCGGACGGTCACCGTGAAGTTGCCATAGTAGCCCTTCACGCCGGTAACTTCGGCCAGCGTCAGATACTGGAGGTTGTCGCTGTGCGGGCCGTGCAGCACGTCGCCTATGGCCGGTTCCAGCAGACAGGGGCCGCATTCCATGTTGGGGAAGAGTTCTTCATAGCGGCTCGGCATGCCGCCCAAAGCGGGACCCTTCTCCACCAGCAGCACCTTCCTTCCCGCCTCCGCCAGTGTCAGAGCAGCCTTGATCCCCGCTGGACCGGCGCCGATTACCAGCACGTCGCGGCAGACCTCGAGTTCCTTCTTCTCCAGCGGCCGATGATTGGCAACCCGCGCCAGCGCGGCGTGAATCTGCGCGGCGGCCTTGGCGGTAGCCTGCGCCCGATCGGGCGTCACCCACGCCACCTGCTCCCGGATGTTCACGAACTGGAGGAAGTACCGGTTCATTCCGGCGCGCTCCAGCACGTCGCCGAGAGCGCGTTCGTATTCACGCGGGGAGCACGCGGCCACCACCACCCGGTCCGGCCGGCGCTCGCGCAATTCGGTTTCGACGGCTTCCTTGCTCTCCTCGGAGCAAACGAAGTCGGCTGTCTTGACATAGGCCACGTCGGCACGCTGGCCCAGTTCTAGTGAAAGTTCGGCGAAATCGATCCGTTCGGAAACGTTCGCGCCGCAGGCGCACAGGTATACTGCGATTTTCATTCGGACCTCTCAGCTTGCCGCTCCGTACCGAGCTCGCGCATCACATCCCGCACCACTAGCGGTACCGCCCGCTCGACCGGCGGCGTCAGGGTCTCGCCGAGCGTCTCGACGTCCTCCGCCTCCACCGCCCAGATTCTGATCCTGCCCGGCACCCGGAGCCCGATTGCCCGTCCGAACTCCAGCGCCGTTTGCAGACTGCCGTCGTGGGTGGAATTCGTGGTCCGGGTGTTGGGAAGCTCCTCGGGATCGAATGCGCGGACGGTTCCGGGTATAGCGCCGTCGAGCATGGCGTCGATCACGATGGCCCTGTCGTATCCCACCATCGTTTCCATCAGTTGCATGCCGCCGCAATGCAGTTCCGCCGTGGCTACGCGGGTGTCGCCAGCCAACAGAAGGCGCAGTTCCCGCGCCACTCTCAGGCCCACGCCGTCGTCGCGGCGCACCGCGTTTCCCATTCCGATAATGATGGTAGACATAAAACGGTTAACCATCCCTCTGCACCGTGCGCAACACCTCGCCGGTATGCGTCCGTATGGTTACCCTGAGGGGCGCCGTACCCAGCGCGTGGGTGGCGCACGAAAGGCACGGATCGTACAGCCGGAAGGCCATCTCGATGCGGTTCAGCAGCCCTTCTTCCACCACCGTCCCGGCCTTGATCAGAAGCTCCGCCGCCCGCTTGATCGACATGGAAATGGCGGCGTGATTGTTGGTGGTTCCGACGATCAGGTTGGCCTTGCGGATCAGCCCGTTTTCGTCGGTTTCGTAGTGATGAATCAGGGTGCCGCGCGGCGCTTCCACAGAGCCGATTCCGGTCCCGGCGATCCTCTCCGGGATGCGGCGCACCTCGGGCGACGTGATCTCCGGATCGGTCGCCAGCTCCAGCATGTGTTCCGCCGCGTAGAGCAGCTCGATCAGCCGGGCCCAGTGCGTGGCCAGCCTGTGGTGGACGGGCTCAAATCGCCCATCGATCTTGGCCGACCCCCAGCAGTCGTAGAATCTCTCGAATTGTTCCTGCGCCCGCGGGGTTGCCATCCCGTCGGCAACATTCAGCCGGGCCAGGGGGGTGGCGCAGTAGACGCCGCTATCCGCGCCATCGCGGAAGCCCTTCCACCCAATCTTTTTCAGAAACGGGAACTTCAAATAGGTCCACGGCTCCACGTGTTCCGCCACATGGTTCAGGTACTCCGCCGCGGGGTAGCGGGCAAACTCGCCGCCTTGCGGGTCCACGATGCGGATCTCTCCATCGTAGAAGTTCGGCCGGTTGTGCCGGTCGACGGTTCCCATGTAGTACGTGCGGTGGAGGTAAATGTCGGACTGCATCAAGTCGCGATAGACAGGGTTCCCCCAGACCATCTTTTCGAAAACGTCCAGGCTGAACTGGGCAAACTCGATGTTCTGGCGGGCGATCTCCTGGATCTCCAGCCGCTCCGCTTCCGAAACCGCCTTGCTCCAGCCGCCTGGCAGGCCGGCGGCGGGATGAATGCCTCGGCCCCCCAGCATTTCAATGACATGGTGATTCCGGGCGCGACACGCGATGACGCTCTTGCCGACATCCAGCCCGACCTTGCGCACCACTCCGAGAAGATTGCGCTCCTGCGGCGGGGCGTCCGGCCCGACAATGAAGTCCGGCCCGCCCAGCGCATAGAAGTGGGTGGTGTGATCGCCGACGTAGAAGGCCATGTACAGCAGTTCGCGGATCTTCTTCGCCGCCGGCGGAGGCTCCACCGCGAAAACGCCGTCCAAGGCCTTGAGCGCCGCCAATTGATGGGCCTCGGGGCACACGCCGCAAATGCGGCCGGTGATCGACGGCATTTCTTCGGCCCGCCGGCCCACGCAGAACTGCTCGAAGCCTCGCAACTCCGGGACCTGGAAGTAGGTGTTCGCGACATTGCCCTCTTCATCCAGGAAAATGTCGATTTTGCCGTGCCCCTCCAGGCGCGTAATGGGATTGATCTCGATCCGTTTCACTGGTCCCTCCGCTTCAGGGCGCAACTGCCGAGGCTAAACTTGTAGACCGTCCCAGCCAAGTCGGGAATGGTGGCCACAATGGCATCCGCCTTGTCCGCCACTTGCCGCTCGCTCATGCCCTTGTACTCGCCAAGATCCAGAACCGAACCCAACGCCGCGAGCATCTTGGAACCTTGATCCACCACCCCCTCGGGCGGCCCGTAACATCCGGTGCACGGCATATTCACCTTGGGGCAGAGTGCGCCGCAGCCCTCCATGGTGGCGATTCCCATGCAGACAATGCCCTGTTCCAGCAGGCATCGCACGGTGTCCGGCACAATCTCATAAGTCCGGTGGAATCGCGAGATCTTCTTGTTCTCTTTTACCCGCTGGCATTCCTCGCACACCGTCGAACGGCCGCCTCCCAGCGTGCTTCCCTTCGGGGGCAGGGGCTTTCCCGCGATTACGGCTTCGATGACTGCCCAGATCTGGTGCGACTCCGGAGGACAGCCCGGAATAAAGTAATCCACCGGCACGACCTGTTCGAGTGTCAGCACCGTATCGAAAAACTCCGGAAGTTCCAACTCTCCTTCCGGCACCACCGTCCGCGGGGCCGGCCGGATACCGGAAGGATTGTCGAGGGACGGACTGTCGAGGTAGTTGGTTCGCATGTGCCGCTCGCGCCCGTGCAGGTTGCTTAGTGCCGGAATGCCGCCCTGCCCGGAACAGGCGCCGAATGCGACCATCACCTCGGATTTGGACCGTAGCAGCCGTGCCATTTCGAGGTTTTCCGACGTGCGTATCGCACCGTTGAAAAACGTGATGGCGATGCCGCCGTCCGGCAGCGACTCTACATAATCCTTCTTGGTATCGAGTAGGCAGGGGCAGAAAACAAAATCGAAGGCTCGATCGACGTCGAGGAGTTTCTCGTGCAGATTCACCAGCGCGATCTCGCACCCCCCGCAGGAGGAGGACCAGTACATGCTCAATTTCGGTTTAGGTGTCATGAGATGGACATCCGTTCCCCTGCCCCCCGCGGTCAAATGCGCACGCTGCAGCGTAGCGCCGAACCTTCTGCCTTGACAGACAGCAAGACCCTCTTGGTCTGATCGCACCACTTTCGGACATCGGCTTCGAAGGTCGTGCAGTCCGCAACTACTTCCAAGATGTCACCCTTCGCCATAGTACGGCTCTCCGACAGCATCCTGAGGGAAGGAAGGGGACACTTCAATCCTTTCGCGTCAACCACTCGTTTTTCCATCTTGTCTCCTTTTTACGTAGTGAGTTTTTGTAGTGAATCGGCTACCCCCTCATCTAAGGGGGCCAACATTCACATCGGTCAGAGTTACTGTTTTTCGAATCATAATTTGCACTTTCATCGTGCACTTCCAATTCCCATTCAGTTCAAACCAATCCGCCTTAGGTCCCGCGGGTCGCATTGCTTCCTTACTAATAAGTCAAGACCGCTCGCGGCCGGATGTATCGAACATGTCCACCAGGGTGACTCCAAAAATATCCTCGGTGCTCCAGAACGGCACCCGCTCGATCAACCGCTTTCCACAAATCCGGAGCGAGTAGTCGGACCCCTCAATCACCGACGGCATCGACAACACCACACCGCTGGGCAATACCGATTTGAGATTGCCCGCCAGCATGTTCGCCAGCTCGCCGAGGGCGTCTCTCACATCTTCGTCGGTCATGGCCGCGGGGTCAATCGGCATCAGTAACTGAGCGAACGTGCGCGCCTGGCGGCGCGTGCATTCCAGCAGAACGGCTCCCCGCCACTCGCCGGCAAAGTAGACCGCCGCGGTGACCATCTCCGTTGGGCGGACCCAGGGCATTGGGTACATCTCGACCTTCAGGCCCAGCATCGTCGTGAAGACCATGTCGACGACTGGCACTACGTTCTCCCGATAGGCGATTACGGTGGTATCGCAGTCCATACGCTACGTTTCCTTTCCAGGCGCCTGGTACAGCATGGCGCTGCCGACCACGCGGCGAATCAGTCGATCGTCGAGGTTGAGCGTGGTTTCACTCCCACCCAATAACAAGTGGCCCCCCGGCGCCAGACACTGCCGGATTCGGGCGATGATGCTTCGCTTGGTTTCCACGTCGAAGTAGATCAGAACATTGCGGCAGAACACCAGATCGAACGGACCTCTGGTGGACGTGGTCCTGCGTAGATCGTCCTGCTCGAAGCGCACCATGCGCCGGATCTCGTCCTTCAACTGCCACTCCAGGCCCTCGCGCTTGAAGTACTTCACCAGCAGCGCGGCCGGCAAGCCCCGGTTCACTTCAATCTGCAAATACCGTCCCGCCCGGGCCCGTTGCAGCACGGCCGTCGATAGATCGGTCCCCACAATCGAAATGTCCCAGTTCCCAAACCCCATCTCCAGCAGCAGCATGGCGAAGCTGTAGGCTTCCTGACCGGTCGAGGCCGCCGCCGACCAGACGCTGATTTTCCGCGTGACCTGGCGCTGTTGCATCAGTTCCGGCAGCACGGTCGACTTCAGCGCTTCGTACTGCGTGGCTTCCCGGAAGAAGAACGTCTCATTGGTGGTCATTGCCTCGACCACCTGCTGCCGCACGGACGCGTCCGCGGTCGTCTGCAGCAGCGTACACAGATCGTTCAGCGAATACAGGCGCAGTTTCAGCGCGATCGGCATCAGACGGGCTTCCACCAGATACCGTTTGTCGTTGTCCAGCACGATGCCGGACTCGCGGCTCACGAAATTCTGAAGAAAATGGTAGCTCTGCGGACTGATCTCCGCGGAAGGTTGCGTGGTCCGGTCCGGCGTCCGGGTTCTCGCTGTTTCGGTATCGACCATATCAGATCCGCTTCAGTACTTCGGGTACGACGTTCTCCAGAGGGACGACGGAATCCGCCAGACCGGCCGCCACCACCGAGCCGGGCATGCCCCATACCACACTGGAAGCTTCATCCTGCGCGATCATGAACCCCCCGGCGGCCTTCAGTACCTGAGTTCCGCGCAGGCCGTCCTGCCCCATGCCCGTGAGAATCACGCCGATGGCCGCCGATCCGTAGGTCTCGCCCACCGACCGGAACAACACATCCACCGCCGGCCGGCAGGAGTTCTCCGGGGGCAATTGGTCCAGGCCGATCACCAGATCCTTGCCGTTCTTGCGGAGCCGCATATGGAAGTCGCCCCGGGCAATCAGAATCTTCCCGGCCGTCACCACGGTCCCTTCCGCGGCTTCCTCCACCTTCAATGGCGTGGACGCTTGCAGCCGTTCCGCCAGCAGCCTGGTAAAGAGCGCGGGCATGTGCTGCACAATCAGGATCGGAATCGGAAAATCCGCCGGCACCTGAGGTACGATTAGGCCCAGAGCCGTCGGCCCTCCTGTCGAAACACCGATGGCAAGCACTTTCGCCAGGCCTGCCGTCGACCGTTGGATGACCGGCCTGGGCGAACCTGCCGCGGCCGGCCGGCCGGTTGGTGTCGCCGAAGCTGGCTGCGACAGCGAAAAGAACTGCTTGACCTTGGGGATCAGCTCGTCCCGCAGACTCGCCAACGAGCGATCCAGCGATCCGCCGTTGGCCGTCTTGGTGACGTAGTCGTCGGCGCCCAGCGCCAGAGCGTCCAGCGTCGCGGCAGCGCCCCTCTCGGTCAAAGTGCTGAACATCACCACACGCGGCCGGACGTTTTCCGGACGCAGCCGCCGAAGCATTTCGATCCCATCCATCTCGGGCATCTCGACGTCCAGGGTTACGACGTCGGGGTTGGTTTGCGCAATCTTAGCGAGGCCCAGTGCGCCGTTCGATACCGCCCCGACGATTTCCAGGGCCGGATCCTCCGACAGCGCCTGCGCCACCAGCCGCCGGATGACAACCGAGTCGTCCACAATCAGGACGCGGATTCGGTTGCCGGGTGAAATCGTCTTTTTGTAGATGAGTCGCGACATAATGCCTGCTACAGCGCGCCCAACAGCCGGAGCTTGTCCGATATTACTTCCGGGGTGAAGGGCTTCATCACGTACTCATTCGCGCCCGCTTCGAGCGCCATCACCATCCGGTCCATCTCGGTCTCGGTGGTGACCATCATGACTTTGACCGCGGCCTGGCTTGGATCCGAGCGCAGGCGGCGCACAAATCCAAGCCCGTCCAGGTTCGGCATGTTCCAATCCACCAAAATGAGCGAGACGGCTTCTCCTCCGGCCAGCTTGGTAAGGGCTTCCCGCCCGTCCGCCGCCTCGCAAACTTCATATCCGACTCCCCGGAGAATGCGGGACAAGATCAGACGAACCGTCCGGGAATCGTCGACCACCATTGCTCTAGACATCGCTACGCTCCCCTCTTCGGTACCCCGCCAGAGGGCGGCAGATTATCGTTCGAGTTTCTTCGCATTGCGGCTCTCCCGTTCGCGTCAGTGTCCCGCCAGTCGTGCGCGGTCAGTAGTAAGCCAGTTGAAGCTGCATGGTCACTTCGTTGGTGGCCTTCAGCGGAGACCCGTTCTGGGGCATCGCGCGCAGGTACTGCAGCGTCCACTTCAGGTTCTGGCCGCGGATGTAGTAGTTGGCGCCGAAACCAGCCCTGCGGATGCCCTTGGTTGCGTCCACCGCGTTGACGAAGTTCTGCGCGTCGTATTTGACGAACGGCTGGACCTTGGCCTTGTGCGCATAGTAGGCCCCTTCCACCAGCCAGTCGTTCTGGTTTCCGATGGTTGTGAACTTGGTCCCGCCGTTGTAGTGGATGTATTGGAACTGCGCGGCCACTTCATCCCCCTGGTTCACGGGGATGCCCGCCGCCACGTTGGCCGAGAGACCGCGGTACGTTCCCTGCGTGTCGAATCCGCCGTCTACCGCCAGGATCTTCTGCTTCCCCAGCGTCGTACCGCTGAACAGGTAGGTTTTTTCCCGGGCGAAGAAATCGTATTGCAGGTAACCCGTCGTGCGCAGGGAGTTGTGTCCGTTGGCATCCCGCTGGCCGGCGAATTCTCCGAGCCGGTACAGCAGATGGTCGTCCAGGAAGAACCCCTTGGCTTCAAAACCCACGTCCCGCAAAGCGGAGCTCTGCGTCACCGAATTGGTCACCGTGGAAATCGGACTAAGGTCCAGCGTCATGTAGCTCAGGGTGGACTGCAGCCCGTTCCGCGAGAACGGAACGATCATCAGACCGCCCACTACTTGAAACACCTTGCTGGGCCTCCATTCCATCAGCGCGTCCTGAATGACGAACCCGGAAGACAGGCTTTTCGGCACGATGCCCAGCTTGGGGTCGTCGGTTTCGAAAAAGAAGCTGATGTTGTTCCCCATGTCGCCGCTCATAATCAGCCGCGCGCGCCTCAGGTAGAAATTCTGCTGGTACCCCTGGTGGCCGCTCGAATCCTGGGTCCAGTCGCCCCAAAGTTGGCCCTGGACCCCGAATTTGAAAGTCACATCGTCGTTCTTCACGACAATCTGTCCTTGCGCCGGCGCCGAGAGGAGCGTCAGCATGGTGGCGCCGGCGACGCAGAACAGCACGCCTTTTAGAGCAGCGTGGACTTGTTGGATGTGTGTTCGCACGTGATTCCCGCTTTCGCTGGCAGTGCTGCCGTCTGTGCGCAAGCCGCCCTACAGCTTGAACTTCCCGACAATCGCCTGCAGTTGCGACGCCATGGCGGCCAGGGAAGACGAGGCCTTCTGGGAATCGCTGGCTCCCTGCGTCGTGTTCTGCGCCGCTTGCGCCACACCGCCGATGTTCTTGGCGATGTCGCTGGTTCCGCGCGCCGCCTCGGCGACGTTGCGCCCAATTTCATTGGTGGTCACCGTCTGTTCCTCCACCGCCGATGCGATGGTGTTGGAAATGTCGTTGACCTGGTTGATCACCGCGCCGATCTCGGCGATGGCCTGCACCGCGCCCTTGGTGTCGGATTGGATGGCCTCGATCTTCTGTCCGATGTCTTCGGTGGCTTTGGCGGTTTCCTTGGCCAGTTCCTTCACCTCGTTCGCCACCACCGCGAATCCCTTGCCGGCCTCTCCGGCGCGGGCCGCTTCGATGGTCGCGTTCAACGCCAGAAGGTTGGTCTGCTGCGCGATGGACGTGATGACCTTGATCACCTTTCCGATTTCCAGGCTGGACTCGCCCAGTTTGCCGATGGTGTGGTTGGTCGCGTCCGCCGCCCTCACCGCGTTCTTGGCGATCTTGGCCGCTTCGTTGGCGCTCTTGGCGATCTCCCGGATGGAGGTCTGCATCTGCTCCGCCCCCGTCGCCACTACCGACACGTTCGTCGACACTTGCTCGGCCGCGGCCGACACCACGTTGGCTTGCGTCGCCGTCTCTTCGGCATTGCCGGCCATCTGCTGGCTGGTGGCCGTGAGTTCTTCGGCGGCCGAGGCCAGCACCGAAGCGCTCTGCGTGATCTGCTGCATGCTGTTGCGCAGGTCGGCAGCCATGCGATTGATGTTGTCCTTGATGGCGGCATGGTCGCCGCGGTACTTCCCTTCCACGCGCGCCGTGAGATCCTGCCCGGCGATCTTCTCGATCACCGCGGCCGCTTCCCGGATGGGTTCCAACACCGCATCCAGAGTCGTGTTCACACCCTCGATTACCTTGCGATAGTCGCCTTGATGCTTGCCGGCGTCCGCGCGCGTACTCAGATCTCCTTCGACGGCTGCTTTCGCGAGCATCGTCGCATCCACTACCAGGGCGTTCAGATTCTCCATCAACGCGATCAGCGAGGGCACCACGATGTCGTGCTCCGAACGGCGGCCGATCTTCTTGTAGTCCGGCAACTCGCTCAGATCGCCCTTGGAGACCTGGTTCACACTGGTGGCTACTTGCGTGACTCTGGTGTGGACCGTGTTCACGGCCTGCGCCACCTCTCCGAAGATTCCCGGCGCGCTTCCTTCGATCTTCTGGCTGTAGTCGTTGACCGCCATCCGCTTCAGCACGGTGTCGGCTTCTTGAAGCGCTTCCAAGCCGTCGATGCAGGCATTCAGGTTGTTCTTGATGATGTTGAAGTCGCCGGCGTACGGATCCGTGATCTTCTTCGGGACCTCGCCCTTGGAGATCTGGTCCACGTACTGGGCTGCGACGTTGAGCGGATTGATCACTCCGTCCAGCATCCGGTTCAAGCCGGCGATCATTTTCCCGTTGTATCCACTGTACTTGTTGGCGTCGGGACGGAAGCTCAGTTTGCCCGCCGCCATGGCATCCACCAAGTCCTGGATATCGGCGGTGCGCAGCACGACCACGTCGGTCAGCGCATTCATGCCGGCCTTGGCCTTCTCGTAGCCATGGAATTCGTCGGTGAGCTTGGGGGGGAGCACTCCGCTCGAGAACTTCTCCATGAAGTCCGATACCGTTGCCCCAAAACTGCCGTCGACCAGGAGCTGCACACAACCGACGACCTGATGATTGCGCCCGTAGCGCGGCGCGGAGATCACTTGCACAGCGACCGGCTTGCCCCGCAGGGTCCCGATAGTATCGCCGGAGCACACCGAGCCGGTTCGCATGCACCGCGACGCCGCGCACGTTCCCTCGCGGCAACCCGGGCACTCGAACAGATCCCAGTACTTCTTCCCGACGCTCTCTTCGCGGGTGCGGCCGAAGAACCGGTTCGCCTCGTCGTTGAGATACAGCACCGTGTGAGCCAGATCCATCACTATTACTGGACTGGGCACTAGATCGAAGAACGAGGCAACCTCATTCTGAGAAAGCTCCGATGGCGTCTCTTCCGGCATCTCCAGAACGCCCAGCCCGCTTACGCCGTTGTGGCCGTTAGGGGCATGCTTACCGTTGGTGGTCTTCCTTACCATACAAAAATCTCCTCTATCGAGCCGCATCCGCGGCACTGGTGTCTGTTTTCAGTGGCCTCGCGGCCGGTTTCCATGCCGCTAGGACTTGTGTGCCCCGCCGGCAAATCCAATGGTCTTTTTCGTGTCGAGAACCAACAACAGGCGGTCCTTTTGCTTGTACACGCCCTGCAGCAGTTCCCGCGCTTCCGGAGTGACGTTGTCGGGCGCGCGCTCAAAGGTGTCCGCGTCGACTGCGATTACATCGCCGATTTCATCTACCAGCAGGCTCACCGCGCCCTCTTCGGTGCGCACTACCGTGTTCATGGGCGTCCGCCCGTCGGTTCTCGGCCTCAGCTTCAGACGCCGCCGCATATCGATGGCGGTCACGATTTGCCCGCGCAGGTTGATCAGGCCTTCAATCACCTCCGGCGCCAGCGGGACTCGAGTCATCTCCTGATACCGGAGCACCTCCTGGACCTCGAGAACATCGATGCCGAAGAACAGGCCGTCCACGAAAAACGTCGCGTATTGCCGGCTGGTCTGCGCCGCTTGATCTTGCTGGTTGGTCATTTGCTTCACTCCTTTTGCCCGGCCAGTGCCGGCTCCATGCAGCCTTCGGCGGACAACCTGGCCAGCGACCGCAGCATCGCATCGCGGTCGAACTTCACCTGGAAGTCCTCAAACTCCACCGGGTATTTCCCGCGGGGCGGCTTCTCGTCCCCACGATTGGCCAGCGCCAGGGCCGGGATACCCGCCAGCGTCGGCATTTTCCGCATCTTTTCGAGAAAGTCGAATCCGCCCGCCGTCGGAAGGTCCAGCGACGCCGCCACTACGTCGATCTCCCGCCGTTCCAGCTCCAGCAGCGCCTGCCGGGTATCGGCGGCCTCGATCACGTTGTACCCCGCCATCTCCAGCGAGCTGCGTACGATGCCGCGCGTGAAAGAGGAGGGCTCCGCCAACATCACGGTAGACTTCTCCGAAGCCTGAACCTCCGGCTTGCCGAACCAGCGGTCGTCGGCCGCCTCGATAATCGCCTGCAGATCCAGAATGTCGGTCACTTTTCCGCCGATCACGGCTGAGCCAAGCATCCCCTTGCGCTGAGAGGGCTGACGGACCGAGACGGTCTCCTGCACGATGTCCAGAATCTGGTCCACCAGGATTCCGATGCGGCGCTCGCCGTTGCCGAAGACCACCACTTGCACCTGGTCCGGAAATTCGGCGGCCTGGTCCTCGGCCCCTTCGAGGATCGACGTCAGGGAAACCAGCGACAGGATCTTGCCGCGGTACTGCACCACTCGCTGTCCGCCGGCGTGCTCGATCTTGGATTTGGCAAACTCCTCCAGCCGCGCGACCAGGGCCAAGGGAACACTCAATCTCTCAAACGGGCCGGCCCGGAACAGCAGGAAAGTCTGGCGATCCCGGTCCGAGCGGTCGCCCTGCTGGGCGTCGACCTTGGTCTGCTCGTGCGACTCCTGCACCACGCCGGATAGCTGGCCGATCCCCAGCACGTCCAGGATCAGCGCCACGCGCCCGTCGCCCATGATGGTGGCGCCGGCATAGCAGCTCAGACCTTTGAGTTGCTTGCCGAGGGGCTTGACTACGATTTCCTGGGTGTCCTGAATGTCGTCCACCACCAACCCGAATTGCCGGTCCCCGGCCTGCAGGACCACGATATTGACGGCGTCGGAATTCTGAGTCGCCGGGTGGGCCAGCACCTGGCTCAGATAAGTAATCGGAAGCAGGCGGTCGCGGTGCCGGTAAACCGGCGTGCCGTGAATCCACTCGATGGGACTCTTGTCGGAATTCTGTTCCAGGCGAATGAGTTCCAGCAGGCTCACCTGCGGAATCACAAACCGCTCGCCGCCGCTCTTCACTACCAGCCCCGGGATGATGGCGAGAGTCAGTGGGATCTTGAGCTTGACCGTGGTGCCTTCGCCGAACCGGCTCACCAGGTCGGCCGCCCCGCCGATCTTCTCGATGTTGGTCTTGACCACGTCCATCCCTACGCCTCGCCCGCTCACGCTGGTGACTTCCCGCGCCGTCGAAAACCCGGGGAGGAAGATCAGGCCTAGGATTTCCCGTTCGGTCATCCGCTCAATTTGGTCCGACCGCACCAGCCCCTTCTCGATCGCCTTACTCTTCACGCGCTGCAGATCCACGCCGGCGCCGTCGTCGCTGATTTCGATATTGACCTGACCGCCTTCGTGGAAGGCTCTGAGCTTCAATGTGCCGGTGGCTGGTTTTCCTTTGCGCAGGCGAACCTCGGGCTTCTCGATCCCGTGGTCGCAACAATTGCGCACCACGTGCGTGAGAGGGTCCTTGATCGCCTCGATGATGGTCTTATCCAACTCCGTGTCGGCCCCGTCCATCTCCAACTGAATCTGCTTTCCGGACCCGGTGGCCAAGTCTCGAACCAGTCGCGGAATCTTGTTCCAAACCACACCGATGGGCTGCATGCGGGTCTTCATGACGCCCTCCTGCAGCTCGGTCGTGATCAGGTTCAAACGCTGCGACGTGGTGTTCAGCGTGGTGTCTTCCTGGCGGGCATTGAACTGTAGAATCTGATTCCGCGTCAGAACCAGCTCGCCCACCAGGTTCATCAGCTTATCCAACAGGCCGACATCCACCCGAATGGTCGAATCGGCCACCGTCGAAGCCTTTTGAGAGTTCGTGCTCTCGGTCTCGGCCGGTGCCCCGGCGGTCTCAGTCTCCCGCGCCGGCTCCGCAATATCCGGGTCCGGTCCGACCGGCGCCGCGGCCGCCGGTGCGGCTGGCACTGTCGCGGCGGGCGGCGCAGCCTGCGTGGCGGCCTTCGTTCCGTATGCGGCTTGCAGACGCTGGACCAATTCATCGTGGTTCTCGTCGCCCTCCGCGCCCGTAGCCTCGATCGACAACAGGATCCGCTTGGTGGCATCCACCACCTGGAGAACCAGGGTGACCAGCTCCGGCGTCAGGTCCAGGGTCCCGTCCCGCAGCCGGCTGAGCAGGCTTTCACCCACATGAGCGATAGCCTCCAGCTTGCCGAAGCCCAGAAAACCGCACGTGCCTTTGATGGTGTGAATGGTGCGGAAGATGCTCGCCAGTAACCCTGCATCCTTGGGGCGCTGTTCCAGCTCGACCATCTCCTGGTCCAGACGGGCCAGGTTTTCATTGCTCTCGATCAGAAACTCGTTGATGATCTCTTGGTCGTCCATGGCTGCCTTACCTTTCGTCCACGGTCACAAATTCCGCATCTTCCCCGGTCACCGCGCCACCAGACGGATCTTGACTTCGATCTCGCCTCCCGGAAAACCGCAGCGCACCGCCGCCGCGATGTTGGCTCCCGAATTCCGCGTGGCGATATTCTTGCCGAAGATCACCGACGGTATGCTCATCTGCACCCGGCCGACACGGGCTTCCAGGAGGTTCTTGAACCCGCCGACGATCATATTGGTGATCTCACCGACGGCGTCCAGCACCTCTTCGTCGACTTGCGAGAACTCCGTCATCAGCAGGCGCGACGATAGATCGCGCGCCGCCTCGGCGCTGCACACGAATGAGCCGTTGCCGATTACCGCACCCACCAGGCCGATCAGGGAAAGCACCCCGTCGAAAGAAGCCGTCTGCTCCGCTCCCGGCTCGGATAAACGTTCCACCTCGGAACCAAGCATGGAGGTAAACACCTCTTGTGTGGCGGCAAAGAGCATGTCCGCCATTTGCTCATTCCGTAAAGGGACCACTGTCCCCGCGCAATCGGTCTTCATTGTGATAGAAGGGAAGCGAGCTTGTCCCGCAGCAAATCCGCGCTGAAGGGTTTGCGGACGTACGACGTGGCCCCTAGATCCACCGCTTCCTGTACCCTCGTCTGGCTGCCCTCCGTGGTGATCATGACCACCGGCAAGTCATGCCACTGCGCCGAAGCGCGCAGGGTGCGCAACAGTTCCAGACCGTCCATGTTGGGCATGTTGATGTCCGAGAGCACCAGGGAGACGTCGTTGCCTTCCATCTGCTTCAGCGCTTCCTTACCGTCGCCGGCTTCCAGCACCTGGCCCAGAGGAAGGCCCGTCTGATTCAGCACTCTCACTAAGATCTTCCTGATCGCCGTCGAATCGTCGACTATCAGCAAATTTGGCGGTTTGAATCCCATCGTCTTCTTGTCACCCCACTACATCGAAAATCGATAACTTCCTGACCAGGCCCGATACTTCTCCACGCTAGACCACGAACTGGTCCCCGGTACTCGGCTTGAGGCTGAGCACACCCTCGGCCTCGAGTTGCCGGGCCGTCGTGATGATGGTCTGCTGTGCCTCTTCCACGTCTCGAATTCGCACCGGCCCCATGGCGTCCATGTCCTCGGACAGCATTTCGGCCGAGCGAGTGGACATGAAAGACGTGAAGTGGTTCTTGGTGGCCGGGCTGCATCCCTTTAGAGCCGTCGCCACTACCTTGCGGTCCACCTTGCCCATCAGTGTGCGCATCGTCGACGCGTCCAGATGCAGCAGGTCCTCAAAGACAAACATCAGGTTTCGAATCGTCTGTCCCAGGCTGGCATCGCCCTCGGTGATTTCCGTCAGAATGCGGTCGCTTGTCCCCGAGTCGACCCGATTCAAAACCTCCGCAACCGCTCGAACGCCGGAGTAGGACTCGAGACTCGATTCCCCTAACAGTCTCAGCCTGGCGCCGAGTGTCTTGGCGATCTTGTTGACGACATCCGGAGAGATCTGGTCCAGCACCGCCATGCGGCGGACCACATCGCCCTTGATCTCATCCGGGAGGGCTGCCAACAACTTGGCCGCGTGAGATGGGCCCACGTGCGACAGAACCAGTGCAATCGCCTGTGGATGCTCCCGTTGCACCACCTTCGCCAACTGTTGCGGGTCGGCCTTCTGCAGCGAGTTGATGTTGGCATTCTCGGTCCCCAGCGACTTCAACACGCGCTCCGCGATCCGCTTGCCCGTCTCCGGTCCAAACGCCGCTACCAGAACGGATTGCGCGTAGTCGATACCCCCGGCATCGAACAGGCGCGCACGCCCGACCGCTTCCTCGAAGCTCTTCAACACGGACTCTCGCTCTTCGTCCGACACGCTCCCCAGCAGGCTGATCTCCCGCGTGACCTGGTGAACGTGATCTTCCGAAAGCCGCCGAAGCACGGCCGCGCAGTTCTCATCCCCGATGCTAACCAGCAGTATGGCCGCCTCCCGCACACCCATGGGCCGGGACATGTCCGGCGCACCCAATTGTGGCGGCATCGCGGGAGCCATTTCCAAAGATGAGTTCATGCCGGCTCTTCCGGTTGCATGTTCCGTGCCAACTCGACTTCTCATCGATTGCGAGTCACCGGCGATCGGAGCACGCGAAGCACCTTGAGACACTCGGCTGGGCCATTCGTTCAGCGTCTGGTTTCTTCCAATTCTTAAGGCGGGATGCCACCGGCAGCGTGTCAAGTGCGCGGGGCAACTACTACCGCGACCATCTGCTTTTCTCTTTCAACGCCTCGGGTCCCGGGGTGCCCTCTGGGCCGCCCGGCCCCTAGACCGGTTCTCGTGGGGGCGCGGGGGGGGGGGAGGTATCCTCTGGGTCCCTCGCCCCCGCACCGCATGCTCCGCCGCGACCAGGAAAGAAATCCCGCGGTCGCGCCCCTCGCGCACGCGCCGGTTGGCGATGCCAGCTTCGTAGTTGAGCCGTGGCGGAACCGGCGGTTCCCGCACAGCGCGGAAACTCGAAAGAAGTCCGCCTTGGTTTCTTAGCGATTCATATCCTCGCCATGCTAAGCAAACTCGACCAGAGCGAGTGCCTCATTGTTGTGGGAGTCGAGACCCATCTGGAGGGTCGCACGTAACTTCCTTGGCGCAGCGGCGTCCGTCGCATCCTTGACGAGTCAAGGTTTTGACATCTGCGCCACCCTCCGTGTCACGCTGGCTGAACCTCGTTGCGCGGCCCGGCGTTACATATTTGGCGAGGCGAACGGAGGATTCCTTGGGAACAAGTGGGCGGCGTGCGTTGGAGCCGCTGCTGTTAACCGGCGGTGAACGGGCCAACACGGCGCAAAAACGGGGACACACGTCACCAGGGGCCTCTGCCAGGTGGCTCACGCCATTGACGCGCGCCGCGGGCCGACGCTGCCGATGGCACACAAAGTGCTAGCTATTGGCGTCGTCGACCCAAATGGACCACCTTCACAAGAGCACCGCCGATCTCCTGGACGGCTTCTCCGACATACCCGTTCCCGTGGAGGGGCGGTTTGAAGAGCGCCCGATGGATCTCCGGGACGTGCTGGCGGTTCGTCCCGGCGCCGTGATTCCGCTGCATCGGGCGGCGGGAGAGACCCTCAGGGTCTACGTCGGCAATGTGCCGATTGCGTCCGCGGAAGTGATTGTGATCGAGGACCACCTGGCCCTTCGGATCACCGAATTCGAGAGGTTAGACGCATGAGCACCCGCATGGACGATGGCCAGATTCGCCCCGACTGCGCCGCCATGGCGGAGCAGGTAATGGCTTCCTGGGCGGACTCTTTCGCGACAGTCCTGGAATCCATGACGGCGCAGCGCCCCAAGATCGAATCGCGCGCGGCGGCCTCCAGCGCCCTGGATGAGGGATTCGAGTGGTGGGGCCAGAACTTGAGCATCCTGCCGCAGCCCTCGTTCTGGATCGGCGCGCCGGCGGAGTCCTGGTCTGCCCTCGGACGCATGGCTCTTTCCGCTCTCGGCGTGGACGATCCCAGCGATGCCGATCTGGTATCGACGTACCGCGACCTGATGGCCCAAACCAGCGCTGTGGTCGCCAGCCAGCTCGCCCGGGAGTTTGGGGAAGAGATCACCGGCGGAGACTCTGTTCCGACCAGTCAACCCGACACCGGCGGTGCCTTGATCGTCAAGTGGTCGCTCGATGCGGGGCTAATGTCGATGGAGGGTGCGGCGGTCCTGGGTGAGCCCTTCCTCGGCTATTGCTCGGGCCACCAAGCGCCGGCGGTGGCGTCGAAGGCCGGCTCCGGGGAAGCGCCCCCGCAGTCCGGTAGCGAGACGCCGCGCTTCGCGGGCCGGCCCTTGGACTCCATCCCTAAGTGCACCCTGCGCGTCAAATTCGTCCTGGGACGAACCACTTTGCCTATGCGGGACGTATTCAAACTCAACGTCGGCTCCGTGATCATGCTGGACCAGTCCGCCCTCGATCCCGCCTATTTGGTCATCGGCGGCCGGGTGCTGGCCCGGGGCCAGGTGGTCGTCGTGAACGGAAATTACGGACTCAAGATCTGCCAGCACGAATCGTAACCGGCGAACTCGGGAAGGTCCCATGGTGAAACACCAGCTCACTCAACAGGAAATCGACAGCGTCTTCGATGCCGCCACCGGCTCGCGCCCGGCCGTCGCCGACGGTGTGGTCCCATTCGACTTCCGGCGCCTCGACCGCATTCCCAAATCGCGGGTCGGCGCCATCCACTTTTTGCACGAAGCCTTCGTGCGGAATCTCAGCTCCAGCTTGACCGTATACCTTCGCTCCTTCGTTTCGGGCAGTCTCATCAGCGTCGAACAATTGCCGTACTCCGACTTCACGGAAACCTTGCCCACGCCCACGTGCCTGGTTTACCTGAGCATGGACCCGTACCAGGGCCACGCGCTCATGGAAATCAATCCCTCTCTGATTGCGCCGATCCTGGATCTCGTGCTCGGCGGCAACGGCAAAGTCAAATCCCAACTGAACCGCGAGATCACCGAAGTGGAGAAGCTTCTGATTGAAGGCTTCTTCCAGGTGGTCACCCGCGACCTGCGCGAAATCTGGAAGCCCGTGGCCGCCATCGGCTTCGCCATGAGCGGCATCGAAACCAGCCCACAACTCTCGGGCCGATTCGTTCCCAGCGAAGCGGTCGTGGCAATTGCGATGGAACTTCGGATCGGAGAGAACGTCGGGATGGTGAACCTGGCGATTCCCTCCATCACCCTGAAGACCATCGGGCAGAGATTCGACCAACAATGGACCAGCCATCGATCGGAAAGCCCCGCAACCGAGCTCGCCATCAGGCGGAAGCTCACTCGCGACCTGGAAGTCACTCTGGAGTGCGTGTATTCGCGCAATACCATTCTCATGCGAGACTTGTTGAACCTCTCAGTCGGCAAGATTCTTACCCTCGGACCGGCGTTCGATGAGACGTGGGACATTTTGGTGAATGGAACGCCCAAGCTCAGGGGATCGGTCTGCGTGTCCCCCAAAAACCAACTGACAGTTGTCCTTGAAGGCGCGGCTTCCGACCCCGAGTGACGGTAGATCGGTCATGGCTGCTCGGACGGGTTTGCCGTCCACGCGACCGAACTCCAACAGCTTCGCGGCAACTCACTGTCTACCCAGCCGCTTTGGCCGCAACACCGTTCACCCTAAACCCGGCAGTTCCCTGTGCGGAGGGGTGCCAAATCCTTCGTCCGTAATGGCATGCAAGCCAAGTGTTCTCACCAGAATGGTGAACTGCGAAGCGGTTGGATCTGAGGCAAACAAAGGGCGAACCTGAGGCGGTGGGAATTCAACTGCGGATTTAGGTTCACTTAGCCCGGCTCCGCGGGAGCGGTAGACTATAGCCCACGGCGCCGGCCGTGGGAACAGGCACGAAAGTGACTCAGCCTCGCAGGGGGTAGGATGCTCTGGCCCAGTTCTTCCGCCCCGTTTCGGGGCTTTCCGGCCGTTCATCCCTTTCCCAAGGCTCACGGCTTGGGCCATGTTTTGTCGTCCTGCGGGCTCGACGCCAAAGTGAGGAGCATTGACTTTGGCCGGCAAAGGGGCGAAAACCCGGCGGAAAACGTGGGGAGAACTTGGTGAGGGGAAAACCTGGGGGGCCTGGCGACTGACGGATGCGTCCCCGCGGCGCTACGGCGACACGGCGTTTGGCGGGAGGCGCGCACGCCGTGAAAAAGGCCGGTCGGGCTCGGTTTGCTCTGCCGGGCCCGGCGACGTGCGATCACCAGGTTGACAGACGGAAGCGTCTGTCCTACCTCGGTGCGCGGAGGCCTATATGGTTGTGGGGCAGGCGCCTTCGCCTGCCCCACTGGCTTCTCCACGGCTTCTCGCCCTCGCGGCCCGGTGTGAAGCGAGCCGGCTCAGGCGGTGGGTGGCGGCTTCACTTCAGAATTGGCGCCCCCAACGGAATCACATTCCGCCTGAATGTGGCGTTGGTCACCTCGGCAAAGGACACGTACAATGCATCGATTCCGGTGATGAGTCCGACCCAACCACCCAGCGTGCGCAATCCCGCCCCCATCCCAAGGTCCGCGGCCGCCAGAAAGAAGAAGGTGATCCAGAGCAACAAGAAAACGCTCCACACGGCGAGACTGGAGCGGAACGTGGAAATCCACATGTACAGAGTGAAAACGCCCCACATCAAAAGTGCGACCCCCACGGCACCGGCATTGGGAGCCTTGAGCCAGCCGGCCCCGACGGTCCACTGGAGGAACGCCCACCACCACCAGAACAGGCCATACGAGGTAAATGCCACCGTCCCAAACGTATTGCCGTTCTTAAACTCGAGAATCCCGGCGATAATCTGGGCAATCCCTCCGTACGCAAAGGCCAGTGGTACCACCACGGCGATGAGTGTGGGAGCGTCGCCCTTCAGCAGGCCCGCGTTGATGCAACTCAGAACTACGGTTGTCAGTCCAAACCCGGCAAGCCCCAAAGGGCCCGGGTTGGCACGTGCGATCACCTCGTTTGACATCTTCATTCTCCTTTTATGGCGCCGGGTTCGCTAGGGCAGCCGGCATGGGAATCTACTGACTACTTCCTGTGTCTCTTCCAGGGATCGGTAGCACTCACAGGGCGCATCCGGACCGCCAGTCCTCTTCTGGTGAAGCCGACTCGCGGTCCGGCGATACGGGCGGACGCCGCCGGTAGAAGGAAGCGCGCGATACGCCCAGGAACTTGCAAGCGGCCACCACGCCCACCGTGCGGGCCAAATGGCTGACGGCGTCCATCAAGGCTTCTCCGCTGGGTCCGCCTTCGGCGGATCCCCCTCTGACAGAGTACCCGTTTCGTCCTTGAGCGGCAATGACAATCTCGGCTTTGCGGAGTTCTTCGGCTAGTCGCTGGTTCTCCCGGCGGAGTTTCTGCAACTCTTCGTCCTGCGGAGACCGTTTGGACTTGGGGCCGCGCTTGCGGGGTGTCAATGCCTGGAGAATGGCGGCTTCCCGCTCTCGCCGCCAAGCCACTAGAAGCGACGAGTACAGGCCTTCCCGGAAAAGCAGGGCTCCGATGGCGCCGGGTTGTGCCGCGGCGGCATCGGCTTCCGCCAGGATGCGTTGCTTGTATTCGGCCGTGAAGGTCCGGCGTCTGGCGTCGGCGACAACCTCCGGGGCGGGTCGTGGCGGAGCGGGCGGCTCGGGCGCGACGGTCCGGAACGCCGTTGCACTCCGGTCGGTCTCGGTCTCAAACCCTTCCATCGCCTAGTTCCTCTCAAGCCGAACATCAGGAGCGCCCGGCGGACACCGGCTTGGCGGCACCCGCCGGGCTTCCACAGCTTTCTATCCAGGCGTTCCGGGTCTGAAACGCCATCATCGTTGCGTTCTAAGGTTCCGCGTCCGGTCGAACCGAGGCGGCGGACCTAGATCGTTATGCAATTGACCCTCCGCTGCGCTCAGTGCCCAGAAGAGTCAATCCTTCCAACAGGTTCCGACAGAGATGCGATTGTCGCGGGCAGGTCGTTAGTTTAGTTTTGAGCCGGTGGATTCGCGGAAATGCTTCAGTCCCGCTGAGAATCCCCATTGGAATCTCACGCCACCAGGGCGAACCCCTGGGGCCCGCCCTCCACGGGAGGACGCCGAATGCACCGCCATCGCTACGGTTATGTAAGTGGGAGACGGGCGGCAACGCCCTTACGGATTCAGCCGGCTCACGGAAACTGCCACATTGCCCAGGGGTGGGTGGGCGGAACCTCGGTCCTGTCGACCGATGTCCCGCCGTCACCAACGATCTTCTCGAATTCGCTCAGAAAACGAACTTGAGTGCGAATTGCGCGATGCGCGGGTCGCCCGTTCCCGTGATGGTCCCAAAAGAAGTGCTGCTGCCAATGGGAGCACTGGTGTTCGGGTTGTTGAGCAGGGTGTGGTTGAGAATGTTAAAGTACTCGGCTCTGAACTGCACGCTTCTCTCGCCAAACAGGGGGAAGGTGCGAACCATGGCGGCGTGCCAGACTGTGTTACCGGGACCGCGCAGAGAACCCTTGACGATATTGCCAAAGCCGGTTCCGGCGGGGCCAATGACCGGAACCGTGAAAGCGTCTTTGTTAAACCAGTTGACGCAGGCCTTGCTCCCAGGGCAATCGCCCACATTGTTGGCGTCCCTGGAGTAAGCCGACTTGGTAAAGTCCTGCACTGCGCGATCCTGTCCGAGACCGGTCAGAGAGTAATCCTGACCGGCCGTTGCGGTCAGACTATCTCCCGATCGGTGCTGAATCAGTCCGGAGAAGATCCATCCGTTGGCAACGTACCTGAGGGCCGAATTTCCGCCGTGCAATTTGGGCAGGTCCCACACGTAGGAAATCGATAGCGCGATGGGGTGATCGATGTCCGACAAGCCGCGGTCCAGCGCCTTGATGTCGGAAACATACGCCGCCGCCGGTATCCCTGTCGCGCCCTGGGGATAGAGAGGATACACATATGAGGAGCCCGCGTTCAGATCCTCGGTATTGTTGACTCTGGTGGCTTGCGGCATGTCGTCGAACGATTTGGACCAGGTGAAGTTAGCCAATAGCGACAAGCCATGGGACATCTTTTTATCCACGGTGGCCTGCAACGAGTTGAAATTGGCATTGCCGGCCATGTAGGCCTCGACGATCTGGGCGTAGCTTGTCTTGCAGCCCGTGCCGGATGTGCATGGGCCAACGACGGGAGCCGTGTTATACACGCGCCGCTGGTTGGTGCTCAGTCCCGAGCCGGTGTTTACCGACGGGTTGAGTTCCAGGTTGATGAACTGATGGCGCGACCTGGAACCGGCATAAGCCACCCGCATCGCCCAACTGGAAGTGAGCTGGCGTTCGAGGGTCAGGTTGAAAGCATAGGTCACCGGTACGCTGAAGTTGCCCGAGGGATCGTACTCATCCACGAGGAACGCATTCGGGAACGGCTTGTTGGACGGGAACGGCAGCGTGAAGGGGAACGGATTGTCATAGGGTGTTCCCTTGACACCGCAGCCGCCCTGGCAATACGGGTTGCTGAACGGCCCTCCGGGGCCGGGACCGGCAGCCCCGATCATGCCCAGATTGCTCAGGCCGACGGCGATGGTATTGGGCACATTGCCGGCCTGGTTGAGGTTGAAAAAGCCGGGCATGCGGTCCTGATAGAAAATGCCTGCGCCGCCGCGCACTACGGTCTTGGCATTGCCAGCCACGTCGTAGGCAAAGCCGAAACGAGGCATGAGCTTCAGCCATTGATTCTTGGCGCCGTTGGCCGCAATGGCGGAGTCGCCGGGCGTGAGCAGCAAGCCCGCGGGCAGGGTGCTGAACTTGCTGGTAGTCGTGTTGGACGCGTAGGCGCTGGGAGAAAACTCCTGCAACTGTCCGTTGTTGTTGTGCCATGGGGCGAATTCTTCCCAGCGCAGGCCGTAGTTCAATTGCAGCCGGCGAGTCACCTTCCAGCTATCCTGGGCGTAGAGGCCGGGGAAGTGGTTGCGATCGTTCACCAGCTCGTAGTTGCCCTGTGAAAATGAGCTCAGGAAGCCCATCTGGAAATTCGCAAATGCATTGGGATACTGGTACGTGGTGCCGCCGATTACGTTGCTTACCGCATTGAAGCCGAAGCCGCCGTACGACTGAAAGACGTTTTGCACGTTGAACTGGCTCATCTCAATGTGCCCGCCGAATGAGAAGTTGTGGTTGCCTTTTACCCAGTGCAGGTCGTCGTTGACGGTGTAGTTGCCGCGGATCCAGCCTGCAAACGCGGCGGACTGGGCGCCGAAATAGCCGGTGATGCTGGCGGCCATATAGGGGCCGGTGGCCGGCTGCCAGAGGTTGTTCACTCCGAAACTCGTGATATTAGGGCTTCCCGGAGCTCCGCCACGGAGAGCGACTAAACGCTGCCAGTTGAGCACCAGGTTATTCAGCAGGTGAGGTGTAAAGATGTGGGTCTCGCCAATCAGCGCGCTGTGGTAGCGGGTATTATAGTACGACCTGTAGCTGAGCAGATTACTGGCGTCGTAAACGGCCGGCTGCGTGAACCAGTCCTGGAAGTAGTGGCTAAAGAGGTGATCGGAGGAGCCGAATTGGTGATCCACGCGGGCGATGTACTCATAGAAGGTGTTAACCGTGGGCTGCGTGAAGTTGACCGGACCTCCGATCTTCCCGGGAGCCTCCGGCCCGGAGTAGGTGGGAAACGCCTTTTCGTAGTTCACGGAAGCCGGATCGAAGTCGGTGGTAGGTATCCGGTTGAGCGGATAGGCCACGTTGTTGAACGGATTGGTGATCCGCTGGGCCGCGTTTGTGCAGATCCCGTTGCTATCGAAGCCGGAGGAGCACAGATTGCCGAAATCGGCATAGGGTTGGCCGGCGCGTCCTTCTTCGGCAAGGGTTGGAACCGTAGTTTGAGAGGCGTTGGAAGCCTGGTGAAACATGGTGTACTGATAGCCGAAGAAGAACTGGGTGCTCTGTCCTTTGGAAATGTGCGGGATCTTGACCGGCCCGCCGATGGTGCCGCCAAACTGGTTGCGGTGGATGTTGTCTCCCACCGTGGCGAAAAATGGCCTCGCGTTAAAGTAGCCATTGCGCAGGAACTCAAACAAGTCGCCATGATAGCTGCTGCCACCGGATTTGGTGATGATGTTGACCACCGCGCCCGCGCTTTGACCGTACGCGGCGTCGTAGTTGCTGGTTTGAACGCTGAATTCCTGTACCGCGTCGGGGAACGGGAACGGCCCGTTGACGTTGGTCATTTCATCTACGTTGTTGCCGCCGTTCAGCAGGTAGTTCGACTGGTTCGGCAGCGTTCCGTTGGCGCTGGTGACGACCGCGGCGGGAAATGTTTTCCCATTACCCTGGTTGACCCCGTTGCCCTCATTGGAGGCGTCGACTACGCCAGCCACGAGCGTGATCAGCGAGGCTGCATTTCTGCCGTTCAACGGAAGATCGACGACGCGAGCCGTGTCGATGACCTGAGACAAGGTGCCGGTGGTTGTGTCCACTTGCGCCACTTCGCCGGTAACGGTGACGGTCTCCGACGCCGATCCAACCTGCAGTCTGACGTTGGCGGTCAGCTTCTGATCGGCTTGCAGCACGATGTCGGTCTGGGTATAGGACTGGAAACCCTTGGCGGAAACCGACAACGAATAGGCCGAGGGTGGCAGAGTCGGGAATACGAAGTCCCCTTGCACGCCGGATGTGACGACAGTCTCCCGGCCCGTCTGGGTTTGGATTGCCTTTATAGTGGCAGACGCCACCGAAGCGCCGGACGGATCGGTGACCGTTCCGCTGATAGCGCCGTAGCCTTGGGCGTAGAGGCCCGAGGCGGAAAAGGCCATGAACATTATTGCGACCACCGCCGAAGCGAGTTTTTGACGGTGCTCGATGCGAGTCGAGAGCATGTTGATCCTCCTTGAATTACAGTCGGCCCTGGACCCTTCGTCCAGGTATCGGTGCAGATTCGGTCCCACCAGGGTGTATAGCGGTATACATTTGAACATGCTGAACCGTACCGCATCAACAACATTTTCGGCCGGGTCTTCAGTTTTGCATTGCAAAACGCCGGATGCAACCACTTCCATGCAATAACTTGCTCTTCTTCAGCTTGTTAGCGATAACGTTGAGGAAGCCCTCCACCTGCCCCTGTTGGCCCACGGCTGTTACGCAGTCCGAATCGGCCGTCGGATCTTGATGGTTGGCGGCATCGGCGGACACCATGGGACTGGCCCGGCCCCGCCCGGTAGACTAGAATTACATTTGAGAACTTCATATGAAAAATCAGGTCTCCGCGATAGTGGGCGCAAGACCCAATTTCGTGAAAATGGCGCCTATTCTCGAGGAGGCCGGACGCCGTTCCGCGTTTCAGTGCCGGTTGATTCACACTGGCCAGCACTACTCGCCTGAAATGTCGGCGGCCTTTTTCGACGACTTGGGGATGCCGGCACCGGACGTCAACCTCGAGGTCGGAAGCGGCAGCCACACCGCGCAAACCGCCGGCGTGATGCTACGTCTGGAAACGGAATTGAACGAACGGCGGCCCGACCTGATGCTGGTGGTCGGCGACGTGAATTCGACCATGGCGGCGGCGCTGGTCGCCTCGAAGCTCGGCATTCCGGTGGCCCACGTGGAAGCGGGACTCCGAAGCTTCGACCGCGACATGCCGGAGGAAACCAACCGTCTGGTCACCGACGTACTCTCCGATTACCTGTTTGCCAGTGAGCCGGGCGCTGTGACGAATCTGCTGGCTGAAGGCATACCGAAGGAGAAGATCTTTCTCGTCGGCAATGTCATGATCGATACGCTCATTAAGTTCCGGGAAAAGGCCGCGCAAACCGGCGTCCTCGATCGGCTCGGGCTAAAGCCCGGAGGCTATGCAGTGGCCACTCTGCATCGGCCTGCTAACGTGGATGGAATGGAGCACCTGGTCTCCCTGGTGAGCATGTTGACGGAACTCGCGCGCCATCTGCCGGTGGTATTTCCGGTTCACCCCAGGACGAAAGAGCGCATGGAGGGCGCCGGCCTCGCGAATTGCGGCCTGATACTTACGGAGCCACTGGGATATCTCGAATTCCTGCGGCTCACCAGCGAGGCGCGCCTGGTGCTGACGGACTCCGGCGGCATTCAGGAAGAAACCACCATCCTTCAAGTGCCGTGCTTGACTATGCGCGAGAACACGGAACGGCCGATTACCATCGAACAGGGGACCAACCGCCTGGTGGGCACGGACCCGAAGAAGATCCTACAGGCGGCTCTCGAGACCCTGGATGCGCCGCCGCGGCTTCTGGCGCCGCCGGAACTCTGGGACGGCAAGGCCAGCGCCCGCATACTCGACGTTCTAGAGCGCTCGCTGGGGGGCGCGTAGACGGCTCGCCCTACTTGATGTTGACCCTGACGGTGTTGGCCGCCACGCCGTCCACTGTGAGCACCACGCCCACTTCACCGTGTCCGGCCAGGGAGGTGGGGACGAGGAGGTTTACCTGGTCCATGCCGGGATACTGCGCCTGCACAGCCCAGGTGGCGGCCGCCGCGGCCGTGCCAATCGTCGCCGTGACGCTGGACTTCGAGCCGCGAATCCCCGTGCCGAACAGTTCCAGGTAAACGGGAGTAGCGGCCGTGCCCACATCGAACGGCACGGTTACGCAGTTTCCCGCCGCCGGGCAGGTGGCGGTCGACTGCCAGGTCTGCGCGGGGTACTTCACCGCCAGGGCGGATGCAGCACCCTGGCCGTTGCCATTGGCCGCGAAAAGGCCGGGCGCAATGGCGGCCACCTGGATCGTGCCGGAACCGACCGTTTGGCCGTTCTTGGTCACGGTGACCGTGGCCGTCCCGACCGATGTCTGGTCGGGGACGACGTAGTTGATCTGGCTGGGCGAGATGAAATACAACTGCGCCTCGCGGCTGCTGCCAGCCGCGTCTTTCACGATCACGCCGACGTTGGCGAGGGCTGTCGGGAGGGGCAGCGGCGCGCTCACAACGGAGTCGGCCAAGCCCTTGCCATAGGCGCTCACCATGGCATTCGGCGCCAGCGGTCCGTCGACGGCGTAACTGGCGGACGAGACGCTGGTCACAGGCGCGCCGGCCAGCGTCGAGACGTAGGTTCCCGCGGAGATTTTTCGAATCCGGTTATTCACGCGGTCGGCAATGTAGACACCGCCGGCGGCATCGACCGCGATTTTCCAGGGAAAGCTCAACAGGGAATTGGCGGCGGGGCCGGCGTCACCGGCGAATCCGTCGTTGTCGCCGCCGGCTATGGTGCCGATGATTCCGGTAGGGGCATCGACTCTACGAACCCGATTGTTCCCGGAATCGGCGATAAACAAGTTGCCGGCGGCATCCACGGCTACATCCGAGGGTATATTCAGTAACGCGCCGCTGGCGGCGGCCCCATCTCCCGCAAGGCCCGCAACATAGCTGCCGGCCACGGTAACGATCAATCCCCCGGGGCTGACTCTGCGGATCGAGTTATTGCCCGCATCGGCGATATACAGGTATCCGTATCTGTCGGTTGCCACTCCCAACGGAAACTGCAACGAAGCCGCGGCGGCCGGGCCTCCGTCGCCGGAATAGGCTGCCACGCCGTTTCCTGCGTACGTGACGATGATCCCGGAGGCGAGACTGACCCGCCGGATGTTATGGCTGGAACTGTCGCAGATATACAAGTTGCCGGCGGCATCGAGAGCTACCGAGATGGGCCGGTTTAGTGTGGCATCGATCGCCGGTCCGCCATCGCCCGAAGAGCCCTGTGCGCCCGTGCCCGCAACTGTAGTGACGATTCCGCCGGGCGTCACCTTTCGGATGCGATGGTTGCTCGCGTCGGCAATGTACAGGTTACCGGCTGCGTCCAGCGCGATATCGGTGACATCGCTGAAAGACGCGCCGACCGCCTGGCTTCCGTCGCCGCCTGCGCCATAGCTTCCATTCCCGGCTACGGTTGTGACGATCCCGGCGGGGGTGACTCGCCGAATTCGCCAATTGTCGGTGTCGGAGATATAGACTCCGCCGGCCGAGTCGACGGCCAGTCCCCTGGGGTGGTTCAAAGAGGCGGCTGTGGCTGGGCCGCCATCGCCGGAGAACGTCATGTTCCCATTGCCCGCGAACGTCGTGACAATCCCCTGCGACTGCGCCGGCCACGCGCTTAGAAGCACACATACGGCCGACACGGCGACAAGACAAGTCCTTCTTTGTCCGGTATTGCACATTAGTTCGGTAGCGTTCCAGATGTTCCGATCGCGCATTTTCATATCTTTACCTTTGGCCGCTCGCGCACTGGGACGCAAGGATGGCCCGCCATTATGCTGGCACGCCTTCCAACAACCTGCTGTACCGGATTGCTCACCCGTCGTGGAGGCCAAGGTATGGCCTCGAAAGCACACCGTGACGGTCCCGACGATCCGAAGCCGGAACGCTGCACCTTCGCCGGGACGGTCCTCACGTGCAACCCCGGATCCGATCCGGTCCGGGCGCCGCTTCTCAACCTCCGCAACAGTGCTCGGATGGGAGCAAGAACACCCTGAAGAAGGTCAATTGTGAACAGACAAGCGGTAATCAGCGGGTCCATGCTTGGATCGAGGAATATCTATGAGTACTAGTACTAGCCGTTATGGACGAATGAATCGGTGCTTTCTCGGTGCGGCGCTACCTCTTCTCCTGATGGTTGCGAACGCGGCCGCGCAACCGGCTCCCGTATCCCTTGGAACGGCCTCCACCTATGCGGCTTTGGCTGGCTCGACGATCACCAACAACGGTTCCAGCGTCGTTACCGGAGATCTAGGCTTGAGTCCCGGTACCTCGGTGACCGGGTTTCCCCCTGGCTTGGTGACCGGCGCAGTACGCACGGCAGCGGCCGCAGCCCCGGCGCAGAGCGACTTGGCGACGGCGTATGTCGATGCCGCCGGACGATCGCCCGCTACCGTAGCTGCCCAACTCGGCGGCCAGACTCTCGTCCCTGGCGTCTACCACTCCGCGGCGGGTACTTTCGACATAACCGGAACTCTCACCCTCGACGGCCAGAACAATGCGAATGCTGTCTTCATCCTCCAGGCCGATTCTACTCTCACCACCGCCGCCGGCGCTCCCGCGACTCCGGCGAGCCAGGTTGTCCTCATCAACGGCGCCGACCCCTGCAATGTCTTCTGGCAGGTCGGCACTTCCGCGACGCTTGGAACCTACTCTGTTTTCCAGGGAAACATTCTGGCGTTGTCTTCCATCACGGCGAACACCCTCGCAATGATGACTGGCCGCCTGTTGGCACGTAATGGTGCGGTCACACTAGACGGTAATACCATCACAGTACCGGTCTGCTCGGTGGCCCCACCCCAAACGACGGGGTCAATCCAGGTCGTGAAGAACACGGTGGGCGGGGATGGTGCGTTCACTTTCACCAGCAACTTCGGGCTGACCTCTTTGACCACGAGCGGTGGAACGACGAGCCAGACGTTTGGCAACCTGACTCCGGGCGGCAGCTACGGCGTGAGTGAGACGGTGCCCTCCGGCTGGGTGCAAACCAGCGCCAGTTGCACCAACGGGACGCCCGCGGCCATCACGGTGGTGGCCGGGGCTACCACGACCTGCACGTTCACGAACACCGCGGTGG
>Ga0182021_10000873_pt1 | contig 34053 bp, 30 predicted proteins | sample 612E3MmetaG_FD_120493 | JGI IMG/M metagenome (GOLD analysis project Ga0182021, IMG submission 120493) | Permafrost microbial communities from Stordalen Mire, Sweden - 612E3M metaG (Illumina Assembly) | ecosystem: Environmental > Terrestrial > Soil > Wetlands > Permafrost | place: Sweden... | reverse complement strand
TATGGCAATAACCAGCTTTCGCAGATTGTCGCATTAAAGCAAATGGAAGTATTTAAGAGAGATGGAATTTTTGAAAATGTAAAGAAAGTGGGAAGATACCTTGGTGATGAGCTTGTTAAAATCCAGAAAAGATATCCTGTAATGGGCGACATTAGGGCAATAGGTTTTCATATAGGAATTGAGTTTGTAAAAGACCCGGCAACTAAAGAACCCGATTTTGAGGGCTGCGCAAAAATGAGGGTTGTCGGATTTAAAAATGGCATTATCTTTGGCGATGGCGGGGTATGCGGGGGGAAAAATGTATTAAAAATCAAACCACCCCTGATAACCACTCAGAAAGAAGCAGATATGATCCTTGAGAAATATTTAACCTGCCTTGCGGAAGTGTACGGTAAAAATTAATTTATAATTCCATATTAAATAATTCTTTTTTTTCTAGTAATATATAGCGAAAATAGGCAACGCTAGCATTACAAGGAGCTATATATATGTGTGAACTTTGCATGAAACACGGCGCAGGTAAAAAATGGTACCTCAACGCGCAGCACTATTCAGATGAAATTGTCGAAAAATATAACCTGCGCGATTACCTGATGGAGCAATATAAGAATTTTGAACAGGTGTCAGTAAGAAAAGTGCACGGTTTTAATGCTGTCGGCCTGGATTATAAGCTCAGGATGCCAATAATCGGAAGGATTATAAAGAGCGCTGCCCAGAAAATGCTTCACAGTACAAAACCACCCGTCAATCCATTAAGGGCCGAGGGCCATATCGGCCAGATTGTTCCACTGGAAGACGGGATTGCAATCCTGGAAGAATGCGCTTCCGAACCGATGATAAACAAAAATTGCATGTGCAGGTACATGTCACGCGGAGAAAAGGAAGCCTGCTGTATAAATTTCGGAGTTATGTCTGAAATATTGGAAAAATTGCCACGCTTTATTCCTGAAAAGGACAAATTCCACCTTAACAGGCATGAAGCGATAGAAAGATTTACTGAAAATAATCGTAAAGGCTATATAGGGACCATCTGGTTTGGGCCTTTTCCCTATATTAACAACCTTTGTTCCTGTTCGACTCCGGAATGCGCAGGTATACGCCCCAGGGTTGATTTTGATATATTTTCCATCTATAAAGCTGAATATGTTATACAAATGGACAGGCAGAAATGTTCCGATTGCAGGATGTGTGTTTCAAAATGTCCTTTTAAAGCTCTTACATTTGACAGAGAATCAAAAGAAGTAAAGTTAGATATCAGTAAATGTTATGGGTGTGGTGTCTGCAGACATTTCTGTCCGGATGATGCCCTTTATCTTTCACCGAGAGATACAATCCCTGAAGTTTGCGGGAAATATTAGGCAATAAATATCACATCAATAATGATAGTTGTTTAATGTTATAGTATAAGTAAAAGCGTGTTGAATTAGAAAATAACTGAATCATATATTAGAAAATAACAGGGGTAGAAACGATAAAACAGAATTATCGGTAATTATAAATAATATGGTTTTTAAAAATAATCGAATTTTAATAGATGAATAAAAAAACAAAAATATCAATCGATTACCTTAAATGCGGTGATGGCATAGGAGTTGACCCGAGGGATTGCTGTAAATGTCTTCAGGTTTGCGAACCTGCAATTTTCCTGCTTCACCAGACAATGGGTTCAGAAGAAAAAGACCCTTATGACCCGAAAAAATGGAGGGTGACAGCTCTGTGGCCTACTTTATGCAATCTTTGTATGAAGTGTGTAAGTGATTGCCCGGTAAATGCCGTAAAGGTAGTGCAATAAGATCAGGAGAATTATCAGTGAATTCAGACAAATTGAAATATGCGGATAAATCAGCCGAAACAAATAAAGATTTTAAAAAATGTCTTGTCATTGGCGGCGCTGGAATGCTTGGTTTCGAAATAGCAAGGCAGCTTTATGAGGATGGTAAAGAAGTAAGCGTACTTGACCTGGTGCCTTTTAATGATAACCGGTTTAAAGGACACATAGGGGATATAAGAAATCGGGAAGACATAAAGAAGGCTTGTATAGGAATTGACTATACAAACGTTACTGGCCGGGTAGATGTTGTTTTCCAGACTGCAGCCGCAGTATGGGACACGAAAACTCCTCCTAAGGTTTACGATGAAGTAAATGTGCAGGGTAATATAAATGTAATCGATGTATGCCGTGAGCTGGGGATTAAGAAACTTGTGTATTCGAGTACAATTGATGTTGTAGTGGACGGCAGAAAACCCATAGTATATGGAGATGAATCCATTCCATATCCTGAAAAACTTCCTAAGGACCACTATTGCAGGACAAAGATAATTGCAGAACAGATAGTCACCAAAGCAAACAGCCCGGAGCTTTTAACATGTTCTTTGAGGCCCGCCGGGATGTATGGCCCCCGCGACAAATACCATTTAACAAATATTATAAAAGCTGCAATGAGTAAATCAAATTTCAGGCTGGGAGATGGCTCGGCAAAATTTAGCCATGTGTATTCTGAAAATGCGGCACATGCGCATGTGCTTGCAGCAAAAAACCTTTATGAAGGCTCGCCAGTTGCAGGAAACATATATTTCATTACTGATCATCAGCCTGCAGAAAACCTTTTTGATTTTATGAAACCTTTTCTTGAGGGCCTTGGATTAAAACCTCCGGCAAAATCTATTCCCTACAGCATTGCTTATCCTATGAGCTGGCTGAATGAAAAGATAAACCCGAGATCAGTTTTCAACACTTTTGCAATCATACAGACATGTATCGACCATACATATACCCATAATAAAGCTGCAAAAGATTTTGGTTATGAACCGATAGTATCAAAAGAAGATGCCTTTAAAAGAACTCTCGAATGGTTTAAGCAAAACTGGGACATCCTGTTTTCTTCACGCCCGGTATAATTAACTTCTCCAAGGCGTAAAATTTCGAACCAATTATTTCAGGAATTAATATACACCTTCTCACCAGTAATTCAATTAAGTAAAAGCCCTCAACCGAAATTGGGGACTTTGCCAATTAATGGGAAACTAATTTTTTTATAAAAACTATTACGGGTTTGTCAAGTATATAAACACCAAAGTTATCTATTAACCATTTATTGTACTCGTGTTATTGGGACGTTTTTCAAGTGTCACTGAAAAATCTGAATAATTTCCTTCTCTATAGTATTTACCTGCCACTGTATCTCCAATTTGTCTTTGAATTATATTTCCAAGAAGATCATAAGGATTCAATATCTTTTCACTGTTAAATTCGGTTATGATATCACCGGCTTTAAGACCTGCTTTATCTGCCGGACCCCCAGGCGTAACAGCGCTTAATAGAGTTCCAAGAATATTACTTGTGTTGTCCCCAATTGAAACACCCATTGATGGCAATTGAGCACTACCATATTTTATTATCTCATCAGCTATTGCAGTAACAGTATTTGAAGGTATCGCAAAACCTATCCCGGAACTTGACCCTGATGTTGATAGTCCAAGCGAATTCATTCCGATAACTTCTCCATTAATATTTACCAGCGGTCCCCCACTGTTTCCAGGGTTTATTGGAGCATCAGTTTGAATCAGGTCCACAAATGGCAGAGTATTGGCTGACATTGGTACATTTCTATCCATTCCGCTTATAATCCCGTTGGTAATTGTCTGTTGTACCCCAAATGGGCTACCGACAGCCAATACAAAGTCTCCAACCTTTTGGGTATCTTCTGATACGAATTTTGCAGCAATAAGATTTGTGTCAGTTATTTTTACAACTGCAATATCAGTATTGGCATCTGCTCCCACAAGCGTTCCTTCATGTCTGGAACCATCAAATAAAGTAACAGTAATTTTGTTTGCATCCCCCGCAACATGATTGTTGGTTATAATATAACCATCTTCTTTATAAATAATGCCTGATCCAACTCCCTGAGCATTCTGGGCATTTGTACTGCTATTATTAATTACAACATCAATACTCACAACAGAAGGAGTGATCTTGTCTACTAAGGCGTTTACTTCAGAATTGAATGCCTGCAGAGCATTAAATGCTGTTGTTTCGGTAGTTGACGCGACAGTAGACGGGGCAGTTGTTGCGACAGTTTTTGGGGCAGTTGTTGATACTGTTGTAACAGCTGTTGTTGTGTCCGCAGCACCGCTAGAACCTACAGCACATCCAGAAAGGGAAAAAACTGTTATTATTGATAAAGTCACAATAATGATAGGGAACACTAATAAATAATTTCGTTTCATTTTTTAACCTCCTTTAATTTAAAAATCAAAATTGAAAATATATCTAATCATTATAACTATAATTTCACAGCTTAGTTTTAGTAACAGTATTTGGACTAGGTTTATACTGGCAATTGTACTAGTTTTCTTTAAATCAGCAGACCAGACACTTCAAGTAGTATACATTGTATATAGCCTGGGTATTATTTTCATTAATATTTTAAATAAAATTATTCTGGTAGAAACTATTAGAAATGCCTATAAAGGAAAATCAACATTATCGTCTGAAGCAAGTGATTTTTTAATATCAAGCCTTAAAAATCCACTTTCCACTGATTATCAGCTTACCAGCCAGGAGAAAAAAATTTTGGCTTATATAATAATTAAAATATATATTTATATTACTGCTGGAATCCCTTGCCTGCTCCTCCTGGGGTAGCAGTAGGTGCCTGTGCTGAAGCATCAATTTTAAAAGCAATCAGCACTGGTGTTTTACCTAGTGCTTCATATTAATAATATAAACACAAAATATTATTTTTTATTGAACTATAATTTTTCCAGTCATACTTGGATGAATAGCACAGTGATAGGTAAATGTCCCGGCAGTTTTAAATGTAAAACTATATGTTGCACCGCTGTTTACACTTCCACTGTCAAAAATGCCTTTGTCTTCTGTTATTGTGTGGGCGACACTGTCTTTATTTGTCCAGGTTACAGTTTCACCAGCTTTTATTGTCAAACTTGCTGGGTTAAATAAAAACGACTCGATTGTTACTGACGTAGTTGCTGCTGTAGTAGAAGCTGCTGTGGTGGAAGCCGCTGTAGTGGACGCTGTAGTGGAAGCTACTGTGGTCACGCTTGCTGTGGTTCCTGCAGTGTTACCAGAACCTGTGCATCCTGCCAGAGGAAGGGCTATTATTAATAAAGCCGCAATAAGCATAAGATACATTATTAAATTTTTTCTTTTCATTTTTAACCTCCGTTAAATTTTTTAGAAATCAACACAATTGTATTTATAAAAAATAATAAGGTAATTTACCTTATTATGACTAATAAAATTGTACTTTTTACTTTTTCAATCCAATAACTAGGCATTGTCAGCTGCTTTTAAAACGTCCTGTATTTTTCCCGTTTTTTGATCTTCCTTATTTGTTTTGTTATTTTTATTTTCATGAGTATAATCTTGCAACACAATGATTGTAACGGTATTTTGACCAGTTTTATCCTGGTAATTGGGATAGTTTTTGTTTCAAATTAAGATAAATACTTACGGTTTTTTAAAATATGTGGTCTTATTATTTATTTTAGCTGAATAAATATCTTAAGATTTATGTGAAGTACATGTCTGAAAAATAGCAAAGTTTTCAAGTTTTAATGTCTTATTCTGAATCAGGTGGCTGTATAATAAAGTGTTTTTTACAGTTGCCTGATTGACATAAGGATTTTTTAATATTATCATAATAGTGCATTTTAATTCAAAATTGAACATTCTATAAAAACCTAAACCCTGTACATTATGGAAAAAATTGACAGAATAACTGACTGCAGCTGTTTTTTTGGAGGCAACAGTATGTCTCCCGGTTTGTCGGTCAGTGAAGAAAATATCGTTACTTATCATGAACATCTTGGAACTGCCTCCAACAATAGCACAATAATGCTTACAAACACGCTCTCAGTTTTCCATGACCCTGTGGAAGGGGATAATCAGATTGCAGAATTGACTTGCAGGCACAATTTTCTTAAAGGGTGTCTGGTGTTTCCAAATTATTTTATTGGAAATGAACAGGATTTTGAAAAATACCTTGTTGGCAGGTTTCGGGAAGATTTCAGGATTTTAAGGCTGTATCCAAAATCCCATAAATATAACATTGACCCCTGGGCCTTTAAAGATATTTTTAAGATCCTTGAAAAATTTGCTGTCCCGGTGTTGATAAGCCTTGATGAATTGGATATCACCGGTAATAAAGCAATAGACTGGGATTTAATTTACAGGATTGCGGGGGAATATCCCAATATTCCTTTTATTTTAGATGGAGGCAATTCCAAGGAACTTATGTTTACAGGATATTTCTACCAGCTTCTGGGGGCAACAGGTAATGTTTTTCTGGAATCCCACAATCTTCTTGGCTTTAACCAGGTTGAAGATATTGTAAAAAAAACAAATTCTTCAAGAATAATATTTGGTTCAAATTATCCCGTATTTCCTGAGCTGCTTGCAGCAAAAAGGATTATGTTTTCAAGGTTAAACACAAAGGATAGAAGGAATATCCTTTCGGGGAACCTGGACAGAATGATAAGCAATATTAATATCAGATAAAAATAAATTTAAGAAAATACTTTAAAAGCAATGAACGATTTAAAAGATTTAAATTTAAATGATTTTAAAATAATAGACACCCACATCCATATTGGCAAATACACTAGTTCCTTTGTCAATTCATCCTATGAGGAAAACCAGAATGACGTAGCCAAAAGCCTCAATTTTAAAAAAATCATTTTTATCCATAACAGCTTTTTTACCGATCTGGATCTGGGAATTAAAAATACGCTTGATTTTTTAAGTAATAATCCGGATTTTGCTTACGCTTATATCGTTTACAACCCACATTATATTGAAAAATCGTTAAGCCTGATTGATGAATATTTTGGGAGCAGCAATACTGCGGCTGATTTATTAAAACTGGAGAACTCCCCGGGTAAAAATAGCTCAACGGAAAAAATATCAGCAGATATTTTCAATAACAAAAACTCAGTAAAAAGCAGGATATTAGGAATAAAAATACATCCTGAAGATCACCAGGTGGCCATAACTGATAAAAGGTATGAAAAACTGTGGGAGGCAGCCATCAAAAAGGATATTCCGGTACTTTCCCACACATGGAACCCTAATGTGGCAAGCAAATCCCAGAAGTATGCGGATGCACTTCTTTTTGAGGAAGTGTTGAGCAAGCATCCGGATTTAAAGATAATCCTGGGGCATGCCGGCGCAAAAGATTATTATTACTTTAAAGTCATAGAAATGATGAAAAAAAATAATGGAAAGAACCTGTTTGTCGATATAGCCGGTGATATTTTTTACAGGGGAATGCTGGAGCTTTTCGTAAGGGAGCTGGGATCCACAAAGATATTATTCGGCACAGATTCCCCATGGGCAGATCCTTTGCTTACAGTACTATATGTGCTGGATTCAAAAATATCTGTAGAGGACAAAGAGAATATTTTTTATAATAATGCTGCGGCGCTTTTTAATATATAGTTATAAAAATGGCGTAAAGGCTATTTTACCGCATAGATGGTTCTATGGTTTATTTCTTTGTAAATACCTGGCCAGGCGTGTATGCATTAAGTTTTGAATTTTAATCATTTACAGATTTTTAATAATTTTATTCAGCAGAATAAAATAATGCGGGAATAAGAATTTCTTTAATTATTTTTACTAATTGAAAGCTTAAAAAACATGGGAGGGCTAAGTGGAAAAGTATACATCAAGGGAAAGGCTGCTGCGGACTTTTGAAGGAAAGGATATAGACAGGATTGCCACTTACGACATCATTCACAATCTTGACCTTATTGAATTTGCTACAGGAACCAAAGTCACGCCTTCTAATGCAGAAGACCTTATGTGCGCCACTGCAGGCAAATACCTTGACCTTATAAGGCATTTTGCTGTTCCTGATTACGAAGGCGTAAAAATAGTTAAAGAAGATGATGGGTTTACATATAAGTATGAATGGTGGACCGGGCACATACTGGAAAAACCAGTGATAAAAAACGTGGATGATGTGGCAAGGCTGGTGGAAAAAGATATTGAAAAGATTGCCGGGTGCACGGCAGAAGGGAAGATCTGTTCCAGGGTCAATAACCATGTAAACCTTTTCTATGAGAAATTTGAATATTTTGAAGAAGTCTGCCGGGAATATAGAAGAATAACTGAGAAACTCGGCGGCACAGTCATGCTAGGCCCGGAAATGTGCCAGGGAGTATCGATAGCGCTCTTCAGGTATGGAATAGACTGGTGGACATATCTTTACCATGATTACCCTGAAATAGCATTAAAATTTATTGACACATACTATGATTACGAAATAAAGTTTATTGAAGCTTATGCCGGAATGGAGGAAATGCCTTTCGTCTGCTCTTCAGGGTCAACAGGCTTAAATGACCGGCTGATGTTTCCTTACAATTTTTTTAGGGATGTAATAATACCAAAAGAAAAAAAGGTGATCGAAGCTTTTAAAAAGCATGGCAAATATATTGTTTACTTTCTGGATGGCTATAAGCTACCCATTCTTAGAGATTTTATAGAAGCCGGGGCAGATGCTATAGATCCTTTTGAACCGTATTGCGCAATGGATGTAGGAGCCTTCAGGAAAACATATCCGGAGACAGTCATATGCCAGCCGATAGACTGTACCCAGCTACTTCCATACGGCACACAACAACAGGTAAGCAGGGCAGTCATAAAAGCAATTGAAGATGCCGGCAGGAGGAAAATCCTTATCGGCTCGACTTCAGAGGTGCATCCTGAAACCAATATTGAAAATGCTGTCACAATGTACGAAACAGCGAAAAATTATTCACTGTAAAACGTTAAGTATTGTTAATTACAATGGTTTAAAGAATAGAATAAAAAAGAAGATGTAATTAGGAAGCATTTATTGAGGGACTGTAATTAAGAAGCCGGTAATCATTTGCTATATAGAATAAACCTTAAAAAGGTTAAAATCTGGCTTGGATTGAATTCAGTTTGGACTTAATATTGAAGGAGCCATTGGGTAGCTGCTCTGAAATCACAATATTCATGTATCTTTATTCTTTCATCCTTATCAAAAACTTTGACATTTCGTCCAAGCGCAGTGTCTTTATCATATATTTGGGATGCGGGATAAGTACTCCTGATTTGGTCAGCAAGTTTTTTTGACTGTTTTGTCACAGCGTTTACCACAAGACTGTCCATGGCGCTCCAATAAATCATCAGAGGCACTTTTGATAAATTCTCCATATAATTTGCAGGGCTTCTCTTTAAGAATTCGCCCTTTTTTTCCAGGGGAGTGCCGCCAATCTCTTCCAAAAAAAGGTCTAAAAGACCGGATTCAATAATGAGTCTGTCAGTTTTTCCTTCTACTATATCATAATACCAGGCCTCCAGATCTGTTATTGCATTAAATGAAAATGCCGCCGAAAATAGCTCAGGATACCTGCCAACGCAAGTAAGGGTTTCCATTGCACCCATACTTATGCCTCCGGCATATTTTTTACCTATTTTAAATCCTGCTGATTCCAATACTTCAGGTATGTATGCCATATCATCAATTTGAGCCTCGTAAGCCATTGATGCTCTGTCATGTATTCTTCCGTGACCCAAAGGAATTGCAATGAGGATATTAAAGCTGTCAGAAATGCCTCTCCAGCCGTGGAATTTCTCTTTCATTCCTGAAGCGCCAAGGTAATAATTTTCAAAGAAAGTGGCGCCAAAAAAATGCGGGCTCACAATAAGAGGGTATTTTTTTGAGGCAGAATAGTCACATGGCAGAGATAGCAAAAATTCGCGCCTGGTGTTGTCAAATTTCGAGGTAAAAACTATTATTCTTAGATTATCGGTTATTTCATATTCTGTCATTTAAACATCGGCCTTTTTGATATTTTGAAAGTCTTTCAAAGAAAATAATATTACATTTAAGTGAAACATGCTAATGCTTCCAATAATTTTTCTTCCCTTATAGAGCTGGCTTAAAAAGGGCAGTTTTTTACAACGCTCTATTATGTGGTGATTATTATTACGAACCGGAAATATAGAACAATAAAATCACGGCTTTTTATGAATTCTTAAATATGAGGCATATAGCAGCTCACTCCATATGTCCGGTTTGGAAGAAAAGGGAGTGAGTATATTTTGTTTTTACCCTTTATTTTTTATCTGCAGGGCCGGCAGGGTCAGCAGAGCCAGCATCGGCAAAGCCGGTATTACCGGTGTTGAGAGGGTAGGATACATTGTAGGGTGCAGCGCTGATGCCATTTGTCCCTGTCCCTTCCGGAGGAGACAGAACAAATTCGGGATAGGCAAGCAGGCCCATTTCAGGAACATCGAGCCCTTCAATCTCATCTTCAGCTTTGACGCGTATTTTTATGATTTTGTTCAATACTTTCCAAAAGGCCCAGGATAAAAGGACCCCATATACAATTATAACTGCAACATTTATGAGCTGCGACAAAAACTGGCCGGTCCCTCCATAAAATAAGCCCCTGACATTTCCGGAAACCCCGTTTAGTCCGTCACCATAGGTTCCGTCAGCAAACAAACCCAGGGCAAGTATTCCCCACAGGCCGTTTACACCGTGAACGGAAACTGCGCCTACAGGGTCGTCAATTTTAAATTTGTTTTCCACGACCCATACGGATATGCAAACGAGTACTCCCGAAATCAGGCCGATTATCATAGCCGCTATGCTGTTAAAAAATGCGCAGCCTGCCGTAATGGCAACAAGCCCTGCAAGACCCCCGTTTGCAATCATTGTTGGGTCGGGTTTTTTGAATTTTAGCCATGTATATATCATTGCAGAAAATGAGCCGAACGCCCCGGCAAGCACGGTGTTTGTTACGATGACTCCAATCCTTAAATCAGTGCCGGAAAGTGAACTGCCGGCATTAAATGCAAACCATCCGAAGAAAAGGATGATGGTCCCTATTATTGCCATGGGGATATGATGCCCCGGAATTGCTACAGGGCTGCCGTCTTTTTTGAATTTACCTATCCTTGGCCCAAGGACCATTGCACCTGTCAGGGCAATCATCCCACCCATTGCATGGACAACTCCCGAGCCGGCAAAGTCAAGCACTCCATGGCCAAGCCCAAGATTTGAACCTAACTGAGCCAGCCAGCCGCCCCCCCAAACCCAGTTGCCATAAATAGGATAGTAAACCATTGAAACAAAAAAGGCGGAAGCAATCACTGCTTTTAATTTGACACGCTCAGCCATCGAGCCTGTAGGTATCGTGCAGGTGGTGTCCATAAAAACCATCTGGAAGAAAAACAGGGTAAATACCGCGACATCATATGAAACACCGCTTAAAAGAAACCCCTTATATCCGATTATTCCCCAGCCGTGTATTGCAAGTTCTTTAGTTAAAACAGGGTTTCCGCCCAGGGACGCAATGCCTCCCACACCGCCAAACATTAAGGCAAAACCGACAAAATAAAAGCCAATTGCTCCGATTACAAAAACGAGAAAATTCATTGTCATTGTATGCAATGCATTTTTTGCCCGTGTAAAACCCGTTTCAACCATAGCAAATCCGGCCTGAAAAAAGAATATAAGAAATCCACAAAGCAGTACCCAAACAAAATTAATGCCTATCTTATTTTTTCCCACCTGGTCGGATATCTCTGCGGTAGTTGGATTTCCGGGAGTATTTGAGGAAATATCTGAAGTTTTTCCGGTCGAAATGCCTGACGGGTCACCGGCTGCAGCCCCGTCTGCAAATACCAGTCTTGGAATTATCATAAATGTAAGCAATGCAATAAAAACAATTGTCAGAAAAATCGTCCTGTTTCTTTTAGAAATCCTGGCTTCCATAATGTTCTCCTTTAAAACCTATAATCATCTATTTTAAAATTTTATAATTTTTTAAATTGGTATTGCTGTGTTCATCAGGTTTACAATTAATACAGGCTTGTAAAGATTTGCCTTAAGCTTTGCCAGAATCAGATGACCTGATAAATCCAGAATAAATCTCAAAAGAGCGTTTGCCACCCCAAGTAACTCCAAAAATTGGCAAAAAAAATCTTAAAAGCCAGCAATGGTAAGATTATAAAATAAGATTATTAAATCAGTGTTACGGCAGTGTTAAATTTAGGTTAACAATAAACTGATAAAAAAAATTAGAAGGTGTCTGAAAATAGGCTAAAAGATTGAAAAGCTTACATTAAACGCATACCGGTTTACGTATAAATAACCCTGGGTTATTTCCGTATTTAATTTTTCCTCCAAAGACAAATTTCAGTAATTTTTAAAAAAGGAAAACTGAATTCAAATCGATGAATCCACTTGTTTTTTATTTTTTTAAAATTACATTTTTCAAGAAGATTCTTTTGATTAAAAAAACCTGATACAAGTAAATAGTCAGTTTGGCAATTTTTAATAAATTTGTTGATATCTTCCTCTTTTAGGTAGTATAAAACTTCAGCTGCCACGATCATTGAATAATTTTTAGCAAATTTAATTTTAGTTAAATCCCCTGATATAAATTTTGGTCCGCACACCATTTGTGCAGCTCTCTGAATAGCAGTTTCACTTATTTCAACAGCAGTAATATCAGGACAAATTAAAAAAAGAGGTCCTGTTAAGTGTCCTTCAGCACAACCCAGCTCTAAAATGCTTTGAGGCTTTATCATGTTGACAAATTCCAAAATTATATTGAACCGCTTTTTCTCATATTTAGAGGTTGAAAAATTCCAGGGGTCTTTTTTTATTTTAAACAATTTTTCAAATTTTCCAAATTCTCCAGAAAAATGGTTAGGTGAATTAAATAATGCAAAAAATGATTTTTTAAGGTTATAAAGCATATCGGCTGTTTTTATATTTATTTTTTGGGGCAAAGCAGGAGCACAGTGTCTGGATGGCTAGGTTGATTAGTATAAATACACCCGGTACAACCCAACGATAGGGATAAATCTTGTAACTGTTATCAGGAATGGCAGCCGTTCTCCTTTATCTGTTTAATTCATGTAAGGGAAAAAAGTTATTTTAGGATATAACCTTTTAACCAGTGATATCAAGTCTATCCGATAGCTTCATGTCCTTCTTCCCCGGTTCTTATTCTTATGCACCTTGGCAGGTCAAGAACAAATATTTTGCCGTCTCCGATTTTTCCGGTATAGGCCCCTTTTCTGATTGCCTCTATTGTTCTCTCTACGAAATCATCGTTTACAGCAATTTCCAGCCTGACTTTTTTTATAAGGTTTACTTCAGATATTACACCGCGATAAGTTTCGGTAAAACCTTTCTGCTGTCCACAGCCAAGAACGTCGGATATGGTCATCTTAAAGACATCTGCATCAAATAAAGCTTTTTTCACATCCGGGAGTTTATGGGGCTGAATCATTGCTATTATCAATTTCATTTTTTCTCCAATCTCAATCTTTTTTAAAGTTTTAGCCAGGGAGTTTTATAAGAATTTTTACCCCGGGATCTTTTAAACAGGTAAAATTTAAAATTACAGGTTATTATAATCCACAATTTTTACATTCATGTTACGCCAATGTTAAATGTATGTAAAATATTAAAACTGTAAAGTTATTGCCTGAATGATTTCAGGTATTTTTTCACCAAGTTTTTTGACGGATTCTTTATTGGCTCCGTGACCGGTAATCATAATATCTGCAACATTAATAGATCCAACGGTACATGCAGACACCATATTTTATTCAGTGTTTCATCCGGACATAATATCTGTTATTTTTAATATTTTATGTTATTATTTTAAGATATTTTAATTCCATTAGTTCTTAATTAAAAATAATTTTATGAAAAAAATATCAGAGTTATGTTTAAAAAAAGGAGGGGGGTGAAATGGTCTTTTTAATTTTTCATCATCTCATCAATTAAAATCATTTAGCTAATCAAGGGAGGAAAAATGAAAAAATTTTTAATGATTTTTCTGGTGGCATTGTTGGTGGTTTCATTTTCTATCGTTGGAATAAGCTGCAAATCATCTGCAGCAGCAGCAATAACTGCAGCAGCAGCTGAAACAACGGCAGCTCCAGCAACCACAGCAGCAGCAACCACAACCGCAGCAGAAACTTCTGCAGCAGCCGGCGAAGTAGTTTTGAAAATAGCTGACTTTCAAAATGGCAATACGGGGATGCTTAATACCTATAATGCGCTTGCAAAAATTTTTGCCAAAGAAAATCCAGGAGTTAAAATCGACTATCAACAGTATACTGTAACAACTTTTAATGAGTTCCTTAAACCGGCTCTTGCAAGCGGTACTGCGCCGGATATTTTTGCGGTTTACCCAGGTCCTGACCTTAAGGAAGTAGCTGACTCGGGTGCGTTGGTAGATTTAACCTCTAAAATTGATAATGAATGGAAGGGGTGGCTTGGCGCCGCATATAATTTCAAGGGGATAAGATATAATGATAAGATTTGGATCCTTCCTCAGGATGTTTGGACAGAATGTATGTGGTACCATAAAGACATGTTAAAGGAAATAGGATTTGAACCTAAGCCTGCAACTGAAGCTTATACAGTAGAAGAATTGGGGAAAATGGTCGCTCCTGCAAAAGCCAAGGGATATGATGTTATTCTTGCAGGCTTTGTTGAAACCTGGTGTTATTATGATCCATTCTTTAACTTTGTACACCAGCAGCAAAAGGCCGGAGATCCCGATTTAATCGAAGAAGCCCTGAGTGGCAAAATATCATGGCAGCAGGATGTTTTTAAAAATTCATTTAACGCTTTTGTAAGGCTTAATGCTGCAGGTGTCTGGAGAAAAGATGTATTTAATATGGATTACCAGGTACAGGCATTCGGAAAATGGCTTGAAAAAGAAAGTATATTCATGTGGGCCCAGGGTGATTGGTTTGCAAGTGCAATGAAACCGGAAGAAAACAGCGCTGATAATCCTAATATCGGGATAACCCAGTATCCTATGGTTAATGACACCTCTGAAGTGGTTTTTAATAAAAACTTTGGAACAGATTTAGGTGTCTATGCCAAGGGCAAAAATATTGACCTTGCAATAAAATGGGTCAAACTGACAAATAGCCCCGAAGCAGCAAAAATATTTATGGCCAACGGCGTTAACCCTGCAAGCGGCGCGGACTTAAACAACCTGCCGGAGATCTCGAGCCCGATTTTAAAAGACTGTATCACTCTTTACAATTCACCGGGGACACAAAGCGAAGTATATTACATGTACCCTGACCCCATTAAAGCATTGGGTGATGGCATTGGCGCTGTTCTTTTGGGAACCGATACTCTGGATAACGTATTAAAGAATCTTGATACTGTTTGCGGTTTTAAAGGCTAAATCCAATATTAAAAGACGGGGACCTGATGGTCCCCGTCTTAGGTTTATGCTGCGTTTTTATTTGAGTTTTAATATTTTTAATCAGGCTATATATTCTTTGTATAACAGGATTTTTTTAGTTTGCATTTATTTATGGAAAAAAAAATAAAATCACAGGACAAAAATATTAATTTCGGTAAATTTTACAGAAATACCCTCGTCCCTTATGCTTTTACGTCGCCGGCGCTTTTAGTATTTATATTTGTAATCTTGTCCCCGGTCATATTTTCATTAATACTTAGTTTTTATAAATTTACAGGTTTTGATTCAAACTTCTTTAAACAATTCACTGGTTTTGAAAATTTTAAGATACTTTTTCATGACAAATTTTTCTGGATATCTTTAAGAAATACATTCTATTTCGTAATTGCTAGCATAACTGTTCAAATTGCACTTGCTCTTATAATTTCAATTTTTATTTTCTTCGGAAATTTTAAAAACAGCGTTCTTCTAAGAACAATAATATTCTTTCCTGCTGTGTTGGCTCCTGTTGCGGTAAGTCTCGCATGGAGAAAAATGCTTGAGCAGGACGGTGTGGTAAACCGGATATTTCATTTAAGTTTTCCCTGGATATCAAGTGTCCATGCAGCAATATGGGTAGTAATATTTGTCAGTATATGGCAGTGGACCGGATATAATATGGTAATTTTTTATGCAGGCCTTCAGTCAGTTGATAGGGAAATTCTTGAAGCTGCGGATGTAGATGGAGCCACCTGGTGGGGGAAAATAATGAGAATAATAATACCTTCAATCTTTCCCACCATTATATTAAATGTGATTTTAAATCTTGTAGGAAGTTTCAGAGTATTTGACATCGTATATGTTTTGACCAGAGGAGGCCCTGTCCACAGTTCAGAAGTGCTTACAACAATCATGTACTATTACTCTTTTTCGGCAAACGGTCCAAATAAAATGGGCGTTGGGTCTGCGATAGCATTTATTATGTTTGCAATAATGATAATCTTTGGTGTTTTGCGAGTCAGATTTTTAAAAAGAGGAGTATAAAAATGGCTCTTGGAAAAAGAAAAGCAGCGATTCAAGGCGATTCATATAATGTTAAATATGGTTTTAGTTTAAAAAAAGACCCAGGCATATTCATACTTTCCAGAGTGGTGATAATAATTGCCATAATACTCATCGTATTTCCAATACTTTATATTTTTTCGCTTTCAATTCGGACAAAAGCAACTGTATACCAGGATATACTTTTTTTAATCCCCAAAGCTGTGACACTTCAAAATTATAAAGATGCATGGAATTATGCTGCTACAAATTTGAATGTTTCTTTTCTTGAAATGTTCAGGAACAGTATCATAGCATCATTCTCATCAATAATCATTGCAATCGTAATTGCGGCACTTGCATCTTTTAGTTTCAGCCAGTTTAAATTTAAAGGTAAGGAACTTACTTTTACGACTATTATAGCAAGTTTTGTTATTCCTGCTCAGGTTCTTTTGATCCCATTGTTTTTTATATTGCAAAAATTGGGAGTAATCAATACATATCTTGCTGTAATAATACCGTATGTTGGATTTTTGATACCCATTGCGGTTTTAATACTCCGTTCATTTTTTGAAGAAATACCAAAAGAAATAAAGGAATCCGCTAAAGTTGACGGAGCATCAGATATCAGAGTTTTCCTGCAAATTGTGCTTCCTCTTTCGAAACCGGCAATTGCATCATGTATTATTTTATTATTTCTTGAAACATGGAACGAATTTATTTTTGCACTGGTCTATCTGCAAAACCCGAAAATCCAGACTATTACGGTTGCCATAGCTAAAATAGCAGGTGGCAAATATATTGTTCCCATTGGAATGTATGGCGCCTCAATAATGATAACTATTATTCCTGTTCTCATAATCTTCCTGGTGTTCCAGAAATGGTTTATCGCCGGTATGACCCTTGGCGCAGTAAAAGGATAAATTACAAAAATTTAAATATAAATCAGGAGGAGTAGTGATTACTGAAAAGGGCATTGTGCCAGTTAAGGGCGGACAGTATAAGGTTTTATCTGATGATAAGATGGAACTTATACATAAATCAACAGTAGATATTCTCGAAAATATTGGAATTAAAAATCTCCATTCTGAAGCAAGACAACTGATGGAAAGCTGTGGCTGTATTGTTGATCATGATGCTCAGATTGTAAAAATTCCGGAGAATGTATTTTTAAAATATATTAAAATGGCTCCAAATAAAGTTGGGCTTTACGGAATAGATACCAAATATGACATTATGCTTGATGATTCTGATGACGTGTATGTAATGAGCGGAGCAGGTTCCATAAACGTCCTTGATATGGATGGCAATCTGCGTCCTTCAACAATGAAAGATCTGGAGGATTTAACACGTTTAAAACTTAATCTCGAAAATATGGATATCGAGCATTTTCTTGTTATTCCTCTTGATACGGAATTTGGGCCCAACATCCAGGGCGAAATGCTGGCTTTTGCCCACAATATTACAAACAACAGAAGAAACTTCTATACATTGGTCGGCGGCTGTAGGGAAGGGTTAAAATTCCAGCTTGAAATGGCATCGGTAATTGCCGGTTCGGTTGAAAATGTCTGTAAAAAACCATTCTTTGTTGCGGGTCTTTGTGTCATAAGTCCGCTTACGCATCCCCATGGATTCGTTGAGGAACTGCTTGAATGCGGGAAATATACAATTCCTGTTTATATTGAAACTGACGGAAATGCCGGTGGAACCACTCCATATACAATAGCCGGGGCAATTACCGAAAATAATGCAAACATAATGGCGGCAGTGGCGCTTTCCCAGATGGCAAACCCCGGTGCTCCTTGTATTTATGCATCTTCAACAGGCATACTGGATATGCAGTCAATGAACTTTGCTGGAAATGCGCCTGAATCAACCCTTATCCAAATGGGGTCCGCACAAATGGCACATTATTATCATATTCCATATTATGGCTCATGCACAACCGATTCAAAGCTCCCGGATGCACAGATGGGATATGAATCCATGGAGCATTTCCTGGGATGCGCCATGGCAGGTGTTAATATCATACATGTTGCCATAGGAAATCTCGCCATGATGGGAATAGCAAACTATGAACAGTGCCTTATGGATAATGAAATTCTTGGCGCAGCATTCAGGTTGCTTAGAGGGATAGAAGTAAGTGAGGAAAGCATCGGGCTTGATGCCTTCAGGGAGATAAAACATAGATCGGATTTTCTTTCAAGTGTCCATACTCTTAAATATTGCAGAAGCCAGGAAAGATGGCTGCCAAAATTAACTGATAGAAATACATGGGGCCAGTGGATGAATTTAACAGGCGGCAAAGACATGAGGGAAAGAGCAAAGGATATGGTTAAGGATATCCTGTCAAAACCTGCTCCCGAATTTGTAGTGGAGAGCGATAGAAAAGCGGTCTGGGAAATAGCCAGGGCTGCACAATATGAAATTGAAAGAATTAAAAAGATTAAAAAATATTAAAAATTTAGTTTTAATTGTTTTCAAGTGGAAAGGAAGACAGATGATAAAGCCAAGAGTCGGTATAACAACTGTTGTGATGAAAGGTTTTAACCAGGATGAAGAAGATGCGGTAGGTTATCAGGAACAACTTGTGAAAGTAGTTGAAAAGATGGGTTTTGAACCGGTTGTTGCTCCGGAGTTTATTGATGAATATACTGTAGCTGCCAAAAACGCGGATTTTTTTAACAGCAAAGATATAGACCTTTATATTCTGTTGTTTGGCACTTTCAGTGATGATGCAAGAGTAATGCCCTTAATAACCGGAGTCAATAAACCTATGATAGTCTGGGCAACGGACTATAATCCATTTAACATCTCGATTACCGGCTCTCAGAATGTGATGCCAAACATATGGGATCTGGGCATTGACTTCAGATTTATATATGGAGATTTTAATGATAAATTAGCGCTTCATGACCTCTATATCTTCTCTAGGGCCTGTGCAATAAAAAACAAATTATCCAAAACAAGAATCGGGTATGTGGGCGGGCATGCCAATATAATGACATGCCAGACTATTGATGAGATCCTGGTAAAAAAGATTTTTGGAACCACGATAGTTAATTTTGGCAATGAAGATATTATATTGGGAAGGGAAAAAGTATCCAAGGAAGAAACCAAAAAATTATGGGACGAAATAAAATCGATGGTCGGAAGTGTAAAGTCCAGTGATAAAAATGGCTTAATGACATCTTCAACACTGATCCAGGTTTTGAAAATGATTAAAGATAATAATCTGCAAGCTATTTCTATAAATTGTTTTCCACATCTCAAGGGCCAGGTATGTATACCGGTAGCAAGGCTTAATGATCTGGGCATTCCTTCAGCCTGTGAAGGTGATTTAAACTCAACTATCCTGATGTATATAATGTATCTTTTAACAGGGAAAGCCTCTTCAAACGGTGACCAGCTTAAAGTATATAATCTGGATAAGCCCGGAAACTCCATAATGTTCTCGCATTGCGGCGCAGGTGCGCTAAGCCTGACTAAAAATAAAAAGGATATTGTCATTCATGATGACTACGAAACAGGAAAAGGTGTTGCAGTATATTTTCCTGAAAATATCCCGGGGGATGTTACCATGGGTGGCCTTATAGGTTCAAGCGGGGAGTATAGAATGTTTATCGCCAATGGCAAAGCTGTCGGCTCAAATTTGATAAAAGCCTATGAAGGCAACCCACTGGAAGTCGAATTTCCGTTCAATGTCAGGGATATGTTCAGGCAGATAGCGTATAATGGTTTTAATCACCATTGGAATATCGCTTATGGGAATTTAAAAGAAGAACTTTCAGAGTTATGCCAGCTCCTTAAAATTAATAGTGTTATCATGGAATAAAGAAAGATAATGGAAATAATCGTATGTATCAAGCAGGTTCCCGGGCAAGATCTGCCAGAGATAAATCTGGGCCATAATCAGGAAGCCCGTAAGGACTTGATGTGTTTAATTAATTATTATTAAAAGCTAGTGAGGCGATAAAATGGCTGAGGATATGGATAAGTTGTATAGCGAAAGACTCGAGAGGTACATTACTGCTAACAGAAATGAAAAGCCCGACAGAGTACCCATCAGGCCTTTTGCAGCAGAATTTACTTCAAAATATGCAGGGTTTACTTCTCAGGAGGTCACCCATGATTTTGAGAAAGCTTTTGAAGCAGTCAGAAAATGCGCAAAAGATTTCAGCTGGGATGCAACAGTAGTAAACATGATCTATGTCTGGAGTGGTCTTGTTGATCATTTTGGCCAGAAGTATTATAAAATACCGGGAATAGAGCTTGATCCGAACGTAGGCTTTCAGTACTTCGAACCGGCTGATGAAGAAGGCGCTTTCATGAAAGAGGATGAATATGATGAATTAATTGACAGCCCTACCGAATTTCTTACAAATGTCTGGATGCCAAGGATCTCAAATAATATCGTTGCTCCGGGTCAGCCAAATACTTACAGAAACAATATGGCCTGGCTTAAAGGAGGACTGTCACTTATGGCATACGGAGGAGCTATAGGCGGTGCAAATGAAAAATTAAAATCGGAATGCGGAACGGTCTCCTGCATCTCGGGTCCTATTAAGGCCCCATTTGATATACTGGCAGACAAATTAAGAGGTTTCAGACAGGTTTCTCTTGATGTATACAGACAGCCGGACAAAGTTCAAAAAGCGTGTGAAGCATTAATGCCTTATCTGTATATGAATGCAAAGGTTGCTTCAGACCCGTCAAAACAGGTACCGGTTTCTGTATGGCTCCACAGGGGAACGATGTTTTCTAAAGATATGTATGAGAGATTCTTCTGGCCGACTCTTAAAGAGATAATCATAAAGCTATGGAAGGAAGATGGCATACAGACTATATGGTATGCTGAGGGGAATTGGGACAAGTGGCTAAAATATACGGCCCAACTGCCTGAAAAATCAATCATATACCATAGTGACAAGGGCGATATATTTGAGGTACACAAGCAAGTGGGCGAAAAGTTTGCAATAAGTGGCGGAATACCTAATGATCTTTTGGCTTTCGGCACACCACAAGAGGTCAGAGAATATTGCAAGAAAGTAATTCAGACTGTAGGTAAAGACGGCGGATATCTCATGGATGCTTCAGCAATTATTCAAAGTGATGCGAAAATCGAAAACATGAGGGCTATGACAGAAGCAACTCTTGAGTATGGAGTTTATTAAGTGAATATTTTAATTTTTTTAAAGGAGGTAACGGTGGAGAATATAAGACCAAAAGCAGGAGAAGTGATTCCCTGGGAAATACATGAAAAAGAGTATGAAAAAATACTTGGAGACAAAGAGTTACTCAAACAACAATGGCAGAATATTGAAACTATAGCATTTAGATTCATCTGGTCCATTCTTACTGATTTTTAAACTAGATATTATTTATGTTTAATTCATATAGGAAAGGAAACTTTCATGGAAGAAAACAGAGCTATTTATGAGGCTCTTGTAAAATTTAACGAAAAAGAAGTCAAAAGACTGGTTAACAAAGTAAAAGAAGAAGGGGGTCCCCTGGAAAACGTAATGAACCAGCTTCAGGATGCATTAATTGAAATAGGCAATCGTTTCGAGAGGGAAGAGTGCTTTGTGCCGGATCTTATTTATTCCGGTGTAATTATGAAAGAGGCAGTAGCAATACTGGATCCAATGAGTAGTTATAAATCAGGAGCAAACAAGGGTAAAGTTGTATTGGGAACAGTTTATGGAGACGTGCATGATATCGGCAAGGACCTGGTTGCCATGCTTCTTGCAAATAGCGGATTTGAAGTTATAGACTTGGGAACAAATGTTGAGCCTGCCAAATTTGTCAGTGCCATAAAGGAAAGCGGGGCAGAAGTAGTTGGTTTGAGCTGTCTTCTTACTATTTCATTCAAGGCAATAGCAGATACTGTCAAAGCAATAAAAGAGGCAGGAATTAGAAAAAGTGTTTCTATTATGGCAGGGGGAGCGCCCGTGACAGAGCTTGTGGTTGAAAAAACAGGATGCGATTATTATGGGAAGGATGCAGTTAGCGGAGTTAAGTTCGCTTTGAGTGTTTATGAGAAATAGTTATACATTTTCATCTAACTCAAATACTTTTTAGTGACTAAGCCCAGGAGTAGGCGGCATAAAATAATTAAAGGTAGGTAAAATGAAAAAGTTAAAGCTATATTCAGTCATTTCTGTATTAACAGCAGCAATTCTGCTTGGAACTGCTGCCATGTGCAACATGTGCGGAATTACCCTTGATACAAACGCCACAGAATCTGCTGTATCTGCCACCTCGGAAAGCGAGACAATCAAGACAAGCGATACAGTTGCTGAGTCCGAAACAATTTCGGTGGAAGAGTCTGCTGCAGAAACTGCTTCGGAAAGCAATTCAGGTATCGAATTGTTTGATATTTCCAAGCTGGCGCCAGTCTTTGCAATAGCAAATAAATCCGGGAACCAATTGATAAGTTTCTATAGTGATGAAAATGTGGCAGATTTTGAAGGATTAAATGGAGCCATTGGAGATGATGGGCAGTTTTACACGATTGAATATGACAAGAAACAGGACAGCAACAACCAGGATACCGGCAGAGTGGTTGCGGACAACTTCGATAATATGGCAGGGTATATCTATAGTGTCCCGGGCGGAAATCTGATTGCAAGCAATTCATATTTCCTTTGTAATTCGGCGATTATAAATAAAGGGAATCTTTTAACCACAGTCAGCGCTGGAGATAAGGCGCTTGACAAGGAGACCAAAACGCAAATAGAAGATATTAAAGGACGCAGTGTGCAGGAAGGCTGGATAATCGATGAATACAGTAATGGCGCCCAGGTGCTGATTGTTGTCTTTGAGCCTGATGGAAAAAATTATTTGATGAGCATAGGGCTTAAAACATCTGGTGGCATAAAACTTAAAGACTATCCTGCAGTCAGCGCTGATGGAAGTAGTGTCTGGCGCGTGGATGATGGCGGCAAAGTTATACCTAAACTGTATACAATAATGTTTGCATCGCCAACAAACAATGGGCTGCTTCTTGTTGTAAAATGGGCGGGGGCAGAAGGGGAAAACATCCTTTTATTGCATGAGAAAGCTGATTCTTTGGAACTGCTGCCATGGGAAGTCTCCAGATATTGGTCAGCAGGGTAGGGAAAATGATGAGTTTGTTATGGACATAAAGAACTACACAGACGTAGAACCAGTCGCTTAGATTATTGAAGTCCTGATGCAGGAATAATATCCTCAATTGAAGATGTTTAGGATAGTCCTGATGAATTTCGTTATCAGATGACAGTATTTTAACCTTTAATACTTTAATTAAAATGAATGATTTTAAATCCATTTTATTAAATTATCCACTGGAATGGCTGTTGGAATATGACAATCCCTCAGTAAAATACTATACATTAAGGGATATTTTAGGAAAAGCTGACAGTGATGCCGGGCTACAGGAAGCCAGACGGGAAATAATGAACACAGGACTGGTACCTGCTATTTTGGCAAAACAAAACGAAAGTGGATACTGGGAAATGCCTGAAAATTTTTATGATGCAAAATATAAAGGATCAGTATGGCAGCTTCTTATTCTAGCAGAACTTGGAGCAGATAATACAAATGAAAAAATTAAAAAAGCATGTGAGTTCATACTGGATAATTCACAGGATGGCAAAAGTGGAGGTTTTGCACATTTTGCAAGCGCTAAAACTGGCGGGGGAAGGCACACTGAAGTCATCCCCTGCTTGACAGGTAATATGGTATATAGTTTAATAAAATTAGGATATCTGAACGACCCTCGTGTTAAAAGAGCAATCGAATGGATTACAAGCTACCAGCGTTTTGATGATGGAATACAGGAATCACTAAAGGGCTGGCCTTATGACCGGTTAAAGGCAGCATGTTTTGGTAAGCACACCTGTCATATGGGTGCGGTAAAGGCAATGAAAGCATTGTCTGAAATTCCTGAAGATCAGCGATCCGCGGATGTAAAAAATATGATTGAGACAGGTGCTGAGTATATGCTTAAACATCATATTTTTAAAAAAAGCCATGATTTGAATCTTGTCGCTAAACCTGGGTGGTTAAAGTTAGGTTTTCCGTTAATGTATCAGACAGATATTTTGGAGATTTTAGGGATATTGACCAGTCTTGGTTACAGGGATGAAAGGATGTATGAGGCCGTTGATGTATTGGTTTCAAAGCAGAACAACAATGGAAGATTTATACTGGAAAATTCATTTAATGGCCGTTTCCAGGTAAATATTGAACAGAAAAACGAGCCTAGCAAATGGATTACCTTGAATGCGCTGAGAGTGCTAAAAAAGTTTTTTGCCTGATATAAATAATTAGGGAAATCTTCTAATTGTATTCAGGAATTTTTACCAAGCAGTTGAAACAATAAAAATTAAATGCTGGGAGGAGCAAAATGAAGAAGTCTATCGGTATATCAGAAAGAATGTATCCCAATCCCGCAATCCTGGTTTCGTGCTCAAATGATAGCAAAGATAACATAATTACACTGGCATGGGCAGGAACGGTGTGCAGTGTGCCTCCTCTGATATCAATATCTATAAGGCCCTCAAGGTATAGCCATGAGCTTATAAGTTCTTCAGGAGAATTTGTGGTAAACATTCCTGATGAAACAATGGTTGCCATTTGTAATTATTGCGGAACCAAGTCTGGAAAAAATGTTGATAAATTTAAGGATCTGGGTCTGCATAAAGAAAAAGGGATTAGTGTAAATGCACCTCTGATTAAAGAATGTCCTGTTAATATCGAATGTAAGGTAAAAGATGTCATCCGGCTCGGCACCCATGATATGTTTATCGGGGAAGTTGTAAGCGTTAATGCTGAAGAAGAGATCGTTTACCCGGATGGTGGTATAGACTACGGGAAAATCAGCATGTTGACATACTTTATGAATAATTATTTTAAAAATACTATTATAAAAAAATGATTTAATGACTATTGGGTAAATTTTAACCCGGGAATTTTATTTCTTTTTAAAAATCTTTTGTAATCATAGTCTGTATAATCATCAAACTTGTGTTCATCAAACATTTGAATTCTTAAGCAAAAAAAGTATAATTAAGAAAACGTTTAATAGAATTTGTTTTAAAAAGAGTCAGCCATTACAAAAAGAGTATGCTGCTATATAGTTGCAAGCTGCTGTAGAAATAATAAGCAGTTTTAAAGGATTAAGCTGTTAAATAAGAGATAAAGGAGATTAAAAATGGCATATAAGAATTTTGCACTTAATACCGGTAAGGCAATAAGGTTAAAAAGGATATTTAACGAAAAAGGGAAAGCAGTTATTTTTGCTCCAGTCCATAATATGACTTCGCCGGATCCTTATAAAGGGCAGATAGATGTTGCGAGGTCCGTATCACTTGCTGCAGCCGGAGGTGCCACTGCAATGGTTATGAGCAAGGGTTTTTTAAGGCTCAGTGCGGAACAATGGGATGGGAAAATCGGGATACTTAATTATCTTTTTACTTATGCTGCGCTCAGCCCTGATCCCATTGCGCAGGTAATGATATCATCAATTGAAGAATCTGCCAGGATAGGCGCAGACGGCGTATGTTTTTTTGTAGGGTTGGGCACAAAAGATGATAAGCAAGTACTGGAGCTGCTGGGAAAAGCCGGTGATTTGTGTGACAGATATGGCCTTGTGTTTGCAGCTGAGGCTGAGTTTCCCGGTTTTTATGAATCCCAGGAAAATCAGTTAAAGAAGCATGGAGCAAGATATTTAAAATTTACTGCAAGGGTATGCGCAGAGCTTGGATGCGACCTTATATCAACCAACTGGACCGGCAGCCAGGAGTCCTTCGCCGAACTTGTCGATTATGTCAAAATCCCTGTACTGATAAATGGGGGACCCAAAATGCCTGAAGCAGATTTTCTCCAAATGGTCGAGAGTTCCATAAAAGCCGGTGGAAGCGGTTGCCTTGTAGGCAGGAATTTTTCCGAGGCTGAAGATATCGAAAAACTTGTAAGGGATGCCGCGCAAATAATAAATGGCCAATAAGTTAAATGGCTGATAAAGCAAATTGCCGATAACCGGCAAGCTTAAGGAATTTTTTTACAGTTGTCTGCGCACTTACTGTAAATCGCAGGATTTGGGATAAAAAAATAAGGGGATCCATTTTAAAAACAAAGAAATCCCAGGATAAAACAAAAAGTCGGCCCAGGAAAAAAATTTATCGGTCAGGTAAAATGGCAGTGTTCCCAGTCAAGCAGGAATAAGTTAAATAGTTAACCAGGAGTGATTAGTATGAGAATTAAGCCAAAAATGTGTATCGTTTTTACGGCTATTGAAGGCATGGATGCTGACCAGGGCAGGCTTGAAGGCTTTAAGGATGAATTCGAAAAGGATTTTTCCCGTTTTGAAATGGCAAATACTTTTGTAGATTATACAGTTTCCAATGATGCAGATGCGTTAAAGGCAAATGCGTTTATAAGAAACAATGACTTTGACCTGGTTTGTATTGCTTCCGGAGTCTGGACCCCTGACACAACCGTTATCAGGCTGATAGAAAATATCGGTATGCCTGTGGCAGTATTTACAACTACCTTGAGTCCATACACAATAGGGTTAAATGGCGCGCAGATAGTGGCCGCATCTCTAAAGGAACTTGATATTGAATTCCGGTTTATTTTCGGAAAATTAAGCAATCCTAAAACTGCGGAAAAAATATATGATTTTGCACTGGCTGCCGCTATTGTTAAAAAACTAAAAGGTTTAAGGATCGGAGTAGTCGGCGGAAGGCCTGCAATCATGACAAACCTGGCCATTGATGAATTCGGTTTAAAAAAAGTCTTTGGAGCCACCGTAGTTCCTATTGATTTTAGCAGTCTAGAAGGTTTTTTAAAAAATATTGAGAATTCCAGGATTGATAAAAGGATTGCAGAAATAAAAAACAGTATAACAGATATAAGGATTGATGACGGAGTGCTTGGCCAGTCAGTCAGACATTACCTTGCGTTTCTTGATATTGTCGGGGAATTTAACCTGGATGCCATTTCATTTAACTGCTATCCTTTCCCATACATAAAGGCAAAAACTTGTCTTGCCGCATCAAACCTAAATGATATCGGGACCCCGGCTGCATGCGAAAGTGATGTTTATTCCGCGATGTTGATGTATGTATTAAAATCCATAACCGGCAAAAGCTGCCTAAACTCTGATATTGTTTTTGAGGATGAACCGGAAAATACAATAATCTTTTCACATTGTGGCTGTGGGCCTTTTTCATGCGCTGAAAGCTTAAAGGACATAAGGCTTGAAACACACTTCGAGGTAAAATCAGGCATGGCTGTTTATTACCCATTAATGGCCAAAGGCAAAGATGCCACGATAGTCAACCTCGTCGGGAGGGAAAACACATTCAGGCTTTGTGCTTTAAGCGGCACCACAATGCCAACAAAACTTAAAGACTTTGCAGGGAATCCTGTAACTGTTAAATTTCAGACAAACATTGTGGATCTTATAAATATTTTAGGCAATGAAGGATTCGGACATCACTGGATGGTTTCATTCGGAAACCATAAAAACATTTTTGAGGAGCTTTGCAAGCTTTTAGGTATAAGCGGATTTTTCATTGAATAGATTTGAGGGCAAATATGAAAAATACTCAAAACTTTCTTGCACTTGATTTCGGGGCAAGCAACGGACGTGCAATAGTTGGAAGCTTTGACGGACAAGTGCTTAAGTTAAATGAAGTACACAGGTTTGAAAACAGGCCGGTTTATATGGGCAAAACGCTTTACTGGGATTTCTTAAGGCTCTTTTCTGAACTTAAGGCAGGCATCAGCGAGGCGGTCAGGAATTTTAAAGACATTGAATCAATCGGTGTGGATACATGGGGCTGTGATTTCGGCCTTCTCGGCAAGGATAATTCCCTGTTGTCAAACCCTGTGCATTACAGGGACAAAAGAACCTTAGGGATGGCAGATAAATTAAAAGGCTTTTTTACAAATTGGGATATGTATGAGCGCACACAGGCGCAGATAATAGAGATAAATACAATCTATCAGCTTTATTATCTCAAAGAAAATAAATCCCCTATATTGGAAAATTCAAAATATCTTCTGCTTCTTGGGGACCTTTTCAATTTTTTCCTCACAGGAGAATTGGTCTGTGAATTTACAAATGCAACACTTACCCAGCTTCTAAACCAGAGAGAAAAAAAGTGGGAAAAATTTATCATCAATAAGCTGGGCCTTCCTGCTGATATATTCATAGATATCACAGAGCCGGGCAAAATCATTGGCAGCCTTAATAGTGAAGTATGTGATGAACTCGGGTGCAGGTCCCTTAAGGTAGCTCTCCCGTGTTATGATACGACATCTGAAATCACCGCAATACCGGTTTCGAGAGAGAACAAGTTAAAAAACTGGGCCTATCTTAACTGTGGAACATGGGCGATGGTTGGACTGGTAAGCGACTGCCCTGTCCTTAGCAGGGAAGGATTCGAAATGGGTTTTGGCAATGAAGGAGGTTTTGCCGGTAGGTATCATTACCTCAAAAACATGACAGGCCTTTGGATAATACAGCAATGCAGGAAAAAGTGGATGGAAGACACCAAAAAAGAGATAAGCTGGAAAGTGATAGACGCAGATACTTTTCGGGCAACAAGTAAAAATGTTTTTATAGATGTTGACGATTATGTTTTTGAAAGAGAAATATTTGATATGCCGTCCTGTGTTTTGAAATACTTAAAAAATACCGGGCAGGATATTCCTGGCAGCATAGGTGAAATGTCGATTTGCGTATATGAAAGTCTTGCGCTTAAATATATGATTAATTTAAAGAAACTTGAAAAAATAACAGGAAAGAAAATAGAACTGCTGCATCTTGTGGGGGGTGGCTCCAATAATCGTTTGCTATGCCAGTGGCTCGCAGATGCCTCAGAATTACCATTGATCGCAGGGCCGCAGGAAACAACATCTACCGGCAATCTGCTTGCACAAATGGTCGCGAGCAGGACAGCGGCAAATATCGATGAGGCAAGGGAAATCATGATTAACTCTGTGGAACTGAATTATTATTTGCCTGATAAAAAAAATTACAGTTTGTGGCAGGATAAGTTCGATAATTACCTGAAAATCCTGTCTTTGAATATATAAAACGGGCACTTCAGTTGGCCTGTTACTGTATTTAGATATTTTATTTTTGTTAATTTAGGTTAAAATTGTTAAACTTGTAAAAATTGAAAAATATACTGATTGATTATAGTTTTGAATGGAAAAAAAATTAAATGAGAATTAAGAAATATAAAAAAGATTATGAAAGGAAAGTTAATGGTAACGGAAGATAAAATGGTATGTTTCCCGGAAGATGAAATTACAAAACCAAGGGAAATAATAATGGATATAATGCAGCATGTGATTGACAGAGGCTTAACTGACTACAGCGGCGGGAATATGGCTCTAAGGGTCGGCCAAAGGATATATTCGACCCAGACACACAGTGCTGATATATACAGGTGGAAACTGAGGCCTGATAATATAATAGTCACTGATATAAATAAAAATATTCTTGAAGGCAGGGTGGAAAAACTTTCACGGGAACTCGATTTGCATATCGGGATACTTCAAAGATTTCCTGAAATCAACTGTACTCTGCATGGCAATACTTTTTACAGCCCTCTTCTTGTAGCGGCAGGGGTAATTCCCGTAGGCTCCACAGAAGTTTCAGATTATTATAAGATAAACCAAATCCCTGTGGTTCCTGAAGGCGTAGAGCCGTTATCTGATGAGGAAAACAATCTTATCTTTTCATATATGGCTGAGCTAAAGAAAAAGGGAGAAGCACTGGTGGTGATTATGCCTGTTCACGGGATAATCGTTGCAGCTCCTAACCATGATGAGGCGTTTGCACTTCTGGAGGCAGTGGAAAATAATTCCAAATTTGTACTTTTCAGGGAATTATTAAAGACAAGTGTAGTTGTCTCAAAAGTATTCTCAAGGCTTGGCGAGCAGCCGGCTCAGTCTGCAGTTGTCCAGGCGGGACAACCCATAGTTAAAAATCCGGTTTCAGATGTCAAAACAATGCAACTCCAGCAGTCTCAAACTTTAGCTTCAGTCAGCCAGCCCGAAACAGTGCATATTCTTGATGCATCAGTGAAAATATTAACTGCCGAAGATATCATTGATATCGTAAAGAATGCCCCGGTCAAAATAATAAAGATCAATCATCCCTGTAAAGTAACAGATTTTGCTGAAACAAAGGCAGCAGAATTGGGGATTAAGATTGAGTCAAACGGATAAGTTTATAAAACTTCGAATCTATATCAGGCGGCGCAATTTTCTCCCATGATTTGAGAGCAATGTTATCCAAAGTTAAAAACTTGCCTGCAGCCTTAAGCTTGCTTTTAACTTTCTTGATTGAAACAGGATGATTAAGAAAATAAGCTGGAATATTATATTTATTCCGTAAGCAAGAAGCAGTATATTGAGATAGTATGAAGCATTTTTAAACAGCGATTGGATTTGGCTTGTTGCCCAATATTGGGACGAGAGATATCCAGCATAATAAAAAACAGAAAGAGAGATTATCCCTGTCAGCGCGCCTCCACAAAAAACCTGCACCGGTGTGTGCCTTTTCAGCTTAAGCCTTGACCAGCCGACAAGCGGTATCAAAAGTATTGTAAAAACGGCCCACGCTCCAAATATTATTAAAAACACTATGGAAAACATAGTAATAAAGCCTGAATGAAAACTTATTTTCCAGAACAGGGTAATAAGGGTGATGACCGGGACTCCAATCATGTATATTGTATAAACACTCTTCATCATCCTGCTCGGGTCAGTCATAAGCAGAAAAGGAAGTCCGGCAAAGACGCTTATATTGACTATCAGCAGAGGCAGCAGTCTTTCCTTTCTTTTTGGTATTTGAAGATCATTTAGCTTTCGGTGCTTATAAAGGAAAAGTATGAAAAAATACGGTATAAACGCTGCAAATAAACATGAGACAGCAAAAGAAGGAAGCATTTTCATAAAATTTCCCTGCTTGTAAAAACATGCGGCAAAAAACATGGGAAGCACCAGCGTAGAGCCGTCGAACATAAAGGAAATCACTTTGGCAAATCTGGCAGACCCATAAAGTTTTCCAGTTACTATTTTATTGTCGAGTTCCATATTTTTCATAATCTTATTGTATCAAAATCTGATAAAAAAATATATAGTTTTATTTATTGAATGTTTTATTAATATATTTATATATTATATATCGTCAAATTATTCGTTATTGTAAAATAATAATTTGATTAATAACAGACTATTATTTATATATTTTTTATATTATTATTTGCCGTAATTCTTGGCCGCGCTTGTATCCGAAAACCCGTATTTAGCAAGCTTTTCCTGTGAAAACTTATATTTGGCCTGTTTCCTGCACTCTGTATGCCGATTTTAAATAATTAAGCCTGTTCTTTTATAATTTTGGATCTTGTTTCCTCAAAAAATGGTTCCGCAAACTCACTGGTATATGTCCTCTGGTCAAAGGTCTTGGTTTTTAATGTCTCAAGAAATCCTTTAAACTGGTCAAAATATGATCCATAGATATGATAACTGTCGGCAATATCGACATATCTACCCACTTTTACTTCTTTTAGTGTCTTTTCAGAAATTTTGCCGGCGATTGATTTCATGAGGTCGGTCAGGGCAAAAATATTCATGAATGCCGCCTTAAATGCGTCTCTTGATCTCCAGTGAGTGTTTAAGTTAAGAACCCAGCCTTTTACCGGGTCTTCGAGAATCCTAAACCACATTCTCTGAAGGCAAGGAGGCTCGTGGTGGCTTGCATCCAGCTCAGGGTCCCATGTGATCGCCTGCGCCCTTCTTGTATAATAACATTCTGTAAGATTATCAATGACCCTTTCCATCTGGTCAAGACAGCCTGCCGATGTTTTATAATTAAAAAGTCTGTCATGATAGCTGTAAGACCAGCCGTGGCTACCTATCCAATGGTCATGTATTCCCAGTACAACCTCCTGCCTGTATATTTCCAGTTCGTCAAGCCCAGTAGGAAGCGCCCTGTGTATTCTTGGTTCGGCAAATGGTTCATAGATAACCATTATCATTGTTGCATCCCGGCTGGGCGGATCTGATGGACGGTCATACTGGGTTTTTATTGCAATACCTTTTTCCCATACTTCGGCCAGGGATTTTTCCCAGGCTTCAGGCAGGCTCCTGCCTTCAACTTTTAAAACCGGTATATCACCACTTGAAAAAGTTATATCGTCTGCCATTTCACTATCCTTTCAGTCAATAAAATTATTTTCTTCATTATACTGGTAGTTAAGTATCCAGTTTGCGCTTAGCCCTTTTCTGGAAAGATATTTGCGAACCACATTTTCATTGCTTATCCTCAAATTATTAAAATTTTCCTGTGAATTATCCGACCATATCCTATGGCCAAACAATACACTGATGCTTTTTTCAATCAGATCCCAATGCGCATCAGAAATCTCTCTCAAAAATATCTCTTTTCTGTCATTTTCATCATAAAGCTCAAGGATGTTGGAAATTACGTCCTTAAGTATTGCAATCCATGCTTTAAAAGAGCCGTTCAGATATATCTTTTCCGCTATTTTCTGCTCCCTGCCGCTATCACCCTGGTTCCATATGCCCTGCAAAGTATAGTCAGAAATAAGGTTTAGAAGCCTGATTACGTTTTTTCTTTCAAATTCACGAAGTTTGTCAGATTCTTCAAGATCGATTGCAAGAGGCGGGTTCACTATAAATCTTTTAAGCAATGTCTGCCTTAACCTGTTTATGGTAACCGGTTTTTTCTCATCCCCGCTGTATTCTTCAATATATTTTTTTAAACGGTTTTGGCTGTCTTCAAGTATGCTATCATAAATATTGCTTTCCAGCATATGGATTGCTTCAGGCTTTTTCTTGCCCCTGCCCACCAGGAAGGAAACAAAACCTGCTTCAGACTTTCCACCTTTTTGTTCCATATAATCTTTCCATTCCTCAGCAAATATACTTGCCCATTTACTTATTAAAACAGATGTAAAAAACGGCATTTGCCTTAATTTATCATGCGCAACAAGGTTGGTTTCTTTCAGGATTTTAACTGAGGGGTCAATGTATACCTTGCACTCAATATTTTTTCTTCCCGCCCAGATTTGGGCCGCTGTCTTGTGCTGTCCGTCAAATAACAGGATTCTATTTTGCGACAACCTGCAGATCGATGGAGTTAGCTGGCTGTTAACTAAAAGGTGCCTGTAAAGATCCCACAATCTTTTAAATTCAAGGGGCCTTGGCTGAAGCTCGATATCATTATTTAAAAATTCCACAGGCAGGACGATATAAAAATATTTAAACCCTGTGGCCGGGCAGACGTATAATGGGAGAGTGTACCTTGCTTCTTTTGGCTTAACAGTGGCTGCCAGGATTGCAGCTTGGGAAATCGTGATTTTAATGCCGGTTTCAGGGATTTTAACTTCGGATTCCGGTCCGTTAATGCCGGATTCAACACTTTTGGAATTATATTCCTCTGTAAGTTTAACTTCGGATAGCTGGCTGCTATCATCTAAAACTGCTCCCAGGTTAACTGATATAGAGCTGCCGTCATTTTCCAAAGAAAAATTAAAGGGCCTGCCTTTTTCTTTATCTTCAAGAGCCGTTAAGAGGACATCATCAAGCTTTTTAAGGAAGCCGTCACTGAAAAAGCCCTCCATGGATTTTAATGCCTTATACTCAATAATTGAGAGGTGGCCGATTTCCCTGTGATGCTTTTTGCAGACTGTAGCTATATTGTCATTATCAAGCTTTTCCTCAAAAAGATAGGGG
>Ga0182021_10000872_pt1 | contig 34070 bp, 15 predicted proteins | sample 612E3MmetaG_FD_120493 | JGI IMG/M metagenome (GOLD analysis project Ga0182021, IMG submission 120493) | Permafrost microbial communities from Stordalen Mire, Sweden - 612E3M metaG (Illumina Assembly) | ecosystem: Environmental > Terrestrial > Soil > Wetlands > Permafrost | place: Sweden... | reverse complement strand
GGGCGGAGGCACATTGCAATATACCGGTGCAACAGCTCCAACGAATAGGGCTTTCACATTGACCGCTGGCACGACTTCGACCATTGATGTAACGACAAATACTCTGACGATCTCCGGAGCAAGTGCTGCCACGACTGGCTCGCTTACCAAGATTGGTACTGGTACGCTTGTCCTATCGGGGGTAAACACCTACACAGGAGTGACGACAATTAACGCGGGCGTACTGAGTGTGGCAACGATTGGTAATGGAGGCGTTGCCGGGAACCTCGGTCAAGCCACAGCAGCAGCAGCGAATTTAGTGCTGGGTGGTGGTACATTGCAATATACCGGTGCAACGGCCGCATCGAATAGGGCTTTCACATTGACCGCTGGCACGACTTCAACCATTGACGTAACAACAAATACTCTTACGATCTCCGGTGCAATCCCTGCCACGATTGGCTCACTGACAAAGATTGGTAATGGTACACTGAGTTTTAGTGCCACTGATATTACTTTGAATGGACTCACGATCAGTGCCGGTACACTAACAGCGACTTCTACTACCACAAACTTAGGTGCGAATTTTAGTAATAGTGGAACTTTCACTGCCAATGGTGGAACGTTAAACTTTAATGGCAGTACTACACAAACCATTGGGGGAACAAGCGCTTCAACGTTCAATAATTTAATCATCAACAATGCAAATGGAGTTACTTTAAATGCACCTGTATCACTTGCTAATACTGGAATCCTCACACTAACATCGGGTGTCCTTACTACAACGGCAACGAATTTATTAACAATAACAAATACGGCGGTAGGAAGTATCACAGGCGCATCGGCAGCTTCATACATTAATGGTCCATTAGCAATGACATTACTTGCAAACATTGCCGCGGATGGTACAACGTATTTATATCCTGTCGGTGAAAATGGAAATTATCGGCCGCTTGAAATGGTAAATATTCGAACTGGAGCAACAACTCCAGTTGTCAGAGTAACATTAAGCGGGACAGGAGCTTCCACATGCGACGAGACTACTATTACAAGTATTGCCCCGCGTAATTGGTATGCACAGGTCACCAGCGGTAATTTCACAAGTGCATTTGTTCGACTCACGGAAAGCGGATTACTCCAAACAAGAGTAATCGGAACATCATCGGCACAATCAGGAAATTATATTTCTATAGGCGGCTCCAGTATAGGCGCTTCTATTACTACATCCCAAACGGTTTTGGGTACTTCATTGCCAACGTATTTTGCAGTTGGTACTTCACTTGTTATGGGTCTCTATTCTTACCAATCGGGTGATTGGGACGTTGCAAATTCTTGGACGACCGATGCTTCAGGTAATACTCGAATAAATTCAAGAGTTCCCGGAGTTATGGAAAACGTTACAATTCTCAATGGCCGCACAATTTCTATCAGCGCGAATACCAAACTGGTAAACACACTCACATTGAATTCTGGAGGCATTCTTGATATTGCGTCGACAACAGGACATAATTTTGGTACAGTAACAGGGCAGGGAAGACTATTGCTCAGTTCCAATACGTTCCCTGGTGGAACCTATACGGATTTTGTCGCGACCAATGGTGGAACAGTTGAGTACTACAATCTTAATAATTCCAGCATTAGTACAACCCAGTTGACCTATAATAATTTAATTATTTCAAATAAGTCTGCGAGTACGAACATTGCCTTCCTGAATAATGGCATGAACCCGACGAACTATGTTATAAACGGAAATTTCAGTCTGAAAAATTATTCATCTGGCAGTCATACATTCTCTTTTGGTAATTCGACAGCTTCTGATAACCTGATCAATATGACAGTCTATGGAGATTTTACAGTCGATGCTGGATGCAATATCAGAGTAAATAACTTTGCAGGTTCACATGCTATTCCTGATCCGGCTGATAATACGACACCGTATCCTGTTCATACATTAACGTTGTATGGCAACTTAACGAATAATGGAACTATTCGATTTACTGGATTGCCGTCACCAGTGGCGAATGCATATTATACGCTTGCTACCACTGCAACCGGAGGAGTTAATTATGGTGATGTTCAGGTCATCTTCACCGGTGCGACAAACAACACGGTCACGTGCAATGGAATAACAGACTTTTTCAGATTCATTGTAGCAAAGGGAACAGATAAATCCTATACGCTGGAAGCAAGCTCTTCCAGTACAAATAATTTTGCTCTTTATGCTCCCAATTATCAAGGAACTAATAATTTTAATGGCGGACCTGAAGGCTATGGATATGGCGCGTATTACAAAGCGCTGTTCATTCATTATGGCACACTGAAGCTTAATGAAAACATTAACATCCCATCGCTCACTGAGGGAGGGCAAGATTTTAATTTGATACCAACTGCAGAGTTATGGATAAATGGCGCTACAGTTTCAACAACGGTGTCCGGCCTTAATGGAACCGGTTATCAGGCAGCTACACTCTACGGTACGTTGCGTATTAGTGCAGGTCAATTTTCTACAGGAGATGCAGCGGGTCTTGTCTTGGGAATTTTAGGTACACCGATAATTCAAATTGAAGGAACCGGGACACTCGATGCCAGCCAGGCATGGACTGCCACAGGTGGTTCCAATCAGATGAGCTATATACAAACAGGAGGAACAGCGAACTTCCGCATGCAGGGAGAGCAACAAACAGGTCCAATGCTCGGCTTGAGTAATATAAATTCTTCATTCACAATGAGTGGTGGCATAATAAATTTCACGGATAATACGTTCATTAACGCTGCTACAGACTTTCAAGTGATTGATATTCAATCTCAAGTTGGAAATTATAATGTTACCGGAGGTACGGTAAATCTCAATCTGCCGAGCAGTGCTACTATCTATACTGCAAATTCAACAGTCCCATTTTATGATTTGAATATATCAAGAAGGACAGGGGTATTAACCACAACAGTTCAATGGAATACCGGTCTTAATGTATTGCACGATTTAACAATTGGCGGCAATTCTACATTAGACCTTAATACAAATGCGCTCGACCTGACTGTGGGGAATAATTTTACTATTTCGCCGTTAGGCACATATACACCTGCCGCAGGTAAGACAACTATATTTAATGGTACTGGTGCTCAAACTTTTAATAATACAGGAACCATAACCGGCAACTTACGGAACCTTACACTATCTAATACAGCCGATGTCACGTTCAGCGGCAGTAATACTATCATAACAGGCAACCTAACCATCGGACATGGAACGACACTGAGGGATAATGGAACAACAATATCTGTTCAGGGAAATATAGTAAATAGCGGAATGCATTTTAAACCGGTATCAGGAGCCGGAAGTATACAACTGACGGGTGGTGCGGCTCAGACTATTTCCGGTGATGGTACAGATTCTTTCAATAACCTGACATTAAACAAAACCGGTGGTTCGGTTACTGTTACTGCTGATATCACTGTTACAGGTAACCTAAGACTTGCTGGTGCAGCAGGTGTGTGGAATATATTCAATATCGGCAGCAATCACCTTTCATTAGGTACTGATGCCATGGTGTATTCCGATTTAACTACAGGCACGACTTTTAACAATAATAGGATGATTCAAACCAGCGGCCAGCTTGCAGATGGAGGTGTCAGTAAAATTTATTCGAATACCACTGCATTTAATTTCCCGTTTGGTTTTTACAATACTGCGAACACGACATATTATTATATGCCGCACTCGATACAATTCAGCGGTGCGCCAACTGCCTATGGAACGGTAACAACGCACCCTGTTAATGCAAGGCATCCATTAGCACAAGGTGCTAGTAATGCGTTAACTTGTTATTGGAAAACAACCAGCACTGGTTTTACAGGTATCCCGGCCGGTACCGTTATCAATACTTACTATTACGATTATGCCGCAACTAATTATTTTGTATCCGGTACTGAAGCGAATTATATACCGGCCGTTTATAGTAATTCAATCTGGAATACGATTAATAATGTTACTTTGGTAAATGATGCTACAAACCAGGTTACCTATAATGCGGATAATGCAGACGGAGAATATACTGCCGGAGAACCTGGAGCATTTGGTAGTGTAACAACGAGGTATAGCACAGGTGTAAACGGAGACTGGGACAATACTGCTACTTGGTCATCCTCTGCTGTCGGCGGTCCTGGTGGCGCCAGTGTTCCGAATAATACTATGTTGGTTGTCATCGGTGATGCTACACATAATCATACTGTTACTATTAATGCCATTAACAAACAATCTGCAGGTCTTTCTATTGCATCTGGCTCGACTCTCGATTTACAAACGTACACCGGGCATAATTTTGGTACAGTACCTGTTTGCAGCGGAACATTGAGGATTGCCAGCAGCGGGTACTTCCCTCAAGGCGATTGGGGAAATTTCTTAGGGACTTCCGGTGGGACAGTGGAATATTATCAAACTGCAGGCGGAACATTTAATTTTCCAACAACTTATACACTGCCCGGCGGAGGTACTGTGAATATTACCGGGTACAACAATCTAATTTCTTCACCTTATAATGCATCAAATATAATTTTACCGAATACGAACTTAACGGTTTATAATAATTTTACTGTAGGATGTTCTCCCGCAGGCGGCACATCAAACTGCGTAACACAGATTAATGCTGGCGCAGGTTCAACCACTTTAGAAGTCAAAGGTAATATTAATATCAATCCGAATGGTACACTGCAATATATGAACAACATTGCTGAGTACGTCATTGCCGATAACGATATTACCATTGCATCCGGCGGAGCACTGCAAGTAGCGAATAGCGGGGGCACAGTAGCAAATACTTTGACAGTATACGGAAACGTCGTCAATAATGGTACGTTTAATTTGGATCCGAATGCTACAAGCGGCACATACAAATGTGATCTTATTTTTACAGGCTCATTGAGTAAATCTCTTTCCGGTACACCTGCGCTCACACATGTGTACAGCATAACAATCAACAAAGGTACTTCACGAGATGCTATTGTAGATGTTACTGTTGGTACAACAGGTTTTCAAATGGGCACTGGCGGTCTTAATCTGCAGAATGGAACGTTCAGATTAACAAATATTGCTTCTATGAATCTCTCCACCGGAGCTTTCACAATACCGAGTACGACATGTCTTTCTGCCAATGGCGGGACGTTCAATATAGCTACAGTAAATGCAGCAGCTGATTTAAATCTTGTAGGCCGATTGGAAGTACTTGGAGGGACTGTTAATGTCGGCCCAACCATTACATCTGGATCTACGAATGCTTTTAATATTGTTTATGCATCGGCAGGCACTCCTGAAATTATCATCTCAGGGGGAGCACTCAATGTGTATTCTCAAATCCGGCGCGGAACAGGAACGACCTCCGGTTCAATGAATTATACTCAAACAGGTGGAACCGTTACAGTCGGTGGTAAAATTCCTACCGCTTCAAGGGCAATGTTTGAAGTATTAAACGACGGAAATTTTGTCATGAGTAATGGCACATTAATTATTGCCAACAGCCATGCTGCTCCAGCCTCTCCTTATGATTTATATTTAGATCCTGACACTGAGAATGTCACCGGCGGCACGATCCAGCTTGGACTATCGATTGCTGCGACGACATCTAATACTTTTTATTTCCAATCTTCATGTTCCATGGGGAATCTTACACTCGAAGCAACGACGAATTCGTCGGCAACACAGGAAATATATCCATTAACTCTTGTCGGAAATTTGACGATCGATGGAGGAACAAGTTATTATAATACAAATGGGCTTGATGTTACTATCGGCGGAACTTTAACAAATAACAATACCAACGCTTCCACAGGTCTCAATGTAGGTGGTTATCGAGCTCAAGTGCTTACGCAATCCACTGGTTTTAATGGCAGCGCTAACCAAACCATTACCGGAACAGGTACTAATCTTACAAACTTTGCTGATTTAGATATTTCCACATCTGCCGGGCATAGTTTAGACTTAATCAGCAGTAAAAGTAATATCTATGTGAACGGAGATTTGACCTTAACCTCCGGCACGTTGAACGACAATGGAAATACAATAACCTTGCTGAACAATGTTGACAACAACGCTACTCACTACAGTTCTTCAACAAACGGTGGGATGATTTTTAAAGGGACAATCATCCAGGGGATAACAGGCAGCGGCACCGGAGTCTTCGGCAATATCGAAATCAACAACAGCGGTCATGGTATAAATATGACCGACAACTCAGCGATCAACGGTCAGCTCAAATTTACGAACGGTTATCTCTATATCGATAATTATTCTTTGACCTTTGGGCAAAGTGGTACAATGACAGGTGCCGATGGAACAAACCATATAATACTGAATGGCGTATCAGGTGATATAGGAGTAACAAAAATATTTCCAGCGAATTTTCAAGCATCATTTACTTTTGCAATTGGGGATAATGGAAAATATACTCCTTGCACATATAACTTTGCTGGTACTAGTACTAATGTACTTGGAGCATCCATCAATGTCGTTCCTATAGATGATTTGCATCCAACAATTAACCCAGCAAGTTACACAAATTATTTGAATTACTACTGGAAGGTCATAACGACAGGATTTATACCGTCGAATTTTAATGTAACGCATTCGTACACGTATATTCCTGCTGATGTAACTGGAAGTCCAGGAAATATTGAACGGTGCGATAATGCTACATCCGCATGGTCTACTGTTCCACCAGGAACAATAAGTTCTCCGACATTTTCATTTAGCAGCACTACACTCTTAGATGGTTCATATACGATTGGAGATGTGTTCGGTTCCTTGCTTACAGCAAATAGCGTCAAATCAGGAAATTGGAATGACCCAACAGTATGGTCTATCGGTAGTGTTCCTAACGGTAACTCTGTCATTATAAATTCCGGCCACACAGTAACTCTTAGTGCAGATGGGGCTATCGCAACTTCAGTAGATATCGAAGGAGTGCTTGATGCTACGAATACAGTATCGCACAATATCGGACAGGTGTCTGGTACAGGAAAAATAAGGATGTCACCTACCGGCAGTGCTATGTTCGTATTCCCGGGCGGATCGTACGATGCATTTCTTGCAAACACAACAAGTATTGTAGAGTTTTACGGGAACACTGATGGTACAATGCCTTTAAATCCGGGCAATATCAATAAGCCCTATCAGCAAGTACTATTCTCCGGAACCGGAAAAAAATACATCAGCAGCGTTGATACCAAGATAGATGGTAACCTGACAATTTCTAATGGCAGCAGATTGGATAATACCCTGTACAATAAAGACCTTTACATTCTTGGAAACTGGATTGATCAAAACACAGTTACTGCCGGCTTTACTGCCGGATCAGGTACTGTACGCTTTAATGGTACGACAACACAAAGCATTATGATGTCTGGTAATAGTTCTTTGACAGAAACATTCTATAACCTTGAAATAAATAATGCTGCAGGTTTGATCATTAATACAGGAAATGTTGGAGTGAGCAATAAACTTATGCTGACACTGGGAAATATCAATTTCACAAATACCACCACCAATATTTTGACAATTACCAATACAAATACAAATGCCGTTGTCGGTGGAAGTAATAATTCATTTGTGAACGGACCGCTCAGTAAAAGAATAAACAATGGTTCATCGTTCCAATTCCCTGTCGGAGATGCAATTTCTTCAAGCCGAAATCGGATTGGCTATGTTTCTGTAACGAATACTGCTACAACCGGAACTCAGACTTGGACAGCACAATTTTTTGATAAAAATCCAACACCGAATGGATATGATATCTCAAAACTAACACCGCCGTTAATCTCAGCGGTCAATAACGAATATTGGAATATTATTTGTCTATCGGGCGGAAACGCCAAAGTTATTTTGAGTTGGGATCAATACACCGGTATGAGCAGCGATGCATCAAAAAGAGCTGCGTCAGTGGTTGCCGAATGGAATACGCCTACGGCGACAACTTGGAATTCTGCCGGCGGTATTGTTTCTGACGGCGGACAAAATTCAGGAACTGTTACTACTTCATCATTGGTACCTTTTGGTAATAATATTTTTACTCTTGGTGCTAAGGCAACTTTGTTTACAGCATCAGTGAGCGGAAACTGGAATGATATTACTACATGGGGTACATCGGTTTTGCCGGGTGCTAATGATGCGGTGGAAATAGCCTCGAGTACAACTGTTACGTTGAACACCACCGGTGTAGTGATCACGAAGCTCACAGTTGATGGTGGTGGAACATTTAATAACGGCAATTTCACATTGAGCCTCTCCGGTGATCTCGATCTCAAATCCACGAGTGTATGGACTGGATCAGGTGGAAAAATCAGCATGACGGGTTCAACAGGAACGATTTTCGGTTCCGGGGTAATGGATGGAACTTGCACGTTGGAAATTGCCGGCAATAAAATCATCGATGCAGCAGCGAGTCCAACGCTGCCAAATATTTCAATTCTTCCCGGCAACACATTGACAAACAATGGAACGGTGACAGTTAATTCGTTCACTTCAGGTGGAACATTTGTGAACAGCCCCGGTTCAACATTGAACTTTACCGGAGCGGATTTAAATGCGATCACTGTGACAGCCAATCAATGCTCCAACACAATTAATTATAGCGGAACAATAGCTCAAACTGTCAAAACGATGGACTATTGCAATCTTGTTATAAGCAGTACTGGAGCTAAGACAATCAACAATGGTGGGACAATAACAGTAAATGGTGATGCGACTCAAATCTCGGGTACGCCATTTACTATAGGTACATTAACGATTCAAATTAATGGAGTATTTATAACGGGAGCTGGTTTTGTGAATAACGGGGATATAACCGTCGGTAATTGAAATGCTGAACTTTTTGCAACATATCGTGCAGAGAAGCAATAAGGTCGAGACAAGGAATATAATGTCTCGACTGAGTGGGGAAGTATTCTCCATTCTTCTTGCATTATTCGTTGTCACGAGCATTTCAGTTGCACAGGATTATACCATGAATGGAAATGTCGTGAATAATGGCACCATTAGAGTAAGACGTGATATCATCAACAATACAACAGGTTTGGTGACAATGTCTGGGACCGGAGTTATTCGGTTAGATAGAACTATTAATAATCATCTCATTAGATCAACAACCGGGTCGTATCCTATCGCCTTCGCTAATTTAAGTATGACACAAACCAAGACGGTTACCCTTAATGTGGATGTAACCGTTACGAACAATCTTACAATAGGAGATGCTTCAAATCCATATACAAATGCTGGAACAGGATTTAGCATAGGCGCACAAACATTGACAATCAACAACCTTTCTTCCTATCTGGCAACGAGCACAGCAGCGCTTACATTCAGCGGTGGAACAGCCCTCTTTAATAGTACATCAGCTCAGTCAATCCTCAATAATGCTGCCGGAGTAACATACGGAACATTATCGCTTACAGGAACTGGAACAAAGAATCTTACTACAGGTGGAACAGTTACATCGGCAACACTCACACAAGCGGGTGGATCCGGCCAGCTTTCTGTAACTGAAAATATGAATGTCACGGGAACTGCCAGTATTGTTGACCTTGGTGCTATCAGTGCCGGAAAGATACTGCAACTTACCGCCGCGGCAACCAGTGCATCTATTACAGCAATGAACAATACTGGAACCGGAACACTAAGGAATGCTGCAAATATCACTACAACCATTACTACACTGGCCGGGAATGCCGGTACCATTAATCAAAGCGGTGCGAGCGGTACAATTTCATTTACAAATGCAGCAGCAAGCAGTGGTACTATTTCCAACACTTCGACAGGCACGATTACATTTGCAAACAACCTGACAGGAACCGGCACTGTAAGTCAGACTGCAAATGGAACTATAAATGTTGGCGGTTCATTTACGCAGAATACATACACTCTCACCGGCGGTACGGTTGTGTATAACGGCACAGCGGCTCAAAGTGTTATCGGGACAACGTATAATAACCTGACAGTTTCCACGACCGGTGGAAACGCCACAGCTTCCGCAGCGATTACACTGACCGGAAATTTAATTGTCAATTCGAGCAGCACGTTGGATATGGCAAGCTATTCAACATCATTATTCCCTGGAGGTTCGAACAATAACGCTGGTACAATTCGATGGTCAGGCGATAACAAGTATGTGGCAGGTGCAGGGACAACAGAATTTTATGGTGCAGGCATTGGTAATGTTGCCACAGGAACTAACTACGGCAATTTATTATTCTCGGGTACCGGTATGAAGACATTTGTTACCGCGGGTACAACAACAATAACGGGTAATGTGACGGTAAATTCTGGCGCGCAGTTAACGGTTAACAATAGTGTCATAGTTCAAGTGAATGGCAGCACGAATCTCGCTGGGAATGTCTCAAATAACGGTGTGATAAACGTAGGACCCTAAGATTGACGATAAAAAAATGAAACAAAATAAAAAACAAAATACAATCACAGGAAAAGAAAGGATGGTTCATCAAAACCAATCGATCATTGGCTTCATAAGCCTGAACGCCGAGCCTGCATCCTTGAGGCCGCAAAAACGAGGAGCTTTATCATTTTCTGAGCAAAAGTGATGAAGAACATAATTATGAACATACAAATAAAAAATATTTCTCAAACGCATATTATACAAAGGAACAACATCATGAAATCTTTATTGAGAAACACAGTCGCAGGCAGAAGCTTCTATGCTCTGCTCATCATGGCAATGGCGGCAGTTACCGCATTCGGACAACATCTTGCTATAACTGGAGCCCCGACATTGAACGGCAGCGGGACATACAATATTAAAGGCAATATCACCAATACAACACCGGTCACATTTACAGGAACTGTTACTGTTACCTTGAGTGGGACTGCAGCACAAACAATAGGAACAGCCGGCAATGGATTGATTACGTTCAACACCCTCAACGCAAATACAACAGGTGCAACCCCCACGACAACGATGAACGTTGCTGTTGATGTCAATACTGGTCTATCAGTATTAGCAGGAAGCACATTTGTCGTTGGTGCCAATCAATTAAATCTTTCCGGTACTTCAACGCTTAATGGTACTGGAACACTTTCAACGGTAGCAGGCAGCACAGTGGTCTATGATCAAGCAGGTGGTGGTCAAGCGATTTTAGGAGGTTTCACATACAATGGTGCATTGACACTTTCAGGAACATCGACAAAGACATTAGGAGGAGATGTAACTGCAGCAGGAGCATTTAGTCATTCTGGAGGAAATTTAACTCTTAATAATAACTTGACAATCTCTTCTGCGACTCCATCATTTGCAACTATCACAGATGTTGCAACGGGTAAGACACTTACTTTGAGTGGAACCGGTGCAAAAACTATAGCAACGGTTACAACCACCACGGGGACAGGTGCCATTTCTAATACAGGCGCAACCGGTCTCCTGACAATAGGCACGCTCACTGGAAGCAACGGCAGTATTAGCGGCGGAGCTGGTGGTGTTACATTTACCAATGCAGCAACCAATGCCGGAACAATTACAGGCGGTGCTGGATTAATTACGTTTAGTAATACGCTTGGCCATGGTACTGGCACGATTACAGCCGGAGCAGGCGGCATAACCTTTGCCAATACGGTCACGTTTGCCAGTGGAACTATAACAGCAGGTACAGGTACACAGCTCACGTTCAGCGGCAATGTTGCTAATTCAGGGACTGCAGCTCTTACTCTAACTGGTACTGGAAATGCATCGTTCGCAGGCTCTCTTAATACCACGGGTCTCGCCTTTGCAGCAGGATCGACGGTGACATATAATAGTGCAGTAGCCGGTCAGGCAATTGCAGATGTCGCCTATGGTAATTTGACACTCAGCAACGCCACGAAGGTATGGACGTTAGGTGCCGGTCGTACTATTTCCGGTAATCTAACATTGAACGCCAGCAGTGCAACCGCAGTTACAAGTGCAGGGTTTAATCTGAATGTATCAGGAAATGTTGTTTTAGGAAGCAATTTAACAGTCTCAGGTACGGGTGCACTCGCGTTTGCTAATGCAGCTAGTACAGTGAGTGGAGCAGGCTTTGATATTATTGGTTCTGTAGCACGTACGCATGTATTCGTTGCTGCCACACCATATACATTTAACAACGCTACTATGATTGTTACTCCAACCGTTATTGGAACGTTGAGTTCACTCACTGTCCAATCTAATCCCAGTACAAATCCGTCCGGTTACTTATTGGGTAACTCAGTGAATCGTCAATACCATGTAAGCTATGCAGGTGCTGGATTCACTGCTACGATGCAGCTTGCATATCTTGCAGCAGAGTACACCGGATCTCTTCCAGGTAAATTGAAAGATTTCAACGGCAGCATCGCAAAAGTTAACAAAATTGCTGGAACGTACACTCCAGGTGGTCCTACAAATGGATTTATGTATGTTTCACTCCCAGGTATCACAACAGCTTCATTTGCTTCAGGAAACGAAATTGATATAGACGATCGCTACAACATATTTAATTCCATCGCGAACACAAACTGGGACGTAGGAACGACATGGGATGCAGGCACTGTTCCTGGTGCTTCGGATGATGTTAATATTACCGGCACGCATACCGTTACAATTCCTAATGCTCTTACGGCAAACGCACTTAGTGTGACTATTGACGGCACGACTGCCAATACTTTAACAGTTGGTGGTGGAGCTAGCGGTATTCTTAATGTCGGTGTAGGTGGATTAGCGAACAACGCTACATTAGGCGTACTAACGGTTAGCGCAGGTGCCAATGTTAATATCACAGGCGGTACCTTAACAGCCGCTGGCAACATCACGAACAATGGAACAGTCACTGTTCAATAAAATATGAAACAAGATTCGATCAAAATATTTATAGACAGGATCGAAGAGTAGATATATGAAACAGAGAGTCATGATGATTGAAGAACAGTATATGGAAGCTTTGATGCTCAGACAAAAGATCCATATCGACATAATATAATATGCGTAGGGCAGCTGGACCTGCCTGCCGAAGTGGCTTTGGCACGCAGGCAGGCCCGCTCCCTGATTTTAAAGATTGAAAGATGATGATGAATAGAATATCGCAATCTGAATGGAGAAAGTCTTTACAGAAATAATTGGAACTGGGTTTCATCCAGAATCTTCCATCGGAAGATCCAGGACGAGAATCGGTTGCGATAACAAAGACTATAATACGGATAGATACTGAATAGAAAGAACATATATGAAATCAAACTATTGTAGAACGAAAATGGAAAGGAGATAATCGTCATAACGCAAGAATGTATCAATGAGCCTTTATTCTTGGGGTCAAAAATAACAAGAAGCTGTGTCATCCTCTGAGTAAGGATGATGAAGAAATAAAGAAAGCAAAAATGAACACAATAAAAAATATTTTTCAAACGCATTTTATACAAAGGAGCAACATCATGAAATCTTTACTTCGTAACACATTCGCAGGCAGAGGTATTTACGCTCTGCTCATCATCGCATTGGCGGCAAATTTCGCATTCGGACAAGGTTTTGCTATCAACGGATCCCCGACATTGAATGGCAGCGGTACCTATAGCATTAAAGGCAATATCACCAATACAGCACCGGTAACATTTACTGGAACTGTTGCAGTGACAATGAGTGGTGCTGCAGCACAAACGTTGGGATCAGCCGGCAATGGGGCCATTACAATCCCGACCCTCAATATCAATACAACTTCAAACACAACAACTGCTGCGGTTTCGACATCGGTCGGTACTGCATTGACTGTTGCAACAGGGAGTACGTATGATATTGGAGCGACAACATTAACATTGGGTGGAACTTCGACTCTGACTGGCACTGGTGCACTAAACGTCAGCACTGCCGGCAGTACGGTTGTATACAACGGTGGCTCAGCTCAAACAATATTAGGTCTGACCTATGCTGGTGCGGTCACACTTTCTGGTGCTGGAGCTAAAAATCTCGCTGGCGCGGCAAGCGTAGCAGGCACATTTACACATTCCGGTGGTGCTTTAACGGTTGATCAAAATCTAACCGTTTCATCGGCAACTCCATCGTTTGCTGCAATTGCAAATGTTGCAACAACAAAGGCCCTTACGTTGTCGGGAACCGGTGCAAAAAGTATTACTACAGTGACCAATATCACCGGATCAGGTTTAATAGCTAATACTGGGGCAACCGGTTTACTTACGATTGGTACTCTTACTGATAACACAAGCACTTCAAATGGTATCACCGGAGGCGCTGCTGGAGTGACGTTCACTAGTGGTGCAACAAACCACGGTATCATTACCGGCGCTGGCGGTGCAATTACATTTAGCAGTACGCTTGCTCAGGCGGGCGGAACTATTACGGCAGGTGCGGGCGGAGTAACATTCACCGGAGGTGTTACACAAACAGCAGGTTCATTAGCTTCGGCGGCATTAGCGAATCTGTTAAAGTTCTCCGGAAGCTATTCGAATGTAGGTGGTGGATCACTTGATTTAACTTCCACAGGTGCTGCAGAATTTGACGGCACAGTCACAGCAGGTACTTTTAATCTCGCATCCGGATCAACAGTGACATATAGCGGTGCAGCTCAGGCTATTGCAGATATCGGATATGGCGGCAATCTCATTTTCACCGGTGGAACAAAGACATGGACGCTCGGAGCAGCACGTACTATTGGCGGAAACCTTACGTTGAATTCAGGAAGTGCTGCAACATTAAGTGGAGCATTTGCTCTTAACGTTACAGGCAACGTTTCATTATCAAGCAATTTGACGGTTGCTGGTTCTGTTGCGTTTGCTCAAGCATCCAGTGCAGTAAGCGGTACAGGATTTGAAATCGTTGGTAACGTAACTCGTACTCATACATTTGTTGCTTCCACAGCATATACATTTAACAATGCTGCTATGACGGTAACTCCGACTACCGTTGGAACGTTGAGTTCACTCACTGTCCAGTCGAATCCTTCAACATCTCCAACCGGATACAATGCGGGTAACTCTGTGAATCGCCAATACCACGTAAGCTATACTGGTGGTACATTTACTGCAACGATGCAGCTCGCATATCTGGCGGCAGAGTACTCTGGATCTCTTGCAAACAAATTGAAAGATTTTAATGGTTCAATCGCAAAAACCAATAAAATAAGTGGAACGTACACTGCCGGTGGTCCTACCAGTGGATTTATGTATGTTTCGCTGCCAGGTATCACAACTGCTTCATTTGCATCAGGAAACGAAATAGGTATCGACGATCGCTACAACATCTTTAATTCCATTGCAACCGCAGTGTGGAATGCCGGAACAACATGGGATGCCGGTACAATTCCGACTGCTACGGATGATGCTGTGATTACAGGAACGCATACAGTGACAGTGGCTGACGCTGCTACAGCCAATGCACTTAGTGTAACAATTGATGGTAGCGCTGCAAATACCTTAGTAGTAGGTGGCGGCGCAAGCGGTATTCTAAACGTCGGTGCAGGTGGATTGACGAACGGTTCTTCCGGCAATACTTCGGGTGTGCTTACTGTTAGTACGGGCGCCAATGTTAATATCACAGGCAGTAATTTGGCAACATTCGGTACAATTACAAACAATGGTACGGTCACGGTTAATTAAAGTATGGAATGAGATTCTATCAAAATATTCGTAGAAAAGATCGAAGAATAGATATATGAAACAGAAAGTCATGATGATTGAAGAACAGTATACGGAAAGTTTGATGCTCAGATCAAAATCCATAACAATATAATATGCGTAAGGGCAGGCGGGCAAGCGCTCCTTCCCCGCCTCCCCGATTTTTAAAGAATGAAAGACGATGATGAAAAATGTATCTCGATCTGAATTTGTAGAGTTCTTACAGAAAAAATTGGAGCTGGGTTTCATCCAGAATCTTCCATTGGAAGATCCAGGACGAGAATCGGTTGCGATGGCAAAGACTATAATACGGATAGATGCTGATGAGAAAGAACATGTATGAAATCAAACTATTGTAGAACGAAAATGGAAAGGAGATAATCGACATAACGCGGGAATGTAACAAAGAGCCTTTTCTCTTGGGGTCAAAATAACAAGAACAGCGTATTCGCGCTTTGAGCAAGCATGGATACGCGATAAATAAAAAACAAAAAAACAGTTAAAAAGGAGAAACACCATGAAACATCCGGAAGAGTTACCCGGCGGCAGCAATGCCAAAAAAAGCGTCAACAATAATAATCCAAACAACAAAATTTCAAAAAGGAGCAATATCATGAAGAACACATCATTTGCAAAATCTTTGAGCCGGGGCATCAGCGTCCTGCTCACAATCATTCTCGTCGCCGCAATGGCGTTCGGGCAAAACATTTCATCCGGTGCTTCGGCAACTTTTTCCGGCGGCGGCACGATCAATGTCGCTGGTAATATTACGAACGCTGCAGCTGTCACTTTACCCGGAACAGTAAATTTAACCGGAACATCAACTCAAACAATCGGGAGTGGTGGTACTCTTCAATTTGCTACTTTAAAAGCAACTGCAGTCTCAACGAAGACGATTGCAGTCAACACTACAGTAACTGCAGCAATTGACGTTACGTCTGCAACAACGACACAAATCGATATTGGAACAAACAAAATTACCTTACAAGGCACTATTAATAATACCGGCGGTGCTGCGAATCCATATAAATTTAACGGTTCTGGCGCTGAAGTTGATTATGCTGGTTCCAGTTCACAAGCTGTTTGGGGGACAGGCACGCACTATAATAAATTGACGTTATCCGGCAGCGGCGGATTTACTCTTGCTGCAGATGTAACGGTCGATGCTGCGTTATCCCATACAGGTGGAGCACTGTCGATCGGTAATAATTTGACTACAGGTACATCGTATGCATTCGCATCAATAACAGATATTACTGCAACAAAGACATTGTCACTGTCCTCTACCGGCGGTTCCATCGCAACTTTGACAGATAACCATGGCATCATCGATGCAGCGACATATAATAGTGCTGTGACCTTTACCAATGGTGCTAAAAATGATGGAACGATTAATGGCGGATCCGGATTGGTGAAATTCTCCAGTACATTAGATCAAGCTGCCGGTACGATTACTGCTGGTTCAGGTAAAATCGAATTTGACGGTACCGTAACACGAGATGGTGGTTCCATCGCATCCTCTGCACTAGCAAATACTCTGCAATTTAAGGGAGCAGTGGCGGGATCAACTGGAACTATAGATTTAACGAGCACCGGTGCTGCTGAGTACGGAAGCACTATCAGCAGTACAACAGGTCTCAATTATGCCGCTGGTACTACAGTAACCTATAATGGCACGTCAGCCGGCCAGGTTATCGCAGATATGAGCTATGCGGGCAATCTTGTTCTCACGGGCGGAACAAAGGCGTGGACGCTTGGAGCAGCAAAGACTATCGGAGGCAACCTTACATTGAATGCAAACAGTGGTACATCTGTAAGCGGAGCCTTTGCCCTCAATGTGACCGGCAACGTTGCTCTTTCAAGCGATTTAACTGTCGCCGATGCAGTGGTATTTGCTAATACAACCAGTGCAGTAACAAATTCTGGCGGACAATATGATATCGTTGGTACAGTAACACGTACGCACAGCCTCGCAGCCACAGCGTATACGTTCAACAATCCTGCGACAACTGTACAGGCGACAGCAAATGCGGGAAATTTGACATCGTACTCTTTGACTGTTTCTCCTGGAGTAAGCCCGACCAATTACACGTCCTCTACTACAATCAACCGAAAAATCGTTCAATCATACAATGCCACCGGTGCATTCACTCTCGATGTTAAACTTGGATATTTGAACGGCGAAATTGGTACTGTGACAGAATCGCGGTTGAGAGATTTTGCAGACGGAATCACAAAGACCAAACTGGTGGACAATGTATCGACAGATTACACTCGCGTCGGATCGGTTTTGAATACGAATTTCGGCTCGGTCAACTTAGTGAATATAGCAAGTACTTCTTTGCCGACTGGAAAGGAACTTGCTCTCGATACACGCTTCTATCAATTCAAGTCCATTGCATCAGGTGCATGGAGTGCTGCCGGTACGTGGGATGCGAACGCGGTTCCTACATCGTTTGACGATGTCGAAATGGCGGCCACGTTCCCAGTTACTATTGCTGACGCATATGCCGCATCTGCTCTGTCCGTTACAATTGATGCATCATCTAGCTTAACAGTCGGTGCTGGAGCATCAGGTACACTTACGGTCGGAACAGGTGGCGTAACGAACAACGCAACTGGAACCGGTCTTACAGTTGCTAATGGTGCAACACTTCAAATTAATTCTGGAACACTTACAAACAACGGTGCAGTCACGAACAATGGAACAATCACTGTTCAATAAAATATTGTGCAGTTAAATATTTCATTGTCAGAAAAACATATGAAACATAGTAAGCTATATAGACGCAAGTCTCGGTACGTGTTGCGGCAACCTTCCGGGAAGATCTTCCGAAGATCAGGAAGGTCTCCAGAGAAACCATCGGAAGGTTGCATAGAAGGTATCATGACAAAAAGATAGTGTCATATAGCAATAATAATCATGAACAATTAATCGTCGAAGGTTTTAGAAATGCTAGAACCTAAGATGAGAAGTGAGATAATAAATAGTAAGGCAGATATCGTGAAAAACGATAGAACGTATAATAGGTGGCCACGAGAGCCGATGGCACGTGGTGATACAGTCAGCGCAAACATTGCAGAGTTGACTTGTCATTGCGAGCGGAGTCAAGGTTTGCCGATGCGAAGCAATCCGAAAGACTGTTTCGACAAAAAGCATCTCGCGACGATGGAGTGTAATGGCTTGTTCGCTGCTTGTCCGCCGTCATTTTGGCGGAGTTGTTTAGCGGGGAGTAGTCTGACTCGCGGTAATCCTCCAACCGGTTTTTCGGAATCGGATGTTGGTAGGCCGCCGAGTGTAGAATGCGATGACGGTCGATCACTAGACGACCTTGTGTCATCCGAATTGGAAACAACAAGGTTGACAGATGATGAAGTCCGTAAAAATGTTTGCCTTACTATATGTAGTACATGGATTCAGTTATGTCAGAACTAATAAATATGGAAAGGCAGTCGTCGTGAAAAACGCTAGAAGGCATATTAAGAAGCCGCGCAAGCCTTTGGCACGTAGTGATACAGGTAGCGAAAGCGTCACACAGCTGACTTGTCATTGCGAGCAGAGGCATGGTTTGCCGATGCGAAGCAATCCGAAAGATTGTTTCGACAAAAAGCGTCTCGCAATGACGGAGTGGCGTGACTTACCCGCTGCTTGTCCGCCGTCATTTTGGCGGAGTTGTTTAGCGGGGAGTAGTCCTCCACTTGGTAAACCTACAACCGGTTTTTCGGAGCCGAATGTTGGTAGGCCGCCGAGTGAAGAATGCGATGTCGGTCGAATGATGGACGAACTCGTGTCGCCTGAGTTGGAAACGACTTGGTTGACAAATGATGAAGTCCGTGATGGCTGGTGTCTTACTATAGTAAGTACAAGGTTTCAGTTATGTCAGAACTAGAAATCAGATAAATATGAAAAGGCAACAGTCGTGAAAAACGATAGAAGGCATTTTAAAATGTCGCGCGAGCCATTGGCACGTAGTGATACGGGCAGCGAAAGCGTCAAACAGCTGACTTGTCATTACGAGCAGAGGCATGGATTGCCGATGCGAAGCAATCCGAAAGTTTTAAGGAAAGATTGTTTCGACAAAAAGCGTCTTGCAATGACGGAGTGGCGTGACTTACCCGCTGGTTATTTAACGGGGAGTAGTTCTCCACCCGGTAAACCGCCGACTGGTTTTTCGGAACCTGATGTTGGCGGACTTGCCCACCGTCTGTTTGGTAGGCCGCCGGATGCGGAATGCGATGTCGATCGAACGATGGACGAACGTATGTTGTCTGAGTTAGAAACGACTTGGTTGACAGATAAAGAAATCCGCCATGGCTGCTGTGTTGTTTTGAAACAAGTGCTTCTTCGATATAAAAAGCTACTTGCGTTTGGGGAAAAAGAGTGCCCCAATAAAAACAGTGCTCAGCAATCGATGGAAATAAGAAATAGTTCTCGGTCTTCAATAATAGCGATTCAGATGGCACGCAGTAAGTTGTCTGAATCGGATAGAAGTGAATGTATAAATGTAAATAGACTTCGGCTTGAAATCGGTGGATCGTATTCGAAAATTTTAGAATATGGTTCACCTGCGGCGATAAACTCTGCCGGACTAGAAGCAAGCCGAAGGATTGGAAATTGGCGTCGGTCTGTTTTGCCGGTTCCCCTGTACGCTGTCTTTTTAGCGGATTGGAATTCTGTTATAGTCGAATCAGTTAGACTTGTTTTGCAGCGCTGGAGAGGAGTTTGCTCCTTCTCTCAGACCATGCGCAGTACCGGAGCGATGAAGGAAGTCATTTGGTGTATGACCTTCGCTCCAAAAAACGAAGTCGGCCTGCCTGCCCGACATCTGTCCGGCGGGGAGAATGATTTGCTCAGATCATGCTCAAAGGCTTTGAAATATGATGACATCAGCATCACATAGTGCGATATGATTATGGAGAGAGGGCGAGTTTTACTCCTTCTCGCCTTCTCTCTAGTCATCATTTCAATCAAGAAGTTAGAATAGGAGCAATTGATTAAAGTAGAAGTTAGACGGGTGAAGTTAGATGAAAGAGATGCGGTGTAATTTATATCAAACATAGATAAACATAATCCAATTATTGTTCAGTATTGGAGTGTATTGTGAATATTGAGATGAAGACGGTTCAACAAAGAGATTTGAAATATCACACGAACCTTTGGTCAGGCAAGTACAGTATATTGATGATTGGTAATACTTTTAAGGTATTTCCAAACAGCTCTTTTGCATTGAAAAAAGATAGCGCAAGAGAATAAATAATGAGTGGAAGCAACACACATATAATGGCTCACAAAACAGTTCTATCGTATCCCGGTTCCTTAGAGGAGCAGACGGCGAGTATGCCGGACCTTCTGAAAGAGACAAGGATAAGATTGTGCATGTTGAGTAACGTGAAAAGATTATTTGTGTGTATTCGCCTAGAATTTATACTAAATTAAAGGTGACCCTATGGTCGCAAGCTTTTATAAAAATATTCCGCGGTGCCGTACCTTTCACAAGTTATGGCATGCGCGATCTGGCTTGATCCTGTGTGCCTTGTTCGCATTTCTTATGAGAGATGTGCAGGCACAGAATTTTAAGAATAACGGTACCTACAAGGGTCCGGGACTCTTTCAGGTGCGGGGGGCCGCGACCGGCTTGCCGGATACAGTGACCGGTACATTCGAATATTTTGGAACAGATACACAACAAGTTGGAGCAAAAAATTATGAACATCTTCTTTTAACGGGAAGTGGTAGTATAAAAAAGACGACATCAAGTGATGTGAACATTCTCAGTACCGTCGCAGTAGCAAGTGGCGTAAAATTTGATATCTCTTCTACGATGACGCTTGATAAACTTTCTGGCAGAATAGCAGAACCAGGCTTGGTGCTTGGACGAGTGCAAAAAGCGGTCGATCTTGTCAATGGTATCAATTCTTCAGACTTTGGCGGAATTGGTCTTTTCCTTTCTTGGAGTGGTACTAATCCGGGAAGAACTACAGTCACACGAACCTCAGGTACAGCCATATCTGCTAATGGAAAATCTTCCATTATGCGTTTCTTTGACATCAACCCAACAACCAATTATAATTTGAGTGTCAACCTGACGTTTTCTTTCCGTTCAAGTGATCTCCAGGGTCAGAATCCTTTAACCCTGGATCTCTGGAGGTCACCGGATAATGGTGTATCGTGGCGTCGACAGCGAGTGATTCGCACTGATAGCACAATTACTCGGAATAATCTTCCGAGCGTTGGAACAAACGGACGTTGGACTGCATCTGATGCAAATAATTTTTTAGGAACCGCGAATTACGAATGGGAAACTGATTCATTAAAAACAATTGCGGGAAACAAACAAACTGGTCGTATCCGAAAATTGTCGGATACCGCATTTGTCGCGCGTGTCATCGATGCTTTCAATCAGCCGATACGGAATGAGAATGTACAATTTACAATTGCTGCCGCTCCGGTCGGTGCCGTTGGACAATTGTTATCATCCACATCAGCAACAAGTGATTCGTTAGGTCAGGTGCAGACCAAGATTCAATTCGGGAATATCAAAGGCGATTATCGTGTGCTGGCATTTGTGCCTGGTGTGCCAACGGCTGTTGATACTTTCTTAGCGACTGCAAAAACATCAATTGCTTCGTTGATGGTAACTCATATCCCGAGGACCTCAGATTCCGTGCTATCAATTCTTGCACCGATTGTCTTTGTTGCAAAGGATCTGGATAGTCTCACGGTGAACCAGACACCTATCGCATTCAAAATAGCTGGACCGGATTCGAATTTTAGAGCAGATAAAGATACTGTGATCACGGACGCGAATGGTAATGCTCCACTCAATATCACATTTGGAAAAAAGAGTGGATCGGTAATTGTCAGTGCAGTTTCCATAGAAGATCCATCGGTAAAAACATCGTTAGACTTGAACGCAACACCCGGATCAGCGGCAAAGATTAATAATAGTCTTGTCGGCGGACTGGCACAAGATACAGTAATGAAGGTGAAGCAGTTTGCTATCAATCTCTATGATTCTGAACTTAATCCAAAACAGGGAGACACCGTACTCATTTCTTTGACAAAACAAACCAGTTCCACGCGTGATAGTATTCTTACACCATTCGTCATTATTGATACAAATAAGACAGTTAGAGCCAGTGCCCGGATCGGTGAGAAGGTCGGTACGTATACTGTAACCGCGCAGGCAAAGAATAATTTAGCATTATCGTCGTCACAGGTTCTCACAGCAACTCCAGATGTTCCGTCGAAAATGGTTGCGGGAACGAATTTCTATGAAGATACGATTGGTACTGTGGTTCCTCAATTATCCGCGCTGCTGAGTGATAAGTATGATAATTCAATATCGAATGCACTTGTGAGATATTCTGCGGACACGACCATCGCTGGTGTTATCGATAGTACAATTGTCCACACGAATGCATCGGGCAAAGCATCGAATAGATTTACCTTTGGCACTAAAACTGGTGTATACAATGTCTACGCAACTCTGAACGGACTCCAGGATACATTTAAGATTATAGTAAAGCCGGGTGTGTTGCGGAATATTCTTATTGCTGGTGGTTTTGGCCAGGGCAAAGAAATATTGCAGCCACTTGATTCAGTCTTTACAGTCAGACTAACGGACCGCGCAGGTAATTCGAGACCGAACGATACAGTATTCTTTGAGATATCTGAAACACCGTTAAATACAAAAGGTGTTTCGCTCAGCAATACATTTGCAATCACTGACGTAAATGGTAATGCTTCTACAAAGTTAACGCTTGGAGATAAAGTTGGATCCTATAAAATAAAAGCGAGTTCGCGGCAGTTGAGTACACCGGCAGCGTTCCTGGCGATTGCAATCAATGGTTCAGCGAAAACACTCGCATATCAAATGGGCAGAGGTCAGCAACAACAAATTCTCAAGCAACTGGATACAGCCTTTATTGTGCAGTTGAGAGATCTCGGCGGTAATCCTGTCCCGAGTAAGCCGGTAAAATTTGTCATTGATTCTAGCCCAACAGGCGCATGGGGCTATGCATTGACAGACAGTATCAGTACCACCGATTCATCCGGGTATGCAAGAATATGGTTGAAATTTGGATCTAAAGTCGGCACATATATCGTCAGTGCGAAATCAACAGCGCTATCGTACGATACAACCATCAAGTTCAGCGCACGGGCTTATCACAGTATCGCAAAGTCTCTGGCGCATCAGTCCGGTGATGGACAGGTAGGTCAAATTGGCGATACCTTAAGTCCATTTGTCGTGGCGGTAAATGATACAGGTGGCAACCCTGTACCAAACACGCTCGTGGCATTCTCGATTTTGACGAAAGATGCACTTGCAAAATATGATACATTGACTATCTCTGCCGCTGCGACCGATTCAAATGGTTATGCTTCTACTACATTGGTACTGGGTAATAGGCCTGGTCAATATATGGTGAAAGCATCCGCCCCAGGTGTAAAGGATACTATGTTTGTTGCTGAAGCTATCACACTCTATGCGGATGTGAACCATGATAATTATCGTAACATTGGCGATCTGACTGCAATCATAGATCATGTCCTAGGCAGGAAGTTATTAACCGGATACGAATTTATTAATGCTGATTTATATCCACGTCATGCAGACGGTACGATAGGTGATGGAATTGTCGATATTCGAGATGCTCAAGCTTGTCTTGATAGCTTGCTCAACGAAGGATGGAATCCGATGAGCAATAGTTTGAAGAAATATGTTAGTTCCTTGTCGAAGATCGAAGGAGGTTCGGTCCCGTTGAATACAGGATCAACATTCTTGACATCAATGACAGATACGTGCTACGTGCAAACAACATATATTGGTTCGCGGTTCTCGTTGAAAAATACCATACCTATCAAGGGTTTGCAGGCGGTCATCTACATGAAGAATATCGCTTCTCTTGATACCACTGATTTTGTATTCCCGCGTGCAAGCATGATGAAAGCGGATGTAAAGAGCGTGGGTAAAGAAGTGAGTGTCATTTTATGGAATGTCAAAAACACACCTATTGAACCGGGTGACTCTGCAATCTTCCGTCTGCCGATTCAACTGACGAATAATAATGTCGACTCGATTCATGTGCTTATGAGTTCAGGCGTCAATAATGAGGTCTCGCTCGTAAACTCTAAACAGCAGGACATCAGAAATTCAATACCGCGGGATTGGATGTTGTATCAAAATTATCCAAATCCGTTTAATCCAACCACAACAATTGAATTTGACGTGCCGGAAGTGGCTGGTAAGATACCGCGCGCAGCGATACAAATTTTCAATATCCTCGGCCAGCATATTATGACACTCGAGCGTGGTATTCATGATGCAGGACGGTACTCTGTCGTATGGAATGGAATGAATACAAACGGTGTTCGTGTTGCAAGTGGTGTGTATTTCTATCGCTTACTCGCTGGAGATTATGTGAGCACGAAGAAAATGGTTATGTTGAAATAATGCCGATACATGATAGGCGGAGCGAAATCATCCCAAGCGCGCCGACAGTCTTGCTCGGGTTTTGGTATCGGAATTATCTCCGCCGGATTCTCCGTGACACGAGATGCCATGAGATGGTCTCTAAGAAATTTTTAACTGGGATCAGAAACACAGACGTCGCGCGAAAGTGTCGGCAGGATATATCCAGGTCAGATGTTAAGCAATCCAGAAGGGTTTGAAAAAAGTCATTACTAATATTTGAATATATCGTCAAAAGATAAAATAAAGAAGAAGCATATGAAAATAAAAATATTCCTCATTGCAGTTATTATGACATTTTCTGGAATTTTTATGTCTTGTGTAACGACGAGCCAGTATAGTCCTGGAAGCGGTAATAAGTATCAATACGTATACAAGATGGTATACCCCGTAAAGAATTCAAGCCTCTTGTTTCAGGATGACAGCGTCATTATTCAATTCAAGTTAGATGAGTCAACGGTTCGATTTCAACTCCAAAATATTTCTGAATCTGCTATTACACTTGACTGGAACAGAGCATCAATAGGTATCAGTGATAGGTACTTTGCAGTCCGGCATGCCAGCAATTTTTATGGAGATACAAACTTCTCGAATTCCATCATTATGCCGCCGCTCGGATATCTTCGTGATGTTATAATCCCGCGTGAAAATGTCTATAACGATGGCGACAAATGGGTGGAATTGGATTTGCTGCCGACGACCGATCATCGTTCTTCGCAGCTGCAGGAATCAATTAAAAAAAATGTGGGTAAACGGATAAGTCTTATTTTTCCTATACTATTTGGATCGACAACAAAGAATTATAGGTTTGATTTTCAAGTAGATACTGTAAAACGAATTGCCTGGAAAGACTACACACCTTTAAAACGAGTTCCGGGTCCGCCCCCGCCTGTTCATCCTGTTACAGCATTGGATAATGTAACAACCGCCGTTATTATGGTTGGTGTTCTGGGATTTTCTGCATACGTCTTATCGATTAAAAAAAATCCACCTGCTGAATAATAGAATGAATCATGACAACCTCTGGAATAACTATTCTGCAATACTGTCCGCTGTAAAATTCCGAAGAGATGTAATGAAGCGGAAACTTCCTCTTCCTTGTATCATCATATGGATGCTGAATCGAGTTCAGTACGAAGGTGCTTCCATCTTTTGAGATAGATTCTAAACCACATTCAACCGCCTGTCTTACATTGTATTGAAGGATACTCCATACAGTACTCTTGAAGCCCAACCATATTATCCCTATTTTATTTTTAATTTCATCACTTACATTCTCTCGGAATAGAACACATGAAATCTTTCAAAGAACGGCTTCAAAACGAAATCATTGTATTCGACGGCGGCACGGGAACCTATTTATACGATAAAGGCGTCTTCATCAACCGCTGTTTTGAAGAAATGAACATCACGAATCCGGAATTGGTCACAGAAGTACATCGAGATTATATCAACGCTGGCGCCGATGTCATTGAAACGAATACATTCGGTGCAAACAGGTATCGTCTATCAACACAAGGACTTGAATCGAAAGTGTACGAGCTCAATTTTAAAGGCGCTCAATTGGCAAAATCAGTTGCGAATGATACTGTGCTTGTCGCCGGAGCAATTGGCCCGCTTGGTATTCAAATTGAACCATTAGGGAAACTCTCATACGATGGAGCGAAAAATGCTTTTGCAGAACAGGTCAGGGGATTGCTCGACGGGGGAGTCGATATTATTATATTTGAAACATTCAGTATGATAGAAGAAATCGTGCAGGGTGTGCGTGCAGTGCGCGAGCTGAATGCGGATATTCCCATTATCGCACAGGTCACAATCAACAGCGAGGGCAACTTGCTCTCGGGCGAGACACTGGAAAGATTTGTCGAGACAATTTCTCACTATCAGGTCGATGTGATTGGAATGAATTGCTCGGAAGGTCCCAAGCTTATGTTGGAATCGCTTGAGCATTTGCGGGGACTCACAACGCTGCCGCTTTCTGTTCAGCCAAACGCCGGACTTCCTCAGAACATTGGCGGTAGAAATCTTTATATGACTTCACCGGAATATATGGCAGAATATGCCAAGCGGTTTATACAAACTGGTGCATCCATCGTTGGAGGGTGTTGTGGAACGAATCCGTCGCACATTAAAGCAATCCGCCGCGCTGTGCAGGCGTTGCAGCCTGTGAAAAGGATGGACGTAAAAGTTGAATCGCTCAAGATAGAAAAACCCTCAGAAGTTCATGTCTGGCCGAAGGAGGATAAATCACGTTTGTCCAACATGATCACACAAGGAAAGTTCGTAAAGCTCGTGGAACTTGTTTCACCAAAAGGAATCTCTTCAGCAAAAGAAATTGCTAAAGCACGGACGTTATTCGAGCATGGAATCGACGCCATTAATATTCCGGATGGACCTCGTGCAACAGCGCGTATGTCGGCTTTAGCGATGGCAGTACAGATTCATAATGAAGTTGGTATTGAACCGGTGCTTCACATCGCATGCCGCGACCGTAATATAATAGGAATGCAGTCGGATTTATTAGGCGCTTGGGCGCTTGGTGTTCGTAATGTTCTGGCGGTCACCGGCGATCCGCCGAAACTTGGAAATTATCCTGATGCTACTGCGGTTTTTGATGTCGATTCTATTGGATTGACAAACCTCATTAGCCGGCTAAATCATGGGTTAGATTTTGCAAATAATCCGATCGGCGAACCAACTGGATTTTCAATTGCGGTTGGGGTAAATCCAGGTGCGATAAATCTTGATGAAGAATTGCGCCGTCTCGATTGGAAAATCCAGGCCGGTGCTGAATATATGATAACACAACCGGTCTTTGATTTGCGCATTCTCGAAAAATTTCTAAAAAAAATAGAACACATCAAGTTGCCGATTCTCTGCGGTATCTGGCCCCTCATTTCATATCGGAATGCTGAATTCATGAACAACGAAGTACCTGGTGCGTCTGTGCCGGCTGAGATTCTCGAACGCATGCGCAAAACAATTTCAAAGGAAGAAGCATTTTTTGAAGGAATTGAAATTGCAAAAGAAACGTATCAACAGGTGCGCTCTGAAGTGAATGGAATTCAGCTTGCTGCACCACTCGGCAGAATTGATGCTGTCATGATGGTACTTGAAGATTGATAAAAATAGGATGAAGTATAAAACAAGATAGATAACCGTCAGCGTGAGTGGTCCTGGGCGATCGAACTGATGCAATTGAGATGGCCCGGGATGAAACTTTCTTACTTAACTGAATTTATTGGAACAACACATGAATAAATTTCTCTTCTCAGCCTGGATAACTTCTTTTTTTCTTATAGCATCATTGCTGCATGCCCAGCCGCAGCATAGTGAACGTTTCCCGCAGCGTGTTATACTTAATGTGACAGCCGAGCCCGCCTCTAGCATGGCCGTGACCTGGCGAACGGCAAACCAGATTGTTCTTCCAAAAGTGCAGGTGGCTAAAGCCGGCCGGTGGAGTAATTTTGACACACTAGCGAGGACTCTCATCGCTCTCTGTGACACCATGCGAACCGACAGAAAAGAACTTGCTTGGTATTATTCAGCGGTGATGGATTCATTATCGCCGGGCACAACCTACGCATATCGTGTAGGTGGCGATTCTATCTGGAGCGAATGGAATCAATTCACTACTGCATCAACAAAAGCGGATCCTTTCCGCTTTGTCTATTTCGGAGATCCGCAAAATGATTTGACAACATATGTGTCTCGTGTTTTTCGAGAAGCATTCCGAAGAGTTCCGGAAGCGCGCTTTTGGCTGATTGCAGGGGATTTGACCTCCGAACCGGAAGACAGCCAGAATGAAGAGTTTTACTATGCGGCAGGATTTGCATTTCGAATGATTCCAACTATAATGGTTGCCGGAAATCATGACCGCGGCTACCAGATGAAGAATGGAGAATATGTGCTGAATACAAAGGGAAGAAAAACGCGAGTGATTGATCTTTCTCCCTTCTGGACTCATGAATTTACTTTGCCGGCAAACGGTGTCGCCGGATTGGAAGAAAGCAATTACTCCATAGATTATCAGGGTGTTCGTATTCTGGTGATCAACAGTAACACGCGTCTGCCGGAACAAGCGGCTTGGATGGAAAAGCTGCTCTCAAACAACCCGAACCGTTGGACCATCGTTGCATTTCATCATCCCATTTACTCAATGGGGGCAGACCGAGATGATAAAGAAACACGCGCAGCATTCCTCCCGCTGTTTGATACATACCATGTTGATCTAGTTCTGACCGGCCATGATCACACGTATGGACGCACATGGAAATTAGTGAACGGTGTCCGCGTGGATAACAATCGACTCGGAACAATCTATGTAGTTTCTGTCTCCGGGCCAAAGGCGTATCCGTTGACCACCCCTTATAAAAACCTGATGGCAAAGTTCGGAGAGAAGGTTCAGTTGTTTCAGGAAATATTTGTCAATGGCAGAACGCTTCAGTATAAAGCAATTGCCGCCGATGGATCGGTATATGATTCATTTATTTTGAAAAAGAAATAGCTTGGTGGCATATCGAAACAGGTTGCCTCGGTGTCCAGCAAAGCGCAAGGAATTTTTATATTGAATAACAGTACCTTTCCTTCAAATCGCCCCTTCTCCCATGACTCATTCAGGAAAACGCTCATACAAAGCATTAGCCATCGATTTATTAATGAAGTGTTTAATTCAAAAACAAAGGCCGTAAACATCTTCCAAATGAGTGAATACAGCCGCGTTTATAAAATATTGACTTCACAAAAAAAAATGGAAAATGAGTTGCAGATAAAGTGAATTGTATCGATCATTATTAAAGAATTCTTTCTCTGGACTATTCTTCTTGCTGAAATGAATCGTCAGGAAATAGATATCAGTTAATTATGAAGAAGCTCTGCATTATTTCCCTCCTGTTTCTCCTTATGACGTTGCACACTCTCCATGCACAGCGAAATAGAATCCGATTTGAAAAACTCACAAGTGAACAGGGCCTTTCAGAAAGTTCAGTTCATTCCATTTGCCAGGACCATAAAGGCTTTTTGTGGTTCGGAACATATGACGGCGTGTGCAGATATGATGGTTATCGATTCAAGTACTTTAAACATGCGTTGGACGATTCAACGAGTCTAAGTCAAAATTCGATCAGAAATATTTTTGAGGATCGTCTTGGTATTCTATGGATTAGCACTGAATATGGACTCGATACGTACAACCGCAAAACGGAAAGTTTTTCAGTTTTTATTGCAGATCCAAAAAATCCCAATAGTCTGTCAGATAATCGCACGAGACGAATCCTTGAAACAAAAAATGGGGATCTATGGATATGCACCGATAATGGAATGACCCATTATAATCGTAAGCGAAATATATTTACCAAGTACTTCCATGACCCAGACAATCCGAATTCTATCAGCGGTAATTTTGTTCGGGCAGTCTTTGAGGATAGTGTGGGGAATCTTTGGGTAGGTACTGATTTGGGTTTGGATGTTATAGATAGTAAACATGGCAATTTTATTCATTACAAACATGATCCGAAGAATCCGAGCAGTTTAAGCGATGATGTCATTACATGTATTCAAAGGGATCGCAAAGGATCACTCTGGATTGGGACTCACTATGGTGGTCTGAATAGACTTGATCCGGGAAGCAAGAAATTCATTCATTACATATTCAATCCAAAGAGTCTTCACAGTGTAAGCCATAATTATTTCTTCGATTTATTAGAAGATCGATCCGGTGAACTATGGGGTGCAACGTACGGCGGAGGGTTGGAGAAATACGATCGGCAAAAAGATCAATTCATCCACTATCAGAAAAATAGCGCCGATCCTGCCAGCATCAGCAGCAATATGATTCATTGTATCTATGAAGATCGATCAGGTATCCTCTATCTTGGAACTGATTTTGGTGGAATCAATAAAATTGATCCGAGAAAAAATCAATTTATATGTTATGATCATGATCCTTCCAATCCAAAGAGTCTTGCTAATAATAATGTGAGTTGCTTTTACGAAGATCCCAGCGCTGCGGGCAAAACCATTTGGATTGGAACACGCGGTAATGGACTGGGTCTTTTCAACAGGGAAAGTGAAGAATTTTCATTCTACCGTCATGATCCCAGTGATCCTCACAGTCTCAGTGATGATGATATTCGGTGCATTACCAAAGATCGTACAGGAATGATGTGGATAGGTACTAATAATGGCTTGAGCCGTTTCGATCCGGGGAAAAAGAAATTCTACCAATATCGCTCTGATCCAAAAGACAAGCACAGCCTTGCTCACTATATGATTTTCAATATTTATGGTGATCGGGAAGGAAGCGTCTGGATTATAACCAACGGCGGAGGTTTAGATAAATATGATCCGGCTCATGATAATTTTATCCATTATCAATACGACCCTCGGAATCCCGGCAGTATAAGCGATAACTATTTATGGTGTATGGCCGAGGATCATTCAGGAAATCTCTGGATCGGGACAAATACGGAAGGGCTTATTTGCTTTGATAGAGAAAGAAGGAAGTTCACTCGGTACAAACACGAACAACATGACACCAATAGCATAAGCGACAATAAAATAATTTGTCTTTACTCAGATCATAATGGAATATTATGGATTGGGACCGCTGGAGGAGGATTAAACAGATACGATCCAGCGGCCAAAATATTTTCAGCATACTATGAAATCAACGGACTGTCTTCCAATACAGTGCATGCAATCGTTGAAGATGATCAGGACAATCTGTGGATCAGTACGAATAAGGGTCTCACAAAGTTTGATCGTCACACGGAAATCTTTAAAACTTACACTGTCTATAATGGACTACAAGGCAATGAATTTCATGTGAACTCTGCATGCAAGAGTATCACCGGTGAACTATTCTTTGGAGGAACAAATGGTTTCAATATTTTTAAGCCGGAGAATTTGAAACAGAACACCATCACACCTCAAGTAGTTTTGACGGATTTTCAATTATTCAACGTGTCGGTCCCAATCGGCCCGGGAGCAGATGAGAGGAATATTCTTCATGCGTCAATCTCCGAGACAGGAAAAATTGATCTTTTATATTCTGATGAAGTATTTTCCTTTGAATTTGCCGCGCTGGATTACACTGTCCCCAATAAAAATACGTACGCTTATATGATGGATGGTTTTGAAAAACATTGGAATTATGTTGGGAACAGACATTATGCCACTTACACAAAGCTTTCTCCGGGAAAATATATCTTCAGGGTTACAGGATCAAATAATAGCGGTACTTGGAGTGATGCAGGAACATCACTCGTCATTACTATTGCTCCGCCGTTTTGGGAGACGTGGTGGTTTCGATCTTTTCTGATTGTTGCCCTCGTGGGTGCATTGATCTCCGGATACAAAATTCGAACAGCAAGAATTCGGGCGCACAACAGAAAATTACAACTGAACGTGCAGGAACGTACAGCTCAGCTTGAGGCATCGAATAAAGCTCTCGAATCGTTTGCCTATTCCGTTTCACATGATCTGCGTGCACCTCTTCGTGCAATAAGCGGCTATTCTCATATCCTCATAGAAGATTATCAGGATATATTGGACAAAGAGGGAAGACGTCTTTGTTCGATTGTGTGTGAAGAGGCGAAACGAATGGCAATATTAATTGATGACTTGTTGGAGTTTTCGCGTATCTCACGTTCATTCATGAATATGACTACTATAGACATGACAGAGCTTGCTGGATCAGTTTATCGGGAACTTATTTCTCAGGAAATGCAAAAACGGATCACATTGCACCTTCATCAGCTTCCGATAGCATATGGAGATCCGATATTAATTCGTCAGGTATGGCTGAATTTGCTCTCCAATGCGATAAAATATACTTCAAAAAAAGAAATTGCAACTATTGAAATCGACGGAAGACACGACGAGAACGAGGCTATATACAAAGTACAGGATTCCGGTTCCGGATTTGATATGCGTTATATTGGGAAATTATTCGGAGTATTTCAACGCCTTCATAGCTTGCAAGATTTTGAGGGGACTGGAGTTGGCCTCGCTATTGTTCAAAGCATCGTTAGTCGGCATGGCGGCAGGGTTTGGGCTGAAGGAGAAGTTGACAAAGGGGCAACATTCTATTTTTCAATTCCACGATAGAAAGAAATTCCACGACATTCTGATACCTGCCCAATGCAAGCAGGTAAAGCGAGATTGTGCAGATTCGACAAGGAAATAATAAACTCCGTTGAAGTATTCAGTGCATATGGTTGTAGCACACACTGGGGAGAACGATGTCACAAACAAATAGCGCGACCGATTGGATTGAGAGTGCTGCAACAAAAGTTCTGCTTAAGCATTATCAAGAGGCGATCATTGATCACACTATGGCAATCCGTCTGAAACCAGATTATGCAGAAGCGTACTACAACAGGGGATTCGCAAAAAAATCACATGAGAGACTTTTGTTCATTAACCGCAATTGATAAAGAGTGTACGCATCCCACCACCGACACCGGCATGATCTGTTTGCTGGAAAATCCATAAATGAAGGTTGCGTGGCGTGATGAGAATCAGAAAGTACCTGCCATAACTTTACCGTTGCAACGCGTAACATTCATTCGTATATTTTAGTAACGAAACAAAAAACAGGCTTCCACAAAAACTGAATTAATTAACTTGCAAGACTTAACGTTGTGAGTTTTCAATGTTGGAAGTTTCGTTTCTCTCAGCGTATTCATCTTGGCCGTGAAGTAAAAGCAGTTCAGTAAGATAATCAGTCAAGTGATCATTAAAACTTTGATCACTTGATATACGATAGAAAAATAAGTGGCGAAATTTGCATGGAGAGCTGGCAGAACGGCTATTGCACCAGTCTTGAAAACTGGCGGGCGTAAGCCCTTGGGGGTTCGAATCCCTCGCTCTCCGCTGTCATATTATCAAATTGCTTTTCGCGGTACTTTTAGCTTAATTAAATAAACAAATTCAGCTCGGAGAGATGGCCGAGTGGCTGAAGGCACAGGTTTGCTAAACCTGCATAGTGGGTAACTGCTATC
>Ga0182021_10000871_pt1 | contig 34070 bp, 31 predicted proteins | sample 612E3MmetaG_FD_120493 | JGI IMG/M metagenome (GOLD analysis project Ga0182021, IMG submission 120493) | Permafrost microbial communities from Stordalen Mire, Sweden - 612E3M metaG (Illumina Assembly) | ecosystem: Environmental > Terrestrial > Soil > Wetlands > Permafrost | place: Sweden... | reverse complement strand
TGAACAGGGAATAGAATTACCAGATTTTGAGATGCCCGAACAAAAGGAAGGAATATACCATTACTTTGAATCTGTTGTGGATGCTATTGAACCGAAAAAGAATTGGAATGTTGTTTATGATATCTATCTGAATTTCTTCAGTTTTACGAAGTTTGTGATGTACAAAGATCTGGACCCTGAAAGCTGGGGAGGGTTATCATTTACAGAGAATACAATAATCCGGGCTTTATTTGATCATACTGAAGATATTGATGGTCCAGAATTCCATGAGGAGGATGTTGATAAAAAACTCAGATCAAATGATGTTTATCATGTTGTTGATGCAGATTCATCTCAAATAGCTGTTATAGAGGAGTCTAAATCGGGTAAAAATATGGTGGTGGAGGGACCTCCAGGTACTGGTAAATCCCAAACCATTGTAAACCTTATATCTGAATTAATTGCGAATGATAAAACAGTTCTATTTGTCAGTGAAAAAATGGCGGCATTAGAAGTTGTTAAAGACCGTCTAGACAGTATTAGGCTGGGAGAGTTTTGCCTTGAACTGCACAGCCACAAATCTAACAAGAAAAATGTTTTGAAAGGACTTGAAAAAAGTATTTACAGTCAAAAGGAGACTATGCGTTCTTTGGATGAGGAATTTGACGAACTTGAAAAACTCAAAATGGAGCTGAATCAGTATAACCATGTACTTCACACTCCGCTGGGAAAATCTGGGTTTTCACCATTCCAACTATTTGGTATGAAAGAGGAAGCAATCCAACACTTTAAAAGGGTTAAAAGGAATATCCCTCGTGCACATATTATTAACCCTGAAAATTACAGTTCAAAAGAATGGAAGAATGCTGTTTCAACCCTTAAAAATGTTTCAGAAGTTATTCAACCCCTTAAACCTATTTCAGAAAATCCATGGTTTAACACTCAACCGGGTACCATTCTTCCCACTGACAAGGAAGATATTAACGAACTCCTTAAAAAATGTATATCCACTCTTAATGATATTGAAGTAGATTTGTACGATCTCATTGAGTTGACAGGAATTAGGAAACCTTTAAACAAGGGAGAAATGGACAACTCAATTAAAATAGCGCTTTTAATTGCATCACCAGTAACCACCAACCCTGAGGTATTGTACAATCCGGTTTGGGATATTGGAAGAAGCGATATAATCAAGATTATCGATTTGCTAGTGGCATATAATTCTAATAATGAAAAGCTGAAAAAAAGATTCAATAAAGGAGTTTTAAAGACTGATATCCGGCATTTACACGACGAATACATCGAGACATCTTCAAAATTCTTGAAAACTTTCAGGGGCAGGTATAAAAAATCTAAAGACAAAATTGCACAGCTTTACAAAAATGATATTCCTGATGAAGATGCTGTTATAATTAGAGACCTTGAAGAGCTGATCGATTGTCAGGAAATTTTAAATAAGATAGATGAATTAGATTCTGAAGCCAGAGCTGTGTTCGGAAAAGAGTGGAAGGGAAGGAGAACCGATCTTGATAAAATAAAAGAACTTGCTGAATGGATGCTGACAATTAAAAAACTAATAAAAACTGGCAAGATAACAGAAAGAACCCTGAACATCATTGAAAACAAACCAGACACAGCCAAGATCAACGGTACAATTCAAAAGCTTAATAAAGATTATAAATCATTTTTAAAGGTTTATAATGGGATTAAAAAATATGTTGCAATTGATGAAGAACTGGTTTTTGGACAGAAGCTGAGATATGTCCATTTCAGTGCAATGGAATCTAAAATAGAGAACTTCCAAGATGGAATGCCCCTACTTCAAAAATGGTCTCAGTTAACAGCTATTTTAGCTGAAAAACCTAATGAAATCTCAAATCCAGTAATAGATTTAATTAAAGCGGATAAAATTGAAATTGAAGATATAATTCCCTGTTTAACTGCCAACTTTGCAGATGATCTTTTAAGAAATGCATTCCTAAACAACCCTGTTTTATCAAACTTTATAGGTGAGATTCATGAGCGTAAAATCGACAGGTTCATTGACCTTGACAGAGATGTTATTTCATTAAATCGTAGGAGAATAGCCAATAAAATATCAAGCCACAGACCCCAGATAAACAGTGCTGCTTCTCGCAACTCAGAATTAGGAATTCTTTTGAGCGAGTTCAACAGGAAAAGAGGCCATATGCCTATCCGGAAATTATTATCCAATGCAGGGGGACTTATACAGAAAATTAAACCTTGTTTCATGATGAGTCCTCTTTCAGTTGCCCAGTTCATAGATCCAAAAAATTCCAATGATCTTCGATTCGACGTGGTAATATTTGATGAAGCCAGTCAGGTAAAACCTGAAGATGCACTTGGGGCATTTTTAAGGGCCGAACAAGCAGTTGTTATGGGAGATACTCGGCAGCTGCCCCCTACATCATTTTTTGATATAATGTTGGAAACAGTTGAGGATGAAGACTATGAAATAGCCTCTTTATCAGATATGGAAAGTATACTCCACCTCTGTAAGGGGAGATTCCCCACTAAAATGCTCAGGTGGCACTACAGAAGCAGACACGAATCCCTCATAGCACTTTCAAACCAGGAATTTTACGATAACAATCTGCTAATTTACCCTTCACCCTGCCATGAAACACTCAGCCTTGGTTTGAAGTTCGAGTATATGGAAGACACAGTTTATGATCGTGGTAGAAGTTCATCAAATAGAATGGAAGCCCGAAGTGTGGTGGAAGCAGCTGGAGATCACTACAAAAAATATGGGGAATCAAAAAGTCTGGGTATAGGAACATTCAATATCAAACAACAACAGGCAATATTAGAAGAGGTTGAACTGTACCTCAAAACCCAGCCCAAACTTGAGAAGTACTTCAGCAGTGATATGGATGAACATTTCTTCGTTAAAAACCTTGAAACAATTCAGGGAGATGAACGTGATGTAATATTCATCAGTGTGGGATATGGAAAGGATGAAAATGGACATTTAAGTCTGAACTTCGGCCCTCTCAACAGAGAAGGTGGTGAAAGACGTTTGAATGTACTGATCACACGTGCAAGGGAAAAATGTGTCGTATTTTCAAACTTCAGATACACTGAAATTAATTTGAGCGAAAATGCTGCCTTCGGACTAAGAGCACTTAAGTCATTCCTCAAATATTCTGAGACAAAAAGACTCGATACCACCTACACTACCGGAGAAGATACTGAAACCGCCTTTGAAGATTCTATATATGAATTTCTTAAAGCCCATGATTACAGTGTAAATAAACAGGTTGGTTGTGCAGGTTTCAGAATAGATCTTGCAGTTCTTGATCCAACTGACAGTGGAAGATATTTGGTTGGTATAGAATGTGATGGAGAAAGTTATCACAGCTCACCCGTTGCAAGGGACAGGGATAGACTCCGCCAGCAAGTTCTTGAAGGTCTTGGATGGCATATCTACAGGGTTTGGTCAACAGATTGGTACAGAAACCGTGCTGAATCCGAAAAAAGGCTTATTAAAGCGGTTGAAAATGCTAAAAATCTGAAGCCAATTGTTAGCGATACAAAACAAAGATCTGTAGAAGATATTGTTGAAGACAAAATTGAAAATGAATATGAACCTTCATACGAACAGAAATTGCATCATCCAAAAGGACCAAATATTACCACAAATGAATTACCTGTTTACGATGACAACTTTGGAGAATTAGAACCATTATCAGAAAGTTCTGGATTAACAACAGAGAATGAAAAACCCATGGTTAAAGAACAACTTAATGAAGTTATCACAGAGGATGAATCAGATCCTGATATTGTAAAGGATTATAATATTTGCAATGAACTTTGTATCCCTGTAAATGGTCAGATCCACGAAAAATCAACAACCGAACTTGCTAAAGTTGTTATCCAGATAGTTGATATGGAAGGTCCTGTACATATTAGTGAGGTAGTGAGACGTATTAGGGTTGCATGGGGAATTAAAAGAGCAGGTAAACGAATTCAAGACTCCATAACTGATGCTATAAACTTAGCCAATGAGAATGGAGATGTAAGACTAAAAGATGAATTTTTATATCCTAAAAATCGGGGCATAATTGTTCGTCGTCGTTCAGGAGACCCTCCTGCAAAAATAAATCTTATATGTGATGATGAAATTGCAGAAGCAGCAAAGATGGTTATAAGAACGCAGTTTGCATCCCCAATGGCTGAAGTTGTAAGACAGACCTCTCGACTGTTTGGAATCAAGGTGACACGTGGTGCAACAGCAAAACGCATTGAAGGAGTTGTTCAACAACTTGTAAAAGATGGTGAACTGGAAATACAATCAAATGGAATGATAAACTTTCCAAAATCATAAATATTAATATAATTTTCTTTTATTTTTCAAGAATTGAAAAATTCTTTTATTTTATGAAATAATTTTATGATACACTGATTTACAATGAAGATTATATATCGTATATCATCATCAAAAATTATTTAAATTATTGGTAAATAATCATGAGGAAATCCAATGAAAATCCCTTGCATAACAGAAGAATCATTATACCGTCCAGAAGCCGTGAGATGGAGAGAACGAATGAGTTTACTTCAACCATTAGGTGACGTTGTAGTAGTTTTACCTTGCAGTATGCGAAAACCATACTCAGCATCTAAATCTCATACAATCTTCATGAGGGCTACTAAAAATACTCAAGAAGCCATTCTAACCTCACCCTTTGGTGTATGTCCCCGTGAAATGGAACGTACATATCCAATTCAATCATACGATACATCAACTACCGGAGACTGGTCCAAAGAAGAAATAGATTTAACAGGTGAATGTTTAAAGAAATATGTGGCTGGAAAAGATGTCATCGCCCATGTTTCTGGTGGTTACAAAGAAGTTTGTGAGGCATACCTTGATGATGCAGTTTACACCTGCAATGACGGAAGAACAACATCATGGGAGTCCATGGACAATCTTAAAATGGAAGTAAAAAAGTATCCTAGAATAAAAACCCGAGAAAAACGATTAAAAGGTTTCAGATCAATTGCCCGTTATCAGTTCAGAACCCAGGAAGCAGATTCTTTAATACCCGATGGTACCAAGGCCGTTGGAAGATTCACAAGAAGAATGTTACTTGAAAAAGAACAGATCGCTACATTATCCTTTGATACAGGATTATACTCTCTGAACCTGAAAGGAGGGGAAAAATTGAAGGATATTGGTAAAAACTGGGTTGAAATTGATTTTGATATGAAAACGAATACCCTCTTCGCTCCCGGGATTCTCAACGCCGACTCAGGCATATTGCCAAAGGATGAAATTGTGATTTTGAGAAACGATGATGTAGTAGGTGTTGGTAAAGCTGTTTTAAGTGGAGATGAAATGAAGAAAGCTACTAAAGGCGTTGGCGTTAGGGTGAGGCACAGAAAGAAGTAGTTTAAATGGAATTTTATGAATTAAAAAATTTTGTTTTTTAGAATCTTCATCAAGTATAAATATCATAAATTGAAAAAAGAGAAACACTTTATTTTAATTGAGAATAAATGAGTAATTAAGATTAGAATATAAAGGTTATTCTGAAATAGATATCATTGGAATAGATAAATTAAAGATATAAATAAAAGTTACGAGGGATAAAATGTCAGAAGAAGTTGTAGAGAAGTTAAGAACAGCACTTTCAACCATCGCAGACCCCCATATGGGTATTAGCATTGTTGAAATGGGACTTGTAACCGGTATTGAAGTTGACGATGAAGCTAAAACCGCTAAAATCACAATAACTCCTTCCAACCCCGGATGCATGAGCGCAGCCAACATGGCTATGCAGGCAAGGACGGCTGCAGAAAGTCTTGATGAAATAGATAAAGCCGAGATAGTCGTGGAAGGACATATGATGGCAGATGCAATCTGCGATATGGTTAACAAATAGATGTATAAATGGAACATCGCAGCCCTTGTTGGTGTTCCGGGAGTAGGTAAAACTTCCCTTTGTCGAAGTGCAGCAAGGACACTTGGATTTAAACACGTTAATTACGGAGAGCTTATGCTCGACGTTGCCATATCTGATAATCTGGCTTCAAATCAGGATGAAATGTTCAAATTGGATCTTGAAGTCCAGCAATCTATTTGGAAGGCTGCTGCCTATAGAGTACTGGAAATGAAAGGATCTTCAAGTAAGATCCTACTGGATCTGCATGGTGTTGATCTATCAGATAGTGGTTACATAATTTCACTACCAGTTGAAATCATCACCCCCGATCTAATAATTATTGTTGAATCATCCTATGATAAGATCATCATGAGAAGATATGAAGATGCAGCTCGGATCCGTACCCTTGAAGACATGAAAGATGTTAAAGAACATATGGAAATACTTAGGATGTCCATGACCGTTTGTTCGGTTATCTATGGCTCTTACTTAACTTTGTTAGATAATGATAATTTTGAAAAGTGTTTAAATGAACTCAAAGAAGTTCTATGTGGATAAGCATTTTAATAATAATAAATAGCATGAAATGGTTCACATATCCTTGAAAACTGAAGTTTAGAGAAAAGGATATATATGATGAAGTTTAAATCATGCATCTACCCTCATATTCCTTTGAACTATTTATGTTTAAATAGTACCGTTATCCCTTTTTTATATGAAGGGGCCCGTGGCTCAGGCGGTAGAGCGCACGGCTGATAACCGTGAGGTCCTGGGTTCGAATCCCAGCGGGCCCATTACATTATTTCAGGCTTTTTTTTAAATTCAAAATTAGTAATTACAGAGTCATCGTACCATTACCAGGATCATTCAAAAAATTTATATTTATGAAAAAAAGATATTAAAATGGAGCAAAGTGATTCAGGTAAATGGGTAAAGTTAGTAATTTACCTCATTTTTTTACCTCATTTTTTTTATTTGAATATTTCAAAACAAGAATTTTCAGGTTTAATAAACATTAAATTTGTTTTTGAAATTATGTAGCCATTATTATTTACAAGGAAATGGTTCTGGATCAAAGTTTCCTGTGGAATTGCTTATATCAACAAGTTCTAAAAGTTTTTCCATAGCCAATCCTGATCTAATGGAATTTTTTGCTATTTTTACCCCATCTTCCATGTTTTGAGCCTTTCCAGCTATGAAGAGGATTGCAGCAGTGTTAACTAAGCTCAGTTCAAGCATTGCATCTTCTTCTATTGAGTCACTTTTTCCTGATAAAACAGCTTTAACTACTTCTAAATTACTTTCAATGGTTTCAGGAGCTTTAATATATTTTGGATCATATCTTTTAATCCCAAAATCTTCAGGATAAACCTCATCAATTGTGATCTCACCATTTTCAAGGTATGCAATCCTTGTTTTTCCGATAGTTGAAATTTCATCCATTGCAGGATTATCGTTGTCATCATAACCGTGTACAACCATAGCACGTTTCACATCAAGATTTTTAAGGACTTCTACAATTATATCAACATATTCTGGTTCAAAAACACCCAGAAGTTGTATTTCTGCGTTTGCTGGTGAAGTCAAAGGCCCTAAAATGTTGAAAACAGTCCTTATACCAAGTTCCTTTCTAATTGACATCATTCTCTTCATAGCTGGATGGAACTTCGGTGCAAACATAAAACCTATCCCTGTGCTTTCAAGGCATCTCTCAACACCAACAGCATCACAGTTTATGTTTACTCCTAGGGCTTCTAAAATGTCAGCCCCACCACATTTACTAGTAATGCTTCTGTTTCCATGTTTAGCTATTGTAACACCGCATGAAGCTGCAATTATTGCAGAAGTTGTGCTGACGTTGTATGTTTTGAAGCTATCGCCCCCAGTTCCACACGTATCAACAAGTGGATCTTTAAGTTCTGGTGATATTTCGATACACACACTGCGCATTGCCTTTACAAAGCCAGTTATCTCTTCAACAGATTCCCCTTTAACTCTCAGGGCTGTTAAGAAGGCAGCACTCTGGATTCCTCCTGCTTCACAATTAATCATTTCCATCATACAATTATAAGCTTCATCTTCGCTCAAATCTATTTTTAATACAATTTTGGCTAGACATTCACGAATCATAAATATCACATTCCTTTATTCGAATTTAGTTTTATTATTTATTTTGTTGAATGCTTGAGTTCTCTACAGAAGCTTCCAATTTCATCCTTGGCCACATCCATATCATCTAGTTTATCGGTAATAATATCTATTATAGCACTTGCAACTATAGCTCCATCTGCACCAGACTTGATTACGTCACTAACATGTTCTGGCTTTGATATTCCAAATCCAACGACTAAAGGGAGTTTTGTATGATTTTTAACCCTTTTTATAAGGTCAACTGTACTTTTTTTAATATCTGACCTTGCACCTGTGACACCCATAACAGCTACAACATACAGGAATCCTGAACATCGTTTAACTACCTCATTTATCCTTTGGTTACTGGTTGTCTGGGCAACCATAAAGATCTGGTTGATTTTATACTTTTTAGCCATATAAACAGCATCATTTGATTCTTCTGGAGGTAAATCTGCTGCTAAAATTCCATTAATGCCGGATTTTCTGGCTTTTCGATAAAATTCTTCTAACCCAATTTTGTAGATGAGATTGTAGTAAACTAGTATGCCTATTGGAATGGAAGTAAATTTTCTAATCCTGTCTATGAACTCGAAGCATCTTTCAGTGGTCATACCAGAATTCAGAGATCTTATGTCTGCAGCCTGAACACTTGGTCCATCTGCAACTGGATCACTGAAGGGAAATCCTATTTCAAGAGCATCAGCACCACTATCTACGTATTGCTGGACAATTTTAAGGGATGTTTCAAAATCAGGATCTCCTGCAACAGTAAATGGTATGAATGCACCCTCACCCCTATTTTTCACATCCAGGAACATTTCTGAATAACCCTGTACAACATTTTTCTCTTCAGCAGTGTATCTTTGGTGGGATTTCATACTTCTACCCCCATTTCCTTAGCTACCAAAAACATATCCTTGTCCCCTCTGCCTGAAAGATTAATAATAATGGTTTTTTCACTGTTTTCTATGACTTTTGAATATTTCTCTGCATATGCAACTGCATGGGCACTTTCAAGAGCAGGAATTATGCCCTCATACTTGGATAATAATTCAAATCCCCTTAATGCTTCTTGATTCGTTACTGCAACGTAATTTGCCCGTCCTGTAATCTTGAGGTGTGCATGTTCAGGTCCAACCCCCGGATAGTCAAGACCCGCCGACACAGAGTGGGCTTCTGATATCTGGCCGTTATCATCCTGCAGTACAAATGATAGCGAACCATGAAGTATTCCTTCAGTGCCTTTACAGAGAGTTGCCCCTGTTCGTTCTGTTTCAATTCCATCTCCTCCGCCTTCTACACCAATGAGTTCGACATCTTTATCTTCAATAAAACCTGAAAATACTCCCATAGCATTACTTCCACCACCAACACATGCTATAACTGCATCAGGAAGTTTTCCTTCTTTTTCAAGAATTTGCTTCCTTGCTTCGTTACCTATTACACTCTGGAAGTGTTTAACCATAATTGGGTAGGGGTGTGGTCCCATGGTCGACCCTATCAAGTAGTGGGTGGTCTCAACATTGGTGATCCAATCCCTGAATGCTTCGTTTATTGCATCTTTTAGTGTTTTTGAACCAGTTTCTACAGGTATTACATGACTACCTGATAATTCCATCCTGAAAACATTGAGTTTCTGCCTTTCAACATCCTCAATACCCATGTAAACTTCAGTAGGAATAGATAACATTGCACCAACTACAGCTGTTGCAATTCCATGCTGTCCAGCACCAGTTTCTGCCATTAAACGTTTTTTACCCATATATTTAGCTAAAAGACCCTGTCCAAGCGTATTGTTTATTTTATGGGCTCCTGTGTGAAGCATGTCTTCTCTCTTCAAATATATTTTGCATCCAAATTTTTTAGAGAGATTTTTTGCAAAGTAAAGGGAGGTTGGTCTCCCAGCAAACTCTCTAAGGTAAAATTCAAGTTCTTTTGTGAACTTTTCATCATCTTTATATCTCAAAAATGCCCCTTCAAGTTCTTCTAAAGCCGGTATAATGAGTTCTGGAACGAATATTCCGCCGTATTTACCAAACTTTCCTTCTGTTATCATTAAATCACATCCATATAATTAATTCAAATATTCATAAACTCAAGTCTATAAAAATCATATTAACGCCCTGATTTTCATTAAATCATCTACACGATCAGGATTTTTAATTCCCGGTGCATATTCTACACCTGAATTTACATCAACGTAGTCTATTACTTTTTCCAGTACTTCCTTCTTATTTTGAAGTCTCTCTGAGTTTATTCCACCTGCAAGGAATATTTTCACGTTATAATTCGCATTTTTAGCGATTTTAACGGCTTCTAATAATATTTTTATTGGAATTTGTCTTCCAGTTCCACCGCTTTTACCGTTTATTTGGTAATCGAAAAGTAATGCATCGCATGTTTTTGCAAAATCTTCTATCTCCTTTTTTTTGTCGTGAGAAAATCTAAATTCATTTCCATTCATAAATTTAAGTGATTCTTCCGATATTCCCACAGCTCTTATAACCTTCAAATTACTTTCAAGTGCGTTTCTATGAAAACCCCCTATCCATCTGAGGTACTTTATTTCATTGTTGGTTAATGAATGAAGCTGAACATTTCTTATACCTGTTTTTTTCATTTTCATGATAACTTCTTCAGGATTTTCAGGTTCTAAAACCAGAACTGCCTTATCTCTATTTTTCATTGAAGAAACTAACTCTTTGATCATCCTAAGCTTTACGTTCCTCTTGGATCTTTCAATATTTATAAAACCTATTAGATTGGCACCGGATACTTCACACTTATTAACATCTTCAAACCGGGTTAGACCGCAGATTTTAACTTGCATTTCTAACAACCCGTGCGCCTTTTAAAGTTTTTATTATACTTGTGGCAGTATTTAACATGCCATTCTTTCCAGATGCACCCATTATAGATGTTCCTACGAGCAGTGCATCAACACCGTACTTTGAGAGTTTTAAAGCATCATTTGTATCATGAACACCGCTTTCAGATACCAGAATAACTTCAGGTGGCACGTATCCTGCAAGTTTTTCAGTTGTTTTAAGGTCGACTCTGAAGTTCTGAAAGTTTCTGTTGTTTATTCCCAAAAAATCTGCTCCAGCCTTTAATGCAGAGATTATATCTTCCCTGTTTCTGCATTCAACCAGAGCGTCTATTCCAAGTTCTCCACATGTGGAAATTCCCTCTTCTAAATCGGGATAAATTCCATTTATTAATAGAATGCCGGTTGCTCCTGCTAATTTAGCTTGGTATATCTGATACTCATGAATTATAAAGTCTTTTCTAATAATTGGAAGTTTTGTCATATTGCAAGCTGATCTGAGGTTATCAATACTTCCCTTAAAATATTTTTCTTCTGTGATTATTGAAATTGCTGAAGCACCTGATTGTTCAAAAACTTTTAATGCATCTTCAAGACTTGAATTTGATATATCACCCATTGATGGTGATGAGGTTTTAAATTCGCAGATAACTGCCACATTATAGTCATGATCCAGTGATTTCCTGAAACTTTTAATATTGTTTTCAGAAAATATACCATTTGATTTGGAATTGGATCTCTTTGATGCTTCAATCTCGTCTTTAAGCACATTTAAAGGGGTTAATTCTTTTTCTTTATTGAGATCTTTCCTTGTCTCCATTATTATGTCCAATAATTGAACTTTGCTATTTTGATAGTTCATAGACTGATCTCCAAGAAGTTTTCTAGTATTCTAATTCCTTGTGATGTCCCAACAGATTCCGGATGGAATTGAAGTCCAAAAATAGGTTTTTCCCGGTGTTTTATTGCCATTATCATGCCATCAATAGTTCTTGCAGTTATTTCCATGCATTTGGGGTTTGTTTCAATCCTGCAGATTAGTGAATGATACCTTGCAGCGGGTAAGGGATTTTTTATCCCACTGAAAATTCCTTCTTCATTGTGGTGTATGCTGCTCTGTTTACCGTGAACCGGTTCATTACGCTTAATTTCACCGCCGAAAGCCATGAATATTCCCTGATGTCCTAGGCATACCCCCAAAATTGGAATTTCAGATCCGAGTTCCTTTATAACTTGCATGGATATTCCAAAGTCTCGAACGTTTTCTGGACTACCAGGGCCGGGTGATATTATTATAGCACGAGGTTCCAGTTTTTTAATCTGATCTACTGTTATTTCATCATTTTTTTTAACCATTATGTCGGGATATATCTCTCCAACCATTTGATATAAGTTGTAGGTGAAAGAATCGTAGTTGTCGATGATGATTATCATTTAGTACCCCCTATAAGGCCATTTTTATCATTACTACATTTATTAACTTCTTTAAGTGCACTTAGAAGAGCTCCAGCTTTATCTTCACTTTCATAATATTCATCTTCGGGTACTGAATCGTGTACTATACCTGCCCCGGCTTGTATTTTGGCTTTGTTACCATTGCATACCATGGTTCGAATTGTAATTGCAAAATCTGCATTCCCATTTAAAGAGAAGTAACCTACTGCTCCTGCGTAAGGTCCTCGGGGTTTTTCTTCTAATTCCTTGATAATTTCCATGGCCCTTATCTTTGGTGCACCACTTAATGTACCTGCTGGAAACATTGCTTCGAAAGCATCAACGGCTGTTTTATCACTTCGAAGTCTTCCCTGAACTCTTGATACAATGTGCTGTACATGTGAAAATTTCTTTACATCCATGTACTCTGGGACTGTTACGGTTCCAAATTCACTGACCTTTCCCAAATCATTTCTAGCAAGGTCAACGAGCATTAAATGTTCTGCCTTTTCCTTTTCATCTTCTAAAAGTTCTTTCATGAGTTTTTCATCTTCACCCGGAGTTTTTCCTCTTTTATTTGTTCCTGCTATAGGAAAGGTTTCAACCATCCTATTTTCGACCCTGACAAGCATTTCCGGGCTTGAACCAATTATTTCCTGTTCTCCAATTTTTAAATGGTACATGTAGGGGGATGGGTTTATTTTTCGAAGAGTTTCATAGAATGAAAGCTTGTTACCCTTTAATTTGTATTCTTTGGCGTTTGAAATAACATTCTGGAATATTTCACCTGCCTTTATCCTTTCCTTGACTTCTAAAACCATGTTTTCATATTCATGTTTTGAGAAGTAGTGGTTTTTTTCTTTGTATTCAATGCCTTCGATCTCATTTCTTTCCCTTGAGATATGCTCTATCTCTTCGAGTCTGTTCTCGCCCAGTGTGACGTATTCGCACTTGTTACGGATTTTGTCAAATATTATTCCATCAAGAAACAGTCCGAACTCAAAGTCAGGCTCATTACCTGGTGTAAGCTGGATGGGTTGGAAGTGTCTTGCAGCCTCGTAGGATACATACCCCACTAAACCTCCCCTGAATCCTTTTTTTCCACTGGTATGGGATGTGAGTTTTCTGATCTCGTCAAAGGGATTTCTAACTTCAATTTCCTCTTTTTGTCCATCCCTTTCTATCTCGAGCAGGTTACCCTTTGCCCTTAGAATGGCCACCGGTTTAAACCCTAAAACTGAGAATCTTGCAAGTCCACTGTCGCTTTCCATTGATTCTAATAGAAAAGTACTGGAGTAATTAGAGTATAAATTTTTAAATAATTCAAAAGGAGAATTGAATTTTAGATCGGTACTTTTAGGATCGTTTAATTTTATATTGTATTCGCCAAAAACATTCACTGCTGTTCATAATTGTCACCTTAAATATTTGACTAAATTATTCTATACAAATATAATACTTTAAAGTACTATTTAAAGCTTTAGCGTACAAATATGTACATAAATTTATATATTTGTATCTTCATATAGTTGATTGTGAGATCATGTGGGACAGAATAAAACATAAATTCAAAAAATTCCCTGCACGGATGGCCGTTGCAAGGAAGATTGTTGAACTTGGACTGAGGGTAGGAGAAACAGGCAAAATATACTGTGATAATGTAGAGATTAGCGATGTGGCTCTTGCAAGGTCGGTAGGAGTTGACCGAAGAACCATAAAATCAACGGTAGATGTGATACTTGGAGATCCTCAGCTTTCTGGCGTTTTTCAAAATATATTTCCAGCAGGCACTCTACTAAAAAATGTAGCTAAAAATCTTGGATTCGGAGTGGTTGAAATTGAGGCCGAAGCCGGGAATGCAGGAATACTGGCCAGATCGACCGAACTGATTTCCATTGAGGGTATAAGTATAAGACAGGCCCATGCAGGAGATCCAGAACTTGAAGAAAACCCTAAACTCACCCTAATAACTGAAAAACCTATTAAAGGTGAGCTAATAAATGAATTTTTAAATATTCCCGGAGTGAAAAGGGTTTCAATCTATTAGTAAAATAAGATTGTTTAATTCTAATCTTACAATAATCATAGTAAAAAATTAAAAAAAAATTATGATAAATTTTTTAACTCATTATCTTCTTCATCAAGAACCTTTAAGAGCTCATCCCATGCTTCAAGTGATTCTTTAGCTTCTTTATCTGTTAAAACTTCTATGGCATAACCTGAATGTACAAGAACGTAAGTGCCTACTTCTAAGTCTCCAACTAAATCCAATTTGGCCTGCTGCCTTACTCCTCCAAAGTCAACCGTAGCCACTTTGTCTGTGATATCAATTATTTGTGCTGGTGCTGCAATACACATATCAATCTACTCCTTTAACTTGATGCTCAAAAATTCATAATATGATTATTGTATATTTTAAATCGAAGGTTTCAGAATACTTTGTAATATTTTAAACATCGAATTAATTTAATAGTTTTATTATGTGCTTTAACCATATAAACAATATGTTCTGGAGGAAATTATTATGAAATTGGTAGTTGTAGGTGGTGGATCAGCAGGTAGAACAGCTTCGATAGAAGCAGCACAAATTGGTGAAAACGTTACCCTAATAGAGATGGATGAAATCGGGGGAAAATGTCTTAACACCGGATGTATGGTCATTTGTGGTTTAAACGACGTTGCTAGATTCTCAAAAAATGCCCAAAAATTCAATCAGACAGGAATCACCAATGTTAACCCCAAAATAGACTTTGAAAAGGTAGCAGAAGGAATTAAAAATACAACTGCTAAAATAAGGGGAGTTATTAGTTCTGAAACAAGAAAAGCTGGAGTTAATATTGTTAGAGGTAATGCTAAAATTGCAGAAGGATTTGTAACCGTAGATGGTAAAGATTATCCCTACGACAAGCTGATAATAGCCACAGGCTCACACGCATTTATTCCACCATTAAAGGGTGTAGAATATGCTAAAACATATAAAGATATATTGGAATATAAAGAAGTCCCAGAAAAGATGATCATAGTAGGAAGCGGGACAATAGCAACCGAATTAGCAGGTGTATTCTCTCTAATGGGCACTAAGGTCCATATACTCTGCAGGAGTACTTTTTTAAAGGATGTAGACTCAGATATCAGGACTTATATCAAAGAGAAGCTCCTTAAAGATGTTGAGATCCTAGAAAACATTCCTGTAACAGAAATTTATCCTGATGGAGTCTTAACAAAATCAGGACGTTTTACAGGTGAGGTAATTCTCGCAGTAGGCATGAATCCAAACTCAGAACTTGCGAAGGATCTAGTAGAATTAGGGAAAAAAGGGGAAATAGTTGTAAATAAAAGGATGGAAACCAGCCAAAAAGATATCTACGCAGCTGGAGATGTTGTTGGAGGTATCGGAACAACCCCCGTAGCTAGGATGGAAGGTGTTGTTGCAGCTCGTAATGCTTGTGGAATTGCAGCAGAAGTGGATTACAGTTTCATACCCTCATCAATATCACTTTATTATGATGTAAGTTTTATAAAAACCAATGAAGAAGGAATTAATGGACAAATACCAGGCTCAGCAGGTCCAGGAGCATTTTGGAACGTCCTTGATCGTGAAACAGGATTTACTAAAGCCGTTGTAGACGAAAATGGTGAAATTAAAGGTGTCTCTTCAATATCCCCATCTGCCCGTACTGTAATTGCCTACATGTCCAAATTTATGAGGGATGGTTATAAAACCTATGATTTCGATAATTTCATTGAAGCTCATCCCTCCACCGATGCAGTTTATAAATTAATGCGGTTCTTCTCAAAGTTTGGATAAAATTTAAATTTAGTAAAATAGAGACATTTTAGGTGATGAAATGAATGAAAAAGAATCTTTTAATAATAAACCTTCAATTAAACCATTCTCTGAAGTTACCATATTCCACGGCCATATTTGTCCAGGTTCAGCCATAGGATACAAAGCTGCTAATGCGGGATTAAACGAACTTAAATCAAGTATATCTGAAGATGAGGAGATTGTTGCTGTTGTTGAAAACGATAGCTGCGCAGTTGATGCTGTGCAGGTACTTACTGGTTGTACATTTGGTAAGGGAAATTTGGTATTTAAGGATCATGGAAAACAGGTTTACACTTTCATTAACAGAAATACTAACGATGCTGTAAGGGTATCATTAAACGATTCATTTAGTGTTGATACGCTGGCACCTCAACTAGGCAAACGTCGGGCTCTTGTAAATTCTGGAGTAGCAACAGAACTTGAAAAGGCTGATTTAAAACAGATGACTGTAGAAGTTTCTGAAGAGATCCTTGATATTCCCAACAGTAAAATGTTCCATATAGAACACGTAGAAGTGGATTTACCTGAGAAAGCCAAAATATACAAATCCGTTAAATGTTCAGAATGTGGTGAAATGGTTTCAGAACATCGATCTAGAGTTAGAAATGGAAAAATAATATGTATACCCTGTTTTGGAGATGTTAATAAATAATATTTCATACATACATATGTTTTAAATAAATTTTTATATTATTTCTAAATTGTAAAATCATAACAGATTTAAAAATAAATTACTTATTCTGTTTTGCACGGTCACATATTATCTTTGCAATCTTGTCAGAGGATTTTAAAACATCTTCACCGTATTTTACAGCACATTGGTTCATTCTGTCCATATTTGAAAATGCACATTCGATAGTATCTTCCAAATTTTCCAGTTCGCTTTCGAGTACTGCTCCCTTAAAAACTGCGGCAAGGTTATGATAACGGCCGTATTTAACCCCAAGAAGTGCAACAACTGGAATTCCCCATGCCATAGCCTCATGTATCATCATTCCATCATCTGTAACTACTGCAAGATCCACAATTTTATAAAGATCATTTATCCAGTCTATATATCCCAGGTAAATTAGATTAGAATTCTCAAAATACTTCATGTACTCTTCTTCGAGTGGATCCCCAACAACTAGAATGTTAGCGTTTATCCTTCCCCTTCCAAGATTAGATGCTGCAATTGCCATCTTTTCAAATAGTGTTGATCCTGATGATAGGAGTATGGTTTTAATATTTTTATCATATGCCTCTGGCATGTGCTTGAGGGCATTATCCCTGTCACCAACTATTATTTCTGGGTTTACAGGAGAGTATGCCTTATGAATATTTTTATCCTTCAAATCCAACTGGAAAAGATTAGATTCAGGAAGCGCAACTGTAGTTGTTATTCTTGTACATACCTTTGCATCGGCAGGTGTTATCAAAACACCAACAGACTTTATGTTAGCAAGCTTGGCTGCAAGACATCCTACAACAGCACCTCCACCAATAACCCCAATAACAATGTCTGGACGGATCTTCCTACATAATCTAGCTGTTTCTATTGCAGCCTTAGTCGTCTTTAAACCTGCATTTACAAGTGTCTTTTTAGTTGCAGCATGTCCTCCCGCTTGAGGAATGCTGGTTTTATACCATTCAATTCCATTCTTTTTAAATAATAAACCCGGTGCGTCGTGATCTAGTACAAATTCACACTCAAATCCATACTTTGACAACGCTTTTGCAATATTGAGCGCTGTAACAGCATCCCCTCCTATACCTCTACCCGTAACAACGAATAATGCCTTCATTTAATCACCTTTAAGTATAATTGTGTATTTTTCTTAACTAAAACTTTGATAACAGATTTTAAAATAATCTTAAATTAACCATTTTATTAAAGTGAGTTGTGCTTACTTAATAAAATTTCACTATATGTTATTTTTTTTGTTTATCTACTTTGCATTGTTAAGCTGTTATCAAATATCTCCATATTTAAATTTGATTATTATCCAGATAGTCTATTAATAGAATCAAAAAAACAAAATTAATTTAGTATATTAGTCTAAGAATAAAAATAGGGATTATGTAGTGGTACAAAAGACTCTGGTGAAAAAAATTGGAAAATCAAAAAAATGTTATCAAACATCCTCTCATTAACTAAAAAATTTGGAAATTTTACTGTGATCGACAATTTAAATCTTAATATTCGAAAAAGAGAAATATATGGGTTATTAGGACCAAACGGGGCGGGTAAAACCACTACCATTCGACTGTAATGCGGCCTTATAAAATATGGTCAGTGGAATCATTTATACTCGGCTTTTTTAATATCTTACGATCTTGATAAGTTTAAATACATCGCCACCCTTGCAGCTATTGCCGTGATAATTGACTTGACAAGAATTCCTATATACTTAACTAATAATCTCCTAGAACCCCAGTATTATATTTATATACCCATACTGGTTGTTTTAGGCATCATAGCTTCTTATATTGGTAAAAGAATTGTTGTTTTCATTCCACAGGATGTTTTTAAAAAGGTTGTTCTGGTTGCCATTGGATTTGCAAGCTTGGTGTTGATCTTGGGAGGTCTTAAAATTATTTAATATAATAGTACTTGATAAATTTTACAGATAACTCCTATAAGGTTGATATCACCCGTTATTTAAACCAGAATGTGGATTATATACAAGTCTTCTGAAACCTAAAAATTTCAATAACCGGTTTTTTATTGTAATACTCCTTTTTTTAAGTATTAATCTTCGTAGAAGATCGCCAAGTCCGCCTCCTGTTAATACATCCATGAAGTAATCTCCAAACTTTGGTCTGATAATTTGATAATTTGTTTCTAAGATATTTTTAAGATTCTTTCTTCTTATAAAGGCTATTAAGAGGGTTGTTAACAATAGTAAAATAAGTGTGGATACAAAGGCACCATAAATCCCTGAACCAGTCATGTTCCCTATAATACTTCCTAAAAATGCGAAAGTTACACCTAAAGCAACTGCAAATGAATGGTTACCTATTTCACCCATCATTATTCTTCCTCTATAGTCTAATGGTGCGTATCCAATGCATACTGCCAGTAAGATTAAAACAGGATAGTAAATAGTTGATGTTAGAGACAATAATCCAAACGCAATAACTAAACTCATTGTTATTACTGTTGAACAAGCAGAGCCGGGCTGCATGTCTGCTATGTTTAAGGGCTGTACCATAATTGCTATAAGGATTGCAACTGGACCAAAATAGAAATAACCTATTATCATTACTAGAAGCATACCTATACCCCTTGATATCTGTCCAAATTCTATTTTAAATCCATTAATCCTGTTCCTACCTATAAGATCATCAATAAGTGCAAATATTCCAATCAATGCTATTAAGTAGTTTCCAGGGGCAGGGAAAAGTATTAACAGAACTAAAAATGGTGCAATGCCCACAGCCCTTGGAGTGCCTCCCCTGATGTTGGTGTATAGATTTCCTCCATATCTGGTTATCAGTTCTTTAAAAATTATGGTTAAAACTGCGGATGCTATTAAAGCCAGTATTACAATCAATAGTTCAACTTGCAAAGTTACACCTTTCATTAATTATTTCTAATATCATTATTTGTTAATTCAACCCGTATCTCAACAGAGCTGCAATGCCTCCAAGTGATGTTAGCTGTTTTCCGCCATCGTGTTCACTGCTTATGATCATTACCTTCCCGCCCATTTTTTCAACTTGATCCATAAGATTCTCAACATCTCTCTCCTTTACCATTTCATCAATTACAAGCATGGTTTCGGCGGCTCCAGATTGTACTGCTTGGGTGACCTCTTTTTTCCCGTAAGTGACTGTTTTTGATGTTTTACCTATTTCTTCGAGCACTTTTTCAACTAGTCTGATCTCTTGGGCTATTCTACCCTCTGTTGCCATTTTCTCTATTAATCCCTTCTTGAGTACTTCTGCTATTCCAGATCTTCCCCCTGCACCTGTACTTTCTTGAAGGGAGATTTTTGCCATTTCAGGATATTTCTGGTTTATAAAATCATAGAAATCACCCTTTGAAAAGCCCGGGCCTGCAAGTACTATGGCCTGCACATCTTTAAACTTTTCAATTGTCTCTGCAAGTTCGGTAAAGAAATCATTTATTGCTTGTTTACGGTTTTTCTGAACTATCCTCTTTCCAGAGATGTTTCCAATTATTGGTCCGAAGTAGTCGATCCCGTACTGCCTGATGATTCCAATATCTGCAGTATCATCTTCTATTGCAACAATGAGAGCTGATGGTTTTTTAGATGCCTTCATAGCATCTTTAAGTCTTTTTATATTCCACTTTGACCATCTTTCCTTTTTGATCTTTATCGAGTTATTAAGTTTCAGATCCAGTGTGTGGTGCGAGCCCAAAGGTACTAGATCTTCTGGACCCTGTTCTATGGTCCCTGTTGCTCTGAGTTTACCTGTATATTTATGATAACTAATTTCTTCTACCATAACTCCCATGAAAAAAGTTTTTTTTATTCCTCGATCGCTTCTAATGCGCTCGCCGGTGGAATCTTGGATTCTACGACTGGTTAATGAAGAAACCAGGTCTCCTTTTTCTATTATATGAGATAGGTGCCATAAATCATCCAGCGTTTCTGGAACAACTTCAATAACTCCTTTCTTGTTATCCTGATAAACAATACGCATTTTAACACCACAGTAGTTGATCATGAGTATTAATTCTAATTATTCTTTACACTCTGTTATTTTTATCCCTAAATTTGAGTTATCTATTAAATTTTTTAAAAACCTGAGATGCATTTCTATTCTTTTGAAATCCCTAATTTTTTTTTATCGCTTTTAATTAAATAACTAATGTATTACTAATTCAGTAAAAAGGATTATTTTTATAAAACTTCGAACATAGAATTAAGGGGAGGAGATATCATGGATGAAATAGAATTGAAAATAAAAGAAGCTTTAAAAGATGTATACGCATGGCAAATGGTTCCAACGTCTTTAAATGGAATTTATATTGTGAAAACACCACAAAAAGCAGGCAAAGAAACTATACTGGTCGAAATTAATCCTAAATATGAAGCGGGAAACTATTAAAAAGAAGAGGGTTGTTCCTTAAAACACATGAGCTTCAAAAATTCATTAAAGCATCGAACAATGATAAATTATATATTCTATTGGCTTTGGAAAATATTTCAGGAGAAAAAGAAGAAGAAAACATAGAACCAATTGATTTATAGATATATACCAAAAAATAAAGCAACTTTTTAGCAATAAGAACCCTAATCACCAAAACCTTGAAAACAACATGATAAAAATGGATGAAAAGATATCCTCATACAAAAGATTTACCAGAGTTAAATTCAAGTTAATTTACCCCTATTTTTTTATATCGTGAATGTTAATAGTACATATAAAGCTAGTATTAATCAAACTGGATTATGAAAGATTTATAATAATTGGCTAGGAGAAATACAATTGAAAATAGCTGTAATTGGGGGTACAAGGGGTCTGGGCAAATGGATAGCCGCATTTTTAAGTGAGAAAGGATTAAATGTTGTGGTAACTGGTAGAAACAGTGTAACTGGCGAATCAGTATCCAAAAAGTTAGGTGTTGAATATACTCCAGACAATCTTAAAGTTGCATCTACATCTGATGTGGTGGTAGTATCCCTCCCAATTGATGTAACACCAGATATAATCAGGGGAATTGGGCCTGAAATGAAGAAAGGATCTCTTTTGTTGGATGTTACATCCGTAAAGGAGGAATCCTCAAGAGTTATGCACAAGTATGCTGCCAATGGGGTGGAAGTACTTCCATGTCATCCCATGTTCGGTCCCAGAATAAGATCACTTGATGGACAAGTTGTTGTATTAACTCCTGATAAAACCGGGATATGGTATGATAAAGTTTTGAAATTCCTGGAATCAGAGAATACAAGGGTAATAGTGACAACACCTGAGATCCATGATAGGATGATGAGCATTGTACAAGGCTTAACACACTTCGCATACATCAGCATTGCATCTACAATTGAAAAACTAGACATAGATGTCAAAGAATCCAGAAAATTTGCCAGTCCAATCTACAGCCTCATGCTGGATACTATTGCAAGGATAACTGCTCAAAACCCGTATTTAGTCTACTCTATCCAAACTAAGAACAAATTCATTGAAGAGGGTCATGAAACATTTCTTAAAACCTTCACTGAACTCAAGGATATGATCTCAAATGAAAATGAGGAAGATTTTGTTCGTGCCATGAGTTCTGCTGCAAAACATCTTGATGATATTGAGTCAGCTCTTGGAAGATCTGATAAAGCTATTTCTGCCTTCTCAGAAGAATTGAGCATTCTCAAGAATTTATTAGGTAGAGAAGTGGGTTTAAGACATATTTACTCTGGAAAAATTCATATTGGAATTTTAGAGGAACTCACACCTGATTATTTAACACTCAAACAGAATAATAGTATTACGCGGCTTAAATTATCAAATGTTGAAGTATTAAAAAATGATGAACTCCGAAATTGGAAGTTAAAAAATTACCCTCAGAAGAGCTTCGATATTTCTGCTGTTTTCAAAGATGGATGTGATCCAGAGGTAATTACGGATACAATTAAAAATCTGAAGGGTGTGGTTGATGCTGAAGTCATCGACACCTACCATGGAAGCCAGATTCCAGCAGGAAACACAAGTATTACCATCAGATATCATGTCATACAGGAAGGAGCCCCTAATAGAGTTGAAAAATTATTAAAAGGTTTCGGAAGTCAAATCCGTTAATTCAATACCCGTTTTGCCCAAATAAGTGCAACAAACTTTACATTTGAATATTTTTTTTTGAATTATAACCTTCCTGCACTATTAACATTGAATATTATTTTATCATTAAATTTTTTTATTATTTTTCAATAAGTTTTTTTACATTTAAAACATAACATATATATGATAGAAAAAACAAGGTTATAGTAACATAAGTTAACTAAAATATTTAATGAATTATAAATCTCTTTTAAATGATTACAAAACATTTCACCAACAGAAAGTAATGGGAGTGGTTTTATATGGAAAATAAAGAAATGAAACTAAAAGTAGCAGAAGCCTTTTCACAGGCAGATGTCGGAAGGTCAATTGCAAGGATAGATCCTGCATGCATGCAGAAACTCGACCTACTTGACGGGGACATAATTGAAATAGAGGGAAAAAAATTAACAGCCACAAGAGTTGCATCATCACAATCTGACATTGGACTTGGAATAATCCGAATAGATGGATACATAAGAAAGAATTCCGGAACCTCCATAGGAGAAGAGGTTAACGTCAGACATGCAAATTATAAAGAAGCCAAAAAAGTAGTTTTAGCTCCTGTTGAACAGCAGATAATGATAAGAGGAGATGTAAAACCAGCATTCCTAGGTAGAGTACTCACCATGGGAGATATGATCATCACAGGTGTCAGACAACAACAACAACAACAAACTTTAAGGTCTGGACTGTTTGATGAATTCTTCAGAGATGTGGCTCCAATGGGTGAGATTAAACTCGCAGTAGTATCAACCAAGCCAGCAGGGGTAGTCCAGATCACAGAGATGACCGACGTTGAAGTTCAAACAGAGCCAGTTGACGTTTCAAAACTCGAAGGAGTCAAAAATGTTGTTGACGTGACCTATGAAGATATAGGGGGCCTCAAAGAAGAGGTTAAAAAGGTCAGGGAAATGATAGAGATTCCACTAAAAAGACCCGAACTTTTTGAAAGATTAGGAATAGCACCACCAAAGGGAGTTTTAATGCATGGACCACCAGGAACAGGTAAAACATTACTTGCAAAGGCGGTTGCAAATGAAAGCGATGCACACTTCATAGCCATTAATGGTCCCGAAATCATGAGTAAATATGTTGGGGGATCCGAAGAAAGGCTGAGAGAATTATTCGAAGAAGCTGAAGAAAATGCTCCATCCATTATATTTATCGATGAAATCGATGCTATAGCTCCCAAAAGAGAGGAAGTATCCGGAGAAGTCGAACGAAGAACAGTTGCACAGTTATTGACCCTTATGGACGGACTCAAATCAAGAGGACAGGTAGTTGTAATAGGGGCAACCAACAGACCAAACGCCCTTGACCACGCTATTAGAAGAGGAGGAAGGTTTGACCGAGAAATAGAAATCGGAGTCCCGGACAAAGATGGACGAGGAGAAGTCTTACAGATACACACTCGAGGTATGCCACTGGATGATAAAGTCGACCTAGAAGAAATGGCAGACACTACCCATGGATTTGTTGGTGCAGATCTTGAATCATTGTGTAAAGAAGCCGCAATGAGAGTTTTAAGGAGGGTAATGCCTGACATAAAGGGAGATGAAGAGATTTCCAAAGAAACACTCAAAAAGATGATTGTAACTAAGTCCGATTTCAAAGAAGCTCTTAAAGAAGTACAACCATCCGCATTACGTGAAGTTCTTGTTCAAGTACCTGACATTAAATGGGACGATATTGGAGGTCTTGAAAGTGCAAAACAGGAGCTTCAAGAAGCTGTTGAATGGCCTCTCAAATATCCTGAGAGTTTTGAGAAGTTTGGTGTCAGACCACCAAGGGGTGTTCTTATCTACGGTCCACCTGGAACAGGTAAAACATTACTTGCAAAGGCAGTTGCAAACGAAAGTGATGCCAACTTCATAGCAGTTAAAGGGCCAGAACTTCTTTCAAAATGGGTTGGAGAATCTGAAAAAGGTGTACGCGAAGTATTCAGGAAGGCAAGACAAACAGCCCCTACAGTAATCTTTTTCGACGAGATTGACTCCATAGCATCCACAAGAGGAGGATCAAGCACGGATTCTGGTGTTACACAGCGTGTTGTAAATCAATTGCTAACAGAAATAGACGGACTGGAAGAACTTCAGGATGTAGCAGTAATAGCTGCAACAAACCGTGTGGATATATTAGACCCCGCATTAACAAGACCTGGACGGTTCGACAGACACGTTAAAGTAGATGATCCTGATGAAAATGCAAGAGTAGCAATATTCAAAGTACATACCACTAATATGCCCCTTGCTGACGATGTAGACCTTCAAGTACTTGCTAAAAGAACTGATGGGTTTGTTGGAGCAGATATAGAAGCAGTATGTCGTGAAGCTGTAATGCTTACTCTCAGGGAGAGTCTCGAATCAGAAAAAGTGGATATGAAACACTTCAAGGAAGCCATGAAAAAGGTTAAACCTAAAATAGAAGCAGATCTAAGCCACTACAGATAATTTGATTACCCTAAACAAACTGAAATTTAGGAGATAATTATATTCTCCTTTATTTCCTAATTTTTTAATATAATAATTAAATTTATAATTTCTAATTTTTTTAAACATTATTTCTTTATTTTGAATTTATATTATTTTAAAGGATTTAGACTTGCCTATTTAATTATTGATTAAAACTTTAAATATACTTAGATCATATAGATAATCAAAAAAAATAGTATTAAAAGTTCAATGTTATTTAAATTGTTTTAAAATGTAATCAATTAATAGGGGAAACCATGAGCTACAATGTAAAGGATATATCATTAGCACCGGAAGGTAAAAAGAAGATTGAATGGGTTCAAAGACACATGCCTGTTCTTGAACATATAAAAAAGGATTTTCAATTAGAAAAACCTTTTAAAGGTATAACAATTGCATCGTGTCTACATTTAGAACCAAAAACTATTAATTTAGGTCTGACCCTTCTTGCAGGCGGTGCAGAAGTTGCAATGACCGGTTGTAATCCATTATCAACACAGGACGATGCTACTGCAGCGGGTGCATTATTAGGACTTAATATGTACGGTTGGAGGGGTGAAACAAACGAAGAGTACTATGAAAACATAAATAAAGTACTTGACCACGAACCAGATATAATAATCGATGATGGTGCTGATATGATATTCCTTGTCCACAGAGAAAGAAGAGAACTCATGGATAAGATAGTTGGTGCATGCGAAGAAACAACGACGGGGATACACAGACTCAAATCAATGCATAGGGATAAGGCTTTAGAGTTCCCTATTATGGCCGTTAACGATTCTTATATGAAATATCTTTTTGACAACCGTTATGGGACAGGACAGTCTACATTTGATTCTATAATGGGTTCAACTAACGTTCTTATAGCTGGAAAAACCATAGTTGTGTGCGGTTATGGATGGTGCGGTCGTGGAGTGGCCATGAGGGCTGCAGGATTAGGGGCAAATGTAATTGTTACAGAAATAGATCCAATAAGGGCTCTTGAAGCACGTATGGATGGATACCGTGTAATGAAAATACGAGAAGCTGTTAAAGAAGCAGACATGCTCATAACTGTTACTGGAAACGTCGATGTTGTTTCTGGAGACGACTTCAAGTACATGAAGAATGGTTGTATACTTGCCAATTCAGGCCACTTCAATGTTGAGATTAACAAACAAGACCTTGAAAGTATGTCTAAAACAACTAAAATGCTTAAACCAGACATAGAAGAATTTGTTATGGTTGATGGTAGAAGAATATACCTTCTCGCAGATGGAAGACTTGTAAATCTAGCAGGAGAGCGAGGACAAGGACACCCAGCAGAAATAATGGATATGAGTTTTGCTATGCAAGCCTTGTCTGCCAAATACCTTCTCAACAACAAGCTCGAAATTGGAGTCTACAAAACACCTGACCAAACAGATCTAAGTGTAGCAGAACTCAAATTAAAGGCTATGGGAATTGATATCGATCATTTAAGCCGTAAACAGGCCGATTACCTTGAAGACTGGGAAGAAGGGACCTGATCTACAGATAAAAATTATATTTTAAATAAATAAAGATCAGGGAATGAAATGATGTTCTCAAGGGAAATTGTAAAGGTTAGAGGACCAACACGGATTTTCATAGGAGGAGTCCATGGAAAAGAAGGTCTAACCACTATTAACCTCATTAAACAGTTAAAAGATGATGATGTAGAAGATGGTAAACTTCTACTCTACAACTGCCCTGAAAGTAAATACCTTAGTACATTAGATCCTATCTATTATCAATTCCCAATGGGTAAAAAAATATTAAAAATCATAAACACCTATAAACCTACGATATATGTTGAACTACACTGCTACAAACCTGAAAGCTATCTTAAACTAATAGATCTGGACAGGAAAAAAAGGGTTGGGGTTCCACCATTAATAGAACTAGCACACGGTGTTTTAATTAGTTCTGTGGCCCCATATCTGAGAACTAAAGTTTTTAAAAGAGATGATGTCTGTATAACACTTGAGATGCCCTGCAGGCCAACAAAAAAATCTGCTCGGATTTATTTGGATGTAATGAAAGCAATTGCAGGTTCCAATAACAGAAGAGAACTTGAAGACAAACTGAAGATCAACTACCCATCACAAGTTAAAACAGCCCAAAGATACGCAGCAGAATTTTTTGGAGAGTATCCAGCATTTTAGCTTTAAAAATTATCTTAAAAAGAACAAATTCTTAAACAAACCAGTCAGTAAGACTCTTCTGTTTGTTGTCGATTTTTTTAAATTTATCTAGGGCGTTTAGGACCCTGGGCTCTGAAAAATCGTGCTCACCACTTAGCAATGCAACAACACCATCAATATTTGGGGACTTCCATTTCAGTTGATAATCAGATACAACATCATGTTTAAGGAATATATTCCTCAAAATTTCTGGTTCAACTTCTAACTGGATGTCAAGCTTTTCAATTACATTTAATATATTTCCATGCTCTTTAATGAGTTTTAATCCTGTTTTAGCTCCTATTCCCTTAACCCCCCGGTTAAAATCTGTTCCAACTAGTATTGCAACATCTACCAATTGTTCTCTACTTATCTCCAGTTTTTCTAAAACCTTTTTAAGATCGATCATTTCTAGATTGGCTTTTCCACTGGTGATGGTCAAATTTCTAACCATTCTTGGAGCTCCGAATAGTATACAGTCATAATCTTGGGATCCAACACAATATGCATCACCTTTTTCTACCATGTAAGATGCTTGAGCTTCACCCTCTCCTTCAGCTTGTATGTATGGCACTCCCATGAGTTCTAGAAGTTTTTTTGACCCATCAACAATTTTGGGGGACATTCTAGAGGTCCTTACTGCATATTTCCTTGCATCTTCTATCCTGCCTTCTTCTAGTGCTTCTTCCATCTTTTTCTGAGATTCTTCCTTAACTTCCCGCCTTTTATCCTGAGTACCTTTTTTTAAAACATCAGAAGTGCCGTCAAAGATGTAAATGGGTTTGATTCCCTTCTCTATAAGAGAGGATGTTCTGTAAAGTATACCACTGAAGTGTGATGTAATATTGCCATTTTGATCCATTAATGGTGTGCCATCTACCTGCCTTATACTGGAGAGGAACTGATAGATAATGTTAGCAGCATCAAGTGCAACAATTTTATTTTCTAATTGTTCAAATTTAATACTTTCAGGGGATACTATGTCTCTGAACTTAACTCCCATTTTAACCACTTTTTATTGGTAATTTCCCTATTTGATGGATTAGTTATTAATTTTAATATTTTATTGGATTATTCCCTGAAATGTGTGTATGGAAATGTTTCCTTGAGCCATATTAAACTTTCGTCGTTGTGGATAATGTTGTAAGTTCTGGTTAGCATTGGAGAATCTATTTTAAATATCTTACTAATTTCAGGACTCTGATCCTCGAAATAAACAGATTTTATCTCCCTACGAGATTCAATATTGTGTTTTCTGAGTATCCTGCCAATAGGAATGTCCGCCCTTATAAGATCCTCTTTAAAATCATTTTCAAGTCTTTCAACTGCAATGAGTGAAATTGCATATATTAATGGCTCTTCTGTTTCTATAACAACAACCCTGTAATTTACTGTGTCTCCAACTTCAATATTCAGTAATCGGGCCATTTCCAAGTCAGCATTGACAAACTTCTGTTCCAAAGTCTCTATCTTAACATGACCACGGATCACATCGAGTATTGTTGTTACAGAACCATCGGTTGTTAATAGTATCTTCTGAGCATTTGAAAGTTTGCCCAATTCCTTTTCAATCTTTTTTATTCCATCTAGAATATTTTGGTCCATTTTTAACCTCTAGGGTCTTTTATTTCTCCAGAAATAGCTGATGCCGCCACAACAGCAGGATTAGCCAGGAAAACTTCAGATTCGGGGTCTCCCATTCTTCCCAAGAAGTTTCGGTTCGTGGTAGCTATGCATACCTCCTGAGATCCGAGAACACCCATATGCCCTCCTAAGCATGGACCACAACCAGGGTTGCATATTATTGCTCCTGAATCCATAAATGTGTCTATTAGTCCATTATGAAGAGCTTTTCGGTATATTTCAGCTGAAGCTGGAATTATTATGAGTCTCACATCTTCGTGAACCATTTTTCCCTCAAGAACTTCTCCTGCCTGAACTAAATCTTCTAAACGACCATTTGTACACGAACCTATGAATGCCTGGTTTATAGTTATACCCTCAACACATGAGATTGATCTGACATTATCCACGTTGTTTGGACATGCTACTTGGGGTTCTATATCATCGACTTGGAAGTTATATTCCTTTTCATACATGTAGTCTTTATCAGATTTAACAACTTCAAATGATTTAACGTTTCTATCCTTCAAATACTGTAAAGTCGCCTTGTTAGGTTCTATAATACCATTTTTTGCACCACTTTCAATAGCCATGTTACATATGGTCATCCGACCAGATACATCCATTGATTCAATTGTTTTGCCCTTAAATTCCAATGTTTTATAGGTTGCTCCGTAGGTGCCTATTTTACCTATTATATTTAGAATAACGTCTTTGGCTGTCACAAATTTCCCAAGTTTACCTTCAACTGTTATTTTATATGCCTCAGGTACCCTGAACCAAGTTTTACCCGTTGCAAAAACGAATGCAATATCTGTTGCACCCATCCCAGTAGCAAATGCTCCAAATGCTCCGTGTGTGCAAGTATGCGAATCCGCCCCCACAACTACTGATCCTGGCTTTATGAGTCCGTACTCAGGAAGTACCTGGTGACATATCCCTTCACCGTGGCTAAAATACTTTTTTATACCTTGTTCTCTGGCAAATTTCTTAGTAACTTTATGAAATTCTGCTGATCCAATGGTATTTGGGGGTAGGGTATGATCACAAATTATAACAATCTTATCAGGATCCCATACTTTGTCAGAAATCTTTTTAAAGGTGTTTATAGTTGGTGGAGATGTTCCGTCATGGGACATGGCCAGATCAACGTCAACCTCGATAATTTCACCGGGATTTACCTCATTTTTACCCGCTGCCCTTGCAAGAATTTTTTCTGTTATGTTCATTCTATTTTTATCCTGGAATTATTTTAAGATCCAACCTACATTTGGATCCATGTATACATACTAAACTATGGTTAAAGATCGAAGGGTCCTCTAACAGATTTTACAATGCTGTTGAAAAGTTCATCGTTTATGTATCTGCCCTCTTCCCTCTTACTTTTAACCTGCTCAACTATCTTACAGAGTTCATCCCTTGTAACATCTATTCCACATTCATCGAGTTTTGCTCTTACTGCCCTGCATCCCGAGTGTTTTCCAAGAACTATTCTTCTCTTTTGTCCTATTAATTCTGGTAAAAATGGTTCGTAGGTTAATGGTTCCTCGATAACAGCGTCTACATGTATTCCTGATTCATGTCGGAATATGTTTTTACCTACAATGGGTTTGTTGTCGGGTATTTTCATATTGGTGAGTGATTCAACCAACTTTGATAGTTCATAGAATTTACTGATGTCAAAGTCTAGGTCAACATCATATATAATTTTCAGTGACATAATCAATTCTTCAAGTGGACAGTTACCCGCCCTTTCACCTATTCCATTAACCGTTGTTGAAACTGCATTGGCACCAGCCAATAATCCAGCTATCGAATTTGAAAGCGCCATTCCGAAGTCATTGTGACAATGAAGTGCAATTTCAGCATTAATATCAGATCTGAGCTCTCTTACAAGATAGTCCATTCCGTATGGGCTTATGGCCCCTACTGTGTCTGCTATGTGTACCCTGTCCACACCAAACTTATCAGCTTTTTTGTATATCAGTTTCAGGAAATCTAAATCCGTTCTTGTTGCATCTTCTGCAGAAAATGCAACAAATAGTCCATGATCCTTGGCGTGTTCAATAGAGTTCATACACACGTTTAGTATCTCATCCCTGCTCATCTTTATCTTGTGTTTAAGATGGAGATCTGAGGTTGCCATAAAGGTTATTATACCGTCAACATCGCAGTCAATGGCGGTATCAATATCTGACTTTTTAGTACGTGACAAAACAAGTATTTGAGCGTTTAAATCTTCTTTAACTATAGCCCTAACTGATCTCTCTTCTTCATGAGATACAACTGGAAATCCTGCTTCAATCTGATGAATTCCAATTTCGTCAAGCTTTTTTGCAATTCTAAGTTTTTCCGGAGTTCTTAAACAAACACCCGGAGTTTGTTCACCATCTCTGAGTGTTGTATCGTATACTGTTATCTTCTCTGGAAACTTTAAATTTGCTTTTTTATTATAAGGGCTTACAAAGTATTTCAACAGATTCCCACCTAATTTTTTTCATTTAAAATAATAGATTATTTTTAAATACAAATTTTAAGAAAATATTGCGATTTTTACATATCTTATGAGGAATTAATTTATTTATTCCTATTTGATTGTGAGTACTTTCATTCTATTAATTCTTTTATTTGTTTTTATCACTGAATATTAGTTAAGTCTTTTAGATCAATATGTTTATATACATTTACTTTTCCTTTAAATTTAAATTATTCTAAATCTCTTAAAATAAATTCTTCAAAAATGGGGAAAAAGTAAATACGATTTAATTATCCTTATCGTAATCAATGAAGATTCTATGGTGAATTTTTAACCTATTGCCATAAGTTCCAAGTAGGATCTTCTCTCAAAACCTTCCTCAATACCCAACTTCTTGTATATGTTGAATATTTTCTTAATAGATTCGCTTGTTTCTTCATCTTCATGGGCTTCTGTTTCTATTTCAACAAAATTTCCCACATCGTAAACAGTGTCGAGGGTTACAACAAACTTATCGATGTGGTAAATATCCCTATCTTTTTTTACTGTGGCAGCCCTTCTAAACCCTAGGTTCTCTAGGATCAATGCAGTATTTTCAGCATTTGATACATCAACCTCAATTTCTTTACGTGTTTTACTCAAATTATCCAGTTTTGCACCTTTATATGTGAGAATAATCCGTTTTTCTCCATCTTCTGGAATTTCCCTTATCCTTAAGGCTTCATCTGTCTCACCAAAGTCTTTGTGGGGAGCATTGTAATATACATCTATTTGATACTCTTTTTTTATTTTAACAGCACCTATATTGATCAATTTTTCCCTAACAGCTACAAAATCCTTTATACTTGCCTTAACTTCAACTTCTATCAAATAAGCTCCCCCACAAATCGATAATAATTACTGGGCAGTAAAATAAGTATTAATTTAGATTAACCTACCCTCCGCTGTATTGAATTCTTAATGTAGTATTTCGAATTATCTATCTGATCCAGGTAATCATCTATGGTATTCTCAACTACATCGTAGGTTGCTATGGTAAGATTTCTTTCACGTGTTAATTTTTTCTTTTCTTCGGTGATATTAGAAACTGATTTATTTCTGGAAAATAGGCCTTTTTTAACGTTGGCGGACTGATCCACTTCTTTCAATTTAGTTACATAGTCCAGTCTGATCTTTCTTATATCTGCCCGGACATTTAATCTGATTTTTTTTAAAATTTTTTCCATATCATTTAACTGATTTAATGTATCCATAGCAACATCAATGCTAGAAACATCTATTTCCATACCCTCAATGCCCAATTCCAATAGTTGCTTACGATACTTTTTAGGGCCAAGCATAAGATTTCCCCCTTCTTTAACTAAAGGTATTAGAATGGATATACTCCATCATAAAAACTAATTATATTAATTATATTAACCATACACTTATTTTTATTTAATATATTAATATACATCGTGATGCCCACTATAATTAGACCACATTAGGCATAAGAGTATAATTATAATAAATAATAACTTAATTCAAAAATTTCAATTTATAACTTGATAATGCAAGTTTTCCATCATAATTCTGTTGTTGAATCAGTTGAGACCGTCTCTATTAAATATCCTTAAATTACTAGATCAAAAATTTGATTTAAAAGTATTGAAAACTATATATTAAGTATATAAAAAGTGGCAAAAAAAGCATCTTTATATAAGTTGAATTAGTAATTAACAATTTATAGAATATTAAACTAAATTCTGATTATAAATCAAATACATCTGGAGGAAATTTAATGACAACTGTAGAAATTAAAGTTGAAAACATCGTGGCATCTGCCGCGCTTGGAAAGTCGCTAGACCTTCCACAAGTAGCTCCTGCCCTGGAAGGAGTTGAATATAACTCAGAACAATTTCCAGGATTGGTTTACAAATTAAAAGAACCAAAAACAGCAGCACTCATATTTGGATCAGGAAAACTAGTGTGTACCGGTGCAAAGTCAATAGAAGACTCAAAAAAAGCCATACACATAGCTGTAGACAAAATGAGAGGACTTGACGAAGAAATTCCCCATGAATTTGAAATTAAAATCCAAAACATAGTTGCTTCAGCAAACCTCGGGAAAACCCTGAACTTAGAATCTGTGGCTCTAGACCTCGAAAACACAGAATACGAACCAGAACAATTCCCAGGATTAGTTTACAGACTTGATGACCCTAAAGTAGTTTTGCTTTTATTTGGCTCAGGGAAAGTGGTTTGTACCGGTGCAAAAAGCTTTGAAGATGCTCAACTCGGCGTGGAAAAGACTAAAGAGCGATTAGCTGAATTGGATTTGATATAATTTTAATCTTTACTCGATTTAACTCGGTGATCTTTTGATTAAACTCATAGCATTTGATCTTGATAACGTACTTATTGATGGAGAAGCCATAGATGAAATTGGCAAATTA
>Ga0182021_10000869_pt1 | contig 34116 bp, 36 predicted proteins | sample 612E3MmetaG_FD_120493 | JGI IMG/M metagenome (GOLD analysis project Ga0182021, IMG submission 120493) | Permafrost microbial communities from Stordalen Mire, Sweden - 612E3M metaG (Illumina Assembly) | ecosystem: Environmental > Terrestrial > Soil > Wetlands > Permafrost | place: Sweden... | reverse complement strand
TGTGATGTATCTCGGAAAGATAGTTGAGACGTCGAAGACGGATGAGGTCTTCACGAAGCCACTGAATCCATATACAATGGCATTGCTCTCCGCGATCCCAATTCCCGACCCGGAGAAGCAAAGGATAAAGATAATCCTCCCAGGAGAAGTGCCTAGTGCGACGAACCCGCCACCCGGGTGTCGATTCAACCCCAGGTGCCCCTACGCGACTGAGCTATGCAAACAAAAGGAGCCTGAGCTCAGGGAGATTGTGCCTGGTCACTTCTCCGCTTGCCATTACAGTGAAAAGTTCCTTTAAACCCCATATATAGAGGTGAAGGAGAATCCGCAGACTAAGACTCCTGGGTAACTTACTCACTATCATGGGCATCCTAGTGATCTTCTCATCAACCATCCTCCCAATCGTGAAACTGCCGCAGACCCTCATAAAGACCGGTCCAAGCGTGAATCTATCACAATATACAAGCTACTGGATAGACACCATCGTTTTACCGACGATCGGCAACGACACCACTGTCACGGTCATGATCAGGGGTGACCATCAGGGGGGCCTAGGGATCACAATCATCCCATTCAAAGACGGCGCAGCGGTCGTCGGAGCATTACCCATAATCAACTACATTGAAGAACCCTCCCAACAGACATTCACAATCTCAGCGAAGACCAACATGAAGTCGGAGTACTTCGTCTCGATCGTGAGCATAAGAAACAACTACACACTGACAATCAGCTCGATCTGGTCACCTTTCGATAACCTCAAGCCATACCTGTACCTCGGGATAAGCGAAATTCCAGCGGGGCTACTCCTGATCTACTACGACAGGATCGTGGAGAAACGTGACCGCATGTACAAGAACGCCGAGAACGCTTGAGTATAAACTCTACCATAGACCACTTTTCTATGGGAGAGATTTACATGGAGCAGTTAAGCTATCTCGCTAATCTAAGGTGGTTTTAGGTCAAAACTCTGGTAGCGGTAAGAAAATAGTTCCAGTAGTGAGTGTTCAGCCCATAATTAACCCTTTTCAAGCAATAACGGTCTGCTTTTTGGCAGAAAATGATTAAATCTGTGAAAGGGGAGATTTTATTGTTATCTAGAGGATGGTATGAATATGGCGAGCGGAGCTTCTGGCGAGGTCGTTCACTGCCCCAACTGCAAGGAGGACGTACCCAAGACATTGTACTGCCTGAACTGCGGCTTCCCACTCTACAAGGAGGAGCAGCTGAAGCAGGAGAAGGCGGAACATACTGAGACTATACAGAAGCCCACTGTCCCCGACGAGGACGCAGTCATAGTCGTGGATGAGTCTGAGGAGGTGGCGAAGCCCGAGCCGGTGCAGATGCAAGCTCCAAAGCCGCCTCAGGAGGTCAAGCCTGTTGAGCCTATTGTGACACCGCCCCCGGCGCTGGTCGAGCCAACGCTTGAACCACCGGTGGAAGATGTAAAGGTGGAGATGACGCCAGAACCGACCCCAGTGGTGGTTGAGGAACCCAAGCCGAGTGATGTCACCCAGTCAGTAGATGAAACTCCATCGCCAATGCCCCAACCCGAGCCTGTTGAGGCACCGAGCGATCCCTTATCTACGGGCACCGAGGCATCAGAGATCAAGGCGGCTGAGATGGTGGAAGAGTACCAGGAAGAGGCCCAGAGCAAGGGATACGTCCCCGACCCACTCTCGAAGGACCTAATGGACAACCTCGCGAAGAACATCACCCTGAAACTCAAGCTTGTGAAGCTCTACAGGGACGGCGTAGTCAAGGAGGAGACCTTCATCAAGATGTTCGACGAGTACTTAAGGGAGGGCAAGATCTGGTCGAGCCGACGCGAGGAGTTACTTAAGAAGCATTTGGACGATGTTGAGGAGATCGAGGACGCTTATGCTAGCGCAACCGAAGCTTTGGAGCTTCTAGAGATCAAGAGGTCGATCGGTGACGTCTCCCTACTGGAGTACGAGGCGAAGGCCCCCGGTTACAGGTGGGACATCGACCACTTCGACTTCCTCGTCGTGGATAAGAAGAACAGGATAGCTTACCTTGAGAACGTGGGCGGTGCAATGTCCAATGAGGAGCTGAAGGAACTAAGGGAACTAGCAAGCCTAGAGTACAACACATTGGACGCCCTACAGATATCGAGGGATGATACTCTCTCTAGTATCAAGGAGAGCCTCTACGAGACCATTAAGGTTCTTGGCTAGCGGGTTACATTACCTGTAACACCTTTTAATAAGGAATTGTCGTCAAACTGCAGTTTTGCACGCGCCACTCTTTTTCTTAACATGCGTGCGCATAACAAAATCTTATCAGCGGTTTCATTTTAGACCTCATATCAGTTAATGCTGGGCTGGAATTGTTATTACCCAGATTGGACGCATAGAAAGGTTAGAGAAGCGATGGCAGACGTTATTCATTACGTGGCGCGCGCGCCCTCACCAGATATGTATTCTTGAATTAACGGAAGCTCTTTTTGAAGCTTAGTTATTTCTTTTACCCAGTACTCGAGTTCTTGATAATTATTAGCATATTTTACAAATCCCGAACTAAATATTCCTTTAACAACTAACGGATAGGATAATTTAATTTCTTGAAGATCGCTAATTTTGTTTAGTTTTATTGAAATTGGGGCAGTTATATTTAGTTCATTTGCGAGTGAAACTGTTGCACTTTTTGAAGCGGCTATCTCAAATGATCCCAGTTCAGGCAAAGGAAGGGAATCATTATTGAAAATCTGAATGTTTTTAGCTATTGCAGAATAAGCCTCGTAACCAACAGGGAGAAGAAAACGAATATTATTTTCATTCATAATTTTTTTATGTATTCACAAAATTTAACAGGATTTTTCTTAGGATCGGGGTAAAAAAATGTTGATTTCAAATATTTTGAGTATGATGAAATTGGTATATGGGTAGAATACGTCGACCCGCATGAGATATTTAGTTATCTCGAACCTAGGGACCTAATAATTTAGTGTGTGTTTATAATTTGCATCGGTAACTAAAATTTTATCACTCATTCAGATACAAATATAGATCAGGGATTTAATATTTAGGGAATTTCTTTTTTATTAAAGTTAATAATTTATATAAAAGTATATTTATTGACAAAATTCAAAAAAAAAAGAATAATCTATATAAATCTGTTAAATAAGCATAGTAGCTGGTTAAAAAATTCATTGAGTTTAGTTTTATTATTTAGAGGTATAGTTCTTGATTGATACAATTGATGTATGCATCGTAAGTCGCGATGGGTCATTACCTAAAGGACTTGAATTTATACCAATAGGAAAATTGATAATCGAAACATCCAAGCCACTTGGGGTAGCAAGACAAAAAGCCATACAACAGGTTACGTCTCAATGGTTTGCTTTCATAGATGATGATATGGAGATACAGCCATTTTGGTTTAAAAATCTCGCAAACCATATTGATGAAAAAACAGGGGGAATCTGGGGAATAATTCAATATAGAGGTTTAGGAAAATATTTTGATGAGTCAACTGATGTTAGACAAAGGTATAGAATACTTGGGCCTAAAGAAAGATTCAACACAAATAATACACTTTTTCGAACGGAGGCTGTGAAAGATTGGTCGCCTTCTAAGGATCTAACTTGTTATGAAGATTTGGAAATTGGTCTGCATATCATGAGTAAGGGATATCAATTAAAGGCTGTACCTGGGGGAGCGATTCATTGGCGCTCTTGGTACAAGATGGCAAAAAACGCTGTTTGGGGAGGTAGGACTTATCGTAGAATTTTGAAACCATCTCCACTCAGATATATGGGTGAATATTTTAAGAGGCTTATTTGGAATAGAATTACAGCGCTCTTCAGATATGGTATTATATTTATGATATTATCGGGTTGGAGGGACATTTTTTTCGTATTTGGTATGTTAACAGAATGGGTTTAGAGGATTAATTTCTGGCTAATCAAGTCAGCATAGACACGTGTTTCTGTGAGGGTATTATGAAAAATAGCCTTTAAGGTAACCAGATAATATTCTATATGATATAAGTGGTGGTTCCTTCCCGCCGGTAAACCACTTCAGGGTAACAAAGAAAAAGGAGAATAGGAATTTCCAAAATGAGTCTAGATGATATTTGCCACTAATTTGTCCAATTTCATAAGCGTCCGTTATCCTATCTGAGGTAGACAGATGGAGGGAACAGGGAAAAGCTACCTTTAGCCAAAAATAACCTTTGTTTTCGATGTATTTTCTAATAAATTGATCTTCATATACTCTCATTTCTTCAGGTATCGATATTTGTTTTACTAAATTGGTTTTAATTAAAGTACAATTTGTATATCCTCTTCCATTTTGTCTTATTTTTTGAATTACTCCATTTTTAGATTTTACATTTCCCTCTACTGCCCCTATTTTAAAATTAATATTTTTTTCAATAACATTTAGCCAGTTATCTTCTAAAATAACATCTGAGTCTATAAATGCAAACCAATCGGTTTCGACATTTTTTATCCCTATTTCTCTCGCCTTTCCTCTATTACAATCTTTTTGAATTATTTTTAAATTATATTTTCGGTATTTATTTAATAGGTCAATTGTACCATCGTTACTGAATGCATCGATAATGATTAATTTATTTAGATTAATATTTTTAATAATAGATTCTATACTTTCAATTAAACATGGTTTTAAGGAGTTTTTCGTTATCATAATAACGTCAATTTTCATTGGATTTACTTTTTAACAATATGATATAAAACTTACGATAACAAAAACCTTTTTGTCATGCAAGATCGTTTCGGCGAGGCGTCTTCGAAAAGTCTTGAGGGTGGTACTGTCTGGCATTAAATCCGGTTCTCAAGGAAACTATAGAAGCAGATCCTGTCGTGCGCAGCTATGAGGCATCAACAATGCCTCAAGTCGAGAAGTTTCACAATTAAGACCTTAAAGATCCCTAGAGGATGGATCGGCGCGCGTGCTTTTGGGTGCCTCTTTTGACGAGTTTGTCGCCTAGTTTAGTAATTTGTTTTGTTGATTAGGTGGAGTAGTTGTCGAAGAAGATTATGGGTTTGCTTAAATGGTGTTGTTAAGCTTACTCAAGAAGTCGAGACCTTATATATTTGAAATTCTTTTAAATTGGATATAGATAAGAACCTTTGAATGCGCGTGTTCGTTATATTGTTTAATAACGAGAAAATATTTAAAATTAGATTCAATAAACATCAGAAGGTGCAGAAACATTAAAACTGAGGGAGAAAGGTCAAATTTCTACGCTTCAGTCCTCATTTCTACCTACCGAAGATCGGTGTTTTTACGACAAACACTTGAGGCGCTTACTGATCAAACAGAAGCAAACTTCGAAGTTGTTATCGTATTGAAGCCAAGTAGTGATGGATCTGAACAGGTTATACATGAATTCAATAGCAGGTTAGATATACAAGTGATAATTCAGAAGGAAGGCTTCATAGTAGATTCGATTAACTTAGGACTCAAATATACGAAGGGAGATGTCGTCATTTTTCTAGACGACGACGCGATCCCTGACGAGTATTTTGTTGAAGAACATCTAAAATGCTATAATTCTAAATTGAAAATTGGTGGTGTCGCAGGAAACGTAATACCGACTATTCTTGGAAAAGGGGGTGAATTAAATTTCAAATCTGGTGTTTCGCAGATAATTTCCGACCGTGTACCTTTTCTAAACTCGGTTTCACGAAAGCTCTGGAGATGCCCCCTTCCAGGTATGGAGAATTACTATGTCTACATATCTGAAGCAGGAAACGTAGAATATAACGCAAAGGTGGCCAAGAATCTAGGAGATGGGCTATGTATGTCTCTCCTCGGGATGGGAGCGAACATGTCGGTGCTTCGAGAAGCAATTGAGGGATTAACACTCCCTCGTTCTTGGATACTGGGCTTATCTTATGAGCAATATATTGGCTGGTTCATCTGGCACCTTGGATACATCACCTTATTTGACCCCAAGGCAATTGTACACCATCTTATTCATGGAGAATCGCTTAGTCAAAACGTATCCGGAAAAAGGCTCATATTACGCTCTGTTGAGAGTCAACTATTATTCAGCCGTCTATATGGGCTAGAGCCGAGATTATCCATGAAAAAGAGAGTAATTTGGCTAATTTTTGATTTTATTAAGATCCTCCGGAAAAAATCTAGTATACGTACTAGACTCCTCGCGTTTATCAAGAGCGAAATTATCGGGTTGAAATGGAGACTAATACACTGGTACCGTGAGAATGGAATAATCGACTTGCTTAAAATCATAGAATCATGAATTATAAACGACACAGCGCGCTCATCTCGACGAAAGGCATTATGAAAACAACGAACTATGTCGATAGGTTTGACAGATAATTACCGATTGAATTTACTAACTATAAATCGCATGCGTGGTAATTTGCGCGCGCATGCAAGAGATCGATACACTAAGAAAAAGAGTAATTAATATGAAGTTTGAATTATAAAGTGAATTGAAGTCATGAAAATAGGTATGATCTCTGGTTTAGCGAATTTTTCAGGTGGATTAGAAAACGTCGTAAATGAATTGACTAATTTTTTAGCATATAAAAAGGAGAACGTAACAATATTTGGTAGAGATAATCGAGATTATGAGCAAATAACTCCCTTCGGTAAAACTGTAGGTATACGTCCCTACGTGATCCTACCTAAGATACTAAGGTTTCCAATGTATAGAAAATATGTATACAGCCTAAAAGTCTGGAGAAAAATCAACCGCTATGGTCCATTCGACATCATTCATGGACATGGAGACAACTGCTTTTTTCCATCATTGTTCAGAAGCGAAAAACCCTTCCTAATGACCTTCCACGGAACATTGAGTAGATCCTTTAGTATAAACAAACTAAGATCGATACCAATTGTGTTTACTGAAATAACGGCAGCTAGGAGATGCGATCTTATGGTCGCCGTGAGCAATAAGGTACGAAATGAACTGATTACATTCTATGGAGTTAACCCCAACAGGATTAAGGTGATTTACAATGGAGTCAACATCGACAAGTTTGTTGTTATCGATAAACATAGGGCCAGGCAGCAACTAGGCTTACCCCTGAATAGGAGGTATGCTCTGTGGGTAGGCCGTGATCCGCTGCGAAAAGGGCTATCAACAGCTAGGAAAGTGATAGATGGCATACCCGATTTTCACCTATTAGTCGTTGGAATTGAGGGTGAAAGTAGTGGGAATACTGTTTTTCTCGGAAGTCTCTCAGAGAACCAACTTATATACGCATATAATGCCGCTGATTTTTTGCTTTTTCCAACCATGTATGAAGGTTTTCCAGTAGCACCTATGGAGGCGATGTCGTGTGGATTACCAATAATCGTCTCAAAAGAGTCAAACATGGGTGAAATAATAAAAGACGGTGTACATGGGTTTGTGATAAATGAAAGAAATCCAAATTTATATATAGATAAGATTAATCGTTCCAATAATGATGCTACGCTTAAACAGATGGGCATCGAGTGTCGACGCTTAGCGGAAAATTATAGCTGGAAAAAGCAATCTAACAAATACTATAGATTGTATAATAGACTTCTAGAATCATATTAAAAAAAATTTACCAAATTCTCAAGTGTTTATTTGTGCGCGCGCTCTGCGCACACACATGCTATTTAAATAGGGACAATCCTATCACGATAACCTATTAAAAAAGGAAGTCAATTCAGTTGGAGGATTTTTAACTGTCCGATAGATTCATGGGTTTAGCCAAGAAGAGTGCCTCAAGCAGCCTCATCCTGATGATCGGGCAGATTATCTCAACTGTAATTATGGCAGTTGCATCGATTTTCCTGGCTCGAAAACTCGGAGACGAGCAATATGGCGTCTACGCGATCATTCTGATACCCGTTTCGATCATGTTCTTAATCCAGGATCTTGGCACCAGCCCAGCCTTGACCAGGTTCTGCGCGATGTACCGCCACGAGGATAGGCAGGGTGACCTAAGAGAGGTAGTCAGGACGGGGCTAATCTTTGTTTCTCTAATCTCGATGGCTCTTAGCTTGGTGCTGTACTTCTTGTCAGGCACCATAGCCTCGGCTTTCCTTCATAGGTCTGAGATCGGAGGCCTACTGGAGGCATCGTCCTTCATGGTCTTGGGCAGCGGCCTGTATGGAGCGATTCAGTCGATTTTCGTAGGATATGAGAGGATGGGTCTCAGAAGTGTAATCGATGTATTCTACTCCATCATAAGAAGTGCTCTCGTAATCTCGCTGCTGCTGATCGGCCTAGGCACATGGGGTGCCTTGCTTTCGTTGATAATTGCCTACACAATGACTGGCTTCCTGGGTGTTCTGCTCATCATAGTCTTCATCAAGCCTAGTCGAGGTCCACGGTCTCAGAACAGCCTTCACACACTTCGACTCATGCTCGCCTACGGCTTTCCAAGTTATGTTGGGAGTTTCCTGACGGGTGGTTTGTCATACTGGTGTAACTCACTGATGACCGTATATGTTTCCAATGTCCTTATAGGCAACTATAGCGCTGCCTTGAACTTCATCGTCCCAATCAGTTTCGTCCTGGTACCCATCGGCACCACCTTGTTTCCCCTTTTCTCAAAGTTCAACAAGAATGACCCCCAGCTCCGGATGGTCTTCAAAAAGTCGGTAAAATACGCGTCTCTAATTGTCTTACCCGTGATGGCTCTACTCATCCTGATTTCGGGTCCTTTGATCCAAGTGGTTTTTCCGAGAGGCTACACCGACGCAGCTTTTTACTTAAGTCTATATCTTCTTACATACGCTTTTGAGGGACTGGGTGGGACTTCTCTCGCAAACATAATAATGGGGGTCGGGGAGACGAGGATCGTGCTCTGGTCGAGTGCAGCTACGCTTCTACTCGGTGCGCCACTTGCACTGATACTTATCCCACGTTTTCAAATAGTTGGATTAGTCGCTAGCTTGATAATTGCCCCCCGACTTGGGTGGTTAATCCAGTACATGTGGGTCAGAAGGGTAATTGGGGTAAGTGTTGACTGGGTGAGTTCGGCAAGGATATACATATGCTGTGTCATATCCTTCGTTTCGGGCTACCTTGTCCTGAGTTTACTGCATCTAAGTGGTTGGATTGCTTTGATATCGGGGTCGGTGGTATTCCTCGTGTTCTATTTAGTTGCTCTTCCACTGAGTAGGACACTTAGCAAAGACGATATAATTAATTTCAGGGATATGGCTAAAATAATGGGGCCGCTTAGTCTATTTTTTGATTTCATTCTGTCGCTTCTTCAGCATCTTACCATGGCTGTTCAGTAAAATAGGCTAGTCATACCCGATAGGTACCGGTTGCTCCTCCTTCACCCATCTCTATGCGCGCGCTACTTTGTATAATTGGTTACGACTTTCTGTACGGCTTCTACTATTTTCTCTAAATTATTTTGCGCGCGCTCGGATACAGGTCTTCCACCTTCGATGGCTAATTTTGTCATGGGACCATGTCCTTCGATAGGTTCCAGAGATTAATGGTTAGCGACGTTAAATGGCTTTACACTTTACTTCAGAGCGCGCGAGGTGACGCTCAGACTTGCCAGTTGGTGGCTGTTCGGTGCTCAATTGAATCAATTGCATGAGCTGACTACCTCGCGGTCGAAGATGCGTTTAATTTTACCCCGATCCTAACCGTTTTCCCTCGACGACCGTTAATTAGAAGGTGTTAAAGAGGGATTCAAACATTAATATTGTTGGGGAGGATAATGAACACAGCATTCGTACTGATCAATGCGGAGATGGGGTCGGATCTCACCAAGGATCTGAAGGATATTCGTGAGGTCAAGGAGTTTTATGGAGTCTATGGCGTGTATGACTATGTCGTTAGGCTAGAGGCTGATACCATGGAGCAGCTAAAGGACGTCATCACGAACAAGATCAGGCGTATGAAGAATGTCAGATCCACCCTGACGATGATGGTCATAGACTAAGGCAGAATTGGTGAGGGATTCATTTCCCTCCTGTGTTCTTTTAAGTCCGCATCTTTAAAACGGGCATAGCGGGGTTATTGTTGGAAGTTGGCGGTTATTACCGATGAAAGTCATGATCATGGGTATGGATGGCTACCTTGGGTGGCCACTCGCCATGCACCTCAGCGCCAGGGGTCACAGAGTCACAGGCATTGATAACTTCAGCAGGAGGAGAAACGTCGAGGAGCTCAAGTCCCATTCAGCTACGCCAATCAAGACGATGGCAGATAGACTCAAGGCATACCAGAGGACCACAGGGAAGAAGCTCGTCTTTCACGAGGGGGACCTCACCAAGACGGACTTCACCGACAAAATCATAGCGGAGGAGAAGCCTGACTGCATAGTCCACCTAGGCGAGATTCCCAGCGCCCCCTTCAGCATGATAGACGTTGAGCACTGCAACTACACCCAGACTAACAACATCGTGGGGACCAATAACATCCTATTCGCAATTAAGAAGCATGTCCAGAAGTGCCATCTACTTAAGCTCGGCACAATGGGGGAGTATGGGACGCCGAACATCGACATCCCGGAGGGCTTCTTTGAGGTAGAGTACCGGGGCAGAAAGGACACACTACCCTTCCCCAGGCAACCGGGGAGCTGGTACCACCTGAGCAAGGTCCACGACAGCCACAACATTATGTTCGCCTGCAAGATCTGGGGACTCAGGAGCACCGACATCATGCAGGGTGTCGTTCACGGTGTTGTCACCGACGAGATGATGAGCGACGACCTCCTCACCAGATTCGACTTCGATGAGGCATGGGGTACCGCCCTGAATAGGTTCTGCGCTCAGGCGGTCATCGGTCACGAGCTCACCCCTTATGGAAAGGGCGGACAAACACGTGGCTACATTGCTCTACGCGACAGCGTCCAATGCATGACCCTCGCAGCGGAAAACCCACCGAAGGACGGGGAGTATCGCGTCCTGAACCAGTTTGATGAGACCTACTCAGTTAACGATCTCGCGAAGCACGTCGTAAAAGTCTCAGGGGAGTTTGGGATCGATGCGAAGATCTGGAGCATTGAGAACCCTCGTCTAGAGAAGGAGGAGCATTACTATCACCCCGACCGCGAGAAGCTCCCTGCCCTCGGCTTCAAGCCGAAGAACGACCTCGACACCGAGCTGAGGCTGACGATCCCTAAGCTGATGAAGTACAGGAGTAGGATTGAGGAGAAGAAAGAAGCGATCATGCCCAGGATTAAGTGGAGGGGCTAGCCCCGTCTTTCGCGACGCTTTACCCCCTTTGTTATTCGTCGAGCATTCAGTGGATCGCCTTTTTACTTCACTGATATACCTAGTCCATCTATATGGGCCGAGCCGTGGATGAGGGGAGAGACGCGGAGGTCAGGCTGCTGCGTCTGGCCGGGATAGCTCTTATAGTATTCTTGGTGGCCCTGAATGTCGCTGTAAACGCTGGGCTCACGCAGGGGTTCGACATGGTTGTGTTCAGTGCGGTGAACTTCTGGTCCTCCTTTTCGTATGTGGATGCTATGATGATCGTTTTTAGCCTATAGGGGAGGGAGCTCGTCTGGGGGGGAGTTATTGTCGCTCTCTTCTTCCTAGGGGGGAAGAGGGGGCTGCTATAGCCATGGTCGTTGTTTTTCTCACAGTCATGGGCTTAGGCTACGGCTGGAAGGCCCTTGAAATGAGGCCCCGTCCCTACGACATTCTCAACGGGGTTCGGTTGTTAATTGACAAAGATTCCGACTTTGGCTTCCCTTCCGGCCACACACTGATCGTCTCCGGAGGGTCGTTGTCGCTTGGTTCTACCTTAGAAAGAGCTACGCGATCATCCTCACTGCCGAGGGTCCCTCCTCGCGTTCTCCCGAATCTACGTCGGGGTACACTTCCCCACCGACGTCGCCGGGGGTGCCCTACTATGCGCTGGATGCGCCCTTATTATCTGCTCGTACCCTTGGCTCATCGAATCGGTCTATAATAGGCTCACCAGTCGACTCAAGGCTTGACGCCTCACTGCCTGCTGAGGTAGATCAGAATAGCGGAGGCTAGAGTCGTGAAGATGTCGGGAAGGAAGTTGAATACGCTGAGTATGTTCACCTCCTGGAAACCATTCAGCCATATGAGTATTGGGTTGCTCGTCACGGAGTAGAGCAGAAGCGTGGCTGAGAAGAGAAGGAGACAGAGGCTAAAGTTAGACTTCGTCTCCCGGTAGATGCCGACATATATCGCGATTAGGTAGAGGAGGAGGCCCGTGTTGATGAGGGCGAGCACGGTTCGCCCTTTAATGTAGAAGACGAGGAGGTTGCTGATCTCCTCGAGCTGTTGTGGGCTGAGGCGCTCAAGGAACGGGCGGCCGGGGTTGCTGAAGATGGAGTTGAGCGTGTTCAATGGGCCGATTAGTACAATTATAATCACGACTAGCAGGCCAATTATCGCTATTGATGCCCACGGCGTCTTCTGCATCTTCTTCTCATTTTCTTCCATCGTTTTTCAACCTTTTCGCAATTTTATCCCAAATCTCTTCAAAATCTTCGAAGTTCATCTCGAGGTTCTGGCTTAGGAAGTAGACCTTGCCGTAGTGCTCCCCCACCGCCACGATGAGGTGGTTCTTCTCGAGTACTTCGAGGTGGTGTCGGATGGTCCGATAGTCTACGCCTAGAAGGTTGCAGAGCTGGTTGGCGTTGAGGGGCTCATCCTTTATGGCCTCGATTATTTTCCCCCTGTTGACTCCCCCGCGGGATCCCTCAATCAACCATAATAGGAGCTGTTTGAAGGAGCGTCTTGAGAGGGCCATCGGCTGATCCCCGTCGGGTTAGAGTACAGTTTGCCGAACCCTCCCTTTAAATGATGCATGCCCGAAAATCTGAGGAAATTATGGTGTAATCCTGAAAAATCGTTTATGAATAGCCACGCTATTCGAACAGTCGGAATAGTCTGAACACGGTGAAGTTTGATGACTGAGGATAATCGTGAGGAGTCCCAGACGGGGACTTCTCCTGAGCAGCCAACCGAATCAAAAGAGCCCAAGGCACCGCATACCGATCCTAAGCCGGAGCCAGTTCCCATACCAGAGACGAAGTTCGAGCAGCAACCACCCAGAAAGGGTGGCTGCAACGCCCTACTAGGCGGAGTGGTGATCCTACTCGTCCTGAGTGTTGGATTCTCAGGGTACATCTACTTTGATAGCAGTCGCAGAATAGGAGACCTAACGAACCAAATGTCTTCGCTGACATCGTCGGTTCAGGTACTCAGTACGAGCCTCTCAAGCTCCAGCTCCCAAATCGCCCAGCTCAGCCAGGCGGTCAGCTCACTCTCCCAGGGTGGTGGTGGGTCGACAGGTGGAGGCACCAGCGATGTTTCGGCCCTATATGATAGCGTAAAGAACAGCGTAGTTCTGATAAAGTCAGCTATCCCTCTCGGGACGGCTACGGGGAGTGGCTTCGTCTACGACACCCAGGGGAGAATAGTGACGAACGACCACGTTATAGACGGGGCAAACAGCATCATGGTCACTTTCATAAACGGTACTATCTTACCCGCAACGGTTGTGGGCGCTGACCCCTACTCGGACATCGCCGTAATCCAGGTCTCAGCTCCTGCGGCCCTCCTCAAACCACTGAAGCTAGGCGACTCATCAGCGCTGAAGGTAGGGCAGGAGGTGCTCGCCATTGGTAACCCATACGGGTTGGCTGACACACTGACGACGGGCATCATCAGTGCTACTGGGCGTGAGATGGAATCCGCCAGCGGCTACCCGATTGTCGACGTGATCCAGACGGACGCGGCCATCAACCCTGGGAACAGTGGGGGGCCGCTTCTCAATCTGAGTGGGGAGGTTGTTGGGATCAATACAGCCATACCCTCCCAGACATCGTCGGGCATAGGGTTTGCAGTCCCCAGCAATACTATTGCTAGGGAGATTGCGAGCCTTATCTCAACGGGCAAGTACGACCAGGTCTACATCGGAATTCAAGGCACTGATGTTACCCCCGGAATCATCACAACCATAAACCTCCCCGCGGGGACCCACGGAGTACTACTAACGACGGTCTCTGGCCCGGCGGTAGCAGCCGGCCTGAGGGGTGGTACCAGCTACCAGATAGTTGATGGCGTCTACACACCTGTCGGTGGTGATGTGATAACGAAGGTGGATGATCAGGTGATGAAGGGTTTATACGACCTCATCCTCTACATGCAGAGGAATAAGAGACCCGGTGACACGGTCGCCTTGACGATTATCAGGGGCGGCAACGAGATGACCGTGACTGTCACCCTCGGCGTGAGGACTGGCTAACCGTTTTTCTTCACGGGTAGACCAATGCCACTGAAGCTGAATCCTTTCGATAGGCATTCGTTTTGGTTGAAGATGTTTCTCCCATTGATGATTATTGGGGTCCTCATCTTTGTCTTGAGTACGTCGGGCTTCAGTGGCTGATACTGCTTGTGGCATGTGACAACTATGAGGTAATCGCCGCCCTCAATGGCCTTCTCGAGGTCGTTCGTGATGTGTAGGTCCTCGAACTCTTTCATGTAGGGGTCATATGCGATGACCTCGGCGCAGTTACCCACGAGTGCCTTATAGAGGGGTTCCGCGGGTGTGTTCCGAGTGTCGTCTCTGTTCTCTAGGAACGCGACTCCGAGGATGGTGATCCGGGCGTCCCTTATCTTCAGGCCCTTCTCCGCTAGCGCTTACTCGGTCAACTGCTTCATATGTTGAGGCATCGAGTCGTTGAGGTATCTGCTCCTCGTGATTATCTCGGGGTCGAACTTGATGGAGCCATAGGTGTCTAGGCCGTACTTGAGTAGCCAGCTGTCCTTGGGGAGGCAGTGACCTCCCACGCCAGCTCCAGGTGCGTGCGTGTTACGGTAGGAGTTCGCGGATGGGTTTGAGGTATCGTTAGGTAAACTGTTTACGAATCCGCGGACGTCGTGGACGTTGACTCCGAGGCTTTCGCAGATGAGTGCAATCTCGTTCGCGAAGGCTATGTTCACATCTCGATAAGCGTTCTCCGTGACCTTCGCGACCTCCGCGGTGAGTGCGTCGGTGGGGTGGAGCTTAGCCTTGACGATGTTGTTGTAGAGTTCGATGCCGCGCTGCGTGGACTCGGCGTCGATGCCACCGACTATCCGATCATACATAGTGAGGTTGTGAATCAGTCTACCAACCATGACGCGCTCGTAGCTGAAGAGTAGGCCGAAGTCCTTGCCTGCTTTCATGTGGCTATGCTTCTCCAATGTAGGCTTGGAGCGCGGTTCGTCGTCCCCGGGGCGACCATGGACTCTAGGCAAATGAGCACCCCCTTCCGCATATTGTCGCCTATGTCGGCTAGGACTTGTTTGAGGGACTCATACTGGGGGACGTAGTTCTCGTTGACGGGGGTCTGGACTGCGATGATTATTGCGTCGGCGTCACGGTATTCGGCCAGGTCATCCGTTACGTGGAAGGTGCCCTTGTCGTGAACGCGCTTGATTAGCTCGGGTCGCCCCGGCTCCTCGGCCTCAATCACCATCTTACCCTGATTGAGAGTGTCTATTTTCCAAACCGATCAGGCGGATCTGCGCTGAATACCGGTGACTTTAAAGCCTGGTACATCGGCGAAGAGCGCGGCCACGGGGGTCCCGACGTAGCCCATTACGACTACGACGAGTTTCATGGATTAGCTTACATTAGCTGTTGGATAAATCGTTTTGTGCCCTCCATAATAGTTTCTGAAGCAGTCTATGCGCGTGTGCCCCAGAACCCTCGAAGCTCCTCACTAAGATTAGTATTCGGATCGGTCATGATAATGGATTCATCCTACCCAGTTTTCTCGATTTCCCAGTAATCGGCGAGCAGATTGCTCAATTGGTTTATTATTGCATCCGTCCTCGGGAGGACCAACGGATCGAAGCTTGGGGGAGATACGTCCTCCTTCTGTGTTTGTGGTAGCCCGTACTCGCCCGAGAATAGAGCATAGAGTCCCTTCTCCTCGCGTCCCTGGCTGTACCCCCCGCACAGGAGGTCCACAAGGCCACAATTCGCCTCCTCGGCGGCTTTAGCGACCGCCCTACCTATCGACCAGAGGCCCCCGTAGCTCAGCCCGAGTTCAGCCAACTCGTCTTGGTAGTGTGGATCAGCGCCACCGTTTCTGATGATGACCTGGGGCTTGAACTGCTTAACGATGGGTTTGAAAACGCGTTCAATTACCATTGCCATGCATGAGTCGTCTGCCCTCCTCGGGAGGGGGACGTTTATTGTGTAGCCTCTCCCCTCCTCCTCCCCGATCTGCTCGGGGAAACCTGTGTTTGGATAGAGGGTCATAGGATCCTGGTGAACAGTTAGATAGAGAACTTGAGGGTCAGAGTAGAAGATGTCCATTGTGCCGTTCCCAGCGTGGGCGTCGGTGTCGAATATCAGGACCCGCTTCAAACTGTGTCGCTCAGTCATCGCACGGGCGCATATGGCGACATCGTTGAAGACGCACCACGCCTCCCCGTAGTCTCTCCCAGCATGGTGGAGCCCCCCACCCACACCCTGAGCGATCGCGTATCCTTTACTCGCAACGGCGTCCCCTGCAGTGATGGCAGCCCCAACGATCAGTCTAACCGCCTTCACAATAGAAGGGTTAATCGGTGTATCATCGGAAAGATAGCCGTGTACCTCTGCGATCTCGTAGACCCTTTTAATGTACTCAGGAGAGTGGATGAGGAGGAGGTCTTCATCATTCGCGGGCTTTGGGACGGTGAGCTCGATCCCAAGTCTATCAAGCACCCCCTCGGACTCGAGGAGGTGTATATAGCGTGGGAAACGGTCCCCTCTTAGTGAGTACTCCTCACCGAAGTCGTACTCTGCTATCCCCTCGTGGTAAACGATTGCGTGTTTGTCCACAATTGACTAAGAATAGCCTTTTTATTATTCCTTAGCCTTGGGCCTGGGCAGATCTTAGGTCATTCGCTTCAAGACTAGGCTAATCGTGTTAGGTAGAGGCTTCTGTTGCGTCACAATCAACTCGTAGTGTTTCGGGTCCGTTCATTTCAGTTGGACAAGCCAATCCTTTAAACTTAGAGAACCCTTCGGGGCCTTACTGTCACTACAAGTCGGCACCATCGTATTGCAAGCATCGAGAATCGAGTTGATGGATGTATTCATCCACCCGGGCTTTGAGCTGATTTCATCGATGGATGCTCCACAATAGGCATACACACCGCACTCCGTGCACCCAACCTCGTGCTGGAATAGGCACAGCCCATTGTGGCAGCTTACGACCATCAAATGCCAGTGCAAAACGTTTTTTTTTTTTATTAATATTATACATTATTGTACTGGTTCTACAAACTTGATGATCATCGCCATCTTGTAAGTTATCAATTTGTAACTGGAAATGCTAGTAATTAATTACTATATTTTAATTTTAGTTAGTACAAATACGAATTTCTATTTATTCTAAACGCAGCTTTCGAAGACTTGAAACTCGCCGAATTCCCAAATTATGAGTACGTTGATCACCTAGGTTAAACTTCACAACGAAGTTTTCCCGGATAAATCAGTTTTTCCGCGTAGCCTAAGCGTGAACATTATATTCCAAGTGATACGTTCTTTCCTCTATCGCACACCTAAGGGCGATTAAGGTCTAAAAAAATGAGCGGATCAAAGGGAATAGTCTCCAAGGCGGTCGGCTTCCTGAAGAGGCAGGAGAGCGCCTACAGCGTGAACATGGTGAGGCGAAGCGTTGAGAACTTCGCACTCATGCTCGTTCAGCAGTATCAATCAATCTACCTGATCTCCCTAGGCGCGAACTCAGTGCAGGTGGGTCTCGCAAACAGCCTCGCAGGAGTCGGCACGACGCTAACCTCTCTTCCCGCGGGTTGGGCCATCGACAGACACGGCCTGAAGAAGACGTTCATCTTCGGGATAATGTTCATGTCTCTCGGTGCACTACTTTACGGGCTCGCAAACAACTGGCTACTTACAATCCCCGCTATGTTCATCTTCACCCTCGCAGCGAGAGTGAACCAGACGAGCTGCCCGGTCGTTTGTGGTAGCGCCCTCGTCAACCAGGACAGGGCCGTCGGGATGCAGCTCTGCGATAGCCTCGCCGCTATTTCTGGGATCATAGCCCCAATTTTCGGTGCAGTGGTAATTGCCGCAAACGGGGGGATGAATGCGGGGGGGATAAGGCCACTATATTACATACAGCTCGTCGTCCTCGCCATAGAGCTTGTCATCGTCCTGCGCTGGTTTTCTAACCCGAAGAGCAGGCTCGGCGCGCAGCCACGTAGGAGCCTAACCGGCGGCATTCGGGAGGTCATGGCGAAGGGGGTGGCGGTGAAGAGGTTCCTCCTATACCAGAGCGTGCAGATGGTGCCATTCTACCTAAATGCGATATACATCCCCCTTTATGCTTCGCAGGTGAAGGGTGCAGACCCGTTCACACTCGGTGGGATGGCGACCGCCTCATTGTTAGTGCCCCTGATACTGTCGGTGCCATCTGGAAGACTAGCAGACGTTTTTGGGCGTAAGAAGGTAGTGTACCTATGTATACCCCTATATTGTGCATCCCTAGTCATTCTGGCCCTCGCCCCCGTCGGTAATTCTCTAATGATCATTCTCGCCGGTGTATTCCAGGGATTCTATATGCTCGGCAGCGTAACAGGGAATGCGATGAGGGCTGAGCTCGTCCCTATCTCTCTCCTTGGGAGCTGGAGTGGGCTTCTTGGCCTCTTCGGTGGCGTCGTGGGCATAATTGTTCCGATATCCGCGGGGGTTCTCTGGAACTCGATCCAGCCCACAGCGGTGCTTGCCTTCCTCGTCGCCTCCATGGTCATAGGGGGCGTCGTCCTCACCTCCATTCCTGAGACGCTCAAACTGAAGAAAGCCGAATAGTCGATTTTAGCTAAAATGAAACATATATCCACAGGGGATCACCGCGCCTCACCAGCGTGAAAACATGGAGAAAAATATGGCGCGCGCGGCTTCTGCATGGCTCAATGACAGATGATATGAAGAAGAGCATGCCAAAATACTGAGACTGAGGAGTAAGGTCAATAAGGAATCGTAGTAGTCTAGGGCTTGTGGTCACGCGCAAGCCGATCTCGTTATCAAGTCTAATTCCATTCATAGCTATGGGGAGCCTGTTCCTAATCATCGACCTCTTAGCACTGTTACTAGTCACACCATTTAGCGATGCGGGACTCTTCGCCTTCTCAGACTCGGGGAACCCACTAGATATCGTCTATTTCATGGCTATGATGCTTGGCGCTACCGGGGTAATCCTCATCCTCGCGAGATTTAGGGGAGGCAAGCTAGTACGGTGGGTGCTCACGGGAACAATCTGGTTCTCCATGTTCTCGACGCTTTACTCTCTTGTGTTGTTCGTCTTCGACGACCCACTAGCCACGGGGTTATCATTAGTCGGATCACTGGTACTAATAGCGGCGCTCGTCAGGTATCAGAGGTGGTACCTCATCGACGCCTCGGCTCTCCTGCTTGGTGCGGTCTCGGCGGCTGTGCTCGGGATAAGTGTGAGCCCACCGCTTGTCTCCGCGCTTCTACTCGGGTTGGCGGTCTACGACGCGATCGCTGTCTACAAGACAGGACACATGCTGACACTCGCAGAGTCGATACTAAACTCGGGGTTGCCCCTTATGGTAGTTATACCCAAGAGCCTCGACTACAGGGAGCCACAGGGGATCAAGATTCAAAAAGATGCACCGCCACCAGGCGGCGAGCGTAACGCCTTCTATATGGGCCTCGGCGACCTCGTTATACCCGGTTGCCTCGTCGTCTCAATATACGGGGCCATGGGCGCCGCTGGTCTGCCGATAGTCGCCTCTGTGATTATTGGAACCCTGATCGGCTTCGTCGTCCTCTCGACGTTGGTTGCGAGTGGTAGGCCACAGGCAGGTCTACCGTTCCTTTGCAGTGGGGCGATTCTCGGTTACGCTGTCTCAAGTTTTATACTACTCGGGCATCTAGCGGGGATGGGTTAAACTCCGGTGGGCTTTAGCCCAGTTCATAGAACTCACGAGCCTGTAATTTATCTTGGATAAAACTACTGCTTCTGCCACTTTGTGCTCGTGTAGTAGACTTTGGGTGTCTGGACGTTCATGGGTGGCTGTCCTTTAGCCACTCTGATGACGTTCCACACCGCGGTTTCGCGCATATCACCCATAATTCTAGGTGTGCTGCCGATGTGCGGAACCAGGCTGATGTTGTCGAGAGTCCTCAGCGGACTGTCCTTCGGCAGGGGCTCCACCTCGTAGACGTCGAGGCAAGCGCCGCTTATTCGCTTCTCCTGCAGGATCTTAATAAGAGCCTTCTCGTCGACGATTGGGCCCCTTGCAGAGGAGACGAATATTGCCGTGGGCTTGAGCAGGCTCAGTTCCTTCTCCCCGATCATGTGGCGTGTTTCGTCGTTCAGCGGGACGTGGACGGTGACTATGTCGGATTCCTTGAGGAGGGTTTCGAGGTCTACTAGTTTGGCGTTGAACTGCTGGGCCCTCGCCTCTGTGATGTATGGGTCATAGGTTAGCACCTCCATATTGAAAGCGCGCTTTGCGAAGTGAGCCATCCTACTGCCGATTGCGCCTAAACCGATGATTCCTATGGTGCTGTTTCTGATCTCGACCTGCCTCTCGATCTCGACACGTGCCCATCCACCCTCGCGCATAAGGCGGTTGTGTGCACCGATCCTCCTAGCGATGTCGAGTATCATGCCGAAGTCTAGCTCGACAACACTGTTGGCGTTGACGCCGGCGACATTACAGATGATTACTCCTTTAGCCGCTGTGGCGACCTCGTCTATATACTCATAGCCGACACTGGTCGTCTGTATCAGCTTCAGTTTATCGGCCGCGTTAATCACGGAAGCTGTGATCGGACCCCCAGTGATGATGACATCAACCCCCTTCACTTTGCCGAGGAGGGTCTTTTCGTCACCATTCTCGGATATTTCAACATCGGCGAGCTTTCTCAGCTCATTAAGTCTCTCGGATTTCTGGATGTCCTGGGCCCATCGACCCGCGACGAATAGTACCTTCATCAACCACACCTCAGTATGTCTTGTTTCCCTCTATGGTTTGCTTCCACTTCTTAAGGCTGAACTCAGGGTCCTTGTAGATCTTCATCGTGGCTCCCTCTGATTCGAGGAGCTTCTCCGCCCTCTCAAGGACCTCCGCCAGCTTATCAGCTGGAAACTTCACGGCGCCGTGCATGTCCATGTGTACCATGTCCCCCGGCATAACGGTCATGCCGCCGACTTTGACTGGAACGCCTACCGCCTTGACAATGAAGTCGCCGTGCCCGGGTGTGACACCTGTCGAATAGTATTGAAAGTTCAGGGGCTTTATCGCGTCGATGTCCCTCATTGGGCCGTTCGTAATTACACCAATGACACCCTGGGCCTTGTACTGGGTAGTCATGATCTCCCCAAATAGGCCGACCCGGTTATCAAGTTCGGGTGGAAACTGTTGCTCAGCGACGAGGACGACGGGTTTCTTTGTCTTGTCGATGTGCTCGGGTAGGGCCCACCTGCCCATTCCAGTGAATTTTTCGGAGCGTTCACAGAAGACAACAGTGGAGACGTAGCCGATCTTCGGCCCCATCTCCGGGTAGACGCAGTGGATAGTTGCGTCCGTATACCATTCGCCGTACCATGCGTCGTAGAGCTTCATGCAGTTGTCGGAGCGTGGGTAGGTAGCGACGACGTTGCTGATGGTGGGGGTGTCGATCTTCTCGAGCTTCGCGATGATCTCCTTCTCTGTTAGGGTCATGTTGGTTTCTCGTTGGGGTTAAGCGATATAATTGTATCTGATTTCGGAGGAGAATCAAATCCAGTGTTAATTGTTTTAGGAGTTCAAACGATCATTTGAGGTACTTTTTGAACCATTCAATCGAGAGCTTGGCTACCTCCTCCAGCTTCCCCCGCTCCTCGAAGAGGTGGGTCGCGCCATTCACGATCTTGAGTTCGGTGGTAGCCCGCATCTGCCTCTGAGCCGACCTGTTCATCTCAAGCACTTCGTAATCTAGCCCGCCGACTATGAGCAGGGTCGGGGCTTTCACGTTTGGTAGACTCGGTCCGGCTAGGTCAGGTCTGCCCCCTCTTGAGACGATGGCTGTGACTAACTCTGGTTTTTCAGCCGCTGCGATGAGTGCTGCTGAGGCTCCGGTGCTCGCTCCATAGTAACCGAATGGCAGTTTAGATCTTCCCCTGAGCCAGTCAGCAGCCAATGTGAGCCTCGATCCTAGGAGCTGCACGTCGAATCGGTATTCCATGGTGAATTCGTCTTTCGCGGCTTCCTTCTCAGTGAGTAGATCGACGAGTAGTGTTGAGAAGCCAGCTTGGTTGAAGCGGTTCGCGACCTGGTTGTTCCTCGGACTTAGTCTTCCGCTTCCGCTACCGTGCGCGAATAAGATAACCCCGTTTGCTCCCGGCGGGGTGTTGAGCTCACCGAGGAGTCTGATCTTACCCGAACCCACTAAGACAGATTCTACAGACTTCCCCCTCCTCCTTCTTTGAGAATCTCCTTCGTCTCCTCGTCCGAGACCTGTGTAAAGTCCGAGTAGAACTGACCAAGGGCGAAGAAGTCCCTTGGCTGCAGGACTACGACGACCTCGTCTGCTACAAGTTTCAGCTCGTTGATGCTATCTGGTGGCGCTACGGGGACTGCGACGACTATCGAGGAGGGCTTCATGCTCCTAAGAACTTTGATCGCCATCATCATAGAGGCTCCAGTCGCGACGCCATCATCGACTAAGATCGCAACCTTGCTGGCTACTTCTATCGGTTTATGGCTGCCTCTTAACAAAGTAACACGATCGCGTGCCTCGCGCTGCTTTGACCTGACCTCCTCGTCAATGTAGCTCTTGGGGACTGAACTAGCCAAGTCCTCATTGAGGAAGAATGCGTCGGGGCTCACAGCACCGAGCGCGAGCTCCGGGTTGCCAGGGTATCCGAGCTTCTTTATTATGACAACCTCGAGGGGGGCACGCAAGCTCTTCGCCACCTCCCAAGCAACGACCACTCCGCCCCTTGGGATGCCGAATACCACCACGTCGGGCCTTCCGCAGTAGCTGGATAGGGCCGAAGCGAGTTGAATCCCAGCGTCGCGCCTGTCTGTGAACATCAAGCCTCATCGGGGGCTCTTGTCGAGTCTCCGATTATCTGGTTGGAATCCGCAAACATCAATCCTTCCCTTATTGACCCCACCTAAAAGGCGTAGGTTTTTCCATAGCGCTTTTCCTGATTTCACTTAGAATCCGATACACAGGAGTTGTTTGCATGAGCGTCTTAAAGAAAGAATATGACATTGGCGTGAAGCGTCTCTGGAGGTGCCACGTCTGCAACGACCTCCATTACGGGGCTGCGCCACCGCTCCTCTGCCCCACATGCGGAGCCAAAAATGCATTCGTTCAGGTCGATAGGGATGAAGCTCTAAAGATAGTAGGTGAAAGGGGCGGGGCACTAGTAACCACTGAGGCAATAATTGAGGCTTGGAAGGGTTTCGCCAAGTTCAGTGAGGATTACAAGCTCGTCGAGGACGCCGAGATGGTCAGCGGGCTAGCAGAGGGGGTCCTCGCGAACCAGAAGGCGCACGGGTTAAGATACTGCCCATGCAGGCTCGCCCAAGGCGACTTCATACAGGATCTGAAGCTAGTTTGCCCATGCAACTTCCAGGTCCAGCAGACCTACGCGGAGCGAGGGGAATGCTGGTGCGGATTATTCGTCAAGAGGGAAAAACAATGAGTACAAGTGATAAACTGATCTGGTTTAGCGGTAAAGAGTGTGTCCACTGCAAGCGAATCCGCCCCATCGTGGAGCAGTTCCAGGCGGAGACGGGTAAGAAGATAACCGAGCTGGAGGTCTGGCACAGCGAGGATAACGCCAAAGTGATGCGTGGTTACGGTGACACAATAAAGAAGGCGTGCGGAGGAGACCTCGGCGTCCCAGCATTCTACAATGAGAAGACGGGAAACGCCGTCTGTGGCACTGTCACCCTCGAGAAGCTAAAGAACTGGGCGGGTTAAAAGCGTGCGCGACTCCAAATTTAAAGAAGGTTCTGGAGATTCATAGTTTTAGACATGCACGTGAGGATGATATTATAACTGCAAATTAATCCAAAAAAAGGGGTACCCGAGTCCTAACTTGAGCTCTCCATCGATATGAGCAGCAGCTCAGGGTCCTCAAGATACCTCTTCAGGCTGTTGAGGAACTTCGCAGCGTCCGCGCCGTCCATGACGCGGTGGTCAAAGGACAGGCTCAAGTGCATAACCTTCCTTACCTTGATCTCTCCATTGATGACGACGGCCGCATCAGCGATCTTACCCGTGCCTAGTATTGCCACCTCAGGGTAGTTTATGATAGGCGTCCCGTAGGTGCCACCGAACACACCATAGTTCGTAATCGTGAACGTCCCGCCCTTCAGGTCGCCGAGGTCGACCTTACGAGAGTTTGACAGCTCAGTTAGCCTCTCCACTTCCTGAGCCAGCTCAACAATGCTCTTCTGGTCCGCTCCCTTCACCACTGGGACGAGCAAACCATCTTCCGTTGCCACTGCGAAGCCGACGTTGTAGTACTTTTTAATGACCACCTCCTCCGATTCCTCGTCGTATGAGGAGTTCATGACAGGGGTTTCCATCAGCGCCTCGACAACCGCTTTGATGATGAAAGGCATGTAGGTGAGGTGTATCCCTTTAGACTCCTTGAGTGCCACCTTCTCCCGCTCACGCAGCGCCATGAGCTCTGTCACATCAATCACATCCATTGCCGTGACCTGAGCAGCCTTCGCGAGCGACTCCACCATTCTCTTCGCTGTTGTGCGCCTCACCCCCCTTATTGGTCGCCTCTCAACGTACCCGTAAACGTCGAACTTCGGAACTATCCTCGGACGCTCTTTGGGAAGTGCCTTCGATCGACGTACATCGTCCACGGTGACTCGCCCATCCGGGCCTGTCCCCTTTACTGAAGCGAGATCGACGCCAAGTTCAGAGGCCAGCTGGCGAACAGCTGGTAACGCCAATACAGATTGCTCCGATACAGCAGGAATCTGCTTGATCGTGGGTGCTGCGGGGGGCATCACTTCAGGTGCCTCTGGCAACTCCCCGACCACCGATACAGATGGCTTCCTTACCTCAGGGGCCTCAGTAATCTCTCCCTCGGACCCGATTGTGACGAGAACCTCACCCACCTTAACAACACCCCCTTCGGGGTGGTGTATCTTCAGTATCTTCCCCTCGGCGGGGGAGGGCATCTCTACAACAGCTTTGTCGGTCTCGACCTCGGCGAGCGACTGGTCCCGCTTGACAGAGTCGCCCTCCTTGACGAGCCACTTCCTCACCTCACCTTCGGTTATGCCCTCGCCGAGGTCGGGCAGCTTGAACTCAGTAACCATCATAACACCTCAGAAAGCCATTACTCTCCGAATTGCTCTATGTACTCTGTCTGGATCGACGTAGTAGAAGTGCTCCCCCTTGGGCAGGGGCACTGTAATGTCAGGGGCCGTGACGCGCTCTACTGGTGCCTTAAGGGATAGTAGCGCCTGCTCACATATCCTCGCGGCGATTTCCGCACCGATCCCGCAAGACCTGGGCGCCTCGTGGACAATCACGGCTCTGCCCGTCTTCTTAACCGACTCCATAATTGAGTCAGTGTCCATAGGGGAAAGCGTTCGTAAGTCGATTATCTCTATGGATGTGCCGTCGGCTTCGGCCTTCGACGCCGCCTCCTGTATGATGGGCATCATCGCCCCCCAGCCAATTATGGTCACATCCTTCCCATCCTTCACCTTTCTCGCTGGCCCGATGGGGATCGTGAAATCTCCCTCCTCAACCTCCTCCTTGATGAGGCGATAGTTGCGTGTGGGCTCGAGGAAGACCACCGGATCGGGGTCCCTTATCGCTGAGATGAGGAGCCCCTTTGCCTCACGCGGAGTCGCCGGCACGACTACCTTCAATCCGGGTATCTGTGCGTAGAGCGCTTCGGTGCTCTCCGAGTGATGCTCGAGTGCTTTGACGCCCGCGCCGTAGGGGGTCCTGAGGACCATAGGCACCTCGAGACGCCCCCTCGAGCGGTTTCTAATCCGCGCGGCGTGACATATCATCTGGTCAAGTGCGAAGTAGGAGAAACCCAGGAACTGAATCTCCGCGACGGGCTTGAGCCCGTTCATAGCCATCCCAATGGATGCCCCAGCTATGCATGCTTCTGATAGAGGGGTGTCGATGACCCGAGTTGGCCCGAATTTTTCGTAGAGTCCTTCGGTGACCCTGAATACGCCGCCGTCTATGCCCACATCCTCTCCAAGAACCACGACAGTTGGGTCCCTTGCCATCTCCACTGCAAGCGCGTTGCCGATGGCTTGAACCATGTTCATCGTCACCATTAGTCTGCGCCTCCTAATCCGAGGTCCTTTTTGAGGGCGCTCAGCTGGTTCAGGAGCCCGGGGGGCATGGTCTTGTACGTGTATTTGAAAACGTCATCGAGTTGTGGCGGTGAATGGTCCAATGCTTTCTGGGACTCTTCATCTACCCTGCTCCTGGCTTCCTCGATCGAGGTTTTCTCCATGATGTCGTCCCACAAACCCTTGTTCGTCAGGTAGACCCTGAAGCGGGCTAGGGGATCCTTCGTCTCCCACTCCTGCAACTCAGACTGGCTTCGATATCTAGTCGCGTCGTCGGATGTCGTGTGGTCTCCGATTCTGTAGGTGTAGGACTCTATGAGCGTCGGTCCTTCCCCGGCTCGGGCTCGGTCAACGGCCTCCTTCGCCGCGGCGTACAGGGCTAGCACATCATTGCCATCCACCATTATCCCGGGGAATCCGTAGGCGATAGCCTTCTGGGCTATGGTCTTTGATGCCGTCTGTTTTGCACGGGGAAGGGAGATCGCGTATTGGTTGTTCTGACAGACGAAGATTGTCGGCGTCTTTAGGACACCGGCAAGGTTGAGGCCCTCGTGGAAACTGCCCTCGGAGGAGCCTCCGTCGCCGAAGTAGGTCATCGTGACTACCGTCTCACCCCTCAGTTTGGAGGCGTAGGATACTCCGACTGCGTGTGGGATCTGGTCGCTGACGGGGATCACACCGGGGGTCACCCTCACCCCTTCCGGGTACGCGTTACCCTCCTCGTTTCCCGACCAGTAGAGGAAGAGGTTGAGGAGGGGGACGCCTTTCCATAGGAGGGCCGTCAACTCCCTAAATCCCGGAATCACCCAGTCTTCAGGTCCTAGGGCCATGGCGGGGCCAATCTGGCTCGCTTCCTGGCCGCGGCTGGGTGGATAGGCACCTATCCTCCCCTGCCTCTGAAGCTTCACGGCTTTCTCGTCGGCCACACGAGAGAGGATCATCGTCCTATAGGCGCGTTTAAGCAGGTCGTCGTCGAGGTTCGGCTCCAACCTCTTGCAGACTGTTCCGTCGGCTCCGATTACTTGCAGCATCTTCCCATCTAGTGGATTGAACTCGTCGCTCAGCATCTCGATGATCCTCAGATAGGGTGGGGAATGTTTTTTTTTAAAGGGTGCCCTTTTTGCCAGTTATTTTTAGTCTACTGAAAGTGAATTACAAGTTTGTTGGCCTTACTCCATTTATGATCCAGTTGGGTTTAGAGTACAACGATTCTCTTAGCTTGGTAGCGAGAGCCGTTTCTTCAGGTGTGATGACTCCAGGTTGGAAGGATACGTTGAAGGCATTCGAAATTTGCTCAAGGTATTTTTTCTTCCAGGTTTCAGTCTGGAGATTTGTTAGATTTGTGGTAGGCTTATATTTGCTCCTTCCTCGCTCAGGTTCTAAATGGTGAATAAGGCTTCCCTCGAGTTTCTTGAGGTCGGCTGCAAGCAGGAGTGTTGAGTGGTGGAGGATTGTCTCCTTGGTGAAGTACGCCGCCGCACCTGATACCTTATGATCCTGGTAGAGCAGGCTGTGGGTATCATCGACCCGTATATTTTCTACACCCGACACCTCAAGACTCTCTTTTAGGAGGTTCGTGAGGCGTGATGTTGTCTCTTTTATGTCATCGGGGTTTTCAAGTGCCGTTTTTGGGATGAGGAGGCTTATGTTGAGGTTTCCCTCGTCGTGGTAGACGGCTCCACCCCCGGTGATTCTCCTTGCGATTTGGATCTGGTTGTCCATGCAAAATGCTTGGTTTACCTCTTCGCTGAGTTTCTGCCCCCTTCCAAGTATAACGGAGCTTGGATTGCTCCAGAATCTAATAGTCGTGAAGTAATCCGACTGCGGGTTTAAGAGGAGGAGAGCGTGGTCGATTGCGAGGCCATAATTAACATCGGTTGATCTATCACTTAATACGCGTCCCCTCATCGACATTTCTCTTCCCCCTAATTTGCTAACTTTTTCCTAAAAGGTTAACCGATGGTAAAGAGGTTAATGGCACTGGAATTCTCCAAGATCTATAGATGTAGTTGAGGATCTCATGCGTGAGGTTTAAGCTGTTCTTCGCAAATTTCTTAATACTACTTAGCCTAACTTAGGCAAACATGATATTGGGTGGATTTTGTGAGTAAAACATCGGAGACCGCCAAAGCTGCGTCGAAGGAGTTCGACGAATTCGTTAAAGAGATCTCAACTGACCCCGAGAGAGGCCTCACATCAGAAGAGGTGAAGATTAGGCTAGAGAAGTATGGTGAGAATGCTCTAGGGGAGGAGAAAGAGGAGACATTTTGGGCCGCCCTAAAGGAGGAGGCGCGGGAGCCTATGATCCTTCTGCTAATAGGTGTTGGAGTACTCTACAGCATCTGGGGCAGCATTCTCGACGCTGCGACCATCTTCACGGTTATCGCGGTTCTCGTTCTGAGCGAGGTCTATAACGAGTGGAAGGCGGAGCAAGGTATAGACTCGCTGAAGGAGCTCACGACCCCCCGGCCACTCGTACTCAGGGATGGGAAGATCGGCGAGGTCGAGTCCGCAGAGATTGTGCCAGGGGATGTACTACCGCTCAGCGTCGGAGAGAGGATCCCCGCTGACTCGAGGCTGTACAAATCGTATGGCCTTCAACTCGATGAGTCGAGCCTCACAGGTGAGTCGATACCGGTCTCGAAGGTCGCCGACATCGTGATGCCTGATGGGACGCAAGTCACTGAGCTATCAAACATGGTCCTCGCTGGGACCCTCATAGTTCAGGGGGAAGGTGTTGCAGTCGTTGCGACAACGGGGCGAAGCACGGAGCTTGGCCACATAGCCACGTTGACGGAGGAGGTCGAGGAGGAGCAGACGCCGCTGCAGGAGGCGATGGAGCAGCTCTCGAAGACGCTTGTCTGGATAGCGCTATTCTTCAGCATAGCGATTCCAGCCCTCGGATATCTTCGTGGTCAACCGCTGCAGACGATGATCCTGACTGGCCTTTCACTCTCCTTCGCGGTGATCCCTGAGGAGTTGCCAATCATCATCACGATGGTTCTCGCTGTTGGCACATATACCTTGAGCAGAAGGGGTGCACTTGTTAAGCGGCTCAGGGCCTCCGAGACACTGGGCAGTGTGACGATTATTGCGACGGATAAGACTGGCACAATCACTGAGAGCGTCATGAAGCTTGGACACATCTACATCGACGGCGAGTTGAGGGAGCCTAAAGGGGATGCATCGGATTTGGGCATCCTTGAGATGGGAATCTTAGCGACGCGCGGACAGAACACGCTCATCAGCGACAAGTTCAGAGGGGTCAACCCTATGGGGGCTGCGATAGTCGACTCGGCCACGAAGTCTGGGGCCTCTGTGGAGGAACTGGCTAGAAGGAGCCTGGTTAACGAGTTCAGCTTCGATTCCAGAACGAAGACGGCGTCGTATGTCTACAGTGAAGGCACTAAACTACGCGTCTATACCAGCGGAGCACCCGAAGCGGTTTTGGCGAAATCGTCGAAGATTGTGAAAGGCTCTAATGTAGTCATTCTAACCAAACTAACTAGAGGTCAAATCAGTGAGGCTATTGAGCAGATTGCGAAGATGGGTGAACGTGCACTCGCCGTTGCCTACAAGGACATCGAGGAAGATGTCGTCGATGTAGCTCCGGAGAGTGGACTTGTGCTCGCCGGGATATTCAGCTTCATTGACCCTCCGAGGAAGGAGGTCGCGGACGTCGTTAAGATGTGCAAGGGGGCTGGGATACGCGTCGTGATGCTCACCGGGGACCACCCTGATACGGCGAAGGCCGTCGCGGCTCAGGTTGGTATCGACTCCTCCTCCGTGCTCACGGGCCCCGAGATCTCAGCTATGGATGATTCTAAGCTTGGGGAGGCGATGAAGAAGACCAGCGTCTTCGCGAGGATCACGCCTGAGCACAAGCTAAGGATCGTGAAGCTGTTCAAGGCGAATGGGCAGGTTGTTGCGGTCACGGGTGATGGCGTGAACGACGCTCCTGCTTTGAAGGAGGCGGCTATTGGCATCGCTATGGGTGTCAGGGGGACTGACGCAGCGAAGGAGGCCGCGGACATCGTCCTTACTGACGATAATTTTGTTAGCATTGGGAGTGCGGTTCGGGAGGGGAGGAAAATCTTTGACAACCTTAGGAAGGGGGTCAAGTACTACCTGGCTGTGAAGGTTGCCCTCGTCCTGATCTTCACCTTGCCAATTATCCTCGATGTGCCTCTCCCATTTGCACCCATTCAGATCATTCTGCTTGAGATGTTCATGGACTTGGCCGCGTCAAGCGGCTTTGTGGCGGAGGGATTCGAGTCGGATCTGATGACCAGGCCTCCAAGGGACCCGGCCGCGAAGTTCCTCGACAGGGGGACTCTTACAGGTATACTCGCTAGCGCACTTAGTCTATTCGTGGCTGTGAGTTTCTGCTACCTGACGGCATATTATAGGAACGGTGATCTGGTCTATGCTCAGACTGTGGCGTTCTCTGCTTGGATAGTTAGCCACATCATGCTCGCGTTCGTTAGGAGATCGGAGAAGGAGCCTCTTCTAAAGAGGGGCCTGTTCTCGAACAGGGTCATGGTACTCTGGGCTGTCTCAGCGGTTGGGCTGCTACTTGCAGTCATCTACGTTCCGTTCCTGCAGGGATTGGTGAAAGTCACTGCGCTTGGCTGGATTGACTGGGCAACGGTGATAGCGGCTTCCTTCGTAGCAACGATCTGGATCGAGGCAGCGAAGTATATTCGGCCGAAGTAGCGGCCATATTACTCTTTATTTTTTTTCGCTTAATGATGAGACAATCACAGAAGATTCAAAGTATTTAGCACCATTTTATTTCCACAATCAGTTAAAGATGACCAGAATCCAAGATCGGAGGATAAGACTCGCTGCCACTACTAGTGCCGCGATGGCAAGGTGTTCAACCATTGCGGGGAGAATTTTCGTCTCTCGTTCAATAGCAATAAGATAAGTCAAAGTCATTAGGAGGGAAATTCCCCAGACTACGGAGATGATTACGGCGAGCTGTATCGGCAATATGTAAACGACTGCGACGAATGAGAGTATTACGAGAAATCGGCTTGCAAAGTTTGTGATTGTGGAGGAATTTACTGTGCCTTTTTGTTTAAGGTCCGATTCCTGGAAAATATGGATACCGAGGGAGTCTGAAATGTTATCTGCTATTGCGAAGACAAGCAGAGAGCCTATAATTGGCATTCGTGGCTCGATATTCCCACTTAGGCTTACTATGAAGGCTAGACTTGTGACGATGGCGGATGTAACTCCGAAGCTGATTTTTGTGAGATGAGTCATCTCGGGTTCTGTGATAAAATTTGTGTTCGAGCTTATTCAATGAAACTGAGAATACCTATATGAAATCGTGCTCGCTCACCCCGCGCGTGTTAAATATAGAATTAAAACATGATAGAATTTGGTGAAAGTTTGTCAAAGAATCAGACCGAGGATCAAATGCTTCAAAGGTTGACTGAAATTAAGGAGCTATTGACACCAAAACCGGCTCCACCTCCTCCACCTCCTGTGAAGAAGACGTTTAGTGAGGAGTTCATAGATTTTCTAAACAAGTACGGAGTCGTCGGCTTGGCAATCGCCTTCATAATAGGCGGGGCAGCGGGGGCGCTCATCTCAGCTTTAGTAAACGATCTCCTGATGCCAATAATCGGTGTGTTGATTCCGGGTGGTGAGTGGAGGACAACCGTCTTCTTAGTGGGCCCAATAAAGTTCCTTCTAGGCGACTTCGCGGGCGCATTGATCAACTTCATAATCATCGCCCTAGTCGTCTTCTTGTTGAGCAAACAGCTCTCCAAGACGAAGCTTAAATAGATTCCACATTTTTTTACAATTTTACGGTTTTGAAGAAGAAAAGTCAGTTAAGAAAAAATTCTATTTTGATTTACTTTGTCCGATACGATCCAGGGCTAACGCAACATGTTCAGAAATTATCTCTAAGCGCACGCGGATTCGAGTAAATTTTAACTCGTATAAAAGGGAAGAACCTTATGAACAACTTCGGTAATGTCTGAGGCATGGATGAAGCGCTCACTCGCAACCTACGAATTCTAATCATACTCGCAGTAATAGCCATAACCGGTTTCGACATTATCCAATCGGGACAAACATCGATATGGTGGATCTTTGGAATCCTCGTCGTCATAGTACTCATTGTACTCTTTATTCAGGATAGAAGGGCAAGAAATAGGCAGAAGAAAGAAGCAATTGCATAAACATTTAGAAGAATTTTGTGCGCTGTCATGGTCTAAGTTTTCGTATCAACAAGTTCTGCAAGCGTTTTAGAATCTAAATTAAGACAATTGGTTAATACTCTCCTCTCATTCAGTTTAAAAGAAGATGAGCTTACAAGTCATTCCATTAACGGGTATACCGATGATTAGTGGGGGGGATGATGTTCCTAGGCTCTTAATCGAGGCTGCAAAAAGGCTGGAAACTCCGATTCAGGAGGGAGACATCATTGTAATTACTCATAAGATCGTCTCAAAAGCGGAGAACAGACTCATCGAGCTCGCTAACATCACGCCGTCTGAGCCAGCTGCTAACTTCGCAGCTTATACAGGTAAGGATCCGAGGGTCGTTGAGGCGGTCTTGAGGGAGTCAAGAGCAATTAGGCGGATGTCCCAGGGGATTCTCATAACGGAGACGAAACATGGATTCGTCTGTGCAAACGCGGGTATCGATAAGTCAAATGTGGAGGGTCGGGAGACAGTGGCGTTGCTGCCGTTGGATCCTGATGGTTCTGCGAGAAGGATTCGTTTGAGTTTGGAGAGGTTATCGGGTAAAAGAGTCTCGGTGATCATCTCGGATACACATGGGCGCGCTCATAAGGACGGCGAGGTGAACGTCGCCATTGGGGCATCTGGTTTCCCGGTGATACTAGATAGGAGGGGGGAGATGGATCTCTTTGGGTATGAGTTGAAGGTGAAGAGGATAGCCATCGCGGATGAGTTGGCTGGTGCTGCTGAGCTTGTGATTGGTCAGGCCTCTGAGGGTACACCGGCGGCTATTATTCGCGGTTATAAGGTTAGGGTTGATGAGGCTTCGAAGGCCACGGACTTAATTTGGCCTAGGGATAAGGATCTATTCCTTTGAGGGCTCATCTGGGCATTGATGTTTACGGTATGAAATACATCACTATGCCGAATACCAGGGATATTATCCATGTGATGAAGGTGATTCTCATCATCCATTTGCCGACGCAGTAACGTGGGTTAGTTCTGTGTATTATCCACCTCAGTGAAATGTAGGCTCCTAGTGCTGGCGCGATCAAACCTAGGGTTATATGACTCCAATGGATCAAGTTCAATGGATCGAGGATTAGGGATGTGAATTCGGGATCGGAGGAGACTGCTGGGATCATTCTCAGGAGGATGGCTCCGATATGTACCACCGTCGCCACGCAGAGGACGAACCCGTGTTCCTTGATGTTGCGGGCTATGAATAGAAGGTATCCGAAGATTAGCATCGCGAAGACGGTGAGTTGCAGTATTAAGCTGAGGGTGGCGATGTCCATGCAATGCACCTAACGTCTAGAGGGGTTATGTGGTGCTATTTGAGATGGGACTCGGAAATAATGGTAACGGGTTTTTGCATTCCGATTTGAAAATAGTATAGCTGTGATGGCTAGTTTATCTGCAGCCCTCGGTACTGGGGGCGATGTGAGGTAATCGTCGGAGATGTCTCGTGGTGCGGAGAAGGAGACACGATGGTATCTCTCTATGATCCCTCTCTATATGGCGATTGGGAACCCTGGCCTGCTTGTTACGCTGGTTGCCCTGTCTCTCGGTGCGAGTGTGGCTCAGGTGGGTGCGATCAGCGCCGCGGGCTCGGTGGCTAGTTT
>Ga0182021_10000868_pt1 | contig 34139 bp, 43 predicted proteins | sample 612E3MmetaG_FD_120493 | JGI IMG/M metagenome (GOLD analysis project Ga0182021, IMG submission 120493) | Permafrost microbial communities from Stordalen Mire, Sweden - 612E3M metaG (Illumina Assembly) | ecosystem: Environmental > Terrestrial > Soil > Wetlands > Permafrost | place: Sweden... | reverse complement strand
GATGATCAGCCGCTTGCCGCCCCACGGGATCTCCTCGGCCGCGGTTAGCGGCGTGTGGCCCCACTTCTTGGCGTAGCGCTCCTTGGACGGCCCCTTGTCGCGCTTGCGGATCTTGCCGCCGTCCACGACCACGTCCTTACGGTACGTCTCGCCGTCGATCTCGAGGTGCCCGAACGAAACCAGCTTTGCCTTCACTCCCCGATTCTCTCACCGCGGGGGATGGCGAGTCGGCCGCGACCCTGAGGGAGCCGCGACCGACCCATCGATTGAACGGCCGCCTATAGGTTCGAGCCCGAAGGCGAGGCGGAGGGCATGGGCGACGCTTGGCCACCGCCGAAGCCCGGGAAGCCGCCGCCACCGCCGAAGCTCGGAACGCGCTGGCGGACGTTCGGGCCCGCCTGGATCACCGTGGCCGTGAGAGAACCGTCGGCGTTGAGCGTTCCCTGGGCCTGGATGCCGTAGCCCACCGCGACGCTGTCCAGGGTCGCCGACGAGACGCCTTGCACGGAGTACTTGGTCGAGGACGAGACGTTGACAGTGACCGTCTTGCCGGCGGCGGTCGTGACCACGATCGTGCTGGAGGTCTTGCTGGCGACCGTGCCCGAGACGGCGGAAAGCTGGATGGTCACGGCCGTCGCGGTGAAGTTGCCGGACGAGTCAACGGTTCCCCGGGCGGTGATTCGCGCGCCCACCACCAGGGAGCTCTGGGAGACCGTGGCGCCGCCCATCGTGTATGTCGTGGAGCCGGTCAGGGTCAGCGTTCGCGTCGAGCCGCTTTGCTGGCTGATCGTCACCGAGCTCGAGCCGACAGCCGTGACCGTTCCGGATGCCGTCGGCGCGACCTGGCCGCGATTGCCGCCCTGCCCGAAGCCGCCCTGCCCCATCCCGCCCTGCCCCATCCCGCCCTGCCCCATCCCGGGGTTGGCCGGGATGGACGTGGACTGGGCTGCCGGGGCCGCGTTGTTGCTGCGATTCGACACGCCTATGGCGTAGGCCACCGCAGCCACGCTCACCATGACCAGAGCGCCGGCGAGCACGTAGGCGAGCCAGCGCGATTTCGGAGTCATCGTTTTCAACCTCAAGTCACTGCCGGCCTCGAGCGGATCATGCCGCCCGCCGGCGGTTGCGCCGGGATAGAAGGACCCGCTTTGGGGCCCAGTTTGCGCTCACTAGACCACCTTCTGCTCAAGGAATGCTGAAGGGCGCGCCGCTTTTCCATTTCCGCCGCGCGGCCGCTCCCCACGCGCCACGCCGCCGCTCCCCCGTCGCCACGCCGCCGCTCCCCCGTCGCCACGCGGCCGCTCCCCCGTCGCCACGCCAAAACTGCGCAACACCAGTGGACGGAGTACTAAGTCGCTCCAGCCTCCCCGCGCCCGCTCAACACGGCACCTGGGCCGCCTCCAACCGACGGCCCGCCCGCCAGAATCTACCGTTCCACGCTCGGGCCGGGATGATTCGGACCCGCCAGTCCTCCCCGGCGCCTCTCGGGAGCGGCTCGGACGCGATGGCTCGGCTCCGCTCCACGCATAGCACTCCCTCCACTGGTATTGCGCAGAAACCACACACCGCGCAGATCGCCCGCGCCGCTTTTCCATTTCCGCCGCGCGGACGGGTTTGCCTACTGGTGATCGGGCGCACCGCCTTGTGAAGCCGCCGGATGCCGGCTGACCTATTGACAGTCGAGCGAAAGCAATCGACACTCGATAGATGAACAAGCTCGCCAGCCGGCTTCTCCGCGTCGCTCTTGTCGTCCCCCTCCTCGGAACCGTGCTCGTGCAGATAGGCCTGCCCATGCTCGCGGCCGAGGAAGGGAGGATCTTCCCCGAAGTCGCCTACCTCGTCGTCCCATACTCGGTGGCCGCCATCCTCTTCATCGGATGCGGTCAGGTGGCGCTGCTCGCCGTCTGGCGGCTGCTGTCCATGGTCGACGGCGGGGTCATCTTCACCCGCCGCGCCCTGCGCTGGGTCGACCTCATCACGGCCTGCGCGGCGGTTGCCACGGTTCTGAGCGCAGGCGTCTTGATCCACATGCTCAGCTTCGTCCCCGGCGGCGGCGGACCAACGGTCTATTTCCTGGCCGCCTGCGTCGCCGGCGGGCTGGCGTTCGTGCTCCTCATGGTCGTCATGCGAGGCCTGCTCGAGTCGGCGATCGCCGACCGCGCCGAGCTCGACGGGGTGGTCTGATGGCCCTCATCGTCGAGCTCGACGTCATGCTCGCCCGACGCAAGATGTCCGTGGGCGACTTTGCCGACGCCGTCGGCATCACCCCGGCAAACGTCGCCGTTTTGAAGAACGGGCGCGCCCGAGCCATCCGGTTCACCACCCTGGATTCGATCTGCCGGGTGCTCGATTGCCAGCCGGGCGACATCCTCCGGTGGACCGCCGACCCGCCCGCCTAGCGGGAGCGCGTTTCGAGACCGGCAACATTCCAACCATGTCGGGCCCCAGCTCAGGGTTGACAAGCCTGTGCATCGCGATATATCGTGATCGGGCGCAAACATAGCGCACTGCAATACAGGGAGAAACCAGCGTGTTTCAGCAACAGCAAGGTCGGGGCCGGCAGGGCCGGATGTCCCACGGGCAGCCTGAGGAGATCCGCATGACCCATGGCCACCGCCCCCGGCAGTACCGCGGCCATGACGAGGATTCTGGTCCGCGGTCCGGGCCGGGGCCTCAGGACTTCGGTGGCGGCCACGGTCATGGCCAGTGGCGCGGCATCGGCCGCGGATGGTTCGGGCACGGCCACGAACGTGGCATGGGCCGGGGCCCAATGGTCCGCCGCGGCGACGTGAGGACGGCAATCCTGGCGCTGCTCGCCGAAGAGCCGATGCACGGCTACCAGATCATCGGGCAGCTCGGCGAGCGCAGCGGCGGCATGTGGCGGCCGAGCGCCGGGTCCGTCTACCCCACCCTCCAGCAGCTCGAGGACGAGGGCCTCGTCAAGGGCGAGCAACGCGACGGGCGCAACGTGTACTCCCTGACGGAGGACGGCAAGGCAGCCGCCGCACGCTCCGCCAAGAGCCCGGCGCCGTGGGAGATGCCCGGCGCATCCGATGCCGTCGACCTGATGGGCATGATGCAGCCGCTCGCAGCGGCGGCGTCGCAGGTCGCGCACGTCGGCAACCCTCAGACGATCGAGCGGGCGCGAGCCGTGCTCGTCGAGGCGCGCCGGTCGCTCTACCGGCTCCTGGCCGAGGACAACGGCTCGGATTCCCCCACGACCGGGACCACCTCGGCTCCCGACCCTTCGGAGAGCGGCGACCGCTAAGCCCGGCGTTCGGCCATTGCCAGGACGGCAGGCCCGGGCCGCCGCGTCGCAGCTCGGACCTCGGAGTTCCCTGGCGCCCTAGTTGTTCGGGCCGTCGCCCTCCGCCAGCAAGGTGCCATCGCTTGCCAGGAAGCGCCAGTGGATGCTCTGTGGAGGCGCCTGCCCCTGGTTCGGAATTACCGCCAGGAACGTGCGGTCCGGCTCGAACTTGGCCGTGCCCGCCGGAATGGTCTCGACGCTCGCGGCAGCAGCCGGCGCGAGTCCGTACATGTACATGTCCGAAATGCCCTGCGCCGACGATTCGAACGACGAGAAGCGAACCGCCGGCGTGCCCTCTGGCGTGAACTGGGCCTTCACGTCGGAACGCCCCTGGGCCGAAATGGTCAGGACGACCGAGCCGCCGTCCCGGCTGACGGTCACATAACCGGAGGCATCATCCGCCTCTGAGCAGCCGGCCGCGACCATGGCCGCAGCCAGAAGGAAGACCGTGAGGAGCGCGAGTTGACGCTTCGCTGCCACTGTCCTTATTCCCCTGCCGCTGCCCTCGACCCGCGGCACCAGCGCGCCAATGGTACCGGCGGCTTGCCTCACGCGCGGCATGCCCTCGTCGCGGCAGGCGGGTCAGTGGCGGCTGGGAGTGAATTCGCAGGCCGCGCTTGTCGATACGCGTGGGACCGGCACGTCGGTTGAGCAGGACGACCCAGCAGGAGGTCGTTCGAGACTCAAGTCCAAGCGAGGAGATCGACAGATGGCAACTCATGTGATCCACGTCGAGGTAGTGGGCCGCGACCGCGCCAAGCTCCAGAAGTTCTACGCGGACGCGTTCGGCTGGGGGCTCGACACCAACAACCCCGATGGCTACGGGATGTACCGCGAGGCCAGCGGGCTCACCGCCGGCATCGGCAAGAGCCAGGACGGCGGCGCAGGGCACGTGACCTTCTACGTGCACTCGGACGACCCGAAGGGGACGCTCGCGAAGGTCGAGAAGCTGGGCGGGAAGGTGATCATGCCGCTCACCCAGGTCGCCCCCGAAACGACGATCGCGCTCTTCGCGGACCCGGAGGGCCACGTCGTCGGCCTCATGTAGTCACGCGGCTCTGGCTCGGGCGGACGAACGCGCACGCGGGACTCCGCCCGAGCCGATTCTCGGATCCGGCTAGCCCTCGAACGCGCGGCGCAGCGCCGCGACGTCGATCTTGCTCATCTTCAGCATCGCCTCCATGGCGCGGCCGGCCCGCTCCGTGTCCGGGTCGCCGAGGATCTCGCCGAGCTGGCGAGGGACGATCTGCCACGAGACGCCGTACCGATCCCTCAGCCACCCGCACTGCCCCGGCGATCCGCCCTTCTCGATCAGCGCGTCCCACAGGCGGTCCACCTCGGCCTGATCTTCGCAATCGACGAAGAACGAGACCGCCTCGGTGAATGGGAACTCGGGACCGCCATTGAGGCCCTTGAACGACTGACCGGCGAGCGTGAAGTCAACCAGGAGCACCGCCCCAGCCGGTGTGCTCGGGTTGTCCGCGGGGGAGCGCATTACATTGTCGACCCGGCTCCCGGGCAGCAGCGAGACGTAGAAGTTGGCCGCCTCTTCCGCATTGCCGTCGAACCATAGACACGGTGTGATCTTCGACATCGAGTTCCTCCGGGAGGTGCCGGCGGCGTGCCGGAATGTGGTCTGAGTGCAGAGACTGGCCTCATCGGACCGCGCCGGGAAGCCCGATACCGCCAGACGGCACGACCGCGGACGGTGGGAGCTAAGGCTCGGCAAACGTGAACACGGCGGATTCCTTGGTCTCCGCGTCCTCCAGTTCCCGGCTGGTCCGGACGCGGTATGAGGCCAGGCGCTCGAGACCCGCAGGCAGGTAGGCCCTGCCCGGATCGCCGAGGAGCACGCGCGTGCCGCCGCGCGCCGCCAGCCGGAGCCATTCGAGCATTCGGCCGGCCATGGTTTCCTCGTAGCAGACGTCGCCGGCAAGGATGACGTCGCACGGTGGCGGAGGGGCACCGAGGAGATCCTGCCTGCTGAAGCCGACACGAACGCCGTTGGCGCGGGCGTTGAGAGCTACCGCCGCCTGCGAGAAGGGGTCGATGTCGACGGCGTGCACGGAGGCGGCGCCCAACCTCATCGCGACCACGGCACACAGGCCCGAACCGGAGGCGACGTCCAGCACTCGCCGGCCGGCCACTTCCTCGGGATGGTCGACCAGGTACTGGGAGACGGCAAGTCCGCCGGCCCAGGCGAAGGCCCAGAACGGCAGGGCCGGATCCGGCTGGCCCAATTCGGTGCCCGCAAGCTGCATGACCACCATCACGTCGTCGGCGAGCTGGAGCCGCAGTCCGGGCAGGCCCGGCACCGGCGTGAGTCGGGTATGCCGCCGGACGAATGCCCGCAGGTTGGCGGGGGATTGAGTTGGCATCGGGTCGAGCTTAGCTCCGAGTCTCCGCCAGGCGTCGCTGCAGGAAGCGGCGTTCCGCGTCGTTGTCGCAGATGGCCAGGGCCCGCTCGTACTCCGCGGCCGCTTCCGGGAGGCGTCCCAGCCGCCGCAGGAGATCCGCGCGCGCAGCGGGCAGGAGGTGGTAGCCGTCCAGCTGGCCCCGGGCCGCTAGGTCGTCCAGGAGACTCAGGCCGGCCGCGGGACCATCCGCCTGGGCGATCGCCACGGCGCGGTTCAGCTCGATGATAGGCGAGGGGTCGATCCGGGAGAGTGCCTCGTACAGCGTCGCTATCGCTCGCCAGTCGGTCGATCGGCCGTCCGCGGTGCGGGCGTGCTCGGCGGCAATCGACGCCTGGAGCAGGTACCGCCCGACCGAAGCATGCGACAGCCGCGCTGCCGCCGCGAAGCCGCGATCCAACGCTTCTTGTCCGCGGGCGATCTCCGCGCGGTCCCATCGGCTCCGGTCCTGTTCCTCGAGCAGCGCGATCGAGCCGTCGGCACCAAGGCGTGCTTCGCGCCGCGAGTCCTGGAGAAGGAGGAGGGCCAGCAGCCCGTGGGTCTCGGGCCGATCCGGCAGCAGGTCGGCCACGATCGCGGCCAGCCGGATGGCTTCCGTGCACAGCTCGTGCCTGACGGCCGTCGCGCCGGCGCTCGCCAGATAGCCCTCGTTGAAGACCAGGTACAGCGTCGCAAGGACGCTGTCCAGCCGCTCCGGCAATTCCTCGGCCCGCGGCACGCGGTAAGGGATTCCCGCCTGGCGAATCTTGCGCTTGGCTCGAACGAGACGTTGGGCGAGCGTTGCCTCCGGAACGAGGAACGCTCGGGCGATCTCGGGCGTGGTCAGTCCGCCGAGGGTTCGGAGCGTCAGCGCGACTCTTGCGTCGAGCGGCAACGCGGGGTGGCAGCAGGTGAAGATGAGGCGGAGGCGGTCGTCTTCGAGTCCGCCCTCGGTTCCGAGGTGCATAGGGGCTACCTCCGTGACCGCCAGTTCCTGCTGGAGCACCGCGAGCTTGTCCGCTTGCCGGCGGTCGCGCCGAATCGCGTCGAGGGCACGATTGCGGGCGGCGGTCGTGAGCCATGCGGCGGGCGACGCCGGGATGCCGTCACGCGGCCAGGTCTCGAGAGCCGTCGCGAAGACGTCGGCGAGCGCCTCCTCCGCGGCATCGAAATCCCCGCCGAGGAAGCGGATCAGGGTTGCCAGGACGCTTCCGTAGGCGTCGCGGTACGCGCGCTCGACGGCCTCGTTGGTATCGGCGCCCCGGCTGGGCGGTCCGGGCTGGGGCACCGGCCGCTCGGACGCGGATCGCTCGACCGATGACTGGGGCGCCGGGTCGAGCTCTGTCATCCGGGCATAGCCATCCCGATGATCGGCCGGACCTCGATCGAACCGTAGAGAGCGCCCGGGCAGCGAGCCGCGGCCTCCAGGGCCTCGTCGAGGCTGTCGCAGTCGAGGAGGTAGTAGCCGCCGAGCACTTCCTTCGTCTCGGTGAAGGGACCGTCGGTCACGAGACGGTTGCCGTCCCGAACGCGGACGGTCGTCGCGGCGGAGGACCCGGCCAGCTGCTCACCGGCGGAGTGGTATCCCTTCTTGAGCAGCCAGTCGGTGTATTCGAGCCACGCGGGCGGTATCTCGGGTGTAGCGCCGGGCGCGGCGTCTGGCTGAGCTTCTTCGCTGTAGATGAGGAGCATGTAGCGCATGGGACGCCTCCGGACGGAACGATGGTGGGCGGCAGCCACTCTTCACTGGAACGACGACCGCGCAGCGTCGGAATCGACAGTCCGAGGCTCGATCTGCGACAGTCCGAGGCTCGATCTGCGGACGCCTACCTGAATGCAGGGTAGGCACAGGCCGGCCGCACCGGACCCGGGCAGGGAGCCGCTATCGCCAGGTGAAACCGGCAGCGCCCCGTCTCACTCGAGCGCCGAATCCGGCCGCCACGAGGCCGGTCAGCGGATGCCGGTGTCGTACTCGAAGTCGACGCGCCTGGTCTCCATCGGGTCCAGCGTCACCGCGACCGGTGCAGGTGCGTTCATCAAGCTCCGGACCGGCAGCGCCGTCAGCGTGTAAGTGCCGTAGCCGTGGATGAGGATGCGGTAGCTGCCGTCCGGAGCGGTGGTGGCCCGCGCCACTTCGCCTTGCCCTGCGAAACTGGCGGTGATCACCGCACCGGCAACGAGTCGCGGTGCGCACGAGGGGTCCGGCGGGTTCCGTTCGACCGGGCAGACAGGCCCGGCTGTGACGGTGCCGACCACATAGCTGATTGGGCCGGCCGGGATCGGGTCGGAGCCCCGATCGGAGGGGCTCGCCGTCTGCCCGGAGGGGCTCGCCGTCTGCCCGGAGGGGCCAGGGGTCTGCCCGGCCCGCTGCCCAATGCCGACGAGGACCACGGCCACGATGGCGGCCACCAGCAGGAGCGCCGTCGGCCATCGCGACGAGGCCATCGTTCGGATGCGATCCAGCACGTTGCTATTCTCCTGATCTCCTGCTCACGCTCCCGGGACGCGGGTTGCCCCCTTCCGGTTCCGCCTCCTCAGCGACGGGCTCAGCCGCGGCGGCCCGGATCGGAGCTGAGCAGCCGGGACAGGAGTCGTCGGTGAAGGCCCGGCCTGGAGTCGATGCGCTCTGTTCGGACCCATTCGGCCGCATGGGCGGCGAGCCACTTTCGGGCGCGCTCGGAGACAACGACACCCGACCCGGAGAGCTGGTGATAGCCGGGCGCTCGAGCGAAATCGGCGCGCGTCTCTCCGAGCGCCCCTTCCGCGTACATCTCCCACAGCGGCCCGATCTGCTCGGCTAGAGCCGGGTCGTGCTTGCGGCTGAGGATGTAGTTCTCGGGCTTGCCCTCCGGCGGCAGCTCGTCCGGGAGTTCGGCGTTGCGGTCCCAGGCCTGCCAATCGACGAGGACGATCCTGACCTTCCGAACCTCTCGGAAGCAGGCTCCCCGGAGCTTGGACTTCTCGATGGACCGCCGGAACGAGTCCGTGACCACGGGGATGTCGCCGAGCCACAGCGGGTCGATCGGCAGAACGAAAGGTCCGGCCCGCTCCACCTCGAGAACGCCGTCATCGGCGCGTCTCGAGATCCCCGAAACGAGCATTCGACCGTGCTCGCCCCACGGCGCTTCGACTTGCCTCAGCCGGTACCAGCTCATGCGCCAAGTCTACCTGCGGCGGCGGCTCGCACATGAGTTGGCACGACGGGCCCGGGCGCGGGAGCGAGCCCGGGTGGCCTCGCGCGCCCAGGTCGATGATATGGGCCGCCACGCTGGGTCGCGAACCGTCGCCATCGCTAACCCCGAGCCTCGCTGGACGCACGCCGGAGTTCCGTCTTGACGCGGTCCGCCGACAACCGCCAGAGTCCGAGCCATGACAGACGAGATCGCGCCCGAACGCCCGTCCTGGCCGGCACCGATCCGCCGCCTGATCGGCTCGGTCCTCGCCTTCCCTCCGGTCGTCCGTCTCCGGGCGATCCTTCGCGTGTACGACGACGCAGGTGGCGGCCTGCTGGCGGCGGGGCTGGCGTACGGCGCCCTGTTCGCCGGCCTGACCGGGCTCCTTTTCGGCGTCGGCGTCCTGGGCTATCTCGTGCCGGCCGATGCCGACCGGCAGCGCCTTGTCGAGGGATTCACCGGGCAGCTGGCCCCCCTGGCGCCGATCGCGAAGGACGGACTGGCGGATGCCGCGGCCCACGCGGGCGCCTTCTCGATCGTGGGCCTGGCGGGCATGGCCTGGGGCACCAGCCAGTTCTACGGGTCGCTGGACCGGGCGCTGGCCCGGATCTTTGCCCGCGCTCCCGCACGAGGCGGGCTCGATCGGATTCTCCGCGGCCTCGCCTCGGTCCTGCTCCTCGTCGGCGGGCTGATCTCGGGGATCGGCATCTCGGCGGTCCAGGCGGTGGTGGGAACGGCAATCCCAACCGGGGCCGAAGGAGACGCCGTCAGGGCTATGTCGGCCGTGGGCTTCCCCCTGATTACCGCGGCGGTGGTCGTGACCGCCGTCGGCGTGCTCTATCGCGTCGTGCCGAACACGCACGTGCCTCTGCGCGCTCTCCGCCTGCCGGCCCTGGTGGCCGGGTTGCTCTTGACCGTGATGACCGAGTTCTTTGTCTTCCTCGCGCCGCGCCTCCCGGGCGCGCTGTCGGTCTTCGGAGGCTTCGCAGCCGTCTTCGCGGCCCTGGTCTGGCTCTCCTTCGCCTTCCAGGTGGTCCTGCTGGGCGCGGCATGGACGCGGCTACGCCTGGGGGAGCCTGACGAGCCCGTTTGAACCGGCGGTGCCTGCCGCCCGGGCGGCGACAGGCGCGGCGATGTGCGTAGGCCTACGGACGAACCGGCTTGCCCGAGCAGGAAGTGCGGCCCGGAGAAGGGGCCGCTCTTCGTTTCATTCGCTCAGTTGTTGCAGGTGAAGCTGCCCGAGATGGCACCGCCGACCTCGGCCGTGCCCGAGAAGGTTCCGCTCTTCTTCCCGGGTCCGAACGTCAGAGGAGGCGTGACGAGTAGGAAGCCGTGATGATTGGCCACACCGCTGATCGGTCCGTCCCCGGTCGTGGGATCCACGAGAACGAGAAACAGGTCCGGCTCCTGGGAGACATCCGGACTCCCGAAGAGCTGCGTGCCGATGCTGACCGAGAAGCCGGCGGCGTTCGTCTCGCACCAGCCGCTCGAGAACTGGGTGGTCGCCCCGCCCAAGGTCACCGACGCGGTCGCCGGACCGCAATAGCGCTGGGCCTCGAACCCGGACATGGTGAACGCTTTGCGCCCGATCTGGCCTCCGGAGCAATCGGGGAGGCCTCCGGCGGCGACGCTCGGTGCCGTCGAGGCGGCGACGCTCGGTGCCGTCGAGGCGGCAACGGTCGGGGCCACCGAGGCGGCAACGGTCGGGGCCACCGAGGCAGCGACCGGGGTGGCCGCGGCAGCGGCTGGGGTAGCGGCACCTGGCGTGCTTGCGGGTGGTGTCGTCGCACCGGCTGCTCCGCAGGCGGCCACTACGACGCTCAGGATGAGGGCGGACGAAATCCGCACAAAGACGGGACGCAGGAGAGTCATGAGGGTCCTCGCTCTGGGCTTCGGGTCTTCGCCCTGAGAGAGCGGACCCTACCTGAGCGGATAGTGGCGGGGACTGCCCAGACCGCCAAGCTCCGGCACAAATGTCCCGGCCCCTGAGCCGGCTGTTGCGATACTTCAGTGGCGAGGCTTGCTCGGCCGCGCGCGAGCCAGCGCCACGACGGCATCGAACTGCCGCCTGGCAGCGGCCGTATCCTCGGCCGCCTCAGCCCGGGTCCTGACTTCCAGCTGCTCGGCGGCGTCCCGCAAGACCGCGTTGATATCGTCGTTCAGGCGCTCATCTTCGGCCCTGAGCACCCGCGCCGCAGGACGACCGCCAGAAGCGCGAGGAGCGGCTCCGGCCGCCTTGCCACGACTGGACATCGAGATCCCTCCAAACCTACCGCGTCTTGGCCGGGCAGTAGGTGACGCTGGCGGTCTTGCGCTGCGCCCAGGACTGTCCTGCACGAGTGCGGCTCTTGAGCCATGCCTTGCGATCGCGGAGATGGCTGCGCTGGACTCCGGACCCACCTGTCAGGCGGTTGTCGACGGTGGCAACGGGAGTTGAACGGTAGGAGGACTTGCTGCGGTCGGCTTCGGGCTTCGGCGCAGTGGTTTCGACGTTGTCGGTCATGGGGCGCTCCTGTCAGGTGCGATTTCCGTTGGGCGCAGGGTGGGTTATGAGCTCGCCCTGGCGATGATCACCGCGGCGGCGACCGCGAGCACGAAGATGGCCAGCAGAAGCGACCACACCATGAACTGACGAGACGACACCACTCCAATCGGCGCCAACCTCATGCCGGACAGCATGTTCGGGATCCCCTGGTCGTGGAGAACGTTGACCGGCACGTCGCCGGGAACCTGGTTGATCAACATGGGGGCTCCTTCTCCGGGCGCAACGCGGCGCCCGGGCCCGGCTCTAGACCGTGCTGCCGTTGCGTCCCAGCCCAAGGTCCCCGCGAACCGCAGCGGCACCGTGGTTCCTCGACCACACCGCCACAGCGGCGTCGAGAGCGACCGAGTCGGGACGGACGGACAGCTTGTCGTCGTAACCTCGGAGCGCGGCCCCCAACTCAGCGACGACTCCGCGGTAGGCGGGCTTGTCGTTGGGTCGCCGGCTCACGGGCGGGAAGACGTCGAAGTAGCCATCGGAACTCACAACGATGAGCGCGTCGGCGGTGCGGAACGGTCTACGGGCCACTGAGGGCCATCCAATCTGCCGAGCGCTACGGGAGACTGAACCAGTGCCGGCGCCTACGGCTGATACCACCATGGGGCCGTTGCCCCATTCGGTCAAGTCGGCCGGCACCGGCGGCGACGCCGGCAACGGCGTGCTCTCCGCATGGTCGGAGCCATATACCAAGGCACTCAACGTTTGTGTTATCGGCCAAAAGCGAGTACCGTGGGTGAGTCGCCACCTCTTGTGGTGACGCTCCGCGTGGTCGACCTTCCTTCTCGAACAGACCGTGCGTCTGCCGTCTGGTTCGGGAAGAGGAAAGGGTCACTTATGACCACCGGTACAGTTAAGAAGGTCGTCAGCGACCGCGGTTTCGGCTTCATTGCAGCCGAAGACGGGAAGGAATACTTCTTCCACCGTGGTGGCCTCGTAGCCCCTCTCGATTTCGATCGCCTTGTCGGCGGCGAGCGTGTCTCGTTCGAGATCGAAACCAGCCCCAAGGGCCCGCGCGCCGTACAGGTTAGCGCGGCCTAGTCCGCCTTCCGGCATTCGCGGCCCGGACGGCAGCCGTCTCGGGCCGCGAAGCGCACCGCCACGTTGGCGGTTTCACCCGACAGGAGCCACCTCATCTCGAGGACAGCCTTCGTTTCCACCTACGCGCCCCGCCGATGCGGCATCGCGACGTTCACGTACGATCTGGCCACCACGGTCGGCGAGCGCGAAATCGTCGCCCTTCACCCTTCCACCGAGCCAGGCCCCTATCCGGCCGAAGTCCGCCACCGCATTCGGCGCGACATCCAGAGCGATTACGCGTACGTGGCCCATGCCCTCAACGACTGCGGCGTGGACGTCGTCTCCGTTCAGTTCGAACCGGGCATCTGGGGCGGCGACGACGGGTCCTACGTCCTGGACTTCATCCGGGCTCTGCGGGTCCCGATGGTGGTAACGCTCCACAGCGTCTTTGCCCACCCCACGCCGGCGCAGCGAGCGATCCTCATCGAGCTCGTGAACGCCGCCGAGGCATCGGTGGTCATGTCGCAAGCCGCCGCGGATCTGCTGATCGGCGTATACGGCGTGGCCGCCGGGCAGATCGACATCGTCCCCTACGGCGTATCCGATCTGCCGCTGATTGCTCCGGACACGGTCAAGCCGCGCCTCGGCCTTCAGGGCAAAGCCGTCATCCTGAGCTTCGGCCTTCTCGCCCCCGGCAAGGGCCTCGAGTCGGTGATCGAAGCCATGCCCGCGATTGTCGCCGCCGTGCCCACGGCGCGATACGTCATCCTGGGCTCCACCAGCCCGGCCACCGCGGTCGGCAGCGCGGGCGAGGCATATCGGGCCGCCCTCGAAGCCCAGGCCGCGGCCTTGGGCATGACCGAGCAGGTCAAGTTCGTCGATCGGTTCGTCGGCAGGGTAGAGCTCTGCACCTGGCTCGAGGCCGCGGACGTCTTCGTGGCGCCCTCACCGGACCTCGACCGGACTGTGTCGGGCACTCTCGCCTACGCCATGGGCGCCGGCAAGGCCATCGTTTCGACTCCCTCCGCACTCGCGTCCGAGCTGCTCGCCGACGGACGCGGCCGACTCGTCCCCGCCTCCGCGTCGGGCGCTCTCGCCACGGCGATCACGGACCTGCTGCTCGACCCCGAATTGCGCGCCTCCATGGGACGGCTCGCGTACGAGCACAGCCGTGGCATGGTGTGGTGGGAAGTGGGCCGCAAGTACCGGCACGTATTCGATCGGGCCGCTCGCGCGGCCGCCGAGCGGCCTTACCCGCATGATCGCAAGCTGGCGGTCGTCGTTGCCTGACCGCCCCGCCGCGCAACTCGCCGCGGCCAGCCACAACCATCGAATCTCGACGGCGTCGCCCCAGCCGGACCCTATCCATCCTGGCCGACACGCCCAGACCCAGCGTCGGATGACGCACTCAGGAGAACTCGTTTGACATTCGACAACCTCGGCCTCTCGGCCGACCTCCTCGCCACAGTGGCGCGCGAGGGCTACACCGAGCCGACGCCCGTCCAGAGCGCGGCCATCCCCCTGATCATGGCCGGCCGAGACATCCTCGCCGCCGCCCAGACCGGCACCGGCAAGACCGCCGCCTTCGTGCTGCCGATCCTGGAGAACCTCCGCCACCATGGCAACGCCGGGTTCTCGCCGGCGCGCCACCCGGTCCGGGTCCTCATCCTGACCCCGACCCGCGAGCTTGCGGTCCAGGTCTCCGAGGCGGTCAAGACATACGGTCGGGGCGTTCCGCTTCGATCGGCCGTCGTGTACGGCGGCACCCGCATCGATCCCGAGATCAAGATGCTCTGGAACGGCGTGGAGATCCTGGTCGCGACGCCGGGCCGCCTGCTCGACCACATCGGTCAGCGCAGCGTCAACCTCAGCGCCGTCGAGATCCTCGTCCTCGACGAGGCGGACCGAATGCTCGACATGGGCTTCATCCCGGACGTCCGCAAGATCATCGCGAGCATCCCCGCAAAGCGCCAGACGCTTCTCTTCTCGGCCACCTTCTCCGACGACATCCGGCAGATGGCGGGCGAGTTCCTGACCAACCCCGAGACGGTCGAAGTCGCAGCCCGCAACAGCATCGCCGACAACCTGACCCAGGTCCTCTACCCGGTCGATACCGAGCGCAAGGCCGACCTGCTCCTGCACCTGATCAAGCGCGATCAGATGGAGCAGGTCCTCGTCTTCACCCGGAGCAAGCTCGGCGCCAGCCGATTGGCCTCCTACCTCGATCGCAGAGGCGTGAGCACCTCGGCCATCCACGGCGACCGAAGCCAGCCGGAGCGGACGCGGGCCCTGGCGGCCTTCAAGGGCCGCTTCGTCAAGGTCCTCGTCGCCACGGACGTGGCATCGCGCGGACTGGACATCGAGGACCTGCCGTACGTCGTCAACTTCGAGCTGCCGAACGATCCGCAGGACTACATCCACCGCATCGGCCGAACCGGCCGGGCCGGAGCGAGCGGAACTGCCATCTCGCTCGTCTCGCCCGACGAGGTCGAGGAGTTGCGCGGAGTTCAGCGCCTCTTGCGCAAGGCAATCCCATACGCAGTCGTCGAGGAGTTCCTGCCCGATCCAGATCGCGAGCCGGCGCCGGCTCGACGCTATGACGGGCGTTCCGGGGCTCGCACGTTCACAGGTCGCGGACGATCCGGTCAGGCTCGGCCCGCGTATGCGGCTTCGGGCCGCTAAGGAGGGCTGTTCCCTGTGCGAAAACGCAAGATCAACTACCCGGTAGCCCGGACGGCAACGCGGCAAGTCAGAACTGTCGGACTCCCCGGCGACCCGGGATACGTCCGCTCGACGGTCGCGGAGATCAACCTCGCGGCGCTCAACGGACGCGACGACATCGCAGTCGGCGATCGGGTGCGCATCGGCGGAGGCGGACTTTATGCCGGCGAGCTGGCGGTCGTCGACTCGATCGTAGGCGGGCTGATCCCCGCCGCCATGGTCCGAACGGAAGCCGGTAAGTCGCGGCGCGTCCGAGGTGTTGACCTGCAGCGGGTCGCGCCCACGGCCAAGCCCGGCGAGGATTCGACCCAACCCGCCGACTGACGCGGCGGCCGGCGACGCCGTTGCCGATCCGTCAGCGGCCCCGATCCGTGCCCCAATCCGGCCCCGATCCGGCCCCGATCCGGCCCCGATCCCGGCCCGATCCGTGCCCCGATCCGTCAGCGCAGAAGCTCCCCGGCGCGAACTTCCGTTTCGAGACGATTTTCGGCCGGCGAGAGCGGGCACGACCAGCGAGGATCGAAGGCGCATGAGGGCTGATACGCGAAGTTGAAGTCGACGATAACGGTGCCACTGGCCGGGTCGCCGCCGAGGTCGGCCCCCTTGGCACTGTCGATCAGGTAGCGGCCGCCGCCGTAGGTCGCGGTCCCGTTGGTCGCATCACGGAACGGCAGGAAGAAGCCGCCTGAGTACTCGGGCAACCAGAAGAGGGCAAGCCTGCGTACGCCAGATTCGAATGGGATCTCCAGCCAGCCGACCCGATCGAACGAGATCGCCTGACCGACGCTGATCGGCAGTGCCAGGCCGGCTCCCAATCTGGCGCCCGGCCCGCGCCCAGGCCCGCGCCCAGTTCGGCGCCCAGGCCGGACGCTGAGTCGTTGCGCCGCTCCCCTGCCCGGTCGGCAGTCTTCGGCGTCTCGTCGTGCCGCACCGGCACCTCGAAACGAAGGTTCGGGTCGTAGGCGAAATGCCCGGCGACGAAGGCGGCGCGCCTGTCGGGCGGGACCGGAGACGACGGGTGCTCCCGGTACAGCCGCTCCCGGACCACGCGCCAGTGGTTCCAGGCCGCCGCCGGATCGGTCGCGGCCAACGCCCGCACCTCGGCGTACAGCTCCGAGATTCGGCGCCGCCAATCGGCCACCTGGAGCTTCTCGACCCGCTTGTCCTGCGCCGAAGCGTCTGGAGCTGTCGGGCGCGGTTCGGTCGGCTGCATGCCGGCACGATACCCCGACCCTCGTGGAACCTCCCGCGCCGGCCGAGTGAGACGCAACCTCCGGGCTAGCGCAACAGGCCCCGCCTTCGGAGCTCCGCCGCCAACGCCGGAAGACCCTGGACGGCGACCGCGGCGCCGGCCGCCAGCAACGCCTCGGCGGAGGTGGCGCCCGTGGTTACGCCTACCGCGACCGTTCCGGCGCGGACACTGGCCATCATGTCCCACACCGAATCGCCCACGTACCAGCAGCCCTCCGGTGCGACGCCCAGCTGGGCGGCGGCGGCGAGAAGCAGGTCCGGTTCGGGCTTGGCGTTCTCCACGTGGCCGGCGTCAACGATCGGGGGCGGGGCGGGGAGTCGCAGGGCCTTGACGTTTGCCTCCACCTGGCCGGGCTGGCTCGCCGTGGCAACGCAGAAGGTCAGGCCCTGCGCCTCGAGTGCGGTGAGCAGCTCGGTGGCGCCCGGCAGCGGCCGCGGCGCCGTGTTCAGCTCGTCGAATAGCGACCCGCTGAGACGGTCGATTTCGTCGCTTGTTGCCCAGTCGATCTCGCTACCGGCGGCCCGCGCCACCTCCCTGGCCAGCCAGCGCCCGTCCGATCCCATGTATCCCGGCAGGCGCTCGGGATCGATCGTGATGTCGAATCGCCCAAATGCCTCCACCCAGGCCGCTACTCGCAGCGCCACCGTGTCCACCAGCGTTCCGTCCAGGTCGAAGAGCAGCGCCTGCGGTCGTGGCAGGTCGGGCAGGGTGACCGGAGGGCGGACGCTCGGGGTGTCGTTCGGCGGGCGGCTGTGGCTCATATGAGGATGGTGCCAGAAGGCGTGAACTCGGGCGGCGAAGCCTGCGCCGGCCTCGGCCGAGCTCCCGGTGCGCGAGCCATGAGCGCCTCCGCCGGATCAGGATCTTCCGGTGAGCTAGTCGTCCGTCTCGGAGCTGTCAGCCTCCGCAGGCGACTCCCAGACGTCGGCGCGCTCAGAGCGGAAAGCATCCAGCGCCTCCCCGTCGACCCAACCCTGCAGGCCCTCGGCCGTTACGATGTGCGCCCGCTCGCCCGCCCACTCATCGACCAGAACGAGCCGGCGTCCCACAATGATGCCTGCGATGGTTTTCGAGTCCGGGGCGTCCGTGACGTGGAGGAGACCTTCGGAGGACCAGTGCGTCGGCTCCCACGGCGCACCGAATATGAGCACCGCATCCCGAGCGGCCCTGTTCGCGACCTGGTACGAAGCGGCGCCGCCGAGAATGACGCCGCCCCACCCGCACACGTACGTGGCCGATGTCGGTGCGTGGAGCCAGTCAACCAAGATGGACCCGACGATCGCTCCTCCGACATAGCCGAGGAACAGCAGGCCGAGTGTGATCAGCCAGTAGCTGCGCTGGCTGTGGCCCGCCTTGCGCACGGTCCAACCGTTGCGCCAGCAAAGCCACGCCACCACGGCTATCTCGAGCACGTTCGTACCTCGCGGGTCACTTCCGGAAGATCGGCAGCGGCAAGGTTACGTCACATGGGGCCACGACAGGCCGGGTAGACTCCGATCATGGAGCGATTCGTCGACGTTCCGGGCGGTCGCCTGTTCGCGGTTGAGGAAGGCGTCGGACCGCCGCTGATCCTGATCCACGCGGCCATCGTGGACCACACCTCGTGGGATCCCATGGTCCCGGCGCTGATCTCCGCCGGATACCGGGTGATTCGCTACGACCTCCGCGGCTTCGGCGCCTCGACAACCGACGATGTCGAGTACAGCGATCGGGCCGATCTGCGGGCCGTGATGGACGCGTTCGGGGTGCGGCGCGCCGCCATCGTCGGCAACAGCAAGGGCGGCCACATCGGCCTCGACATGGCCATCGAATCGCCGGACCGGGTCGTGGCCGTAGTCCCCGTCGGGGCCGGGCCCGGAGGGTTCGACGGCGGCGCGACACCTCAGGAGCGGGCCATCTTCGAAGAGGGCGAGCGGGTGGAATCGGCCGACCCGCGCGATCCCGACGCCATCGCCGATCTGATGGTGCGCATCTGGGTAGACGGGCCCGGTCAGCCGGCCACTCGTGTTCCCTCGCAGATACGCGAGGCCGTTCGGAGGCTGGCCCGGCCGCTCTTTGTACCGGGACACGTGGCCGGCCGAGGGATCCCGATGATCCCTCCTGCCAACGACCGTTTGGGCGATCTGCGCTGCCCCGTTCTGGCGGTCGCCGGAGCCCTTGATCTGAGTCTCTTTGCGGAGGCGCTGAAGCGGCTGGAGACGGCGGCGCCGAACGCCCGGACCGCCATGTGGCCGGACGTGGCTCACATGGTCGGCATGGAGCAGCCAGAGCCACTGGCCGCCCTGGTCATGGACTTCCTGGCGCCCTTCCGACCGTGGGACTGAACCGATCCTGGCGCTGGGCTATCGGCGCGGAGGTCGCGCTGGAGAATCGCTTCGCGGCGGAGGTATGCTGGAGCCGCATCCATTCCGCCTCTTCAGGAGGGATCTGCCATGGATAACACTCCGGCTCCGGGCGATCCGGCACCGGCCGAACCGGCTCCGGGCGATCCGGCACCGGCCGAACCGGCTCCGGGCGATCCGGCACCGGCCGAACCGGCTCCGGGCGATCCGGCACCGGCCGAACCGACTCCGGTCGAACCGACTCCGGTCGAACCGACTCCGGTCGAACCGGCTCCGGTAGAACCGGCTCCGGTGGAACCGGCCCCGGTCGCGCCGCCGCCGTACGCTCAGCCGCCGTTCGCCCCTCCTCCAGGCGCGCCGCCGTACGCTCAGCCGCCGTTCGCCCCTCCTCCAGGCGCGCCGCCGTACGCTCAGCCGCCGTACGCTCAGCCGCCGTACGCTCAGCCGCCGTACGCTCAGCCGCCGTACGCTCAGCCGCCGTACGCTCAGCCGCCGTACGCTCCGGCCTACGGCGATTACCCGGTTCAGCTGAACGTCACCGTCACTCAGCCGGAGATGAACCGACTCTGGGGCATTCCGTTCATCGGCATCTTCGTTCGGTTCATCATGGCCATCCCGCACTTCGTGGTCCTCATGGTGCTCGGGATCGGCATGTACGTGGTGATCTTCCTGGGATGGATCCCCATCCTGCTGATGGGTCGAGTCCCCGGCATGCAGGCCGCATGGGTCAAGGAGACGATCCACCGGGCGACTCGAGTCGTGGCGTATGCCTACTTCCTGTTCCCGGGCGGATACCCGCCACTCGAGCCGGGCGCTCCGAACCCGCTCGAGCTGACCATCAACCTGGAGGGCCGATCGATGAGCCGGCTATGGGGCATCCCCCTCTTCGGGCTCATGGTCCGCTTCATCGTGCTCATCCCGCATCTGATCGTGCTGGGGATCCTGATGCTGGTCGGGTACCTGGGCGAGATCATCCTCTGGATCCCGATCCTGTTCACCGGCAAGTACCCGGGTTGGGCGATGTCGTTCTACAGCGGCCTGCTGCGCTACATGGCCCGTGTCTATGCCTACCTCCTGCTGCTGCCCGTTCCGTACCCGCCCTTCTCACTGAGCTGAGACCGGCGCAAGCCACAACGGCACTCGCCGCCGCGGACCCCGCGGCGGCGAGTCGATTCTCCAGGCGGCTACATTCGGCGCTGCGGATCTTCAGGCGACGGCGAGCCGCCGGCCAGCCTTGCCCCGGTCGCCTAGAACTCCTGCGGGCACCAGGGTTTGGTCGCCGTCGGGAAGAGGCCGTCGGCAACGGCCAGGGCTCCGGGTCGCAGTTCCACGACCCGTCCGGCCGCGGCAAGTGCGGTCGCGGTGAAACCTCCCAGGAACATCGAGGCCAGGTCGTTCGCGTCCAGGGCGAGATCGGCCGCCTCCTCCGTCCTGGCCACGCGCCCTCGACCCTCCGACACCTCGAGGACCCAACGACCCGCGTTCCACGGGCAGTAGTCGTCGCGCAGGTCGAAGGTGAGCCGGTCGCTGCCGCTGCTGCCGTACGTCCGGCCCTCGAGAGCGGCGGTCACGTCCACGATCCGCAGCCACAGCCCATCGCTCACAGTCATCCCGAGCCGGCGCGGTTCCGCGGCCAGGGCGATCAGCGGGTGATCGTACGGAAGCCGCCACATCTTCAGAGTGCGGACCAGGTCCACGTCCAGCAGGTACCGCCAGATCTCGCGGGTTCCGCGCGGAGTGCACCCTATGGCCTCCTCCACGGTCAGCAGGCAGGCCGGACCGCGAGGGTTCCATTCGGCCTTCGTCTTGTAGATCGCGTATGCCTCGGGTCCGCGCTCGGTCTCGTAGACCGCCAGCCGGCGGACCTCGCCACCCTTGCCGTCCTTCTCTGGGGTGGGGAGAATCCCAGCCCACCAGTTCGGCGTCCGCGACAGGAAGCCGGAGCGCTGCGCGCGCGCGACCTCGTACACCGGCGTGACAAGGTCCAGTCCCTCACCGGCGGGAAGCAGACGGCACGATCCTTCGCGCGGCCACTCCCGAGCGAAGCCGACTGCCTTTGGCTCCGCATCCAGGTTGACGCACACGGTTGCCAGCCCAAAGCCGAAACGCTGGTAGATAGCCCCTTCGGCCGCCCACAGCATCGCCAGAGGCTCGTCGCGGCGATGACAGTCGTCGATCATCAGCCGCATCATCCCGCTCATCAGTCCGCGCCGGCGGTGCGATGGCAAGACTGTCACCCAGGTCACGCCGCCCGCCGGCAGCTCCCCACCCGGCACGCTCAGCCCAACCGAGAAGACTCCGCCCGTCGCCACGAAACGGTCGCCGTCGAGGGCGCAGACGAAGCGTTCGGGCTCCGACACTTTTCGGACTCGCTCGACGAGATCGTCCGGAACATCCTCGGAGAAGGCCACCTCCGCCGTTTTGAGCATCTCGGCGAAGCGCTCGGGCGGGCAGACTCGAATGTCGATACTCATGCCGTCAATGGTGCCAGACCCTGACGGGTGCGCAAGATACTTCCCAACGCAACTCAGCCGCCGACGGCTCGAACGTGCGCACGAAGCCATTCCACGATCGCCGCCACGACCTCCGGCCCCTCCGGCTCGTTCAGCGTCTCGTGGCGCAGGTTCGGGAGGACGCGCCGTTCCACGCCCGCCACTCCGACGAGTGGCTCGCTAACGGCCGTGGGCACGAGGGTATCGGCGCCTCCATGGATGGCCAGCGTCGGGACGTGGAGCCGGCCGAGCTCGGAGCGTGCCCTCTTCATCGCCCGGAACAGCTCCGCCCCGAGGCGAACCGTCGAACGAGGCTGGACCAGAGGGTCGGCAAAGTAGGCGATCCCCACCGCCGGGTCACGTGACAGCTGCTCCCCGCTGATCGGGTTGGCCACGAGCAGCGTCGGCGCGACGCGGCCGAGAACGGGAGCCAGCAAGCGCTGCCAGGCAGGCGTGCGAGCATCGAGCGGCAGGGCGCTGAGTACGAGGAAATCGGGAGCGGGGCGGTCCGCGCAGACGTATGTCAGAGCAATGAGCGCACCCATCGAATGACCGAACAAGACGAGCGGTCGGCCCTCCTGGCGCACCTGCCCGAGCCTCGCCTCGAGGTCGTCCAGGAAGTCGCCCCAGCGGCGAACGTAGACGCGCCGGCCTCCCGAGAGGCCGTGCCCTCGGAGGTCGAACGCGTGAACGTCCAGGCCGGCCTCGGCCATCAGCCGGCCGGTCCGCTCATAGCGGCCGCTGTGCTCGCCGATGCCGTGCACGATGAGGACGGTGGCCCAGGGATCGCCCGTCGCCGGCCAGTGACGGAGATGGAGCGGCGTGCCGTCCGGCGCGGGCCAGGGCGATCCGGGCGCCGCCTCTCCGTCCAAAGCCGCCATCTCGCGCCTCCTTCGCCGCCGTCGCGACCTATGCCGCCCGCGTCCCGATGCTCTTACCCCGCCGGTGCCGGCCCTAGCCGGCGGCCTGACCGCCTATGCGGCTTGTTTCCAGAAGCGGACCCCGTCGCGAAGGTCCTCGCACATCACGGTCGGCGGGCGCTGCAGCACGTGCCAGGAGATCCCGATGTCGCCCATGCAGCCGGCGAGGTGGAGCGCAAACGGCACGACCAGGTACGGGGTGAGCATGCAGAGCGGGATGCCCAGCAGCCCCAGGATCGCCAGCGGGGCGAGGGCGACCGCGAGGAACTGCCGCCGGGTAAAGCGCTGGCCCGGGGAAGTGGCGTAGAAGGCATACACGAGAATGCCGGTCCGGAGGATGCCAAACTGCGGTCTCCCGCCGAAGGCAAGCATGAAGATGCCGTGGACACCCTCATGCACCCACGCGATTCCAAGGCCGAGAAGCACCACCCCGATCAGCACAGGCATGTCGACGGTGCCCGTCGCCGACTGAGGGATCTCTCCATGGAAGGCGGCCGTGGTGTAGACCACCGCGCCAACATAGAGGAGCGGCACGAACAAGATCGCCCACAGGATCCAGGTGGTCCGGGTGGGATGCCACTCGGAGCTCAGGCCGTCCGGCGCGGGCGCCTGCCCGAGGGTGTCCGTCTCAACAGCCATCGACTACTCCCTCCCAATCCTTACGCCCCGGCATTGGTCGTCGCCGGAGCTGGTGCCTGAGTCCTCCTCGGCCCGAGCCGAGATTACTCCCCGCGGCCGGACAGGCGCACGTCCAGGAGTCCCAGAGCGCGGCGATCACACACCGGCCCAGACGGCAGCGGACACGACCTACGGTTGACACATCGTTGCGGATCCCCCTGGAATGGGAAGGGCGCCAGTGACGCCGCATGGCCTCAAGACGGTATGCTCTAGGTCACGGCCATTGCGAACGACTCCGCGCAGCGAGAGGTATATGGACACCAGAAAGCCCGGGCAGACGCCGGACGCTACGACCCCGCCGGCGGCGGCCGTTCAGCCCGGCGATACCGAGCCGCGGCCCGGTACTGGCTCTCCGGCACCCGCAGCTCACCGGCGACGCAACCTGGGGCTGGGCCTCCTCGCTACCTTCGGCGCCCTGTTTCTCATCGCGGCCGTCCTGTCCGCCTCCATCGCCGCCTATTCCAATCTCAACCCGAGTCACGCAGGCCAGGTTATCTTCACGACCGATGCCCCGACCGCGGCGAGTGCCGCGACCTGCCAGCTCGGCCACCAGGTGAAGTCGGTCTCGGCGGGAACCTCTGTCTACGCCACCTATTTCTACCAGTCGCGCATGAACGGTCAGGCCGTCGCCTGGTGGATCTTGAAGAACGGCCTGCCATATAGCGTTGCCTACCTCTCGGCGGTCAACACAAACAACGTCGACTGCATGGAGGACGGGCTAGATCTGAACACTCTCGCCCCCGGAACGTACGAGTTCAAGCTGGAGCTATCGGGCGGTGAGGTGGTGTCGAATGGCGCGCTGACTGTCACGCCCCATACTCCGCTGCCCGGTGAAGCGGGCCTGGTGGTGTTCACGACCGATGCCCCGACCAACATGACCGACGTGACCTGCCAGCTTGGCCACCAGGTCACGTCGATCCCGGCGGGGAGCCACGTCTACGCGAGCTACTTCTACAAGTCCCCCCTGACCGGCCAGACCGTCAGCCGGAGGATCACGAGCGGCGACTCCACCTGGCACCAGGACACCCTCGCCTCGACCGAATCGAACGGCTTGGCCTGCTGGAACGACCCGCTGGACCTTTCCGCACTCACCTCCGGAACGTACGGGTTCAAGTTGGAGATAGCTAGCGGTGAGGTGGTGTCGGAGGGAACTCTGGTCGTCACGCCACCTGTTCCGCCGCCGAATGCGGTGGGCCGCGTGCTATTCACGACCGATGCCCCGACCGACACGAGCAACGCAACCTGCCAGCTCGGCCATCAGGTCACATCAGTCTCGGCGGGAAGCCACGTCTATGCCAACTACTTCTACAAGTCCCCCCTGACCGGCCAGACCGTCAGCCGATCGATCACGTTCGAAGGCGGAGTCTGGCACCAGGACACCCTGGCACCGACGGACTCCAACGGCGTGGCCTGCTTCGAGGACCGACTGGACCTCGCCGCTCTCCCCCCCGGAAGCTACGACTTCAAGCTGAAGACAGCCAGCGGTGAGGTGGTGTCGGAGGGAACGCTGATCGTCAAGCCTTAGGCTCCGCCGCCTTTCTTGAAGTCCAGCGACGCCGAGTTGATGCAGTAGCGCAGACCCGTCGGCTTGGGGCCATCGTCGAACAGATGGCCCAGGTGAGCGCCGCAATTCGAACAGACCACCTCGGTCCGGATCATGCCGTGGCTGTTGTCGCGCCGAACGGTGACCCTGGCCTTGTCCAGGACGTCGAAGAAGCTCGGCCAGCCGCAGTGTGAGTCGAACTTGGCGGCCGCCTCGAACAACACCTCGCCGCAGACAACGCAGCGATACGCCCCCGCGTCGTGGCTGTCCCAGTAGGCGCCCGTGAAGGGCCGCTCCGTGTCGGCTTCCTGAGTGACCGAGTACTGGAGTGGCGTCAGTCGTCGCCGCAGCTCCGCCTTGTCGATTGGGACCGTCATGCCGGAGCTCCTTCCTTGCGCAGCGACGCGATCAGCTCGCCGGCCCGAGACACCGCTTCCGGTGTCCGCATCATCGTGTTGCGGAACATGATGCCGCCGAAGCCGGCGTCAAGGTACCGATGCACCAATTCGGCTGCCTCGTCCAGCGTCGCGGGCATCGCCATGCCACGAACCGCCTCCGGTATCTGCGCGAGAACCCTGGCCTTATCGCTCTCGCTCTCGGCCAGCACGATCGAGAGAGCGACGGTACGCAGGATCTCGGCCGGGTCGCGTCCGATGGACTCGCAGTGGCGGTCCAGCACGCCGAGCTTGTGCGTGGCCTCCTCGAGATCGCCGAACCAGTTGGTGATGTCCGCGTAGCGGGCGGCGATCTTGAGTGTCCGTTTCTCACCGCCGCCGCCGACCAGGATCCTGGGCCCGCCGGGTCGTATCGGCCGGGGTTGGTTGAGGGCGCGATCGATGCGGTAGTAGGCGCCTTCGAAGCTCGGCCGCTCCTCCGTGAACATCGCTTTGCAGATCGCGAGCGCTTCCTCGAGCCGATCCTCACGGCGGGCGATAGGCGGATACTCGAAGCCGTACCCGGCGTGCTCGGACTCGTTCCATGCGGCGCCGATGCCCAGCACGGCCCGGCCCTTGGAGATGACGTCCAGCGTGGTCACGGTCTTGGCCAGGAGTGCCGGATTGCGATACGTGACGCCGCTGACCATGGTGCCGAGCATGACCCGCTCCGTGCGCATGGCAATCGCCGCCAGCGTCGAGTAGGCCTCCAGCATGGGCTCGTCTTCCCGACCGACGACCCCAATCTGGTAGAAGTGGTCCATCACCGTAAGCAGATCGAATCCCGCCGCCTCGGCTGCCTTGGCCCGTTCAACGACAGACTCGAAGAGGCGTACGTCCGGCACCCCCTCGAAGGTGTAGTTGGGCATGTGATAGCCGAAGAAGGGTCGCATCGGTCGGTCTCCCGGTTCGGGATCTCGGCAGCGCTATGGTCGTCGCGCACTATCCCGTCACGCCGCAAAGTAGCACGCCACCGGTTCGGATGGCGTCGACGCAACCTCTTGTAGCGCGGGCCGGCCTCTCCGACCCATGCTCCTGGGCGAAGACACAACGGGCTGGTGCAGGGCCTTGCCTGCAGATATCCTCCGAGTGCCGCAATCGTCGACTCAACCGCGCCGGGTGGCCGCTTTTACTGGAGGCTCGAATGGATCCCAACAATCAGCCGCCGCCGGATCAGCCGCAACTGGATCAGCCGCAGCCGGATCAGCCGCAGCCCCAGTGGGGCGCGCCTCAGCCAGGCACCGCGACCAGCGCGCCTCCCGAGTGGGCCCCGCCGCCGACCAGCGCGCCTCCCGAGTGGGCCCCGCCCCCGACTGGTGCGCCTCCCGGGTGGGGAACGCCTCCGCCAGGTGCCGGCGGGCCTCCCGAGTGGGGCGTCATGCCGCCCGCAGGCTGGGGTCAGCCGACGGCCAGGTCGGGCGGGCGGGTCAAGTACGTGGTCATCGCCGTGTTCGCGGTGATCGTCATCGTCGCCGGCCTGTTCGTCGTTTTGAACCTGACCTCCCCAGCCGGCCACGTGTACTTCTCGAAGAGCGCCTACGACCAGAGCAGCAGCACCTGCCAGTTCGGCGCGCCGGTCACGTCCGTTTCGACCACCGACAGCTTGTACATGATCGCCGCCTTCAATGACACCCTGGACGTGTCGGACACGTACTCCCTCGATGTGGTCAAAGACGGAGCGCCACTCGGGGCGCCGACGAACGCGACGGCTGAGACGAAGTTCAATTGCTACATAGAACAGAACGTCATGGGACCGCTGCCCGCGGGCGTCTACAAGTTCACCTTCAAGCACAACGACAAGATCGAGGCCGAAGGAACGCTGACCGTCAAGTAGCCGCCGTTCGGGATCTGCGGGCCCGTGCGCTTCGCGGTCGGGCGGGCCGAGTCATGCTCGCGTCGCGCGCCAGCCCCTGAAGGTCGGCCAGCCCCACAGAACCGCGGCGATTGCGATCGCGAGTCCCAGGCCGAAGCAGATGGGATGTAGCACGCTGAGCTCCTTGATGATCGCCAGCTCCACGACGATCCAGATCATCTGGCCGCAGCCGATGGCGAAGGCAAGGAACGGCGCGACCCTCCAGCGCCGCAGTCCGATGACCGCCACGGCAAAGGAGCCCACGCCGAACAAGCCCCCCAGGATCAGGCCGGGAACGAAGAAGTCCGGGAAGGGGCTGCCCGACAACAGGCTCACGGGGAACTTCATGACGCTGCCGTCCGGCTTGGCCGCCAGGGCGACGCCCCCGGCAAGAGCTCCGATGCCCAGGAGGATCAGCAGGCTCACGGCGATCTTGCCGGCGCGGTCCATGACCGGGCGAGGTATCGAAGTGGAGCTGGGGGCGGCGGTCTGCATGGTCATGTACCTGCCTGGTGTGCGGGATGGAGAGACCCCCGGCCTTCGTGTGTGCAACCGATCGTCCGAGCGGACGCGCCGGCCGCTCAAGTGCCATGGAGCCCCTCTGCCTCCGACACATGGCCGGTCGAGCTGTCCGAGACGCGGTACCGTAGAACCGGCGGCGCGAGGCGGATCTCACTGACCGCTGGCCCAATGTCGCCAGTGGACCGCCCGTCGCACCCCGGAGGCTCGATGCGCCTGCAAGATTTCGCTCTGGAGCGCTTCTTCGCCCGCTAGGAGTTCAGCGCCGAGCTGCTGCTGTGCGCCTCCGACGTGGAGGGCTGGCCGATGCGCGAGCTGCTCGAGCTGGCAGACGAGGACGCGCACCGCCGCTGGGACGAGCTGCGGCTCGGCTATACCGAGTCACCCGGCGATCCCGCACTGCGAGCGGAAATTGCCGGGCTCTACGAGCACCTGACGGCAGACGACATCCTCGTCTTCGCCGGGGCGGAGGAAGCGGTCTTCGCCCTGCACAACGTCCTTCTCGGGCCGGGCGACCATGCGATCGTGGTCCGGCCGGCGTACCAGTCCCTGGCCGAAGTTGCCCGCGCCGCCGGGGCGGAGGTCACGCGCCTGGAGCTGCGCGCCCAGGACGGCTGGCGTCTGGACGTCTCGGAAGTCCGGGCGGCGCTGCGAGCGAACACGCGCCTGATCCTGGTCAACGAGCCGCACAACCCGACCGGCTCGCTGAGCGACCGGGCAACTTTCGATCGACTGGTCGAGCTTACGGCCGAGTCGGGCGTGCGCCTGGTCGTCGACGAGGTCTACCGGTTCCTCGAATTCGATCCGGCGGACAGGCTCCCAGCCGGCGCGGATGCCCTGGAGACGGGAGTCAGCATCGGCGTCATGTCCAAGTCGTTCGCCCTGGCCGGACTCCGCATCGGCTGGGTGGCGACGCGTGACCACGCCCTGCTGGAGCGACTGGCCGCGTTCAAGGACTACACCACGATCTGCAGCTCGGCCCCGAGCGAGATCCTGGCCCTCATTGCCCTCCGGGCGCGAGACCGGGTCTTGGCCCGCAACCGGGCCATCATCGACGCGAACCTTCCGCTACTGGACGCTTTCTTCGCCCGCACTGCCGGCACGTTCGACTGGGTCCGGCCGCGAGGGGGCAGCATCGGCTTTCCGCGCCTTGCCGCCGAGGTGCCGATCGACCGCTTCGCCGAGGATCTCGTTCGTGAGACCGGCGTGCTCATCCTGCCGGGCACGATCTTCGGCGACACGGGCAACCGCTTCCGGATCGGCTTCGGGCGGACGAACCTTCCGACAGCGCTGGAGCGGCTGGAAACGTACGCGGCCAGGACGCTCAGGTAGTCCTCGCCACTCTCAGGGTCGACGCCGCCACCACGATCGCAGCCCCTCTTGACAGATTACTTAGTACTCACTAAGTTGTGCCCATGGCACCCACCCGTCTCACCGCCGACGAACGCCGCGACGAAGTCATCGCCGCCGCCGCCATCGAGTTCGCCGTCGGCGGCTACGCGGGAACCCCGACGGACGCGATCGCCCGTCGGGCAGGCGTCTCCCAGCCCTATCTCTTCCAGCTGTTCGGCACCAAGAAGGATCTCTTCATCGCCGGGACTCGTCTCTGCTTCGAGCGCACCCAGCGAACCTTCGAGCAATCCGGAAAGACCGCTCGCGATCGCGGCCTCGGGCCGGTTGGGATCCTCGAGGAGATGGGCCACGCCTACATCCGCCTCCTGATGTCGGACCCGAACCTTCTGCGGCTGCAGCTCCAGGCCTACGCAGCCTGCCAGGACGCCGAGATTCGGGCGGTCGTCCGAGAGAGCTACCGCTCTCTGTGGCGAGCAGTGGCCGCCATCTCGGGCGCCGATGACAAGGAGGTCCAGGGCTGGTTCGCCCAAGGAATGCTCATCAACGTCGTCTCTGCCATCGGCGAAGGGTCGACCTTCGAGGACTACGTATGCTCCCTCGCCGGAGGTAGGCCCACGATCAGCTGAGCACGCCCCCCTTTTTTGCCCGCGCTACTTAGCGAGTACTAAGTTAGTACACCCGACAACGAGTCCCGGAAGGAGTCACGCCGGCATGTCCCGACGATCCCCAGCGCTCTGGACCTTCGCCATCACCACAATCGCCCTCTTCATGGTCAGTCTCGACAACCTGGTCGTGACCATGGCCCTGCCGGTCATCCGGCGCGACCTCGGGGCGTCGTTGAGCGACCTCGAATGGACCGTCAACGCCTACACCCTCACCTTCGCTGCGCTGCTCCTCATGGGCGCGGCCCTCGGCGACCGTTTCGGCCGGAAGCGGCTCTTCATCATCGGCGTGGCGATCTTCACGGCTGGGTCGGCCTGCGCGGCCCTCTCTCCCTCCAGTGGAACTCTGATCCTGGCCCGTGCCCTTCAGGGCGTGGGCGGCGCCATCAGCATGCCTCTCACCCTGACCATCCTCTCCGGCGCCGTCTCCGCCGAGAGGCGGCCGCTCGCCCTCGGGGCGTGGGGCGGTATCGGCGGCCTGGCCATCGCCGTTGGTCCCGTGGTCGGGGGCGCCATCACCCAGGGCGTTTCGTGGCACTGGATCTTCTGGATCAACGTCCCCATCGGAATCGTCGCCATCGCGCTCGCCTACTTCCGCCTGCCCGAGAGCAAGGGCCCCGGTCGGTCGATCGACCTCGTGGGCGTCGGCCTGGCCAGCCTCGGCCTGGTCGGGATCGTGTGGGGCGTCACGCATGGCAACGGCCGTGGCTGGACGGACGGTGAGATCGTCGGCGCAATCGCAGTGGGTCTCGCCTTCCTCGTCGCCTTCCTGGCCTGGGAGGCTCGCGCCGCCGAGCCGATGCTGCCGCTGCACCTCTTCCGCCGGCGCGCGTCGGTCATCGCCAACGGCGTGTCCTTCCTGATGTCGTTCGGGATGTTCGGCTCGATCTTCCTGCTGTCACAGTTCTTCCAGATCTGCCAGGGCCTCAGCCCGCTCGACTCCGGGCTGCGCATCCTGCCCTGGACGGCAGCACCCGTCGTCGTCGCGCCGATCGCCGGGTGGGCCTCGGGTCGGATCGGCGCCCGTCCCATACTGGCCGCCGGCCTCGCCTTGCAGGCCGTTGGGCTGGCCTGGATCGCCGCGGTGACCTCCCCCACCGTCTCCTACGCCACCCTCGTGCCGGCTTTCGTCGTCAGCGGCACAGGCATGGGCCTGTTCTTCGCCCCAATCGCCAACGTCGTCCTCTCCGCCGTGCCGCAGGAAGATGAGGGCAAGGCGTCGGGCGCCAACAACACCATCCGCGAACTCGGCGGCGTCTTCGGAGTGGCGGTCCTGGCCGCCATCTTCGCGGCCAACGGCTCCTATGCAACTCCACAGACGTACACGAACGGGCTGATCCCCGGAGTCTTCGCCGGCGCAGCGGTAGTTGCGTTGGGTGCGGCGATCGCGCTGGCCCTGCCGCCGGCCGTGGCTCGTCTCCGCCGTCCCGACAAGGTCGAGGCTGTCCGCCCGACCAACCTCGGCCTGGCCTCGTAGCCCGCCACACACCGATCCGGAACCCTCGAGAGCCCGCCGTCCTCCGGCGGGCTCTCACTCTGTGCGCCTACGCCGGCTGCGCCGCCCCGCGGAGTTGCTTCAGCGCATCGGCGTAGAGACCGTCGAAGGCGCGCGACGTTGACGGAAAGGCGTGGAGCATCCCCGCCAAGGTTGGGATTGGGATCCTCGCCTGGATCGCCAGCACGACCTCGTGAATCGCGGCCGAGGCGTCCGGGGCAACCACCGACGCGCCCAGGATCGTCTCCGAGGGCCTGTCGACGACAATCGCCAGGTGCCCGAACGCCGCCTCGAGCGCATATCCCCTGGCCGTGGTCGCCAGGTCGGCTACCAGCTCGAATGCGTTTGCGCCGGCCGAACGGGCCTGCCCGAGATCCACCCCCACGGACGCGACCTCCGGCTCAAGGTAGACCGCTCGGGGAATGGCCCGGTAGTCGGGCGAGACGTCCTCGCCGAGAGCCATCCGGACCGCCAGGCCGCCCTGGTAGTGGGAGACGTGGGTGAAGAGCTCGGGGCCGGCCGGGTCGCCGATCAGGAAGACGCCGTCCGCGATTCGAAGGCGGCCGTCCCTGGGTAGGTTCTTCGAGTCGACGCCGACCGATTCGAGGCCCAAGTCCTCGAGCCCGAACGACCGCCCGAGGGCGACCATGATCTGGTGGCCCTCCACGACGCCGCCGTCGCTCAACTCGACGACGTGAGCGTCGCGATCTCCGGCTCGCGGCCTCACGCGGGTCGCCCGTATGCCCAGTCGAAGCTCGACGCCGTCGTCGCGCAAGATCCGCTGGATCGCCTCCGAGTTGCGTGCATGGTCCCGTTCCAGGAGCCGGTCGTGGGAGTGGATCAACGCCGTCTCGACGCCGAAGCGGGCAAAGACCGAGGCCAGCTCTACGCCACTTGCGCCGCCGCCCAGGACCACCAGGCTGCGTGGCAGCTCGCGTGTCGAGGTAGCCTCGCGATTCGTCCAGGGGCCCGTCTCGGCGAGGCCCGGGATCGGGGGCATCTTCGACTGGGACCCGGTTGCGACGACGACCGCGGCGGTCTCCAGACGCTGGGCCGAGCCGTCCGGTCGCCTCACTTCCACCATCCCCGGGCCCGCGATTCGAGCCTCTCCGCGGACGAGGGTCGCGCCCGCCTCCTCGAGCGTATGCACGTGGCCCGTGTCGTCGGGCCAGTCGCGCCGCTCGCGGTTGATCATGTAGTCGCGGCGGTCCGACGCCCGCTGCCACGGATACGTGCCACAGCGGTGCTCGGCCGCGCCGTGGAGGAGTGACTTGGACGGGATGCAGGCCCAGAAGGAGCAAGAGCCGCCGAAGAGCTCTCGTTCCACCACGGCGACCCTCTTGCCGCGTTCGAGCGCGGCCTGAGCCGCAGCCTCGCCGGCTGCCCCCGCCCCGATAACAACGAAGTCGAAACGATCCATCGTCACGCACACCAGCTGCGCCCCGGAATGGGGCGATGGGGCGATGATCCGCCCAATGCGCAATGGGCGCGCGTTTATGGATGGCGCAGGCTCGATGGGCGGGTCGCCCTTGAGCTTATTGCGTCATCCGGGCGCTGGTCGACCGCCGCTTCCGGTCGGACGCCGCCATCGAGCGACGGGTCGCGATCGTCTAGCTCCCCGGGGCCACTGCCTCGAGTTGCCGGACAGGCGCCTACTTGTAGGTAACGGCGGTCCCGACGGGAACGCTCTGGATGAAGATCTCGCCTCTCACGAGCGGGATCTCTGTGCCCCGGGACCACCTGCCCCTCGGCCACCGATCGCACCACGCCTGCCAGGACAACGGGCCGAACGACCCGCCGTTTTAGGGCCGTCCTGCGTGGGTATACATCAGTCTAGATTGAGACAATCTCCGCTGAGATGACCCACGCAACTGCCGCTCACACGCCCAAGACAGCGACCGACGCCACCGAGTTCCCTCCCGAGCCACGCCCTCGCTTTCATGATGGCCGTCACCGCCATCAGCCTGCCCGAGTTCGTGATCCTGCGACGCGTCATGAAACCTCAGCTGCTGGCCGTCTTCATCGGCGTTGTGGCCAGCGGCATCGTGGCCGTCGGTTACCTGTTCAACGTCCTCGTGAGCTGAGCGCGCCGCCGGCCGCGGCCGCGCAACAACCAACCGCGGAGGTAGAGGTCATATGCCAATCCAATCCGTAGGTTTCGTCGGAGGCGGACGCGTCGCCCGAATCATGCTCGAAGGCTGGCAGCGCGCCCGCGCCCTGCCGGATCGGGTCGTCGTCAGCGACCCCATCCAGGACAGCCTGGATGCGCTCAAGTCGCGCTTCCCTTCGATCGAAGTCCGCCTCGGCGACAACCGCGCCGCGGCCGGAGAGCAGCTCGTCTTCCTCGGCCTCCATCCGCCCGCCTTCGCCGATTCAGTTCCGAGCCTGGCGAGTGTGCTCAGGCCGGACGCGATCGTCGTGTCGCTGGCGCCCAAGGTGACGATCGCTCGTCTGTCGGGCCTCCTGGGCGGCTTCGATCGCATCGCCCGAGTAATCCCGAACGCGCCTTCCGTCGTGGGCTCGGGCTTCAACCCGGTGGCCTTCGGTATGGCGCTGGGCGAGCGCGAGCGAGACGCGGTCCTCGACTTGCTGGCGCCTCTCGGCGCTTCGCCTGTCGTGGAAGAAGCCACGCTGGAGGCGTATGCCATCACCGCGGCGATGGGCCCAACCTACCTCTGGTTCCAGCTGTATGAGCTGCGCGAACTCGGCCGCTCATTTGGCCTGTCCGATGACGCGGCGTCAACCGCCGTGGAGCAAATGGCCCTCGGCGCGCTCGACACGATGAACGCGGCTCTTACCCCGGCGGAAGTGATGGACCTGGTGCCGGTGCGCCCGCTGGCCGAGTTCGAGCCGGCCGTTCTGGAGCAATACCGAGCTCGGCTTGGCGCGGTCATGGAACGGATCCGGCCGGCTTGAGACGGCCGTCGATCCCCACGAGCAAACGCAAAGGAGCATTCATGCGAACCCTCGAAGTCCTGGGCTCGGGTTGCCCGAACTGCCGCCGCCTCGAGGCGAACGCCCGTGAGGCCGCCGTGATGGCCGGCGTGGAGGCGGAGATTCGACACGTCACCGATCCCCGCGAGATCGTGGCCTTCGGCGTCATGAGCACGCCGGGTCTCGTCATCGACGGGAAGGTCGTCTCCGCGGGGCGGATCCCCTCCGCAGGCGACATCGCGCTCTGGCTGTCGGAAAGCTGAGCAGTCGACCGGCCGTCACTGCACAGCGCGCCTGGAGGCGGTACTCGGCGATGACGCCTCCGAGAGACATGAGTCAGCCCAGCACGGTGGTGGCGATGAGCGCCAGCGCCGCCACGGAGATGACGGCCGCGGTCACCCAGCCGACCGCGTTCAGGAGCCGCCCGTTGGTCCGCTCGCCCATCACCTTGCGATCGTTCGAGACGAGCATCATCACCACGACGAGCGGCGCCGCCAGCATGCCGTTGAT
>Ga0182021_10000867_pt1 | contig 34184 bp, 24 predicted proteins | sample 612E3MmetaG_FD_120493 | JGI IMG/M metagenome (GOLD analysis project Ga0182021, IMG submission 120493) | Permafrost microbial communities from Stordalen Mire, Sweden - 612E3M metaG (Illumina Assembly) | ecosystem: Environmental > Terrestrial > Soil > Wetlands > Permafrost | place: Sweden... | reverse complement strand
TCGGCCAGTTTCGGCGGCGGAATCACGGTGCAGACCCTGACACTTACCGACGCGACGCACGCCACCGCGGTGATCAACATCCCCGCAGCCACAACACCCGGCTCATACACCGTCACTCTCACGACGCAGGGTGAGAGCGCTACGCTCACCAACGGGTTCACCGTGGTTGCCGCGACTCCCGTGCTGACTTCCGTGAATCCCAACACTGGGCATCAGGGCCAGACCATCGCGACCGTGAACGTGGTCGGCAATTTCACGCACTTCGTGCAGGGCACCACAACGGTCGATTTCGGCAACGGCGTGACCGTAAATTCTGTGACGGTCACCGATGCCACGCATCTGGCGGTCAGCATCACCATCGGCGGGATTGCCGCACAAGGCTTCCACAATGTAACGGCCACTACCGGAGCGGAAGTCGCGGTGCTGAACAGCGGGTTCCAGGTACAGGCCGGCAACGCCGCCATCAGCAGCGTCATTCCCAACGGCGGGCAGCAGGGCGTAAGCGGCTTGAGCATCGCTATCGTGGGTTCTGCGACCAACTTCGCACAGGGGACCACCGTCGCGACGTTCGGGGGCGGCATCACGGTTACCAGCCTTACCATCGTGGATACCACCCATGCGACCGCCATCATTACCATCCCGGCAAACGCCACGACCGGACCTGGGGCCGTTACGCTGACCACTGGCGGGGAAGTGGCTACTCTGGCCAACGCCTTCACCATCACGCCTGGCACTGCAATCATATCCAGCGTGAATCCGAACAGCGCGCACCAGGGCGATCCGCCGTTGAATGTCAGCGTGGTCGGCAACTTCACCACTTTCGTTCAGGGCTCAACGACGGCCAGCTTCGGCGCGGGAATCACGGTGAACTTAGTTACAGTCACGAATTCCACGCACGCCACCGTGAACATCACGGTTTCCCCCACGGCCGCTCCAGGCCTTTACAGCGTCACCATGACCACCGGAACGCAGGTGGCCACGCTCACGAACGGCTTTACGGTTATAGCGGGTGTGCCGGCGCTGACGTCCGTGGTCCCGAACCAGGGCTCGCAGGGCGCCAGTCTAACCGTTCAGTTGAACGGCGCATTCACGCACTTCACGCAGGGCACGACGACGGTTGCCTTCGGCAATGGAATCACGGCGGGAACGGTCACGGTCAATGGCCCCACGCTGGCTTCCGTGCCGATCACCATCGCCAACGGAACCACCGCCGGTCCACGCTCCGTTACCGTAACCACCGGAACGGAAGTCGTCACGCTAAACAGCGGCTTCGACGTGCAGGCCGGTACTCCTGCGATCACCCTGATTTCACCGAACTTTGGCGTGCCGAATTCGACAGTCCCCGTAACTCTCACCGGCCAGTTCACCAACTGGGTGAACGGAACCACCACCGCCAGTTTCGGCCCCAATATCGCTGTGGGTGGCGCGGCAGCGGGCGTTTCTGGCCCCATCACGGTGACCAGTCCCACTACCGCTAACGCTTCGCTCGTTATCGCCCCTGGTGCAACGCTGCAGGCGCAGAACGTGATCGTCACAACCGGAACCGAAGTCGAGCAGGTCATCAACGGATTCACGGTTCAAAACACCGGCACAACTCCGCCCGCGATCATCAGCGTCAGCCCGGCCTTGAATTCCACCGGTGCGCCGTTGAACACCGCCGTCACCGTGGAGTGGAGCGAGCCCATGGACCGCACCACGTTTACCGCCGCTCACTTCTATCTCTACGACACGGTCACCGGTCTGACCGTGCCGACGACCATTGGCGTGGATGCTTCCGGGCGCATCTCGACGCTCACTCCCTCGCAGTTGCTGGCGGTCAGCCGCGTGTATTACATCTATATGATTGGCGGGAACATCAAGGATGCGCTCGGCAATGCGTTCGGCGGCGCCTTATACTATTTCACGACCGGCTTCTCCACCGACAGCACGGGCCCGGGATTCATCATTTCGAACATTCCAGCCGGCGCGGCCGGCGTTCCGCTCAATGCGCCGGTGGTCCTGGAGTTCAGCTCCCCGATTAACCCGACTACCCAGCCTGCGGGCGTGCAGATCACGACTGGCGGCAACACGGTCAACGGCACCTATGCATTCGATGCAAGCCAGACCATCCTGACATTCACCCCGACCCCTGCACTAACGGCCAGCACGAGCTACACGGTCACTTACACCGCGCAGCTTACGGACGAAGCGGGCAACGGGCTCACCAACCCGGGCAGCTTCAGCTTCACGACCGGCATTGCGGCAGATCCCACCGGCCCGGCCATCAGTTCCTTCGACCCGCCGGCTTACGCCACGGGCGTGGGCACAAACGCGGCTATCCGTGTGGTCTTCACCAAGCCGATCGATCCGACGACGATTACCAGCTCGAACTTCATTCTTTACAACGGCAACAACACCAATGTGACCTATCCCGGCACAATTGCGTTCTCTCCCGACCGATTGACAGTAACCTTCACGCCCGTTTCGCCACTCCTCAGCTATACGCAGTTCCTCTGGTATCTTTTCACGTTCAAGGGGGAAAACGGCGTTGCTGACGTGCAGAACCTCTATGAGTACTTCACGACGGGAAGTGGCCCGGATACGACCGCTCAATCGGTAACCGCGATCAGTCCCTCCAACGGCGCGACCGGCGTGCCGGTGAACACGACAATCGCAGCTCTGTTCAGCGAGCAGATCGACGCCACTTCCGTTACCAATGCATCCATCTCGCTCAGCCCGTCGGCTCCCGGAACCACAACGCTTTCGGCCGATCAGTTGAGCCTGACGTTCACTCCAGCGGCAAATCTGTCGATTTCGACCGTCTATACGATCTCGATCAGCGGTCTGCGCGATATCGAAGGCAACGCGTTAACGCCGTTCACTCCAACCACGTTCACCACGAGCGCCTCATCCACGCCCGATACCACGCGGCCTTCGGTGACCTCGTTCGTGCCGGCGGACGGCGCGGCCGGTGTAGCGTTGAACAGCAAGATCACCATCAACATCAACAAGCCGATCAACCCCGTTACGGTTCGAACCGATACCAATAATTCAACCGACACCTTCGCCGTGTTCATGACGCCGAACGGAGGGGCGCAAGTACAGGTTGGCGGTTCGTTCACCGTCACGAATACCAACACGACTTCGCAGATCGTGTTTACACCAAGCAGTCCTTTCGAGCCGAACTCTTCGGTGATAGTCTACGGGTACTATAACGCCTACATGACCGATTACGCCGGCAACCCGATAAACCCCACGTCCGCTACCTTCACCACGGCGCTAGGCACGGACACAATAGCTCCGGTGGTAACTTCGGTTACGCCGCCCGATGGCACCACCGCGGTCGGGCAGAACACGCCGGTTATTCTGACGTTCTCCAAGCCGCTCAATCCGAGCACTGTAAACGCCACGAACTTCCATTTGTTCAGCGGCTCGACCCCGCTCAGCACGAGTGTTACCCGCTCATCCGATTCCCGTACCATCACACTGACTGCGAGCCTGCCTTCCGGCGCACTGATTAACATTGTGGCCAGCAGCGGAGTGACCGACCTGGTGGGCAATCCCCTGGCGGATTTCATCAGCTCGTTCACCGCCGAAACTTTGCCTGCGACCACCCGCCCGAGCGTAGTCACCATGCGTCCCGGCAGCGGCGCGACGGGTGTTGCGGCTAACAGCCCGATCATGCTGATCATGAGCGCGCCCATGAGCGGCTCCACTATCGCCGGCGCCCTCAATGTTGCCCAAAACGGCGTGCTGGTTTCGGGAATCACACAATTGAACGCCAACGGCCAGACGATTCTGTTTACGCCGGCCGCCCCGTTCGCGGGCGGTGCGCTCGTGCAGGTGTTCCTGAGTTCCGCCGCCACGGACATTTACGGCAATTCTTTGAATGGTTTCAGCGGGCAATTCACTGTGGCAACGGACCTGACGGGTGTGGCTCCCACGGTGGTCTCGATCAGCCCCACCTACGGTGCCTACATCAATGTGCTGAATCCGGTAATCGACGTGCGCTTCTCCAAGCCCATCGATATTACTACCGTTACCAGTTCCACCTTCTACGTGAAACAGAACGACAGCGTGGTTATCAACGGCACGCTCTCATTGTTCGATCCGTATACCATCCGGTTCGTTCCCAACCCCCAGACGTTGAGCGCGGTTGGCCAGCCGTACTATCGCACCAACATGACCAGCGGCATCAAGGACACGAGCGGCATCGCTTTCGCCGGATCGGTGGGATCATACTACTTCTACATCTACAGCACCGCTACGCTGGTGGACACCGTTTCACCTGTGGTTACGGGCCTGGCGCCGACCGATGGCTCCACGGTAGGCGATAACGTGATCTTCCGGGCCACTTTCAGCAAACCCATCGATCCGCTTACGGTGAACGCCAACACCTTTATGATCAGCGGAGGCGGCCTGACGGTGATGCCTTCGAGCATCAGCTTCGACGCCACCAACCAGAACGTCACCATCACGCCGCAAACGCCCCTGCCCGACAATGCGGCGATGACGATTTCCATCAACGGGATCACCGATCCCCAGGGCAACCTTGTGACTCCGCTGACCGCGCACTTCACGACGCTCGCCGGGGCTGATATCACACAGCCAACGGTGATCTCCACGAGTATCGACAACGGCGCTGTCAACGTGCCGGTTAACTCCGCGATAGTCTTCCACTTCAGCAAGGCGATGGACAGCCGGACGCTGACCGGAACGAACTTCTACGTGTATGACAACAACTTCGGCGTTTACATCCCAGTGAACTATTCGTACAGCGCCGACGGTCTCACCGCCACTATGACTCCCATTTCCCCACTGCCGGTGGGCCGCTATATCCAGATCGGCGCCCGAACCGCCACGGATCTTGCCGGCAACACGATGGTCAACTACGCCTCGTACTTTACTACCGCATTCGCTTCCGACACCGTGCCTCCCACAGTGGTCGATACCAATCCCAGGGCAGGCGCCACGGGAATTCCGACCAATGCGAACATCGAGATCCTGTTCAGCGGATCCGTGCAGGCGACCACTCTCAGCAGCGTGAATCTGCTGCTGGGTGGACCCGCTGGTACGCCGCAGGCGACGGCAGCGACGCTCTCAAGCGGCGACAGTCTTCTCACGCTGGCCCCAGGAACACTGCTCACGCAGAACACGCAGTACACCATTTCCATCTCTGGCGTTGCCGACACAGCAGGTAATGTGATGGCAGGCACGGTAACCCGGACATTCACGACGGGCCCGGGCATCGACCTGATTTCACCGTCCATCACGTCCACTTCGCCCGTTAGCGGCGCGACGAATGTGCCTACCAACGGGGTGTTCCATGTCGGCTTCAGCGAACGCATCAACCAGCTTTCGCTGACGAACGCGAATTTCCAGCTTTACAATTACGCGCAGGGCCGTTACCTCCCTGCCACTGTAACGGTGAATCCAAACCTTTTGAGCGCCACTCTGGTACCCACCTCTCCGCTGCTTCCCGGGAACGAGTATTTCTTCTACATCAGCAGCTATGCCGACCTGGCGGGCAACATCGGTAGTGGCATTAACGTCAGCTTCACCACCGGCGCCAGCACGAACACCAGCTCGCCGACGGTGACGAGCATCAGCCCCGCTAACGGCGCGGCCGGGGTTGGCGAGAACACGAAGGTTATCGCAAAACTGAGTGCGCCTCTCGATCCCACCACTGTGGGCAACAGTTCGATCACTCTGACTCCCGCAGTGGCCGGAACGGTGAGTTTGGCCACCGATCAGGTCACCCTCACCTTTACTCCAAACGGGAACCTTGCGGCTACCACACCTTACGGCGTACAGGTCAGCGGCTTCACGGATGCCGCCGGCAACGCGGTGGCGACGTTTAACAGCACCTTCACGACGTCGGCCACCACGGACGCGACCCGGCCTTCGATAACCTCGACAGTGCCGAACGACGGCACGACCGGCGCATCGGTAAATACCACGATCACCCTCAACATCAATGACCAGATAAGCCCCGCGAGCGTAGTGACCGGCACCGGCACCGTCGACTCGCTGCAAGTTTTTGCCACCGTGGCGGCCGGTCAGTTCATTGTGGGCGGCTCCGCGGTTGTGACGAATAACAATGGCGCCAACACCAGCCAGATTGTCTTCACGCCGTTCAACCCGCTGCCGCCGGGCGCCACCATCCTCGTCTACGGGTACTACAACACGTACATGACGGATTTTGAAGGCAACCCGATCAACCCCTACAGTTTCACCTTCACGACCGCGGCAGGAACGGATGCTACGCCGCCAACTGTAACCTCAGTCACGCCCACCAATGGCGCCACCGGTGTCGGCCCCTACACTACGGTTTCGCTCACGTTTTCGGAACCGTTGAATCCGAGTACCATCAACGCCAACAGCTTCGCTCTGTTTAACGGAGCGGTCCTCGTTGGCACGAGTATCTCCCACTCTTCGGACAACAAAACCGTGACGCTGAGTTACAGCAATCTGCCAGGCAACTCCTTGATTACGGTGGAAGCCACAAACGGAGCCACGGACTACGCCGGCAACGCCCTGGTGCCGTTCACGAGCAGTTTCACAACGGCCCCGATTCCGACGAATTCAATCCCGAGCGTAATCAGCCAGCGCCCGGGCAATGGCTCGACCGGTGTGCCGACAAACACGGTGATTTACTTGATCATCAACAAGCCTATGAACGCCGGCACGGTAAGTGGGGCGGTGCATGTGTCGTTGAATGGAGTGCTGGTGGCGGGAACGGTTTCGCTCAACCCGGCTGGCACTTCGATTGTGTTTACGCCGACGGGTCCATTCTCTCCGGGCGGCCTGGTGCAGATTTTCGTCGATAACAGCGCCACCGATAGCGATGGCAACCCGCTCAACGCCTACAGCGGCTCGTTCACGGTACTGCCGGATCAGACCGGTGTGGCCCCCACTTTTGTGGCCATGAACCCCGTGTATGGCTCCAACGATCAACCGCTGAACAGCGTGGTGGATGTGGAGTTCAGCAAACCCATGGCCGCAAGCTCCGTGAACAACACCAACATCTACCTTAAGGAGAATGACGCTACTGTAATCCCGGCAACGGTGTCGCTGCTCTTCCCCAACGTGATTCGCATCGTTCCCAGCGCGCCCTTCGCATCCGGCAGCAACTTCTACCGGCTCAATATGCCCGCCAATGGGCTCAAGGATACGGACGGCAATTTCTTCGCGGGAGCTTCGGCCAGTTACTACTTCTATACCAGCGCCATCAGCATCACCGACACGACCAAGCCCACAATCACCGGTCTGGCGCCGACGAACGGTTCCACGAACATTGGCGACAACGCCGTGATTCAGGTGGCGTTCAGCAAGCCGGTGGATCCGCTGACCGTCAATGGGACCAGCATCCACGTGACGGGCGGCAGCTCGACAGTCGTGCCCTCGAGCATCTCGTTCGATTCAACCGGCCAGTCGGTCACTATCACGCCGATGGCGCCTCTGCCGGACAACACCACTATGACCATTGCCATCTCCGGTGTGACGGATACCTCCGGCAATGCGGTTACTCCGCAGAGCACTACCTTCACCACTGGACCGGGTACGGACACGACGGCGCCCTTCGTAATCTCGAGCAGCGTGGACAGCCAGGACACGGCCAATGTGCCTCAAAACTCGGTATTCACGCTGAAGTTCAGCAAGCCCATGAACACGCTCGGCCTGCAGGTGCCGACCAATTTCTACCTGTACGACTACTCGACGGGGTACATCACTGCCGTTACCCGTTCCTTCAGCGCGGATGGCACCATAGCGTTTATCAATCCAACGTCGCCTCTGCCCGCAGGTGACACCATCCAGCTCGGCGCCCGCACGGCGACCGATCTCACGGGCAATACCATGACTGGATTCTCAGTGAATTTCATTGTCTCCTCAACCTCGGATACGAATCCACCGTCGGTGATAGCTACCAACCCCGGCGGCTCTGTCAACCCGCCTGTCAACTCCGTGATCCAGGTGCTGTTCAACAAGCCGGTGCAGGCCACCAGCCTGTCACAGGTGATGTTGACCGCCGGCGTTACGATTCCTGTTACGGCTTCGCTTTCAAACGGCGACCAGACCCTGACGATCACGCCTGGCGCGCCGCTCTCTCCCAACACGACCTACACCGTGACCGTCACGGGCGTGAACAGCACTGCGGGCATCCCGATGTCCGCGCCGGTTGTCTTCGGCTTCACGACCGCCGCGGGCGCGCAGTTGGTCGGAACGGCCGCCCTCTCGACGGTCCCGCCGAGCGGCGCCACAGGAGTCCTGGCGAGCGTGAATCCCACTGTGACCTTCAGCAACCCGATTGACCCGGTCTCGGCGTACGGCAATCTTTACCTGGTGGTGGATGCCACCAGCATAGTGGTTCCCTCGACGCTAACCTTCTCGAACGATTTCATGACGGTAACCATAACGCCAAATGCCGCCTTGACCTCGGGAATGACGTATCGAATCGTGACCAACGGGCTGGTTACCGACCAGACGGGAAGAAATCAGACCGTCAACTTGAGCGGCAACACCTTCACTGTGAAGTAGAGGTTTAGAGTTGGGGCGGACGGCTGGAGATAGTCGTCCGCCTTACCACTTTCGGGATGGCAGCGGCGGTTTCGGACAGCGGCTCGTGGCCCCGGCCGACTCTGGCGGGCGGCGTTCTTTGCCGTCTTTGATGCGCCGCGTCATTCGTAGGAACATACAGGTGTTGTCGATGAGTGGAAATGGCGCACAAGAGGGTAGGTTTTCTCTGCAAGCGGCAAGAAACAGGTTGCAGCTGGATGAGCTTCAAGCCCGCGAAGGTTGAGTTGGGAGAAACAGACCAAGTCCACGTTTAAGTCCAGGTGCGGTAGCGGTCGAATCTTAGCGCCGGGACTCTCCGGACCACACCAACCAATTCATCGAGCTGTCGCGGCGCACGTTAAGCCGTTGCCTGTCGTACATGAGGTCGACGTTGACGACGCGGGTGGTGCCGTTCAGCACTGACAGAGGCACGGCGGTGATGGCGCCGCCCTGGACGGCCACCATCTTACCGAATTCCTTGTTCACTATCAGGCCGACCGCCGTAGTGCCGAAACAAAATCCCATCTTCACGTCGTACGCGGAGGGATCTCCCCCGCGCTGCAGATAGCCAAGCTTCTCCGCAAAGGTGTCGAGTCCTGTGCGCGCCTCGATCTGGTCGGCCAATATTTCGCCGATTCCTCCCAGATGAATGTGGCCGAAAGCGTCGGTAACTTTGCGCCGTGCCACGAATTGGCCACCTCTTTCTGTCGCGCCTTCAGCGACGACGATCAAGGTATATCGGGATTTCAGATGCATGCGGTCGCGGATCAGGGCCTCCAGATCGGCAATCGCAAACGGATATTCGGGGATCAGGATGAAATGAGCGCTGGAAACAATGCCGCCTGAAAGTGCCAGGAAGCCGGAATGCCTCCCCATGACTTCCACGACCGCCGTTTTGCGATGAGAACCGGCGACCGTGCGCGCGCGGTCGACGAGCACTTTGATGTTGTTCACCGCGCTGTCAAATCCCAGCGAGTATTCCGTGCCAGGCAGGTCGAGGTCGATGGTTTTCGGGATGCCCACGACGGGGATGTCGTAGCGTTGATGAAGTTTGTTGGCAACGCCAAGCGTATCTTCTCCGCCGATGGCAATGAGCGCATCCAGGCCCAAGATCTCCATATTGCGGGCTACCATCGCGCTCAGATCCTTCTTGGGGCCCCTTCGCTGCTTCATGGCAAAGGGATTGGTACGCGAAGTGCCGATGGCTGTCCCGCCATCGCGGTCGATCCTGCGCACGACGGGCGAAGTCAGCGTTTGAATGTAGCGTTCATCCTTGACGCCTTTCTTGGGATCCAACATCAAGATCCCTTCCCAGCCTTCCTTGATTGCCAGGATCTCAATCGGTTTTTTGAGCTTCCCGCTGGAGTTGTGGTAGTTCGCGCCGTAGACGATCCACTTGATCGCGGCATTAAGTCCCGGACAATCCCCTCCTCCGGTCAACACTCCAATTCGCATCTTCTTCATCAGCTCTTTCCTTTAGCCATGGAAGACCTGGCGTTTCCAGCTCTCACCACGATAATTCGGCAGCGGCAGCGCCCCGCACTCCGTTCAGTCGAACACCACGGTCTGCAGCGTGCTGATTTCGATCGTCTTGCCGCAGCGCGGGTTTTTGCAGCGTAGTTTATCATCCAGACGAACACGGTAGTTGCGAGCCTTGGCGAAGCGCGCGCGATCGCGTTCATCCGCGCGCCCCGCGAGGGCGGCTTTCTTTGTCCGGCGACGCCATCGGATGGGATACTCCAACGTCTCGCGGCATTTCGGACAGTAGATCTCGGCAGATACCACTTCATCTTTTTCAGTAAAAAAGTCCCGTTCCTCCATAGTGCCTTCCTATTCTCAATAACAATAGATAATACCTGAGCGAATTCAACGCAACGAGATGCAATATCGGCTGCCGGAAACGCGGCCGAGAGGCAATTATATGTTGGATTCCGCGGCCACGGTCAGGATTATTGTTGTAGAATCTTATCGCTATGGAATTCATCCGCCGGATTTTTTCTAACACGGAAGGTCCCTCGGTGCGCCAGCTCAGCCGGGCGATGAAACAGATCATTCAGACGCATGGCGATGCAGGAACCAGGGTCGGCGCCATGGAAAGGGTTGCCGACTGGAAAACGCGGGAAGCGGCCGCCACGCTCCTGCGTCGTTTTACGGTTCAGGTTCCGCAAGAAACGATGGATCTGGAGGAAAAGCAGTATACCGTGCGTCTTCTGACCCAGATGGGGCGCGTGGCAGTGGCGCCGATTGTGGAGTTTCTTCGGACCGAAGCGGAGGTCACCTGGCCTGTGCGCGCCCTGCGGGAAATCCTGCCACATGAAGAATTCATCTCCACTCTCCAGGAAATCCTGCGTCAGCTGGGGAGTTCCTACACCCGTTGGCCTGAGGCCAAAGTCGTGCTGATCGAACACGTGCCCGACGAGGCTTTTCCTCAGGTGCAGGGAACCATGCTCGGGTTTCTGGAAGATGAAGACGATGACGTCTGCACCGCCGCGGCTGATTATCTCTCGCGTAACGGAAATGACGATGTGAGGGAGCGGCTGATCGAGACGCTGCTCAACAGCGAGTCCCGCCCAAGGGTGCGTGGGCGCATCTTTGAGCTGTTCTGCGATAACGAATGGGTGGTTAAGGGATATCGCAAGAAGGTCGAAGAAATAATCCAGGAGCCGTTCTATCTGACTGGCCGCGGGACCATAAAGCGGCGAACTATCTAGCTTCTACTTCGAAAACAACCCCTTCTACGAACATCGCGGCCGTGATCGTGATCGTAATCATAGTCGGCAATGTAAGGAAATCAAAAAAACCGATTGAGGCAGTCCCTTCACGGCCATAGTTGTGGCCGTTGAGGCCAATGTACTTCGGATCGGCGTAACCCTGCTCGATCACTCTTCTCACGGCTGCCTCTACGCATTCGAGCGTGTGGTTCGCGACGCGCCTGTGCGGAAGTGGATGTCGGGCAGCATGGTGATGTAGCCCTCACTAATCGCCTGGATCGCACATCCTGAAGAGAATTTCGCTCAAATCCAAGAATCGCAGTCAGAGCCATTCGAGGAGGTTCTCTTATGAGTGAAGTCAGATTGAATATTCTGGATACCAACCGGGCAATTTGTGGCACGATTCACGGCAGCGTGACCAATGCTGCCGTGGCAGGGCTGTCCGCTGAACCGGAGACCATCGAGGAATTGCAGGATGCTATGGCCCGGTTCATCAAACCAGTCAATGATTTCCGACCTTTTGCAGCATTTGACGCCGGCACCAACGACGAGCCGTGGGATGCCGGGATTATCTTCATCTGTCGAGGTTTCGATCGTGGTTGAGTCGCGTTTCGGCGCCGAAGGGCTGCGCGATCTTGACCTGTTCATTGACCGGGCTGGCATCGAACTTGTCGAGGTCGATGCCGAACAAGGCCGGCTGGCGCGCCGAGCCCACAGCCTGTTCGGCAAGGGCCGGCATCCGGCCGGCCTGAATTACGGAGACTGCTTTGCATATGCACTTGCCGTCGCCCACGGAGAATCGCTACTGTACAAGGGGACAGACTTTTCTCAGACGGACGTCGCATCGTCCATTTCTCGCTAATCAAACAAATCCGCTAAATCGTCGGCGTCCCGTTTTTCCCGATTCACTTCTTTATTCAGGTACGAAACCGCTTTTGTCATCCACTCGGGCGCCGGCGCATCCTTCAAATAGTGATCGAAGAATTGGAAGAAGATGATCGTCAGATCCTTGCGATTCGCCGGCTCGGAGCTGATAAAACCTCTAATCGCAGTGCACAGCGACATCTTTGTCCGGGACTTGCGCTACCCGCAGGAGAGAGACTATGGCGTCAACAGGCAGATCGCAGCCAATTCTGAAAAATGCGCCCGTCACGGGAAGTGTAAAGAATCCCGACGCTTTATTACGTCTTGGAACATGCGCAACCAGCATTCACTACTCTTGGAGAGTGTGGACACCCATTATTTCCGCATCCACATTTCTCCCTCGGCTGCAGGGCTGGGTGCAGTCGATTTCGCAAAAGTGGGTGTCCACGGTCTTTTTTGCGACGCACCCGGCCAGGCTGGATGCCAAGCCCTCTGCCGACAAGGGCACAAACGCTGACGAGCCCGCGGCCATTGATTCTTCTTTAGCTGCTGAATCCTCCGACGACGAGGAAAAGAAATAAGCTAGGGCGAGGTCAGGGGGCGGTGATCTCAACCACGGGTTCGCCTTTTCGAATCCATTCCATGGTCTGAACGAAGGTGCGCTTCAGGATCTGCTTCAACTGAGAGTTTGAGGTGTTGCCGCAGGCAAGCAGAATCACTTGAGGCGGAGGGCCGGATTGCTCGACCAGGCGAACGAAGTCGGCATCCTTGGTCATGACAACGGCGTTCGCCTCTCTTGCTGCGGAAAAAATCTGCCGGTCTCTAGCGTTGCGCAAACCGAGGTCGCACACGGCAACCGCCGGCACGGAGAACTCCCGGCTGATCCAGGCTGCGATGGCCGGGGACAGCTGAGCATCGAGCCAGATGGTCATGCGACCAGCACGGGGTGGTTCATATGCCGGGCGGCATAGCTCAGAGCTGCCTTGATATCTCCCACCTCGAGATCAGGCAGTTCCTCCAGGATCTCGGCGGAATTCAAGCCGGCGGCAAAGAGATCGAGAACGTCGACGACGCGAATGCGCATGCCGCGAATGCACGGCCTCCCGCCGCACTGCTCCGGATCGATCGTAATCCTGTCGGTCAGATTGGTCATCTGCGTTCCCCTCCTCGTAAGGATCGAGACCATTATACAGGAGCACAGGCGTGACCGCGTACGAGCAAAAGCGGTGCCGCCAACGATGATGCCTTCGACTCCTACCGGGAACATTTTCAGAGAGAAATGAAATCTCTGATGGGTGTCCACATTCTGCTGCCCCGAAGCGAGAATTTGGGGGAGAATTTGGACACCCATCGAAGGAGCAAAGAAAGTGGGTGTCCACGTTTTTTTGGTGAACATATTCTGATTCCCTTTGTGCTCCCATAAATAAAGAGCGCACGGGTTTTGGGTGAATCAATGCGTCAAGTCGAACCAGAGCGGCATTGAGATCAGAATTTGCAGCTCCTCTCTTGCAATCCTATTTCATTTTTTCTCAGTGTATTGGGAAAACTGCAGAAGGACTTCCCCATATAGGTAGCCTTCCTTGATTTCGACGTGCTCTAATCTCAGTTGCGGCACAGAGCCGATAGGAATCCGGAAGGTCACGTCGTACGTGCCGGCAGGGATATCGTCCACAGAGAATAAACCATCGCTAGTATCGAACTGGCGAGTGTAAATTCCTTCTCTTTTCTTTGCGGTGTCCTGCATCCTGACGGAGAGGTGTTTTACCGGTGTGCCTGTGGCGTCGACCACCCTGCCGAATATGCCCGCGTTAGCTGGAGACATCCTGATCTCCAGATACGAAGGCACCCTGTCGGCATCAGAAAACTCAATATGATTTTCTGAGAAACCGCGCGCGGTGACCCGAATCTCAGCCAGAGGAGGGGCGTTCACAGCAAAGGCGAACCTTCCCTCGGCGTCGCTTTCCGTCGCTTCTTGGGGCTGTGGGTCCACGATCATCCCGCCTGTACCAGGGAGGTTTTTTGGAAACATTATCGGCTGCACCCGCGCATGCTGAATCGGATTCCCTGATTCTGACATAACGATGCCCATGACAGTATCCGCGTCGTCAAGAACAACGTCCTTAGGCGCATTCATGGGATCAATCATTATAGTCTTGGCCTTAAAACCCCGAGCTTTTATGTCGCATTCAAAAGGAGGAGTTCCTTCGGGAACTTTCAGTTCAACCCTTCCCTGCTTGTTGCCTCTGAATATTTCGACACCCCCCACGAAGGCAGCATCAACAATGGGTTGGCCGCGATGGTCCTTCACAAGGAGATTGATAGTATCAGCTCTTTGCAGGCGGACATCCACGTGCTTACATGGGCCAACAGAGAGATTGACCTTATCTATTTGGTCAAGAAAGCCCCTTGCGGACACCGTGACAATGACTAGTCCTTCTGGAAGGGCATCGAGGCTGAAGCTACCGCCCGCCACAGTAGTCTGACCCACGGGAACAGCAGCCGTTCCATACTCGCCCCCTCCGCCGTTCGCCATTACCAGTGCGCCTGTAACAGCATTGCTATTATCATCGAAAACGGCTCCTTGGACGCACGCGGAGGTCTCCGACATATGGAAATCCTGCATCACAACGCCAGGCTCCCTGACGTGCAGCCGGGCCCAGACGGTCATGTATCCGGTTTTGCGCGATATGGCCATCACATCCCCATATGGTGATTCCGGATGGATCAAATACCTTCCGCTTTCGTCGCAGCTGCCGGACAGTATTGGCGCGGGCCACGTGAGATAAGGCTTGTCGGGAAAGGAGTAATACAACGACACGACCGCACCAGGCAGAATCTCACCGCTTTTTGAAGTGACCTGTCCCGTAATCGTAAATTGGGCCTCAGTGGGCTGTATTTCGAGCTTGACGCTGTGGTATGCAATGTAAGAAGGTTTTGGTCTATTCTCGAGTGAGCGAATGCTTCCGCCATGCGCAATTGGCACTGCTTCTTGAACAGGCGTCTCGTTCCTTCGAATCCGTAATAAGTAAGTAATTAATATGCAAATCACGATAAGGATTGTCGTAACCAACCATTTGGCTCGGATTTGTTTCACGGCTTAATCCTCCACCGCGCTACACTTCGGCAACAACCAGAATGACACGTCCTGGGCGTAAAGCGCTAGAACCCTATCGTACAAGTGGCGGGGAGCCCGTAGTTTTTCCCACAACTCGGTGCCATTTGAGGTATGTGCTCGGATCCCACTCTCTTGTTGTGCGCAGGCACCAGGCGATGGCGACAAACACATGAAATCATCAAAACCTGATCCTGAGTATTAAGTTGACCTCGGTAGGAACAGATTCATTGTGGCAGCGTCCCGGCGCGAGCACGCGTATCTGACTTAGTGCCGCAGTAACTTTATTGTAAGCCAAAAGAACAAACGATCTCTCTCATCAGACACTGATGGCCACCATGACGGCTACTCCGATCCTGCGCATCTTGGAACCTCCTTTCAATCGGTGCGCAAGGGAACTTGGACAGGGAACTTGGACACCCACTCAAACCCACCCAAAGATGCAAACGAAAGTGGGTGTCCACGTTTTTGGCTGACGATCTCGACGAAATTGCGCCGCACTGCGCCCGTTCGCCGGTTCAGGATACCCGGACAGCCGAGGAAATCCTTGGCCATGATGAACGGGGTCTGGCACGCTGATGGTCATCGACAATTCTGCGTTGCTCGCGATTCTTGGGGAGAACCGGCAAATCTGATAGGATGCTTCCACGGGTAATAGTGTGTACCTCGAAACGACGGTCGTGAGCTATTTCACTGCCAAGCCAAGCCGCGATCTCATGATTGCCGGCCATCAGGAAGCCACCAGAGAGCTATGGCCCAAGTTTAGCTCCGAGTACGCGCCGTACGTTTCGGCTTTGGTTTACGAAGAAGCGGGAAGAGGCGATCCGGACCAGGCACAGAGGCGGCTCGCGGCGCTCAGACCGTTCCCCATGCTCGATATTGACGACGATGCTCAAAGTCTGGCTGAGAGGATCATTGCGGGCAGAGGAATACCCGCGGAATATCCAGAGGACGCGCCCTTCACATTGCCGTAGCTGCGGTCAACGGAGTCGACCTCCTCGTCACATGGAATTTTGCCCATTTGAACAATCCATTCACGCGCATTCTGGTCCGGCGGATTGTTGAGAATGAGGGATATTTGTGTCCCGAAATCTGCTCACCTGAAGAATTGTTGGGAAGTGAAAAATGAATGATCCGATCGTTGAAGAAGTCCGGAAATATCGGATGGAGCACACAAGGAAGTTCCGGTCCGATCTCGCGGCGATCTGTGCCGACCTACGCTCCATTCAAAACGAATCGGGGCACGAGGTTGTCCGGCTCCCACCGAGAAGGCCGGCGCCTATGAATCGCGCAGCCGCTAAACAGCATCCCTGAACCCACTATTATAGAGAATCGCAGAATACGGTGACAGGCAACGCTGTCCACGCGCCGCTGAGCGCCTGGGCAGATGCGGGTTTCGCACGGCTTGGGACAGCGAGGCCTGTCACCATATTTTGCGAGGCCCAGTAATATCGCGCTGGGAACAGGTTTTTTGGAGCAGGAAGCACGGTAACGCGCAGCCTGTCCCGCGTGGTCCGTTTCCCGCGCGGGCCTGTGCGGACGGTCATGAATACAGGGCGCGCGGCGAGGGCTCCGAAAGCGTACGCGATGGTACGTCAAGGAGCCCTGCCCCAATCCAGCTGAAGTTCCAGGAGCTGCGCGGATTCAGCTGGTCAGTTTTTATCGCGAAACTCGCTGGTACCGTCGAGAAACCGAGTGAGCAGCTTTGACCTGGACTTGGACCTCGACGTGGACGTGGACGGTTTTGTCGGAGATAAACTTTCCAGACATCACATTGACCAGATCACCTTTTCTCCGTACTCGTCCACGTCCAGGTCGAAGTCCAAGTCCAGGACGGAGGGTGAAGGGGTTAAGCGACCGAAACTACTTAATGATGGGCGCATCCCGATTCGCATCTTTCTTCAGGTACGACACCCCCTCGGTCATCCACGTGGGTGCAGGCGCATCCTTCAAATAGTGATCGAAGAATTGGAAGAAGCGGATCGTCAGATCCTTGCGATTCGCCAGCCCGGTAACTGAGTGGCCTTCGTTCGGATAGGCGAGCAAGATGACACTCTTCCCGTTAAAGCGCAGGGCGTTGTAGAACGCCATGTCGTTGTTGAACGACACAGTCGAATCCGCCGTGCCACCGTAGATGAGGAACGGCGTAGTAGCTTCCGGAACATGCACCAGGGCGGATTCGAGCGCGTACATCGCGGGATCTTGCCAGGGCGACACGCCCTCGCGCCCCTGCCCGTCGAGGTAGTATTGCATCTGATTCTGGCCGTTCCCGGTCATCACCTGATAGTTCCATCCCCAGTTGATGTTGAAGTCGAAAAACAGGTCCGTGACCCCCGAGCCGTCGGCAGCGGCAGCGAAGAGCTTCGAGCGGCAGCCGATCAAGGCGGTTCCTTCACCGCCGTAGCTGTGGCCGTTGAGGCCGATATGCTTCGGATCGGCGTAACCCAGCTCGATGACTCTTCTGACGGCAGCTTCAACGCACTCGAGCATGTCGTTGTGCGACGCGCCGATGCGGAAGTGGATGTCGGGCAGCATCGTGATGTAGCCCTCGCTCACGGCCTGGACCGGCGACGATCCGAAGCCACTCAGATACGAAGGCGCCGTATAGCGGTGCAGGTTCTGCGAGTCTTTCTCGTAGAAGTTCACCATCATCGGACGCTTTTCACCCTGCTTATAGTCGTCCGGCAAACCAAGCATGCCCTGCAGCCGCAAGCCGTCCCTGTTCTTGAAGTCGAACAGAATCCGATGGCCCCACATATATTCCGCCTGCTGCGGATTGGCGTCGGAGATCTTCTTGATGTCTTTGAAGTCCAGACCTGAAACGCGCAGGTCGGGAAATTCCGCGAAGGTCTCGCGCGTGAACAGGTATTTGTCCGCATTTGCAGCCTTGACCGGATTGCTGAAATAACAATCGTCATTAACGAGTTCCTTCAGCTGTCCGCCAGCGAGTTCGTAGAACCCCGCTTTCTTGGTCCATTCGCCATAGGCAGAGAGCAACACGGGCTTCGACAGATCGATAGAAAGGCGCTGACCGCCGCCTCCGCCACCACGGCCACCACCGCCACCGCCTGGGCCACCGGGGGCGCCCGCCGGCCGCTCGGTGCGCACGTAGCGGAATCGGATCTCGTTCTTGGCGCCGATGCCGTTCGTGAGATTGCGAGGCGCCGACCCGTCGAGCGGGACTTGCCACAGGTCGTATTTGTGGTTGACTAGAACTGATTTGTTGTCGCTGGTGTAGCCCGCGATGCCCAACGAAGGCTTGGTCCCGGGATGATCGTAATCCATATCCACGAAACTCACCTGGCTGTTGGCGGCGAGGGTTTTCGTAGTGCCGGCATCGAGGTCATAAGCCTGAAACTTGCTATCCTTCCAGTACAGAAAGCAGTGCCCGTCGGTAGAGATTCCGAAAGTACTGCCGCCGATCAATTGGCCTTTCAGTATCAGCGTGCGTTCACCCGTTGTAGTGTTGACGCGATAGATATCGGCAGTCGCGGGCTTGTAGTCGGAGATGTATCCGCGCGTGTCGCGTCCCACCGCCCAGCGGCCATCCGCCGCGACGTCGAGATCGCGCATGGTTTCGTCCGCGAGCTTGACGAATCTCGTTGCGGACACGTCGAAGGCCTGGCGAAAAGTAAAATTCCTGTCCTGGTCCGCGCGCATCATCTGCAGCGACTGAATGCGTTCGTCATTCCCATTCCATATGTCTACGTTCGCGACCTCGTCAGTCCCCCTCCGCGGAGTCGTGCCGGGAGCGTCGACCTGCTCTTTCATACCGAAGAAGACCCGCTTCTTGTCGTCGCTCCATGTTAGCGTCGCGCGATCGCTTACGACCCATCCTTTGGGAAAACCGTCCGCCTTCTTGGGATCGAGCATGATCGGAGCTCCCGGCGGTTCAGTACCGAGCGCCGCCTGCACATTTGGATACGCAAGCAGCAGATTGTCCCGTTCGCGCATCTTTTCCACGTCGAGCCCTTTGAGCACTGCCAGCGCGGTGCCATCCTCGTTCCAGGTGAGCCGGTTGTAGTTCTTGGCATCGTTGTCAAGCGCGATCGGGTGCCCGCTGTGAAGGTCGAGCACGAACAGGCCGTTGGCATCCTTTGCGGTGGCGTCCACGGTGTAGGCGAGGAGGTCGCCCGCTTTATTGAAAGCGATATCGCCGATGCTTCCCAGGACTTGATAGCGTCCGGTCGACAGGTTGAGTAAGACGACTTCGACGCCGCGCGGACCGGCAGGTGTGCTTGCGGCTTCGGCTCCTGCGGCGCCTCCCCCGGCTCCTCCGCGCCCGGCTCCGCCGGCCGCGCCGGCAGCGGCCGCCGGTGTAGCGCCGCGTCGCCGTAGGATCATATGGGTTGAGTTCGAGGAAAAGGTGAATGACTCTATGTCTTGCCAGGACTGGATTGTGCCGGTTGACAGATTGCGCAAGTCAACATGCCGGGGTGCCGGTGCTTCCGCGCCTGCGCCGCGCGCCTGGGCGACTGCTTGTGGGTCACCGCCGCCGGCCGGTGCGGTGCCGCCGCCCGCGGGTGTCGTGCCCCCTCGGCCGCGCCCGCCGCGTCCACCCCTGCCGCCGCTCGGATCGACCTGGTATGCAATCCAGCGCGAGTCCGGGGAGAATGTTGCCCCGGATGCGTTCGGAACTTCGAGGTCTTGATTGTTCTCAAGATTGAGGATGTGTAGAGCCGGCCTCGCATTGGCGGGAAGGGTGTTGGTGTATGACAATCCGTAAACTACCCACTTACCATCTCCCGAGATCTCCTGGCCGCTGATGCTGCGCCAGCGCGTGTAATCATCGACTGTCAGGACTTTCTTGGCCGGGCTCTGTGCTTGTGTCGGGGTCAACACGAACGCCGGGACCAGCAGTACTGCGAGAGCCAGGACGAACGTGGTGAGCCCGCGATTCCAATGACGGCTCATTCGTTTGTAATGCATAGGTACTCTCCTGATGTGTGCCGCCGGCCTACCGTCGAATACCGACGATCTGACATCATCGGAGCCGAATAGCAAGCGGCTGAGCTATTAATAGGCAACTGCTTCCAAGGTGTTGCACGAGGGTAGCATGGACTGGGGGAAAAAAATCGGAAATTCTCTCTGGCACCACTTTGAATTGGTCTTTCGCTGCCGGCCGCTACGCTACTGCTTGCCGAGAAAGTCCTCCAGCGCCTGGTTGAATGCTTGAGGCTTCTCCAGAAACAGCGCGTGCCCGACCTTTTCGACTATATGTAGCTGCGACCCCGAAATCTTCGACTGGATATACTCGCCGGCAAGCCGGTTCACCTCCGAGTTGACGATCAGCACGGGCACCAGGATTTGAACAAACGCTGTACGGCGGTCACCTGTGATCAGGTCCAGCAATTGCGCGAGCGCCGTGCCGGCCGGTGTCTTGATGGCGGCATCGGTCAGTTCCTTGTACACGATCCCGGGTTGTTGCGCAGAAAACAATCCGCGCACATAATGGTCGATCGCCTTGGCCCGGTCGTCCTCCATTGCGATCGCCGTATCTCTGGTCTGCTGCATGGCAGCTCGGCTCGGATAATCCTTTTCATCAAGCCCGGGGGGGGCCCAATCAGCGAAAACAAGAGCGTCGGGCCGCAGGGTTTCCGGGCTGGAGGCATATTCGAGAAGGGTGACGACGCTCGCGTCCCATCCGACCAGCGTGCTGTGTTCCAGTTTCAGCTTCTTTAGGAAAGCAAACAGATCGGCGGCCTGCTGGTGATATGTGTTGCCGGTCTCCGTTTTGGCCGTGAGTCCCTGGCTGCGCGGATCAATGGCGAACACGTGAAATCCGCGCGCGGCGAAATAAGGGATCTGCGCCTTCCAGACATCAGCCGTCATGAGCCACCCCGGAATGAACACAAGATTGCGGTCGCCGGTTCCGGCTTCCAGATAACGCATCTTGATATCGCCGACCTGGGTGTAAGCCTCCTTCACGTCCTTGTCAGCGCCGGCATAGCTTGAGATCGGCATCAGCAATGCAATTAGCAGGCCCACAAACGCGACAGTCTTGTGCATGATCACCCCTCCGGTATAAATGAATCCGCGCGCATTACGCGGCCCCACACTTGGATTTTGCCAGCACCAATTCTAGCCGCAGTCGGCGTCCGGCTCTAGCACAAAGGTTGCGGATTCTGTATGCTGAATGCTCGCGTGCTCCTTGTGGAATGCCAGGAAAAAATATTCCTTGGCGCCGATTGTGACTGTACGTTACCCGTCTCCTGTTTCCCCGGCGCTCCTGTGGTGAATTGGAATGCGTGTCAGCGGCATATTGCTACATCCAACATCTCTCCCGGGAAGGCACGGTATCGGCGATCTCGGCGAGTGGGCATACCGATTTGCCGATTTCCTTTCCGATGCCGGACAGGGCCTTTGGCAAATGCTCCCTCTGGGTCCTCCGGCCCAGGACAACTCTCCATATATGGCTTGTTCCAGCGTAGCCGGCAACCCGCTGTTGATCAGTCTGGAAACGCTCGCGCGCCAGGGACTGCTTTCCAATGCCGATGTGGATAACTGCCCATCTTTCCCTGCCGGAACCGTGGATTTCGATGGGGTGGCCGCCTTCAAGTGGCCGCTGCTCAAGAAGGCGGCCCATACCTTTTTTGCGCACGCCTCGACGGAAAGCCGGGAAGAGTTCGAACGGTTTTGTGCCGAGAAGGCATTCTGGCTCGACCGGTTCGCGGATTTCGCCGCGCTGCGGGACGAAAACGACGGTGCGCTCTGGACACGATGGGTCAGAACGTGTGAACCGTATCCGCAGGACGTGTTCGTTCACAAATACGTCCAATTTGAATTTTTCCGCCAGTGGCGCGCGCTCAGGAGATACTGCAACGAGCGTGCGATCCGGCTTATGGGAGATCTGCCCATTTTTGTCGCGCATGACAGCGCCGACGTCTGGGGTAACCCTGAGCTGTATGACCTCAACGAGAGGGGCGACCCAAGAACTGTCGCCGGCGTTCCACCAGATTACTTCAGTGCTACGGGCCAGTTGTGGGGAAACCCCCTCTATCGCTGGGACGCAATGGAAAGTTCCGGCTACTTGTGGTGGATCGACCGCATCCGCTGCCTGCTGGAACAGGTCGATATCATGCGCTTGGACCATTTCCGCGGCTTCGAGAAGTACTTCGTGATCCCCTGCGATGCTCGAGATGCAACCCACGGGCACTGGGCTGACGGTCCGGGCGATCGTTTTTTTGCGGCACTGGAGCGCGCTTTCGGGCGCCTTCCCTTCATTGCGGAAGACCTTGGGCTGATCACACCAGAAGTGCTGGCTCTGCGCGAGCGCTGGGGATTCCCGGGTATGCGCGTCCTGCAGTTCGCTTTTGCAACGGAATCGCCGACGGATCCGTTCAAGCCCCACAACTTCATACGCAATTGTGTCGTCTACACCGGCACCCATGACAATGACACTGCGATGGGATGGTTCAGGGGAACGAGCGCGGGAGAAAGATCCCGACCCGAGGAACACACGCGCGCGGAGCGGGCTTTCGCCCTACGCTACCTCGATAGCGATGGGATCGAAGTGAACTGGGACCTTATTCGGGCGGTGATTTCATCCGTAGCAGACACCGCGATTTTCCCGCTCCAGGATGTTCTCGGATTGGGTTCGGAGGCACGCATGAATCTTCCGTCAATCGCTGGAGGTAACTGGGGTTGGAGGTTCCTGGAAGAGCAATTGACGCGAGAGCACTCGGTTCGGCTGCGTGAGCTATGCCGTATTTATGGCCGCATGGAGTGCTGACCTCGAGGATTTCACAGATTAAACAGATTCGAGATTCGAGATTCGAAATTCTCAATCTCGAATTTCGAATCTCGAATCGAAAATCAGGCTCGGTTCTTCACGAATAGTCCGAGCTATCGTGCCGCGGCCTTGGTCTGAAAGACGGGAGAGCACCAGTCGGCGTACTTAGGAACGCGCCCACGCACGACGTCGAAGTAGAGCTTGCGCAACGCCTGTGTGATGGGCCCCATTTTCCCCGTGCCTATTGGCCGGCGATCCACGTCGGCGATAGCAGCCATCTGAACCCCTGTGCCGCAGAAGAAAGCTTCTTCGGCGAGATAGACTTCACTTCGGTCGATGGAACGCTCCACAACTTCGATTCCCAGATCATCGCGCAACAACTGTATGACGGTGCGGCGGATGATTCCCTCCAGGATGTTGTCCGTGATGGGCGGCGTGCAAGCAATTCCCCGGCGGACCATGAAAAAATTGGCCGCGGAGGCTTCCGCGACGTGGCCATTCTGGTTGAGAACGAGCGCCTCGTCGTACCCATTGTTGTGGGCCTCCGTCTTGGAAAAGGATGAGTTCACGTAAGCGCCCGCGATCTTGCCGCGAGCCGGAATCATGTTGTCTTCGACCCGCACCCAGGAGGATGTGCCGACGTGAAGCCCGTCTTCGTTTGCAAGGTAGGAGCCGAATGGAATCGAAACGATCGAGACGTCGCAAGTCAAATCATGCAGGCGTACGCCAATCATTTCATCAGTAAAATAAGCCAGCGGACGAATGTAGCAATCTTGCTGGTAGTTCTCAGTGCGGAGAAGATTCGTCACCGCTGCGACAAGGTCCTCTGCGCTGTATTTCAGGTCCATGCAGAGAAGTTTCGTGGAGTCCACGAAGCGCTGGAAATGGTCGTACGGACGAAATACGTACAATTGCTTGGCATCGCTATTCCAGTACCCACGAAGGCCGGCAAAAACGCCGGTGCCATAATTGAAGGTGTGGGTCAGAACCCCGACTTTTGCTTCGCTATAAGGAACAATGCGGCCTTTGAAGAATGCGTAATTTGGCAAGGCCATGATTCAATCCTCCTCAATATTCAAACCTAGAGATTTTGAGGCATATTCCCGTGCCCTTTCATTACTTTATCACATCTCGGGAAAATCCGTGACGGCCGCAGATGGCTGAGTTCCCCCGTTAGATCATGAGAGGTTGCCGTCAGTTGGCTGCCGTCCCCTCCCGGCATGTCTCGTGGTCGTGAGCGTGATCGTAATCGTAGTCGGCAGTGTATGGACATCAGAAGAAAGCCGGCCGCGACTACGATTACGATCACGCTCACGACCACGACGTTTGTGGGAGCAGGTATTTTCGGAAAGGAACGAAGGTATCGTTCGTGTTATGTCCTGAGAGACAATGCGGTTATAATAGTGGCCCTAATGTTACACGCTTTGAAACCACGTGGCTGCGAGAGCCCGGAGAAAATAGACTGCGTGGCGCTTGTCGCTGCCTGCGCAAAGGACAGGACTGACCCTGTCCTCTGGACCGAGTTTCTCCGCCGCTACGCTCCTAAGATAAAGCTATTCATAAGGGGGACGTGGCGCGTGTCGATAACGAATGTGTCCCTCCTGGCAGATGGCTCTTTGGGCGATATGCAGGAAAGCGACCTGTTCCAGAACACGATCCTGCGTCTCGTAGAACATGACTGTTCGGCCATGAAGCAGTTCTCTGGACAATCCGAAGATGAATGGCTGGCGTACCTGGCGGTGATCACACGGTCCGTGGTACGCAACGTCCTGAAACATCAGCGCCGACTGAAACGCCCGGGTGGAAGGGAAGTCAGGATGCTGGACTTTCTCGGCGTGGAGCGGCCGGCTGATCTCGGAGCGGGAACCGGCGCCATTTCGATAGAACGGGAAGTGCTTGGCCGCGAGATCAAAGACCTGTGCGAACAGACAATCCACAGCCATGAGTCAGAATCATCCGCCAGAAACTTGCTGGTGTTCCAGCTTTACTTCGACATGGACTTATCAACGGAACAAATCTCACGCTGCCAGGGTGTCAATCTGTCGAAGGCCGGCGTGGAAAAGGTGATCAACCGACTGAAAGAACGCATCCGAAGCATTGTAGCGCCGGGTGCGTCGGAGGCGGTAATGTGATGAAAGACCGGAACCTTGCTTCCCCTGGTTTTGAAAACAAATGTCTTTCGATCGAGGATTTTTACCGCTACATTGCGCTTCCCCAGGGTGATAACCTGCCCGATCTGACACCACATCTGGCACATTGTCCGAAATGCCAGGAAGAGCTGGCGGAAATTCTCAGGCTGCTAAACCCCGGGTCGGAGGAGCAGAAAGACGATGACTGCAACCTTTCCGATCAGGAGATCACGAAGACTCTGAATCTGATTCAAGGCGTGGCTCGGAAGGAAGAAGCGAACAAACATCAATCCCGCTGGTTGCATTGGGCCGCGGCGGCTGCAGCCGCCATTGGTCTCCTGGGAACGGGCGCGGGCGCCTTGAAGTTCTACCAGAACAGGGTGTCGAATCAGTATTTCGAGCAGGCCAGGGCGAGCCTCGAAGAGGTTTATGCGCCGGTGAGTCCAAGCGGCCTGCGTCTGAACCTGCCATTTCACTCTGCGGCCAAGAAGCGCGCCGCCAAGAGCGATTCTTCCCTCAAGGATGCGGAAAACCTGTTCTACCAGGCGGTGGTCGGGCGTTCGACCATGCCGGAAGCTCACCTGGGCCTGGGTGCGATTTATTTGAAGGAATCGCAGTTTGAAAGAGCCAGGGAGGAGTTCCAGAAGGTTCTGGATGTTCAGCGAAATTCCCTGCAGGCGCTTGTGGGAAGAGGCGTGGCCGACTACGAAGAATCAAAACTGGCGGGCGATCCTGTCCAGCGCCGGAACATGCTGGCAGGAGCGCTCTCTGATTTCGACGTGGCGCTGAAACAGTTGCCTGATTCCGGTGAAGCGCTTTATGACCGGATCTGGACACTGTATGAGGCAGGCCGGCACCAGGAAGCGCTCGCCGAAATCGACAAGTATCTTGCGCGCGAGCCGGATTCGATTTGGGCCGCAAAGCTGAAAGAACTGCAGATTCAGATTCGGATGCTGGATTCGGACACAGTGTCCCGAGAATTAGAGCGCGCGGCACACACCCGTAATGCCGCCACTCTGGATTCCTTAGCAAGGTTGGTTCCGGACCAAGCTCCTTGGGCCATTCGTAGAGCGCTCAGATTGAGTCTGCAGCGCGAGGGCAGCGCGCTCAAACCGGGTGAGGCAAGCACTGCCGAACTTCTATGGGCGGCGGAGATTCTTGAAAAATCCTACGGCGCTGCTACCGGGGACCACAGCTGGCAGGCTTTGCTTCGCTTTTATGGCGGACTCTCTCCTCCGCAGCGCAGATTAAAAAAGTCCCTGGACGAGGACCTGATGAGGCGCGCCGAGCTCCAAAACAACGAGCAGCCGGTCGCGGCCCTGGCGGGAAGCGAGTCCCTGGAACGCGAGTTCTCCCTCCTTCATGACACCTGGCAACTCTTCAATATTCACTCCCTGCGCGGTAATTGCTTCTATTTTCAGGCGAATTTTGAGCGTGCCACTGACGAATATCGCGAGATGCTCCGGTACGGCGAGCTGGCAGCTGCTCCGGAATTGCGCGCCAAGGCGCTTTCAGCCCTTGTCACAAGCTATACGTCGCTGAAACGGCCCGACGATCTGGATGCTTGCTTGAAGGATCTCGGCCGGCTGGCGGATCAATACAGCCGGAACCTGTGGAAGGAATGGGAAGAGGTCGGCCTGGGCTCCCTTTATCGATGGCGCAATCAGCTGAATGAGAGCATGAAGTGCTGGACTGCTGCTCTTGCCTCGGCATATCGCAACCGCGACGACATGTCGTTGGGCAGCCTCCTGCCGTCCCTATATTCGCTCATGACCGAGATGGGCCGGGTCGATGATGCCGCGATCCTCTACTCGGAGGCTATAGACAACACGGCCTCCTATAACCCGGGACTGAAACAGGCCCAGCAGACGGCCTTTAACGCCATCCAATCCACGCTCATCTTGAGGGTTGGTGAAGCGGCGCTTGAATCGGGACAAGTGCATGATGCGGAATCGTCATTCAAATCTGGCCTGAATGGCCCCATTGGCGATAAGCACGAACTGGAGTGCTACCTGCACCTGGGCCTGGCTGAGGCTCTTATCAGGGAGGAGCACTTCTCCGATGCCGAGGTCCAGATCGAGCGGGGAATGGCTCTTGCGGCTTCCGGAAAGTTTCGGGATCTCGAATGGCGCGCGCACGTTCTACAAGGACTGTTGCGGGAGAGAACAGGCGACGCAGCGGGCGCACTCGCCAGTCTTCAGGAGTCCATCCTGGTCTTCGAGGCAATGCCCGGGAGGATCAAGACCGGAACTCTGCTGCAGCAGTATCCAGCACTGCGCTTCAATCCCTACCAAGAAATTGTCTCCCTGCTTTCTCGCTCACTTCACGATGAAAAGAGAGCCTCCGATTATGCGGATCGCGAGAAATCGATGCTTGTTGAGTATCAGGACGTAGGAACCCAGGGAAAAGCCGCGGGAACGGCGGCGCAAATAGGCAATTTTCCGGGTCTGCTCTGCATTGATTATTTCTTCACGGGCGACGGCCTCCTTGCATTCGTCACAAACCGGAACCAGCTGCAGACGGTGGCGATGCACGCATCCCGCAAAGAAATCGAGCAGCAGGTGAACCGTTATCTGAAAAGCATCGAATCGGCTGACGAACCGGGATTCGATTCACTGTCCAGGAAGCTTTATAGCGAGTTGGTCGAGCCGATTCTGCATGCAGTGCAGGATGAGAGATGCGCGCAACTGGTGATCTTTCCGGATGGCCCGCTCAACCGATTGCCGTTTGCTGGCTTAAGAAACGATCGTGGCAGGTATCTGCTTGAAGATTTCGTCCTCAGCTTCGCTCCGTCGCGAAGCGTACTTGCCCGCTGCATGTCCTTGAATCGGGTCACGGCTGCTTCAGGCGGCCACACCGCCCTGCTTCTGGACGGCACGGCAAATCTGCCGGGCGCGGGCGATGAACTGGCCCGCCTCTCAACGCTTTACGGAAAGGGCGCCACCATTTTGACAAACAAGAATCTGGCTGCGGCATCGAGTCTCGCGGCGAATGCGGAAATTCTTCATTTCGCGGGGCACGCAACGCTACAAAACGGCGCGCCCGTCCTCATGCTCGATGCGGGTGTCCACCCGGTATACCTGGACAGCAACGAGATTCGTTCGTGGCGTCTGCGCAGGAATCGCCTGGTAACGCTTGCGGGATGCGAAACCGGAGTCGGGCCGCGAACGGAAGGATTCTCTCCTTGGGGTCTGGTTCCCGCCTTTCTGCACGCCGGCGCGCCGGCCCTCATTGTCAGTCTGCTTCCCGTCGACGACGTCGCGACCGGCAGGGTGACCTCACGCCTTTACGAGCTGCTGTCCAACGGCGGCGTCTCCAAGGCTTCGGCCCTGCAACAGGCTCAACTCTCTCTTCTCGCCGCGGCACGCGCCTCGGGTCGAATAAACCCTGGATCGTGGCTGCCCTACGTCCTCGTCGGGGACCCGCGTTGAACTGATCATCTCCGGCCGATTTTCCCCCTTCAAGTTTCGGAATGATGGCGCTGTAGGGCCCGGCGTTATCTCTCATCTGCATAAAAAGTAAAAAAATCTGCATTTCCGGTAGGCGACCGCCGCGATTTGTTGTTCTTGTATACAGGCGCACGGAATTGGCGCCGCAAAAAGTGAAGCGCCGGATTGTTGCCGCAATTCCGGCGCCGAGAAGTCAATCGGTACCCCGGGACGGGGATGACCAGAGTTGATCGCTTCCGCAATTCTACCTCTGCTCATTCCCTGTGTTCAATCGCCCAGGGTCCATTCCAACGGAGTGTGCGATGATGAATGTGAAAGCCTGGATGGTGGTTGCGTTAGTGGCCCTAGTAATGCTCCCTTGTGTGGCCTACGGTCAGACAGACCCCAAGCTGCCGCCGCCGTGTTGCGGCCAAAGTGACCCGCCGCCACCGCCTCCTCCTGGTGGAGACTCAGCGGTGCTGGTCGGAGGCGGCACGGACGCAATAGCGCAGATCTCCATTTCCGATGCCACGCTGGCATCGATGGGGCTTTCTCGCAACCAGGCCCTTGAACTGCTCGCAGGCGCGCTCTTTCCTGATGCAGGGCAAGCCGTGAACCTGATCATCCCTGTCGTCAATCCTGGCACCGATCTGCCGGTCTCGGCGCAAGACCCCTCGGTTATCAACTATCAGTTTGAAATCGGCCAGGTTCCGGAAGGACTGATGAATGGACTGACCTGGCTGTATATCACTGACGGCCAGACCTGCGTTGTGGTCATCTTTACACAAGGCTCCACAGGGCCCGGCCACTAGGAATGAGCCCGGAATCCTCGCCGCGCAGAAATGGAGGCAGCCATGCATTTCCAAGAGAACTCGGATTGCGTCGACACCTTGCTGGATCTGGTCTGTTACGAACTCCTGAGGAAGAAACTGACTCCGGAGATGGAGCGCCTCCTCGATCGGCACTTGCGGAGGTGCCCCAGCTGTCGCCGAAAGGTCGTGGGTTTTCAGATGGTTCTTCGCGGAGATGCCGCCTGCGCCAATTTCGGGTAGGCGGTTCCCCTGATGAAAGTCGTCATCGTACGCGGGAGAGCGGCGCGCACTGAAGTGTGCCGTCCCCGCGTAAAGCTTTTTTCTCGCCATGGATCAAGGGGGATTTACATGGCGCGGAAGCCGGCAGTGGCCGGGATAGTGCGGACGCAACTGTCCCGCTCCTACTCCGCCACTGCCGGATGGCTGCTCCGTGGCGGCAAGCTCGCTTTTAAAAGGGCAAGTGCAAAACTTGGTGATGACGGTTTTCCAGGAGTGGAAGGGAAAGCCGAAAAGTCGGCACGCCATTAGAGAGAGGATACTGGCTTGGTAGAATTCAAAACGGTTCTGATGGTTGAGGATGATGCCTTGGTGCGCCACTTGACGTCTCGGCTCTTGCGCGCCGACGGCTATACGGTTCTTCAGGCGGCTAGTGGCAGGGAAGCAATCCAGATTGCCCGCGCCTTTCATGGAGAAATCCACCTCGTGTTGACCGATATGATCATGCCAGAGTTGACTGGCAAAGAGCTTTTTATCGAGATCGAAGCTGTGCGTCCCGGCATCAAAGCGCTTTATGTTTCAGGCTATCCGGAGAACATCCTTATCCACAATGGCGCACTGACTTTTAATGATCCACTCCTGCTAAAGCCCTTCACCGCGGACACACTGAGGAAAAAAGTGCGCGAGGTTTTAGAGACACCGCATGTTTGAACATCTAGGCTATGGCGCTCCATCCCCAATCTTCCCACCAGCGATCCTTCCCGGCGGCCTGAATTCGGGAGCGGAGCAGCCTATCCTCAAATCTCCTCGGATTTAGAAACTCTTTCGTAACCGTGCCCGGTTTGTTGTAATCTTCTCACAATGTAGTGGCACCCGTTTCCGGTGGCTAGGCTTGCCCTAAAGGAGGAGGAATGCGATCGGGTCGAACTGTGGTCCTCATCGCGCTTGTCGCGCTGACAATCCTTCTGCCGGCAGGATCCGCTGTAACATCCATGCAGATCCAGAGCGGCACCCAGGCACTTCAGCCCGGGCCTCCTGGAACCTTTCGAGTCCATGTCGGACTGATCCCCGTGGACGTGATCGTCACCGACCAGCACGATAAGCCCGTATTGGACCTGAAACAGAATGACTTCCAGGTGTTCGAAAACGGACGTCTGCAGGACATCCGGCACTTTTCGTTGCAGAACCTTGGCGAGGGTGTTTCAAAAACCGACCTGACTGTGGAGTCAAAGGCTACGGCCGTTCCCGGTCTCCCATTGCCACCCGCCCGCACATTTCTGATTCTTATGGGGCGCGGCCGCCATCAAACCCCCCTGAAGGCTGTGGACGCTTTGATCCGGTTCGTGCGCCAGGACCTCCTTCCCCAGGACCGCGTGGCCGTGTTCGCTTACAACCGCGCCACAGATTTTATAACGGACCACGAGCACATCGCCCAGGTGCTCGAGCGCTACAAGAAGTCGAACGAGAAGATCGAATCCTGGCTGGAGACGCGCCTGCAGGGTCTCGCAGCGGTGTACGGCGTCAAAGACATTCCCAAGTCTTTTCAGAAAGAAATCGATAAGATCTTCGATAGCGCCGGCATGCTGGCATCGCGCCAGGTTCCTCCTGGACGCATGACTGAAAAAGGGAACATCGTCAGAGACTGGGACGCGGCAGCCGACCTGCTGCTCAGGGATTCGGATCGGGCCGTGGAAGCCGATGTGCGCACGCAGGTTGCCCAGGAAATCGCCGATGAAGGCGGCCCAGGGTCCCAGGTGATGTTGAGCTTGATTCGATTCGATACCATGGGTGAGGATTTCATTACCCTCGCGCTTGGTTTTGATGAATTCGCTCCGCAGGCAGCTGGATCCTTCCAGGATCTTCAGAATCTATACAACTGCATCGAGTACCTCCGCTATATGGACGGCGACAAGCACCTGATTCTTTTCACCGGAGAAGGGCTTCTCTTTACGAACGGGAACGCAGCATACGACAACGGTATCATGGCGATCGCAAATGACGCTCGCGTGTCCATCAATGCGTTCCAGACCGGGGGCACTTTTGCGGATCCCGAAATAGTACCCACCAAGGGAGGGGTCTTCCCCACCGTACAAAAAGGCTCGGGGACGACCGTCGCGCCTCCGCAGCCAGTACTTTCGGCGACGAACTGGAGCAAGGCCTTCATGCTCTCTGCATTAAACAACGTCGCGGAGCTGACGGGCGGGCACGCATCGGTCGGTGAGGATGTCGGCAAGGCTCTCGACCGTCTCGATGAAACTTCGCGTGTTGTCTACCAGCTTGGATACTATCCCGATGACGACCGCCAGGACGGGAAATTCCGTCAAATTTCCGTGCGGGTGAACCGTCCAGGCGTGAAGATTTCCTGCCGGCACGGATACTATGCCCGCGATACTCTCAGGCCGTACAACCGCGAGGAGTTTCTTGCCTACAACCGCATTTCAGCCGCGGCAGGGTATGAAACTGAAATCGCGGATCTTCCCATGAAGGTGACCACCGCAAAAACGAAGGACGATACCGGAAATCCGCAGATTAAAGTCGATCTGCAGATCGACCCCGAGAAGGTCGGATTCAAGATGGTCAATGATCGCCATGTCAGCAGGCTCTATATCACTGTCTTTTATGCCGACGGCAATGGAAACCAACTCGGAGACCATTGGCAGACGATGAACATGGACCTGCCGGAGGAATCCTATCAGCGAACTCTGAAGTCCGGCATCCAGTACTCCACTGTGATTCTGCAAAAAACGCCGAGCGAAATCCTCAAGTTGATTATCTACGATGCCTGGGGAGATAAGTTGGGAAGCAAGCTCGTGAAGGTGCGGTAGTGGCGGCCGGCGCCCTCCTGGCGCGCCGGCTTCTGCGGTACTGAGATGGTGCAATCCATGAAAACCGGAGTTTCGTGCGGAAGATTCGTCGGCATTGTTCTTTGGCTTTGTGCTCCCGTTTGCCTGCGCGCGCAAGGGACGCCCGCCGATTATTTGAACGGCGCCAACCTGCGCGCTCAGTCGCAAGGGCTCGTCTACAACAGCCCGGAGACCGCTGCCTGGATCGGCAGTAGCCATCGATTTTGGTATCGGAAGGCTGTAAAAGGCGGGAATGAATTCTGGGTAGTGGATGCAGATGCGCTGCTCAAGCGACCTGCCTTCGACCATGAGAAGCTGGCTTCCGCTCTTTCTTTTGCATCGGGACAACGATACACATCCAAGACGCTGCCATTCATCAACTTGACCTTTACCGGCAATGACACGGCTATTGAGTTTCCGGCCTCGGGATTGAATTGGAGATGTGACCTCATTGCTTATGCTTGCATGAAAATCGATCGTGCGGCCAGCCTGGAGCCTGTTGGCCGTGGAGAAACGTCCGCTGCAGCTCCATCCGGTGGGTCGCAGGCGGAACCGCGGCCTAGGGTTTCCCCGGACGGCAAGCTCGAGGCATTCATCCGGAACTATAATATGTTCGTGCGCTCACGCGCCGGCCGAGAGGAGACCCAGTTAAGCTGGGATGGAACGGAGGCGGACTACTACTCTTGGAATATGGAGTGGTCGCCGGACTCGTCCAAGTTGGCGGTGTTCCGTACGAAGCCGGGTTACAAGAGACTCGTCCATTATGTTGAATCATCTCCGGCTGACCAGCTCCAACCGAAAACTTTCAGCATCGAATACAACAAGCCCGGCGACGACCTGAACATCAACATGCCGGTGCTGTTTCATGTGGCCGCCAAAGAGCAAATCAACATCGACCAACGCCTTTTCGCCACCCCTTATAGCAACGCGTCACTGCGCTGGTGGAGCGACAGCCGCGCATTTACCTTCGAATACAACCAGCGTGGGCATCAGATCTATCGAGTCATCGAGGTCAACGCCGCAACCGGCGCGCCACGGGCGCTCATCAGCGAGGAAACAAGGACCTTTTTCTGCTATTCAGACCGAGCCAAAAACTATCGCTACGACGTCGACGGCGGTAGAGAGATCATCTGGGCATCGGAACGTGATGGTTGGAACCACCTGTACCTCTATGATGCCGCCTCCGGTACCGTGAAAAACCAGATCACAAAAGGGGAGTGGGTGGTGCGTGGCGTAGAGTGGGTTGACGAGTCCCGCCGGCAAATCTGGTTTAAAGCTGGAGGAGCAGTGCCCGGCCAGGATCCCTATTTCATTCATTACTATCGAATCAATTTCGATGGCACCGGCCTGGTTGCGCTCACGCAGGCCAATGGGGATCATACCATCGTCTTTCCCGCGTTCACCAAAATGCGCGCGGGCGGCCCAGGCAGTTTCTCCGCGGACATGATGTATTATCTCGATGTTTACTCCCGCGTCGACTTGCCTCCCGTAATGGAATTGCACCGTGCCGCAGATCAAAAGGCGATCCTGGAAGTCGAACGAGCCGACATGCAGGACTTGATCCGCTCAGGGTGGGCGACTCCCGAGACGTTTGTGGCCAAAGGAAGAGACGGCAAGACGGATATCTGGGGTGTTCTCTATCGACCCAGGAATCTGGACCCGTCGCGGAAGTATCCGGTCATTGAAAATATCTATACCGGCCCGCAGGGCTCCTGGGTTCCCAAGAGCTTCAGCGTCCATGATGCGATGCAATCCTTGGCGGAACTGGGGTTCATTGTCGTCCAGGTGGATGGCATGGGAAC
>Ga0182021_10000866_pt1 | contig 34195 bp, 25 predicted proteins | sample 612E3MmetaG_FD_120493 | JGI IMG/M metagenome (GOLD analysis project Ga0182021, IMG submission 120493) | Permafrost microbial communities from Stordalen Mire, Sweden - 612E3M metaG (Illumina Assembly) | ecosystem: Environmental > Terrestrial > Soil > Wetlands > Permafrost | place: Sweden... | reverse complement strand
CGTTTTTCGATCAGCCCGGCATAGTCGGACCGCAGGCCAGAGGCCAACGTCATCGCGAGCAGCGCATCGCGGCTTTTGGAATCGCGGCCAAGGCTGACCTTTGCCAGCGATTCAGCACTCGACAAGCGTTGCTCGAAAAGCGCCCTTTGTTGCGGGTCGGGTTGGTATTTCTTGCGATCTGCAAAAACGGAGTCGTTCTCATAGAACTGGGCTTCCAGTACTCCCAGTCGGTTGAATTCTGAGAACAGGACGCCCGCTGCTTCGCTCACGGGTCCCATCGGGTCCTCGGGATGGATCTTTTCCCATGAGGCGAACTCCTTTTGCGCGCCCGGGAAATCCAGATCGTAGAGCCGCTGAAAGCCGAGACCGATCCCGGATACCGGAACACCGCCTCCGAGGAGAGGAATCGCAGCCAGTAGCACCGACAACACGACCAGGAGCGCGCGGGCCGTCCGCCGGTGCTTTCGAGTTGGCTCCTGCGGATTGTCTAGCATCGATTCCAACCGCACTCTCTTTCAAATTTTAGATGCGCCCCAGGGGCGAAATGTCGATGCCCTGTATAAAATCCTAACTTCTGGCAAACTGCATTGGCGTCTTCTGGCAAACTGCATTGGCATCCTAAGGATAAAGCTATTGAGCAATGACATCCGCCATGCTCCCGGTTGGCCGGGGATCGAGCCCCGCTGGACCTCCAGCGCCAAAACCGGCGTCGGCACCGCCCTGAATCTGCATAGCCGGGTCTGGTTCACGCTGAGTCACGGCATCCTCAATGAGATCTATTTTCCCCGGGTGGATCAGGCCTGTACGCGGGATTTCGGACTGATCGTCACCGATGGACGCAAGTTTTTCTCCGAAGAGAAGCGCCATTGTACCTTCGAAAATCGCCCCATTGAACCAGGAGTGCCTGCCTACGAACTAATCAACAAATGCAACGCAGGGCGCTACCGGATCGAGAAAGAGATCCTCACGGACCCGTGGCGTAACGTTGTACTTCAGAAGATCCGTTTTGTACCGATGATCGGGACGCTCGCTGATTATCGTTTGTACGCGCTCCTGGCGCCCCACCTCGCTAATTTCGGATACGGCAATACCGGCTGGGTTGGAGATTATAAGGGCACTCCGATGCTTTTTGCGCAACGCGACTCCTGCGCCCTGGCATTGGCAGCGTCCACACCATGGCTGAAGCGCTCGGTCGGATTTGCGGGCGTCTCCGACGGCTGGCAGGATATCTCGCAACACTTTCAGATGACGTGGGATTACGAGCGCGCCGAAAATGGCAACGTCGCGCTGACTGGAGAAATTGACCTCGCTGCCTGTAAGGGCGAGTTCGTATTGTCGCTCGGTTTCGGCGGCATCTGGTCAGAGGCCGCCCAGCAGGCCATCTCTTCCCTGCTGAGTTCGTACGACGATATCCGTAGAGATTATGTTTTTCACTGGAGGGACTGGCACAAGCAATTGCGGAAACTGGACGAACCACCGCGGGAGCGCGACTTGTATCGTGCCAGCTTGTCGGTCCTGCGAACGCACGAGTCCAAGGATTTTCTGGGTGGCGTGATTGCGAGCCTTTCTGTTCCCTGGGGGTTCAACAAGGGAGATGAGGATCTAGGCGGCTATCACCTGATCTGGCCGCGTGATTTGGTAGAAGCCGCGGGCGGAATGCTTGCTGCCGGGGCGCATGAGGACGGTCTGCGCGTATTGCACTACCTCGAAGCCACCCAGGAAGCCGATGGACACTGGGGTCAGAACATGTGGCTGGACGGGCGTCCTTACTGGGACGGGTTGCAGATGGACGAAACCGCGCTACCCATCCAGCTCGTTGACTTGTTGCGGCAGGAATCCCACGAATGCTTCGGTAGCTGTCAGCGCTGGTGGCCAATGGTGTTCAAGGCGGCGGCGTTTCTGGTTGCCAATGGTCCGGTCACGCAACAGGACCGCTGGGAGGAAGACGGCGGATATTCTCCGTTCACGCTCGCGGCCGAGATTGCCGCTTTGCTGGCCGCCGCCGATTTTGCCGAGACTCTGGGCCGGGCGCGTCCCGCAGAATTCTTGCGCGAGGTGGCCGACACCTGGAACGACAACATTGAGCGCTGGACCTACGCGGTGAACACCGATTTGGCGCGGCATACTGGCGTCGAGGGTTATTACGTGCGCATCACGCCTTACGATGGAGACGATGCCGCGTCGCCACTGCAAGGGTTTGTGCCCATCAAGAATCGTCCGGTGAATTGGGCGAGGGCCGCGGCTGTGGAAGTGGTCAGCCCGGATGCCTTGGCGCTGGTGCGCTTCGGACTACGCGCGCCAGACGATCCGCGCATTCTGAACACGGTGAAAGTGATTGACGCCCTCTTGTCGGTTAAGCTCCCGCAAGGGCCGTGCTGGTACCGCTACAACGGCGACGGCTATGGCGAGCACGAGGATGGGTCTCCTTTCGACGGCACCGGTGTCGGACGCGCTTGGCCGCTGTTGGCGGGAGAGCGCGCGCACTATGAGCTTGCCGCCGGTCGGCCCGCCACCGCTGAGGCCCTTCTCGGAGTCATCGAGCATTCGACGGGCGACAGCCGCCTGATTCCAGAACAAGTCTGGGATACCCGCGATATTCCGGAGCGTGAACTATTCATCGGCAAAGGTACCGGTTCCGCGTGCCCGTTGGTATGGGCACATGCGGAATACATCAAGCTGCGGCGTTCGCTGGCGGACGGGAAGGTTTTTGATCAACCAACGCAGACGGTCATGCGCTATTTAGCAGGAAATAAATCCAGCGAATACTTTAACTGGCGCTTTAACAATAAGCCACGCACTTTTCCTTGCGGGAAAAAGATGCGCATTCTAGTGATGGAGCCGGCTCGAGTCCATTGGAGTTCCGATGGATGGCAAACCAGTCACGACAGCGATTCGCAGGATAGCGGGTGGAACATGCAGTATCTTGACCTGCCAACCGAGGGGTTACCTAGCGGCCGCCAGGTTGACTTCACGTTTTACTGGAAGAATGCGGCGCGGTGGGAGGGACGGGATTTCAGCGTGAAGGTTGAGTAGCTCGCGGGGCGCCTTTCTGGAGCACTTTCAGAGCGGCATCGAGGCGCTCTAGCCCGCCGCGGACAGTGTCCGTCCCTCCGCAGAAACCGATCCGGAAATGGGCCGGCGCCTCGAAGAAATCGCCCGGCACAACGCTAGTTTCGAATTGATCGCGCAGCGTCGCCACAAATTCGGCAGCATTGCCCGTTTTGAGGCGAGGAAAGACGGTCGTTCCGAAACGACTGGACGCGCAGTCAAGCTCTGGGTGGGCAGTGAGAAAGTCATTGACCAGGACACGGTTGGTATCCAGCAAGGTTCGAGCGCGATCGCGAATACGATCAAGGTGATCTAACGCGATCACTGCCATCCGCTCCGCTGGATGTACGGGGCTGCCATACGTGAAGTCCACGACTTGCCACATCCGCAGCACCAGTTCGGGCTGTGCCAGGATCCATCCGCAGCGAATGCCACTCAGTCCGTACGCTTTCGTCAGGCTGCTGGTGATGACGAAGTTCGAACCCAGGTGAAACGCTGAACGCCACGGCTGGTCGAACAGCGTTTCCAGATAGACCTCGTCGACCAGGACGCGGGCGCCGACCTTGGCCGCCATCTCGCCCACCTGACGCAGAGTGTCGTCATCAGTCAGCGCGCTGGATGGGTTATGCAGATTGCAGAGGACTACGAGGCGAGTATTGGGCGTGATTTGGCGTTCCAGTTCACCGAGGCCCAGGCGAAAAGCCTTCTCGGCGCGGCGCTCGAAGCGGGAAACCCTGGCGCCCAGGTGATCAAGAATCGCCAGCAGCGGGTCGTATGTAGGTTTCTCAACCAGCACCTCGTCGCCCGGATGGACCAGCGCCGTCAGCGCGATAAAGTTCGCCATTGAAGTGCCCAGCGTGTAGACGAGGCACTCTTCGGGCACGCCAGACTTCGCAGCCAGTCGCTGCATCAGCGGCTTGTAACCGTAGGGGCCGGTGCCGCCGATCTCGAGGTCCTCAATTCGCACCGGCAACTCGGCCAGCGGATAGTCGAGCACGCCGCTCACCGCCAAGTTGAACCGCGCGGTCGAACGCAGCTTGGCCCACGCCATATAGTGCGAGACGGCGTCGGCTCGCGAGTGGCTCATGCCCGGATCTCCATTACCGAAGCTCTCCATTACGAATTTGCGGATCGCACCGCGGCCTTGCGGCTCCAGAACCAATAGACGGGAATGCCCGCGAGCAGTATGCCAAATCCCACCAGACTGTTCTGCGGATAGCGGTAGACAGTGTTCCCCACCACCCACCAGCATATCGCGACGAACAGCGCTGTGGTCACCGGATGGCCCGGCACGCGGTAGCCGCCCGCATCCATGACGGCGCCGTTCGCGCGGCGTCGAAACACAAAAATCGTGGTGGCCGTCAGCCCGAAAAAGAGGAAGTCCATGGAAACGACATAGTTCAGGATCTGCTCGTAGCGGCCGGAGAGCGCGATCACGATGGTCCAGACGCTCTGCAGCACGATCGCCACGATAGGCACGCGGGTGCGCGGATGCAGCCAGGCGAAGGCGCGGAAGAACAGGCCGTCATCGGCCATCGCGAAATAGACGCGCGGCGCGGTCAGGATGGACTGGCTGAGAAAGCCCAGCGTCGAGATGGCGATTGCAGCGGCAATAAACGTCGCGCCGCGCTGGCCCAAGGCGAGCCGCATCACTGCCGTTGCCGGCGTGGTGGTGGCGGCGAGCGCCTGCGGCCCGAGCGCGCGCACGCAGACCCAGTTCACTGCCGTGTAGAGCGTGATCACTCCGAGTACGCCGATCAGCAAGCCACGGGGCAAGTTCTTGCGCGGGTCTTTGACTTCGGCGGCGATTAAGTTCGCCGTCTGCCAGCCACCGTAGGCGAACAGCACCGGCACCATGGCAGCACCAAAGGATGTCAAAGAGAGCGGCTCGCGGGTCGCCGCGCCTGTTTCATTTTTACCGGCGAACGCCAACCCGTAAATGACCAGCGCGGCGATGGCGGCGATCTTCATCACCATCAGTGCGCTTTGCGTCCGGCTGCCACCTTTTACGCCCAGGCAATTGATGAGCGTAAGCAGGCCGAGGGCGACCGCCGCAATCAGCCAGTCCTGAGCAAGCGTGCCCGTGAGTTCAATGAAATAGCGTGCGAAGGTGACGGAAACCGCCGCCATGCCCCCCGTCTGGATGACCAGCAGCAACACCCACCCGTAGAGGAACGCGACCGAGGGATGGTAGGCCTCGCGCAGGTAAGCGTACTGGCCTCCGACTGCGGGCAGTGTCGCTGCCAGTTCCGCCCAGATGAAAGCGCCACCCAGACCGATGATGCCGCCGAAAACCCATGCGCCCAGAATCAGCGCGGGCGTGTGTACCTGCCGCGCGACCACATAAGGATTGATGAAGATGCCGGAACCGACAATGCCCCCCATGACCACCATGGTCGCGTCGAACAGACCCAATTGGCGCACCAAGCCCGGTCTGGGATCATTGGCAACCGCAGCGTTTCGAGGATCTGTCATCTCGTCGTCCAGCGAAGGATGATGCAGTTCTGGAGCGTGAAATGCAAGCAAAAGCATGAACCACCAGGGATAGAAAAGACCACCCAGTAAATTCAAATCCCGAATACCAGCGATTTCCCTAGTGTCCCTTTGTGTCCTTTGTGGTTAACGCTTTGTTAGACTTTCTATTCTTGATCTCACCCGAGGCATCCATGCGCTTTGTTTCCCTATTTGCTATGGTCGTTCTGATGAGTATCGTTGGCGAAACGCAGACACTCCCCTCCCCCCAGGTCATCACTGATCCGAAGCAGATTACCTCCAAGCCCAACGCACAAGCGGAGAAGAATCTCTCCATCGAAAAGCTGTATATGACCCGGCAGGTCGGCCGCCCCGACTGGTCTCCAGATGGCAAGACCGTCGCGTTCATCACCAATTTGAGCGGACGCAACAATCTCTGGCTGGTCCCCTCCGAGGGTGGATGGCCGATGCAATTGACGGTGAGCGATCAGCGCCAGACTTCACCCGCATGGTCCCCCGACGGCAAGTGGATCGCCTATATGTCCGATTACGACGGTGACGAGCAGTGGGACATCTTTCTCGTGTCGCCCAAGACCGGGCAGATCGTGAACGTGACCAACACTCGCGAGATTGCGGAAGAGAGCCCGGCCTGGTCGCCGGATGGACGCTACCTCGCCTACATGGTCAAGCCGAAGACGTCTTCGGTGTTTGAGATCGACGTTTATGACTCTCTGCAGCGCGACGTGAAGCACCTGACCACCGGCACTGCCAACGACCGCATGAACGTTGGCCCGATCTGGTCGAAGGACGGCCAGTTCATCGTCTACACGCAAGCGCAGGCCAAAGGCACGGACTCAAGTCTCTTCGTGGCGGACGTCGCCACCGCGCAAAGCACCCTCTTGACGCCACACGATGGCGAAGCCCTTTACACCGCGAACGACGTGTCCCCTGATGGCAAGCATGTTCTGATCACGTCGAACGCGGGCAACGGCTACGACAATGCCGGCTTGCTCGACATCGCAACGAAGAAAGTGCGGTGGCTCACGCAAGACAAGTGGGAGGTCTCCGGCGGATTCTTCTCCGCGGATGGCCGCCACCTGACCTACACCGCCAATGTGGACGGCAATACCGAAATCTACCTGCACGATTCTTCAACCTCGAAGGCGCGGGCGCTGCCGCTTCCGAAGGGACTGAATGAGCCCGTCGGCGCAGCTACTGCTTTCAGCCGCGACAATTCGCGTCTGCTCTACTACCACACCGGCGCGGGTTCACCCGGCGATCTCTGGGTCTACAGCCTGGCCGATGGCAAGTCACACCAACTTACGCACTCGCTGGTCGGCGGCGTGCGTTCGCAGGACATGGTCGAACCTGTTCTCGTGCACTATCCAAGCAAAGACGGCAAGTGGACCATCTCGGCATTCGTTTATGTCCCCTACAACCTGCCCCGCAACGGACAGCACCCCGCGATTGTGTACGTGCATGGCGGCCCAACTGCACAGACCATGAACACGTTCAACCGGTTCGTCCAGTACATGGCAAACCAGGGATATTTGGTGATCGCGCCGAACTATCGCGGCTCGACCGGATACGGCAAGGAGTTTCAGCAGGCCAACCTGTTCGATATGGGTGGCGGCGACTTGCAGGATGTACTGTCGGCCGCTGACTGGATCAAGCAAACTGGATACGTCGATCCAAAAAAACTCATCCTCATGGGCGGCAGCTATGGCGGCTACCTGACCATGATGGGCGTCACCAAAGCGCCGGACGTGTGGGCGGCTGGAATTCCGATCGTGCCCTTCGTGAACTGGTTTACCGAGATCAAAAACGAAGACCCCGTGCTGCAGCAAAGCGATCTGGCGACGATGGGCGATCTCGACAAGAACAAGGCGCTCTACGAGGATCGCTCTCCCATTAATTTCGTGGACAAAATCAAAGCCCCCTTGTATCTGCTGGCGGGTGGCAACGATCCGCGTTGTCCGAAGACGGAAGCACAGCAGGTAGTGGACGCGATCAAGAAGCGCGGCGGGGTGGTCGAATATAAGGTCTATGAAAACGAAGGCCACGGCTTCGCGCGCGTCGAGCACCAGATTGATGCGTATAAGCGGGTGGCTGATTTTCTAAAGGCGCACGTTCCACCGGCGGATTGTGGATGTTCGCTGACTGAGTGAGTCGGTAGTCGACTGCCGACTATGTGCCCGACTCCGTTTCTGCTGCCTGCTGTGCCAGCCGCACCCGGCGCTTCTCCAGGGCATCCAGGCGCACGTAGAGCATATAGAGCACGATCGCCACGTTCACCACCAAGACCAATGCTCCGAACCCCCTGGGGTGCCGGATCATGTCGATCACTTCAAACGGAATGTAGATCGTCCCCGAGGCAATCGCCAGCCACTCCGCCCAGGCGCGCAGGTACCACAATCCATACGCCTCAACGAACCGAATGATCGTGTAGATCGTCGCGGCCAGCGCGATCTTCCACAGCCTCACATCGCTCACCCTGTAAACCAGGTTGATGAACACGCCCACATAGTGGTTGTAGGGATTGGCATGGAAGAACTCGAGGAAGCTTTCGGCAATACCCCAGATGCTCTTGTGGCGCATCGAAAAAGCGCCCAGCCCAGCGAGAACAACCACCACGCCCTTGGTAAATTCAATGGTGGCAACGGTGCGGATGCCCTTGATGTGCGCGGGATCGTGAACGTGCGGATGCATGTCAGGGTGAGTGGGGACTACCTTCTAGATTATCAAGATCAGCGAACTTCGGTGGCTCCGGACTTGCGGCGGGAGATCAGCGCGTTCCGCTCCCCTGCCGCACACTGGCGCGAAGTTCCTCCACAATCTCATGGGCTGCTTTGTGCGCGGCCTCGTTCTCCTCCGGTTCGAAGGAAATCGCTCCCACCCGGGCATGTCCCCCGCCGCCATAGCGTTCGCACACCTTCGCCAGATTCACTGTCGGTTCCCGTTTCGACCAGGGATTCGAGCCCACCGACACCTTGACGCGGAATGAGCTCTTGCTCAGGCCCACGCTATATATCGAATCAGGGTGGAGATAGTAGGGCACAAATTTGTTGTAGCCCTCCAGGTCGAGGTCAGTGATATCGAAGTAGATCGTGCCGTCCTTCTCTTCCGTGCGTTTCCTCAAAATTTCCTGCGAGCGCCGGTGCCGTTCCAGCAGTGGCGGCAGGACCGACGCCACAAAAGGCTTCTCCAGGATATTGGCCAAGGGTTCATAGGCGAGGAGCGGAATCAGTTTCTTGACGAAATTCGGATCCTGCGATGCCTCGATCGCCATGGTGAGCTTCATGGCCGGCGCTTTCATCTCGACCGCAGACCGTGCATCTTCGTACATGGCGCCGTCCACGATATCGGTCCAGTGCACCAGTTCCGCCACCGACCGCGGATCGAAGCCGAAGCGCTGCTCGGCGATCGCGGCGATGAAACTGGTGCAGGACTTGAAATCCGGATCATAAAACTTGCGATTGCTGTGCTCCTGCTCGAAATGCGCGGCGTCGGCGGGAGAAAGAAAAGCGCTCTCGTGGTGGTCAAACCACCAGGTGATCTTCGGCGAACTGGAGTATTTGAAATCGACGATCGCGTTTTCATCGCCGTCGAAATCTTTTTCCTCGAAGAGCGCGCCGGCGCGGTGCAACAGTCCGCTGAAGACGAACTCCCCGTCGCTGCGGATGCGTTCCCGGTAGAAGCGGGAGAACAATGCCGCCGAAGAAGCCCCATCGAAACACTTGTCGTGGTAAAAGACCCGAACTCGCACTCTGTCGTCTTCTTTCTTGGCTTGCCCGGAACGGCGCAGCAGGAGGATCAAAAACAACTAGGGTTGCTGGTTTAGAGGTTTCTGTCAAGGGCGGAAAGGTCACGTCCTTGCAACCGTCGGCCATCCGCCGTCACCTGGTCGCCTACTTCTTGCGTTGCCGCACCTTAATGTCGAAGCTGACCACGCCGTTTTGATCCCGCAAGGCGACAATGGAGACGTTGCGGGTTACGTTGTACACGGCCTGGATGATCTGCTGCGATGCGACGGAGACGTTGGTGCTATAGGTGACAGTCACGTTGCTGGCCACCTGCTGTTCAATCGTGACCTGAGGGCCGCGCACCACGTTGGTTTCGCTGGCCAGGCCCTGGGGATCAATCTTGATCCGGCTCACGCCGAACAAACGCTGTACCCGGCTGCTGACGGCGCTGTTCAGGGCTTCACTGATGAGCAGGTTCGAGGCCTCGCCGGTGAACCCGGAGGCGCCACCGGAATTCAAGGCGGCGGATTCCTCGCGGGTGCGGCCGAGCGCCAGCAGTGCAATTACATCGGCTTCGGGGAGAGGCGGTTCCGACCGCCATTTTGCGGTCAGACCGTTGGGTTGGCTCACGTCCCCGCTCAGGTTCACGGTAATGTCATAGTCCCGTACTCTCGTGGACGCCTGGATGTCGACGAACGCTTGCGTTCGCGCGGGATTCGAGAAGGTCACATCCCCGCGTTCTATCCGGTATTTCGTTCCGTTGAGGGAAAGCTCACCCCCCTCATTTGAATTGACGCGGCCGGTCACCACCGGTCGATCCACGCTGCCCCGGACCCGCAGGTCAGCATTCCCCGACAGCTTCGCAATCGCTGTCTGCATCTGCAACTCGGGGGTGGTCACGACATGAACATCCAGCTTGACGCGGCTTTGCAGGCTATCGCTTGTGGTCACCACCCCTGATTGCTTGCTTCTTGCCAGATACGAGCCGAAGTCGAACCCGGGCGTCACTGCCAGCTTGGTGACCTGCACGTCGCCGCTCAACAGCGCTGAATTGGACGTTCCTGTGAGCCGGAGATCGGCATTGGCGGTGGAACTCACACCGGGCGGGTAGCGCATCCGAACATCGCGCGCCGTAGCCGTCAGGTCCATGTTCAGCGCACCATTCTGGATGCTGCCCGAACCCGCGAGGCTGACCGTGCCCCCGCCTGTGGTTCCGCTCAAGTGTTCAATGCGGATTCGATTCTGCTCAAATTGCAGGACTCCGTTCAGCCCGCTCAGGCCGCTCGGAAAATCGTTGTGGCTGATGGAGGCATCCTTCAACTCCAGCGTGCCCTGCAGTTGCGGCTGCGTCACTGTCCCCCTGGCGACCAGATGCAGGCCGAGCATTCCGCGGGAAAAGAGCTTGGGGTTCATGGTCTGAAGCAGCGCCATATTGACCGTGCCTTCCAGCTGAAAATCTACCTCGCGCGGCTCCGCCAACTGCGCCTCCCCGTGCGCCGTGAAATCCGTTCCACTCCCCGCTAAATGCAGACTCTCAAGCCTTAGAACCCGGGCTGATATTTCAAAACGGACAGGCTCGGCAGCGCGAAGCGGGACGTGCTCAATTTCGGCATCAAGAGAGTCCAAATTTGCCGAGAGTGTCCAATCGCGCGGGCTTCGCAGGGGACCCCGAACACTGATAGCACCCGCCAGCGTGGAATGGCCGGTAACCTTGTCGCCCAGGTAAATTTTCAGGAGCGAGTCCACATCCAGTTGCCGGAAGGAGAGATTCAAGTCAGCGGGCAGACCGTGCTGCAAACCGACCGTGCCCTGGATTTTCAGATCCGCTTTGTCGAACTCGGAGTGAGCTTGGATCGCAAGCTGACGGCCGTGGGTAGTGGCATCCATGTAGAAGTCCCCGGCGCGCTCTTTGTCGAAAGCCAGATCGCGAAAATGGATGTGGGCTTCCACCGACGGTTGCTCGATCGTACCTGCACCCCGAACCGTGAAGTCAGCTTGGCCATCCACGGTGATGCGGTTACCCTGCAATTTGGGGAAGCCCGCGAGGTCCAGGTTACGACCCGAAAGGCTGATGTGGAACGAATCGCCCGATGTACTCACCGCGGTGCTTCCGCTCACCGGAGCGCCGTAGAAGCTGCTCTCCAGGTTGTTGAATTGAAGCTCGCCATCCGCCAAGCGGAGATCGCTGCGCAAGAACGGGACTGGTGTGCCATACGCACTGCCGTCGCGGATCTCCAGCCGGCCCTCCCCGTGCGGACTTGCGCGCGTGCCCGAGGCGCGCATCGTGAGGTCCAGAGTTCCAGTCAAGGGGTAGTTGCCCCCCGCCAGTTGCTCCAACTCGGCCACGTCCGCGCCGCGCACATCGACGCTCGCCGTGAAGGGAGTGTTCGCGGTTGCCACTCCATTGACCAGTGCGGTGCTGGCGTCGAAGTGAACCACCGCATGCCCGTGAATCAGAGCCCCGTTGCGTGCGGCGACACTGCGGTTCGAATACTGCACCGCGGTCGTCAATGAGTCCCAATGAACCGAGCCCGCGCGATGGTCCGCGCTCGACGGCAGCTCCGTCTGAAAATCATAGACCTCCAGGTTCCCATTGAGCAGAAATGCCGAGAGCTGCCCGCTGGCGTTGCCGTTCAGATTCGCCCAGCCACTGACCGTGAAGGGCAGCTTCTGGCCGAACACCGTCTTCAGAAGAGGTTCCCACTCGGTGAGGTTGTGGCTGGAGGCCGAGAAACGAAGCGCCGAGGTCGCGGCCAGATTCCCCTGCGCCGTCAGTTCCGAGGACGGCGTATTCCATTTGAACTGGTCGAGCTGCAACTCATCGCGCGACCCGCGGTAGATGCCCCTGACCTCGGCCCGCACCGGCAGCTCAAGAGGAAGGGTGCGCACGGGCGGAGAGACGGCTAGGTCCATGCGCGTTTCGGCATCCTTGATCGAACCCACCCAGAGCATCTCGACGCTTCCGCTGGCAACTCCGACCATGCGCAACTGGTCAAGCGGAAGCTTCTTCGAACTGAACATCTGAATCAGCGCAGGCAGGGACAAACCCGCCAGATGCAGCCGCACGGAACCGCGCTGCAGGCTCCCGGCAGGAATTCGTCCGATCACGGGATGCTGCCGGCCCGAGTCCGTCCCGAGCGAGGTTTGCCAGTTCGTCACATCCACGTCTCCGGCCACTTCGCCTCCCAAACCGCTTATCTTGAGCGAGGAGAGATGCAGGTGTTGCGGAGTGACGGAGTAGTTCGCCGTGAGCCGGCCGCTCTGCAATTTCATCCGGTTGTCGAGCCAGTCAAAGTCCTTGACCAGCAGCGTGCCCTCGCTCGAAAAGTCCCGCAGGTTCCAGGAACCCTTGCCGTCGAAACTCGCCGTGCCCCTGCGAATTTCCTTTTGCCTCAACCATGCGGCCCACTCGGAGAGGTCCACCATTCCGCGATAGTTGCCGCTCACCTGCGGGCTCTGAAGATTCTGAACTTCGCCGGAAAAATGGACCTGCGATTTTCCCGAACTCAGCGTCAATGCAGTAACGTCGGCGCGATCACGGAAAAGGACCAGCGACGCATCGCCGTGCCACTCAAACGGCGGATACTGCTGCACGCTGGTCGAAACACCTCCCAGCGCGACCTGCGCCTCATAGCGCTGGTGCAAAAAGGAATACTTCAAGACCAGGGAGAGATCGCGTGCGTGAAAGTCGAGCGGTATCTTATTCAAATCCCACAGCAGCTCTCCCCGCTGCATTTCGACCCTCGAAACACTGAGTGAGAACAACTGTTCCACCGGCGTGCTTTGCGCCGGCCGGTGGATTTTCAGTGCCGGCTGGTTCGTGGATCCGTCCGGGTAAACGATGATATGCACGACGGGATGCTCCAGCACCAGCGTGCGGAGACCCACTTCCTTCTCGAACAGCGAGATGATCTTCAATTCGGCTTGCAAGCGGTCCACGTGCAGATACGGGACCTGCTCAGAAGACTCGCGGCCGTGAATCGTGACGTCGCGAACTTCTACCCGAAGGCGCAACGGGATGGTGTGAAATTCCCCAATCTCGGCCCGGCCGCCCGTCGCCGCCTCCAGGGAAGCAACCAGCCGCCGGAGCACCGCCTGGTGAAAAGAATTTGTGGTGACGTACCACCCGAGAAAGCTGAAGCCGGCCAGGCAGAACGCGAAGAACAGAAGAAGGTATTTCCACCATTGGCGAGGGCGGTGAGGAGTCGGCTCCGTCAACGGGCCTGTTCTCCCGCAGTAGATTCCGAAGTCTGAATCCGGCTCTCAGACCGGAGGCTCACCAGCCAACTGTCGAGCAACTGGTTGACCTTTTGTTCGGTCAGGAGGTCCCGGATGTGGCCGAACACCTCCGGTAAGGATACGGTTTTGTTCCCGGCTCGCTGCAACTCGGGCAGCAGGCGCTCCCGGTAGTAGCTCTCCACGGCACGGCTGTCGACCTGGATGGAGGGACGTAGACGGGCTTCGACCAGGCGCATGAGTTGAATGTCGTTGCCCAGGCGCTTCTCAATGGCGGGTTGCGTCAGGCCGTAGCGCTGCAGGGCGGCGCGCCACTCCTCGGCGGAGGTAAGCAGCAGCGCTTTGCGAATCTCGGTCACGCGGGCCGCCACCAGTTCGGCCGGAGCGCTTTCCGAAGGCCGCACCTGCTCCCGCAGTAGTTCCTGGTCGATCAGGCGATCGAGCGCCGCTTTGCGTTCCGCAGGGGTCAGGGCGTCAAGCGGCCGGGCATTCGCGAATGCCTCGAAACTCAACTCCTCCTCCCAATCGCTCTGCAGAAGGATGTGGCCGTTCACGTTGGCGACGATGCGGTCGATGACCTCGCCCGCGTGGGCTGGTATGGCCAATGCGATCCACGCAAACATCGAAATGACCGCGCGCTTCCAGGGTTTCATCAGAAGGACTGCCCCACGCTGAATGAGAAATTGAAACGTCCGGCGCGCTGCGCTCCGAACTGGCCGGTTCTCTTTCCATTTACAGAATTGACAACAATGTTGGTGTAGCTGGGAAAGGCCGGCGGATTCAGATTGTATCCGAAGTCAAAACGCAATGGACCGATGGGAGTCTGATAACGCACCCCCAGCCCGATGGCGTGCGAAACATAGTTGTAGTTGCATTGCGACAACTGTCCTTGCGCCGGCGGCTGGAAACAGACCTGTTGGTTGGGCTGGTGCCAGCGGCCCAGGCTGCGCAGCATGTCCTGGGGCCGGGCAAAAACGTTCCCCATGTCGTGGAAGGCCGTAAAGCCGATGCTGTCGTTGAGATAGGGCAGGGCGATATTCGGAAACCGCAGCTCCAGATTATTGAGGAACAGCGCGCTGCCTCCCAGGGGAAATCCCGTGAAAGGGTCGCGCGGTCCCGCCTGATTCAGCCCGAAACCGCGATGGGAGTTGCCGCCCCCGCTGAAAAAACGCTCCGGAAGAGGAATCAGGCTCTGCCCCGCCGAAACCTGGCCGGCGGGCTCGATCACCACAGTGTTTCCAAACGGGTTCTCCAGACCGACGCTGGTAGAGCGTGCAAAAACGAATCCTTGTCCCGTCCTGCGATTGCGGCCGAACGGGTGGTAGGTCGTATTCTTGACGAGAAAGCGGCTGAAATCGGCCTCCGAGCCGAAGAAGCCAGCGGCCACCTCACCCTCGAAGGTGGTGTAGCTTCCACGAGTCGTTTCCAGGTCGTTGTCGCGCCGGTTGCGAATGTAAAAGAAATTGGGCTCGCCAACCCGGGTCGACTTCGACAGAAGCGGAATCAGATTGTCGCTAACCTGGATGTCACTGGCCCGCACGCGACGATAGGCGAAACCGTAGGTAATGCTCGTCAGTGTGCGCTCGCCGATCTTGTAGAGAGACTGCTCGGCTTGTATGGTTCCCTGCAGCCGTTCGGACGTGAAGGTGGAGACATCCACCGTGTTGTCGAAATACGCCGTCGCCGTGAACCTCAGGTCGCGGTTGAGGAGTTTCGGAGCTTCGAAACTGACCAGGCCGCGCTGCTGCAGGCGACTGAGGTTGGTCTTCATGGTGACCGTCTGGTTGCGGCCGCCCAAATTGATGCGCGTCAGGCCGAATGAAACCTTCGGGCTGGCCCCGGTTTGGCCGAGTGGCTGGTTCGTCCCGACCGACGGCTGACCGGTCTGAAACTCGAATCCGAATCCATAGTCGAAGGTGTACCTCTTCGCCTCCTGCGTCGCGATCAGCACGTTTTTGCGTGGCTCGGTTCCGTCCGGATTTTGGACCGCAGTATCCACCTCGTTGAACAAGCCCAGGTCGTAGAGATGGCGCTGGGTCTCGAGCATGTCCTGCTGACTCAGCGGAGTACCCGGTTGCACGCGAAACTCGCGCCGCGCCACTCCCGGACGCGTGTAGTGCAAACCGCTGAGGAATATCCGGTTGACGAAAAATTCCTCCCCTTCCTTGATGGAGAAGGTCACGCCGACGCGCGGGAACTCATCGGGCGAGGGAACAACCGGGACGTACGTCACATCCACCGTGGCGTTCGAGAAGCCGTTGTTGAAGTACACGCCCAGGATCGTGTCGCGGTCATCCGAGAGATTGGATTCGGCGAAACCCTGGCCTTCTTCGGTGGCGGGAACCCTCAGCAGTTGATCGGAGGGCACCAGGTAGTTGCCGTCAATACGAACCCAGGCCACACGGGTCTGCGGCCCCTCTTTGATGGTGAGGTCAATCGCGACCTCCGACGAATTGCCCTGGTATTCATTCAGGATCTTGCTTGTCACCGCGGCCTGCTGGTAACCGCTCGCCCGGTAGAGGGCCCTGATATTGAGAACATCCTGCTCCAGCAGCGCTTCGCTGTAGCGGCCGTGCGAAAACAAACGTCCGGCGGGCTGTTCCTGCATCACTGCTCGAATCTGTTCGACCGTAAAGAGCTGGTTTCCCGATATCCGGATCGCGGCCAGTTTGTGGCGCTCCCCGGGATTGATGACATAGATTACGCGCAGGCCCTTGCCGTCCTGCACCGTATGCTGGCTCACGCCCACCGTAGCGTCGAAGTAGCCCAGAGTCTGAAGACGGTTCTGCAGGCTACGCCGGCCCTCGCTCAGCAGGTCGTCGTCCACCGCCCCTTCTTCATAGATCGGGACCAGCCTTCGCAGTTCCGCCTGGGTGAATTTGTATCCTTCCGCTTCGACCTCCACGATCGGACCGCGGTCCACTTGCAGAACGTAGTCCACCGCGTTGCGCTCTGGCCGGTAGTCCCGCTTGGCCACTGAGACCTGCGCAAGCAGCCGATCCTGCTTCTGGTACTTCGCGCGAATCCGTTGCAACGCGCGCGTCACATGGGTGGAGAGGATGGGATCGCCGGAATGAAATTTCCCGATGTCCTCGATCTGGATTTTCGAGAGACCGGCATCTCCCTGGAGCGTGATCTGTCCAACCACCGCGCGCGGACCCGGGGTGACGTGAAACGTAATGTCCACTTGACGTTGCTGCTCGTTGCGTTCTTCCGAACTAGTCACTTTTGAATTGTGGAAGCCATTGTCTTCCAGCGCCCGCTGGATGCCGGCCAGGGACCGGTCCAGTTTTTCCCGCGTGTAAAGCTCGCCCAGTTGGAGGCGGCTGGCGCTGACCAGTTGAGTGGCTGTGGGATTGGAGGAAATGCCTTCCGCCGCAACTTGACCCACAAAGTAGTTGGGGACGGTCAGGAAGCGCAGCTTCACGCCGGTGGGCATGTGTTCCGCTTCGACTTGAATATCGGCGAACCGGCCAGTCGCGAACAGCGCTTGAATTCCGTCGTGCAAAATCTCTCGCGTGAGCGCTTCTCCCGTCTTCAGTGGCGTAGCGGCCATAAGCCGGGCAGCTTCGTCAGCCTCGACCCCGGGAAATTCCACTTGTTCAATTCGCAACCCCACATACGGAGTGATCGTCCCCACCCCGGATGGCTGTTCTGCATTGGCCTGCGCCGGCGGAGACTCCTGCGCCCACGCGAGAGCCGACGCCAGTCCCAGCAGGACGACCGCGCTTAGACGCAAAACTTCCTCCCGAACCTTGAGGCGACTGCCGACGGACCTTCCTGACTTCGATGGATGCGCGAACGGCACATGTTGCTCGGGACGAAGAAGTTTGCTGGCCGCAACCTATAATAAAGGGTGCAACGCCCGGAGCAGGTAATGCCTTTGGAACTAGACGACCGATATTCGCGACAAGTCCTGTTCAAGGAAGTCGGTCTGGAAGGGCAAAAGAGGCTGGCGGGGGCCCGTGTGGCACTGGTTGGATGCGGGGCGACCGGCTCCGCGCTCGCCCTGCTGCTGGCCCGATCGGGCCTGGGGATGCTGCGAATTCTGGACCGAGATTACGTTGAACTCAGTAACCTGCAAAGACAATCGCTTTTTGACGAAAAGGACGCGCGGGAATCCCTCCCCAAAGCGCTGGCGGCGGCCCGGCAGATTGCCCGCTTCAATTCCCAGATCGCCGTCGAACCCCACGTCGCCGACCTGACTCCGGCGAACTGCGCCGAGCTTCTCGGCAACGTTGACCTGATTCTGGACGGCACCGACAACTTCGAGACGCGTTACCTGATCAACGACCACGCGGTGAAGAACTCGGTGGCCTGGATCTACTCGGCGGCGGTGGGAAGCTATGCGGTGACTCTGAATATCCTGCCTGGCGAAACGGCTTGCCTGGCCTGCGTTTTCCCTGATCCCCCTCACGGCACAGTGGAGACGTGCGAAACCGCTGGAATTCTGAACTCCGCCGTGAATCTGGTCGCTTCACTGGCAGCAACCGAAGCGTTGAAGTATCTGGTGGGTGCCCGTTCCAGGATGCGCCGTTCCCTGCTTTCCTGGGACGTCTGGAGCAACGAGCGTGCGGAAGTGTCGGCCATGCGACCGCTGGAGGGATGCCGCGCATGCGGCAAGAAAGAATTCGTCCACCTGGCGGGCGAGGGGCGCCCGCATATCACTTTATGCGGGCGCAATTCGGTGCAGATTCATGAGCGGCAGCGCCCGGTAGATTTCGGAGAAATGCAGAAACGGCTTGAGCCCCACGGAACCGTGCGGCACAACGAATTCGTTCTCAAGTTCTGGCACGAGCCCTACGAGATGACGCTGTTCCCGGACGGGCGGGCCATCATCAAAGGGACCGCGGACACCGCGATTGCCCGCAGTTTGTACGCGCGCTACGTGGGGAGCTAGGCCTCGGCACCTGAGCACCGGAGTTGCAGGTTATGCGCAGCGGCTTGCATCCACCCAGCACTGGCTCGGCATGCGGGTTCAGTGCTTTGCCCGACAGTACCCGAAATCTTCGTGTATTCCAGCCAACAGGACCTTTCCCGGACTGGCACGCTAACTGCACTTAGTGAGCCCAGTGGTTCCCCTGTGGAGGTAGTATGCGACCCTATTTGGTGCTGTGTGCGGTGGTTATGATCTCTGTCCTGGCATTCGGACAGCATGTGATGGGGCCGCCCCCTCAAATATACGGTCCGTGCATTCTGGGCTGCGGACCCTTTGTCCCACTGGTCACAACCCCGATGGTTTCACTGGTGACGGTTTCTCCGAATTCAGTCGGCGCGAGCAACGCAACAGCCGGACTGTATGCGGGCGCGACTAACTCGACTCTCTCGCAGATTCCGGCTTCCACCAGTTCGGTTTACACCGAAGCCGTCTGGTACCAGGGCGGTGACGCTCCCCGGACCACGCCCAACATTCACCTCTGGCCCGAACCGGCCGGACACGATATGCGTGCCATGCATGCCATCCATATGGAGCACGGTGCCGGCGAAGCAGCGCATGAGCCGTGGGTCTATTTCAGCGGAACCGAGTACACCGTAAATGCCGTGAACGCATCCGCGGCAGCCAAGGGCGGGAAAAAGGCGACCCATTCCTACAACAACGCCGACGTGGAACGCCAGAATCAGACCAACGGTGAAGTGAAGTACAAGGGCAAAACGGAAAAGATGTAGGGGCACGCTCTAGGCTTTCGGGCCTCGACTTTAGGCTCTCGGTGGCGGTTCTACGCTGCAACTGAGAGCCTTTCCTTTTTTCGCTTCGCGGCGGTTCGCTCCCGCAGCGCATGGAGCCCTCCCAAGCAAATCTCCCTTCCGATCTGCTAATCTTCGTCGGTTGATTTTCTCCACATTGCAAATACAGGCGCCATCATGCGCCGAGGATGAGTGCTTTCATGCCTGAGCTTGCGCGTCCTGAACCGTCCCGTGCCTATCGCTGGATCGTGCTGCTGTTTATCAGTCTCGCCCAGGGCGGGAACTACTACATCTACGACAGCATCAACCCGCTGGAACGTATCTTCATCGACAAGCTGGGGTACTCCGCCACCGGATTCGGGTGGCTGAACTCGAGCTATAGCGCGGCTGCGGTACTGACCCTTCTGGTCGGCGGGATCATCATCGATCGCATCGGAACCAAGAAGGCCCTCACCTTCTTCGCCGTGCTTTGCCTTCTCGGCGCGGCCCTGACCGCTGCTCGCGGACATCTGGGACTGATGATTACGGGTCGCACGGTGTTGGGCCTGGGTGCAGAGTCCATGATCGTCGCCGTTACGGTGGCCCTGGCGAAGTGGTTCAAGGGCAAGGAGCTGAGTTTCGCATTCGGAATCAACCTGACCATCGCGCGCCTGGCCTCGGTCGCAGCCGACAACTCGCCAACGTGGGCCAACCGGGCGTTCTATCCGCAAGGGCCTTCCGGTGAGCCCAGTTGGCAGAATCCCCTGTTCATTGCTGTCGGTGCGGGGTTCCTGGCAGTGTTCTGTTCCCTGATTTACTGGATGCTGGAGACCCGGGCCGAAGCCAAATACGAACTGGGCAAGGGCGGCGCAGTCGACAAGTTGGAGTTCAGCCAGATTCTGCGCTTCAATGGGTCGTATTGGCTGGTGGTTGGCCTTTGCTTCACTTTTTATTCGGCGATCTTCCCCTTTCGCACCTTTGCGATCGACCTCTTTACCAACAAGATACTTGCCCTCCATGGGGGCGCCGCCGCGTCGGAAGCCATGCGCGTTCTGGCCCATGAAAAAGCGGGATTCTTCAACAGCCTGCTTCCGCTCTCGGCCATGATTGCCACTCCCCTGTTTGGCTTGCTGGTGGACAAAATCGGGAAGCGAGCATTTTTCATGATGTTCGGCTCGATCTTGATCATGCCCGTTTACCTCCTGATGGCTTATAGCAACGTGACCCTGTTCGTGCCGGTATGTCTGATGGGGGTCGCCTTTTCCCTGATTCCAGCGATCATGTGGCCCTCAGTTGCCTACGTGGTGGACCAGTCGCGCCTGGGAACTGCGTACGCATTGATGACCTTGATCCAGCAAATCGGCTTCTTCATCATGAATCTGCTGATTGGACGGGCCAACGACTACTCCCACGCCGGGCTGAATAACTTCGGTGGATATGCGCTGGGAATGTGGATTTTCTCGATTTTGGGCTTCGTAGGCCTGACCTTTGCCATTCTCTTGAGAATTCGGGAAACTGGGCCCCATAGTCATGGCCTGGAAACAATCACGACCAGCAGCCAGGCTTAGGCTGACGTGCTGGGCAAGGGACTGGAACCGGTTACTGAGGTCACCGGGAGGGGGTCAAACCACGAAGTAACCCGGGTTCAAACCGTCCGGAGGCTACTGTTTTTGGTATTCTGACAAGCAGAGTTCAGGTGGAGATGCCATCAGCGGCTCCGTCTGCAAAACGTACAACGAAAAGACTTTGAAGCCGCATCTTACCAACCAAGCGGCCGGAAAAGGCGACTTGACCGACCCGAAATTAGCGAAGACAGCAGAAGCGGAAGCGATCGAGCGAGCCAAGCAGGGCGACGAGGCAGCATTTGAGGTCTTGTATAACCTGCACAAGCGGCGCGTTTACTCGCTCTGCTTGCGGATGGTTTCCAATCCGGCGCAGGCGGAAGACCTGGCGCAGGAAGCGTTTCTGCAACTGTTTCGCAAGGTCGGCACATTTCGCGGCGAGTCCGCGTTTTCGACCTGGCTGCACCGGATGACGGTGAACGTTGTCCTGATGAATTTGCGGAAGAAGGGGCTCCCGGTGGTCTCGCTGGAAGAAACCATCGAGACCGACGAGGAGTCGCCGAAGAAAGAATTGGGCGGCCCGGATTTGAAGCTGGCCGGTTCGCTCGACCGGTTGCAGTTGCAGCGGGCGATCGAAAAGTTGCCGCCCGGCTACAAAACGATTTTTGTTCTGCACGATGTTGAAGGGTTCGAGCACAACGAGATCGCGACCATGGTGGGATGCTCGATCGGAAACAGCAAGTCGCAACTGCACAAAGCACGTTTGAAGTTGCGCGATTATCTGAAGTTCATGAGAGCCGAAAAGGCCGAAAAGCAGTAACCAGGCAGATGCGGTGTCGGGGAGAGAGGCAGTATGACGTGTAGCGAAGTTCAGCGAGTTCTGCCGGAAATGATGGATGGCGCTCCGAACAACGAGCTCCAGGCCCATTTGGAAAAGTGTCCCGCTTGCTCGGATCTGGTCGCTGAGCTGGAACTGATCTCGATCGAAGCTCATCAACTTGTGGAATCCAACGAGCCGTCGCCGCGGGTCTGGCTGGCAATTGCCGCCGAGTTGCGCTCCGAAGGATTGATCCGTGACCCGGAAGCGAAGCCGGGCCGCCCGGTTCTGGTTCCCACTGAGAGACGGCGCTGGAACGCCTGGTGGTTGGTGCCCGTCGCAGCCGCTCTGTTGGTCGCGGCCAGCTACGTAGGAATGCGCAAGCCGGCAACGCAGATCGCAGAGAAGCCTGCCGTGGTTGCGCCCGCGAATGCGCCTGACCTTGCCGCTCAATCGAACCAGCAGAAGCCCGCGCCCCAAGTGGCGGAGACGAAGCGGCCTGTCCCTATCGATCGCTCGCTGGACGAACCCTCTGTTTCAGCTCCCGTGCAGGTGGTGAGCACCGAGGACCGGCAGTTCCTGGACGACGTTGGCCAGCGTTCCCCGAGGATGAAAGCCGAATTTGAGAGCCAACTGCGGGCGGTAAATTCCTATATCCGCGACGCGGAAGCTTATCTGAAGCAGAATCCGGGAGACGAAGATGCCCGGCAGCACGTGATGGCCGCCTACGAACAGAAGGCGATGTTGTACCAGATGGCGTTGAATCATATTCAGTAGGTCGAAGTAACACCGGTCGGTCCGGTTCAAGGGGCGTTTTATGGAGAGTATGCAGCACACCGCGATCGTAGGTCTGGTCGTCGTCGCCTGTCTGGCATCCGCCGCCACGGCCGAGACCCGCAGGGAATATCGCTACCCGGTCGGCCCGAAGGCAAGCGTCACCGTTGACACCGAATACGGCTCGATCTCGGTAAAACCAGGCACCACCAGAGAGGTAGTGGTGGTCGCGCTGATCCACTCAGACAAGGCCAAGATTGACATTTCACAAGAGGGCAACCGCCTCGAATTCGAGTCGCATTTGCTGCCCGGCGCGGATGAACAGACCGGCCGAGTCGACTACGAGGTAACGGTTCCACCGGACACCACCCTCAATTTGCATTCATCGAACGGACCGATTTCCGCCGAGCGCATCCAGGCCGATGTTGCGGTCGAAGGCGCCACGGCACCGGTGGAGATTCGCAGCGTGGGCCATGGCCATGTGCATGTGAAGACCATGAAAGGGACGATCACTTTGTCGGACGTCCGCAGTGCGCACGTGGAGATCACCTCCATTAGCGGCGATGTCCACCTGAACTCAGTCTCCGGTCCGCTGGTACAGGTCAACTCTGGTAGCGGTCGGATCTACTACGACGGCGATTTCGGTTCCGGCGGCGACTACAATTTTTCGACCCACACCGGCGACATCGAGGCGCTGATCGCCTCCGGCGCTTCCGCTGATTTCACCGCCCACTCCATGCAAGGACACGTTCAGAGCGATGTGCCGCTCAAGCCCAAGGAGAACAACCGGTTCCCGGTGGAAGTGGGACGTTCCTTCTTTGGTACGGTAGGCAAGGCCGCTTCCGAGGTTATCCTGAAGTCTTTCAGTGGTAAAATCCGCCTCAAGCAACGCTAACAGCAAACGTCAACCGGAGCAGAGGAGCGCGGCGATGCCGCGTTCCATGCCGGGTTGTGCCTGGTGGAGCGCCATGGGAGTGCGCGCCGTGTTTCTGGTGGGATACATGGCTTCGGGCAAGAGCAGCGTGGGGCAGGAACTTGCCCGGCGCCTGCGCTGGGACTTCGTGGACCTGGATACCCGCATTGAATCCCGCGAGCGGACAACCATTCCGCAGATTTTCGAAGCGGAAGGAGAGCCGGCATTCCGTACGGCCGAGACTGCCGCCTTGAAGGATCTGCTTGCCGCGAATCCGGCCAACAGCGTCGTGGCCCTCGGCGGCGGGGCGTTCGCGCAAGAGGAGAATCGCCAGCTGTTGCGGGAGCGGACGTCGGTCTTCCTGGAAACTCCGGTCGACGAACTCTGGCAACGCAGCTTGCAGGACACGATCGAGCGGCCGTTGCGGAAAAATCGCGACCAGTTTACCCGACTCTACCAGGAGCGGCTTCCCGGCTATCGACAGGCGACAATGGTGGTCGAGACGCAGGGCAAGGATCTGGCTGCAATCTGTACCGAGATCGAAGTGGCATTGCAACTCGCAGCGGCAAGCGGCCCCGGCGCTTTGCCCGATCGTCCTGCCAATTCCGGGAGAGGAGAATCACTTTGAAGTATCGTCTTTATCTGTTGGCTCTGATTCTGGCACTGCCGGCTGCGGTATCGGCGGGCTCCAAGGAAACCGAAGGTAAGAAAGTGGACTCCGGCTCTTTCGGGGTGTTCATGGCCGGCCGTCGAATGGGGACGGAGACATTCTCGATCACTCAGAATGCGAACGGCAGCGTCATCCAGTCCGAATTCAAGACGGAAGGAGTCGCCAACCAAGCCGCGCAAAGCTCGGAGATGCAGTTGACGGCGACGGGCGAGATCCGGCGTTACGACTGGAAAGAATTGAGTCCCGGCAAAGCCCAGTCGGGTATCCTGCCCAACGATCAGGTCCTGATGCAGAAATGGAGTGCCAATCCCGACGAGAAGCCGCAGGAGCAGCCCTATCTGCTGCCCTCCTCCACCAGCATTCTGGACGACTACTTTTTTGTGCACCGCGAATTACTGGTATGGAAATACCTAGCCCTGGCATGCCCCAAGGGGAAAGCGGAGCCGTGCCAACGCATGCAGTTCGGAACCTTGAATCCGCATCAGCGCTCATCGGCGCCGGTGAGCATGGAGTTTCTGGGACGGCAAAAGACAACGGTGCGGGGGACGGAACAAAGTCTGTTCAAAGTGGAACTGAAAAGCGATGCGGGCGCATGGGAACTCTGGCTGGATGACCAGTTCAAGGTAATACGCATCCAGGTTCCGACCGAGAATACGGAAGTAGTGCGGGATTGAGGCCATAGGTCGTCGGGAAACAGCTCCCGCTGGAGGGTCAGCCCCTTTCGGGACTGCACGCATTCCAGTCCCGGCGCTACGATAACCATGGGCGTTACGCGAAGAGCGTTCGTCGCGAGCTCAAAGCGGTGGCGAATTGTTGTCGATCTTTGATTCACGCACAACCCGCGTTCTCTCCACGGTATTGTTTTTCGCCCTGGGACTGGGGTTCCTTTACGTCGCCCGCCAGACGCTCCTGCTGTTTCTATTCGCTATCTTTTTTGCCTATCTGATGAATCCCGCGATCTTGCGGCTGGATAAGCTGATTCGGGGCCGGGGCCGGGCCATCGCCCTCATCTACCTTCTCTTGCTGGTCGGCATCGGGCTGGTGGCATTCTTCGTGGGCCCGAGGATTACCCGCCAGGGAGCCCGCCTCGGCGAGGCTTTGCCCGGACTTATGGAGAAAGTCGGTTCCGGGCAGATTGCCCAGGACCTGGGCAAGGAGCACGGATGGAGCGACCCCACCCGGGCACGGATCCAGGGGTTCCTCCAGAACCACCGGCAGGAGCTATCGGATTTTGCGCAGCGCGCCGGTGTTCGCGTCGCTGAGTCCGCCCGGCAGATATGGGTACTGTTCCTGGTTCCGATCCTGGCGATTTTCTTCCTGCGGGATGGCGCCAACTTCCATGGGGTAGTGATTTCGCTGGTACACTCCCGCTCCCAACGCGAATTCCTGCAGGACGTGTTCAGCGATCTGAACCAGATGCTGGCGCATTTTATCCGCGCTCAGTTGACCCTGGCGGGATTGTCGATGGTGGCCTATGCCTCATTCCTGGGAATTCTTCGCGTGCCCTATGCGATGGTGCTGGGAACCGCCGGCGGCGTGCTGGAGTTCGTTCCGGTGGTTGGCCCCCTGGTCGCCGGACTGGCCATGATGATCGTGGCCGTCCTCGCCGGCTACTCCCACTGGGTCCTTCTCCTGCTGTTCCTGATCGTCTGGCGGGTGGTACAGGACTACGTGATCGCCCCCCGGGTGATGGGAGAAAGCGTGCAACTGCATCCGCTGGCGGCCCTGTTTGGCATTCTTGCCGGCGGGGAGATCGCGGGCGTGCTCGGAGTTTATCTGTCCATCCCGGTGATGGCGAGCCTTCGCATCGTGTGGCGCCGCTGGCGTATCTACGCCGAAAAGCGCAAGTTCGGCCCGCTCAACGAAAACTTTTTCCCGCACGAGTTGGGCCGCGAAAGAAACTGACCTGCCGCTCCCCGTTTCGGGAAACGATTTCACCGTTGGCAGAGCAGAGCCAGAGCCAGTGATGAGACCGCATCCGCCCCCATCGGTTCGCCCCTTCCATCCGAATTCGGGCTAGCTGCCCGCGACCGCCGTTCCAGCGGCTTCGGCGTCCACTTTGCGCAGGAACTCCGCCGCTGCCTCGGGCAGCACCGTGTTGATGAACATTCCGGAACCCAACTCAAATCCAGCGACCCGCGTCAGGCGCGGGATGATGCTCAGGTACCAATGGAAATATTTTACCCCTACGTTCTCGGCCGGGGCGCTGCGTATGGTGAAGTTAAAATCCGGATCGGCCAACCCGTGATAAAGCTTCGCCAGCAGTGTCCTGAGCACGCGGGAGAGGTCGTTGATCTCGGCCGCGCCCACGTCGCCGAAACTTGCCATATGGCGCCGCGGGTAAATGTGGGTGCAGAACGGGGCGGGTGATGCGTACAGTTCCATCGCCACGAAATGCTCCGAAACCATCACGATACGGCTTTCGTCCTGCAATTCCTCCTCGATCATCTGGCAGAACATGCACTCACCGTAGTCGTCATAGTGCCGCATCGCGTGCTGGAAGCGCTCCCGCACCTGGTGCGAAATCACCGGAGTGGCCACCAGTTGCGAATGGGGATGCTCCAGGCTGGTGCCGGCATCGGGCCCGTGGTTCTTGAAGATCGTGATATGGGCGACGCGGGGATCGAGGCTGAGCTCGTCATAGCGCGTCTTGTAGACCCGCAGGATTTCCGCCACGTAGGAATCAGGCATGAGGGCAAGGATCTGGGAGTGATCCGGCGTTTCGATGATCACGTCATGAGCGCCGAACCCGTTCACGGTACGACGGGAGCGGTGCACGGTGCGCGTTGGCTGAACGTCCCGGGACAAAGCGGCGAACTTGTTGGGCACCACGCGCACGTGCCATGGCGCATCCGGCGAGGCCGGCACCCGCAACAATTCGGGCGGAGTCAACCCCTCGTTCCCCGGACAGAAGGGGCAACTCGATACGAACGGCGCTATTACTTTCCGTTCACGGTGCTGCACCATCTGTTCCGGGCGGCGCGCGCGCTCGGTGGCGATGACGACCCATTCTTTGGTAGCAAAATTTTGGCGAAGTTCCGGCATATGAATTCTCCGCTACAAGGCTAACTGAGTTCGCCCGGAGGCGATACGCACGTAAGGGCGTACTCTCCTCCGGCACTCAAAACCGAGACTCCAGAAACAGGGGGTATCGCCCAGCTAATTCTGGTGAGAATTTCGCTGGTATAAAATCAAAACTGAATCCATGTCAAACAAACTCTCCGTAGGAATACTGGGCGCAACGGGCATCGTGGGTCAGCGGTTCATCCAGATGCTCGAGCATCATCCATGGTTCGAGGTCTCGTGGCTGGCGGCCTCCGACCGCTCGGAAGGGCGTCCCTATGCCGAAGCTGCGCGCTGGCGATTGAAGACTGCCATTCCCGTCAACATCGCAGCGATGACCGTGTCCCCGGCCAAACCCGAGGGCGCTCCAAAAATCATCTTCGCGGCGCTCGATTCCGCAATCGCTCGCGACCTGGAACCGCGGTTCGCCGCCGCGGGTTGCGCCGTGGTCTCCAACTCTAGCGCCCTTCGCATGCAGGCCGACGTTCCCCTGGTAATTCCGGAGGTGAACGGCGACCATATCCGGCTCATCGACACTCAGTCCTGGCGACGCTCCAGCGGCGGCTTTGTGGTTACCAATCCAAACTGTTCCGCTATCGGACTTGTTCTGGCGCTCGCTCCATTGCATACCACTTTCGGACTTGAGACGGTGATGGCCGTCACCATGCAAGCGGTCAGCGGTGCCGGCTATCCCGGCGTCGCCTCGCTCGACATTCTGGGCAATGTGATCCCCTACATCGCGAACGAAGAAGAAAAGATGGAAGAGGAGACCCAGAAGCTGCTGGGAAAACTCACCGGATCAAGCGTGGTCCCGGCACCCTTCGCCATGAGCGCGCAGTGCAATCGCGTGGCGGTGGAGGACGGCCATACCGAGTCGGTCTCGGTTCGACTGCAGAAGAAAGCACGGCCCGAAGAGATCATTAAGGCGTGGAACAGTTTTCGCGCCGAGCCGCAGCAATTGCACCTGCCCAGCGCACCCGAGCAACCGGTGATGTACACGACAGCCGCGGATCGTCCGCAACCACGCTTCGATCTCGATCTGGGCGGCGGCATGACGACCACCGTTGGCCGTCTGCGTCCGTGCGGGGTGCTGGACTGGAAGTTCACCGTGCTCTCGCACAATACGATTCGAGGAGCCGCGGGTGCCGCGCTGCTGAATGCCGAACTGCTGAAGGCGAAAGGATATTTGTGAGATCGGGCATCCGGTCCACCACGGAGGCACGGAGACACGGAGGAAATTCTGTTGCTGTTCCTGTGACTCTCCCGAGCTTGCCTTTGTCCGTGTCTCCGTGCCTCCGTGGTGGATATTTTTCGAAGGAGCAGCCCCGCCCATGATCGTCATGAAATTCGGCGGAACTTCCGTGCAGGATTCCGAGGCGATCGGGCGGGTGGCGCAGATCGTCAAGGGCAGGCTAACGGATCGTCCGGTGGTGGTTGTCAGTGCCATGTCGAAGGTGACCGATTCCCTGCTCGCCATGGGAAAAGCGGCCGGCGCGGGCGATCGCAAAGGCGCTCTGAAGCTGGCACGTGCGCTCCGCGAACGCCACTACGAGACCGCTGGGGAGTTGCTCGGTACCGCCCTCTTTACCGAATTCCACAGCGAACTGGGCGCCGACTTCGAGGATCTGGACGAATTGCTGCGCGGAATCGGCGCCGTGGGCGAAATCACACCGCGCACTTACGACTACGTTGCCGCCTTCGGCGAAATGCTTTCCAGCAAGATTGTCGCCGCAGCCTTCGTCGCCCATGGCCTGCCCGGCACGCACGTGGACTCGCGCCAGTGCCTGGTGACCGACGCCAACTACACGCGCGCGGTTCCCCAGTTCGAGGAAACTAACCAGCGCCTGCAGAAGAAGGTCAAGCCGCTGCTGGACGCCGCGAAGGTGCCGGTGATGGGCGGATTCATCGGATCGACCCGCGCTGGCGTCACGACCACGATCGGCCGTGGCGGATCAGATTTCTCGGCCGCCATCTTCGGCGCCGGTCTTGACGCCGAGCGCATCGAGATCTGGACCGACGTGGATGGCATGATGACCACCGACCCGCGCCTCTGCCCGGACGCGCGCCGCATCAAGGTCATCAGTTTTGACGAGGCCGCCGAGCTAGCCTATTTTGGCGCCAAGGTGCTCCATCCCGCCACCGTGTTGCCGGCCATTCAGAAGAACATCCCGGTGTATGTTTTGAATTCGCTGAATCCGACATGCGAAGGAACGAAGATCACAGCCCGGGGGCCCCGCTGCACCAATATCTTCAAGGCGATTGCCTTAAAAAAGAAAACCACGATTGTGGACGTGGCTGCTCCTCGCCGCCTCCTGGTGCACGGATATCTGAAGTCCATCTTCGACGTCTTCAATGACCACGAGGTGTCGGTGGACGTGGTCGCCACTTCAGAAGTCAGCGTTTCGCTGACAGTCGAAACCAACGAGCAGATCCCCGCGCTGGCCTCCGACCTGGCCAAAATTGCCGACGTAAAGTACGAGGGCCGGAAGGCGATTATTTGCCTGGTCGGGGAGAACCTGCGCGATACACCGGGCATGGCCGCAAAAGTGTTCGGCATTCTGGAAGACGTGAAGATCCGGATGATTTCCCAGGGCGCTTCGGAAATCAACCTGACCTTTGTGATCGAAGAAGATGAGGCGGCCGAGGTCGTCCGGCGGCTCCATCGGGAATTCTTCGCGGAAGTGGACCCTGAAGTTTTCGCGTGACATCGCTGAACCGCAGAGTACGCAGAGAGCGCAGAGAACATCGGGCTGCGGGAGTTGCGAACAACGTCCAGGACTCACTAAGATCGCGTGCACCGACCGGGGCCATCACATGTGCACGAATGAAATCTCCAGATGTTCTCCGCGATCTCTGCGTACTCTGCGGTTGAAGGTTTGCGTATGAATCTGCTCATCCTCGGTTGCGGCAAGACCGGCGCCCTGGTCGCGGAAGTGGCTCGGGAGCGCCGTCACCACGTGCGCGTCCTGCACGAGGCCGAGAATCGGAATGCCAGCGCCCTCACCCCCGACTTTCTCACCGGCAGTGATGTGGTGATCGACTTCACCACGCCCGCATCGGTTGTCGCCAACGCCGAGGCCTGCATCCGGGCCCGAAAGAACATCGTCGTGGGAACCACGGGCTGGTACCAGCAGGTGCCAAGACTCAGCGAAATGGTCTTGCAGGCGAAGACCGGCTTCCTTTATGGATCCAATTTCTCAATCGGCGTAAATCTGTTTTTCGAGATCATTCAGGCGGCATCCCCGGCCCTGCACTACGAGTACACGGGCCAGATTTTCGAGCGCCATCACGCGCAGAAGAAAGACGCGCCTTCCGGAACCGCCCTCACCTTGCAGAAGATCATGCAGGAAGCAGGCGGAGAACAGCTCGAGATTGTCTCTTTCCGCGAAGGGGATGTTGTGGGGATGCACGAGGTCGTACTCAATTCCGCGAATGACCGGATCTATCTTTGCCATGACGGCAAGTCGCGCCGGGGATTTGCAGAGGGCGCCGTGCGGGCGGCTGAGTGGCTGGCCGGCAAGCAGGGCTTCTTCGAATTTCGGAACATCTGGCGGGAACTCTAGCCCGAACTCCAGAAGATCGCGAACCCCGAAAGCCAGATGTCTGCAACGCGACTACAGTTTTGCTGCGCTTAGGGTTATCTTATTCCTATGCAACTCCGAGGCTGTGGCACTGCTCTGGTTACGCCGTTCTCACAGGACGGCGCGGTGGACGAAAACGCCCTGCGCAACCTGGTGGCCTGGCAGGTGGATTCCGGCATTGATTTCCTGATTCCCTGCGGCACGACCGGAGAGACCCCCACCCTCACCCACGATGAGTGGCTGCGCGTCATTGATATCACGATCGAGGTCGTCGCCGGGCGGCTTCCTATTGTGGCGGGCGCCACTTCGAATTCCACGCAGGAGGCAGTGGCGAAAGCCAAGGAAGTGGCGGCGCGGCCGGGCGTCAACGCGATTCTCACCGCTTCCCCGTACTACAACAAGCCGACTCAGGAAGGCCAGTACCGTCACTTCCGCGCGATTGCCGAAGCGGTCGACAAGCCGCTCATCCTTTACAACGTCCCCGGGCGCACCGGCGCCAATCTGGAACCCGCCACCCTGGCACGTCTCGCGGACGTTCCCAACATAGCCGGAGTGAAAGAAGCCAGCGGCAATATGACGCAGATTGCGGAAGTGCTGAACGCGGTCCCCGAACAGTTTCTGGTCTTTTCCGGAGACGACGCCATCACCCTGGCGGTAATTGCGCTCGGTGGCGTAGGCATCATCTCGGTCGCGTCTAACGAGATTCCGCGTGAGATGTCCGAGATGACTCGAGCGGCCCTCCATAACGACTGGGACGCGGCCCGCAAGCTCCACCGCAAATATCTTCCTCTGATGCAGGCCAATTTCATCGAGTCGAATCCGCTGCCCGTGAAGGCGGCACTTGCCATGATGGGCAAGATCGAAGAGGTCTATCGCTTGCCGCTGCTGCCCATGCGGCGCGATACCCGCTCCAAGTTGCAGAAAGTGATGGGCGACGTGGGACTGGTCACGAAGCCCACCGTCCCGGTAGCCGCAGCCGCCGCGAGCAGCGAGTTTTTTGTGTATGAAAACTGGGCAGCTGGCCCGCACAAGGCGGTGCTGCATCGCGCCAACTGCGGCCAGTGCAATTCCGGCAAGGGACGCCCAGCCGGACACGATCCCAATCACTCGCGCTGGCACGGTCCGTACGGCAGCCTGGGCGAGGCACGCGAAGCGACCCATCAGATGCCTGGGGTGCTGATCCGCAGCGAGTGCAAGTGTGTGGCGTAAGCGCGGCCCTTAGCTTCTGGCTACTAGCTTCTAGCTAGATCGTTCTACAGAATTGTCGTCCACCGTGACCGTAACCAGGGGACATGTTTTTGCCGCGACGCTACGGACCTTGCATTCTTCCTATGCCCAATTCCATCACCGACCTAAAATCCGCCATCGAAGCTCTGTCGGGGCTCAGCACTATCCCTAACCCCGCCGAGGCGCGACGTGCTTTCCTCGACTTCCGGTCCGCTCTTACCGGCGGCCAGATCCGGGCGGCAGAGAAACGGGACGGCCGCTGGGTGGTCAACACCTGGGTGAAGCAAGGAATCCTGCTTGGCTTCCGGCTCGGCGAACTTAAGGAAATGTCCGATGGTGACGTGTTCTCTTTCGTGGATAAAGACACCTTCCCTGCCCGGCGCGTCTCTCTTGCGGACCGCGTGCGGGTGGTACCGGGCGGCTCCTCGATCCGCGAAGGAGCCTACGTTGCGCCTTCCGTGATCTGCATGCCTCCAATGTTCATCAATGTTGGCGCCTATGTGGACGAGGGGACGATGGTGGACTCCCACGCTCTGGTTGGCTCCTGCGCGCAGATCGGCAAGCGCGTCCACTTGAGCGCGGCCGCACAGATCGGAGGCGTGCTCGAACCCGTGAACGCCGCGCCGGTGATCATTGAGGATGACGTCCTGATCGGTGGCAACTGCGGCGTGTACGAAGGCACACTGGTTAGCGCGCGGGCTGTGCTGGGAGCGGGCACGATTCTGACGCGGTCCACGCCGCTTTACGACCTCGTCCGCGGCGAACTCTACCGAGCTACTCCGGAGCACCCGCTGGAAGTGCCGGAGAACGCCGTGGTCGTACCGGGCTCGCGCGCCGTCAAGAAGGGCAAGGGCGCGGAGTGGAATCTATCGCTGTACACACCGGTCATTGTGAAGTATCGCGACGAGAAGACCGAGCGCGGGATTGAGTTGGAGGAGTGGCTGCGCTAGAAGTCGGACTTGAACTGAGTTCCGAATGCACCCACAACCATCAGGTCGTGGACGGTGATGTTGGTAGCCTCGCCTGCTCCGTCACTATCGCACGTCGCCTCTCCATGTGTTTCGCGCGAAAATGCGCCCGCGCTCTTCCTCCCCACGCCCGCACAAAGTAGTAGTTGAGCGCGCACCCGATCGCGGAACTGGTAATCGGAATCAGGCGTCCCGCCCACTTCTCCACGACCTCTGCACCGGCCTTCACTGCGATTCGCTGGATTACCCGGGGCACGAAGCGGTTAATCACTTCCTTTTCGAGCAGCTCGCGGCTGATGTCCACTCCCGCCGCGCTCGCCGCCGCGACCCAAAGCTCGGCAATTTCCTCGTCGGTATTCAATTCGAATCCGTAGGTCAGGCTGAGCTTCTGGATCGTCCGCATGGTGATGGCGGAAAGAATGCCAAGGTCGGGCACGATGGTGATGAATCCACCCAGCCCCAAGCCAGCGCCTTCCACCGCCGCCAGCTTCATCCCGCTGCGAATCAACGAATCCGCCACGTCGTCCAGTTTCTCGACTTCCAGGGTGTAAACCCCTTGGAAACTGGCGATGGGCAGGCCATGGGCCGCCCGCAGGTGCATCAGGAATCGCGCCGGGTCGACGCGCACTGTTTCGTAGGCGCGAGTCAGTCCTCCGCGGATCGCGCCCTCGACGCGCCGTCGCAACCAGGATTGCTTCTCGGCTTCCGGCATCCTGACCGCAGTCTAGCAGGGTGAGGCGTAGCGGGTGGCGGGTGGCGAGTAACCTGCAGCCTGTCGCGAGCACATAACCGTGCTCGCTGCTCGCGACTCACTACTCGCCACTCACTGTGCTAGCATCATCTCTTCAATGCCTTCTGGAAAACTGCACATAGTTCCTCTCGGCGGTTTGGGCGAGTTCGGCATGAACTGCATGGCCATCCGCTGGGGCGACGACATCGTCGTCGTAGACGCCGGCCTGATGTTCCCCGAAGCCGAGCTGTTGGGTGTGGACATCGTCGTCCCCGACATTTCCTATCTTCTCGAAAATCGCAAACACGTGCGCGGCATCGTGCTTACCCACGGCCACGAGGACCACATCGGCGCCCTGCCCTGGATCCTAAGCGAACTGAACGTGCCCGTCTGGGGCACGGAGTTCACCCTGGCCTATGTCGAGGACAAACTCGAAGAGCACCAGTTGCTCGATGACGCCGACCTGCGCGAGATTCGGCCCGGCGAGCGTTTCAAACTCGGGCCGTTCACCATCCACCCCATCCAGGTCACGCACAGCCTGGTGGATTGCGTAGCCCTGGCTATCCATACGCCCCTTGGCGTAGTGCTTCACACGGGCGACTTTAAGGTAGACCCGACACCGACCGACAACCGGCTTTTCGATTTGCACGCGTTTGCGGAGTACGGCAAGGAAGGCGTGCTGGCGCTGCTCCAGGACTCGACCAACGTCGAGCGCAAGGGATACACG